>ERZ1740068.667-NODE-667-length-14457-cov-25.770726_pt1 | contig 14457 bp, 9 predicted proteins | sample MGYA00581735_ERZ1740068 | MGnify/ENA primary metagenome ERZ1740068 (study PRJEB43018, sample SAMN04849740) | marine metagenome | isolation source: floating plastic debris | place: Pacific Ocean | collected 2008-08-30 | study: EMG produced TPA metagenomics assembly... | reverse complement strand
GAAATGCTCTCACTGAGGGGCTTGCATGACTTACCTCCTTAAGCGACCAGTGCCCTGATTCTCCGGCTCTTCCACCCTCCTATTTTTATTCCCTGGGAAGATATCGGGGTATTGAGCAACCCGAGGCGTCGGAGATGTACGATCCGAGTCCGAGATTTCAAGCACCCTGAAATCATCATCGATCGGGTGCTTGCCGAAAAATTAGAATCTGCATCAGAAGGAAGCCTGAGATTGCAGGCATATTGAGTCGGGAAACTTTCAGAGAAAGTCCGGCTCGCCAGGTGGCAGCAGGAGATAGCGATCGGCCTCGAAGCTCGGACAGTTCGGCTCGCCAGCGTATTCGAGAATCGCGGACGGCCAAGTGTCGGCGACCGGCGGAACGTGTTGCCACAAGACCTCAAGCGCAAGCGTTTCGAGAGCTTGATTGCTTTGCCGAGCGCGGCGAGCAAATTGCACTCTAAATCGGGCGGCAGTTGCAGCGTGAGTTTCATCGTGTCGGGCGCGGAGCGGATACATCCCCAGTGTCGCCAATCTTCGCGACGGCGATAAGACGAGCGCAATCTGCGACAGCGCCCGCGCGAGCCGAAACGGTAAGCTGAAGAGCATTATTTTTTCGCCCCACCACAGCATGGCTACCGTCAACGACAACTATCTCAAACTCAAAGCAGGCTACCTGTTTCCTGAAATCGCTCGCCGCGTCCGCGCCTTTAGCGAAGCTAATCCCGACGCGCCAATCATTAAACTCGGCATCGGCGACGTGACCGAGCCGCTGCCCCAAGCCTGCCGCGATGCGATGGTAGCGGCCATTGACGACATGGGCGATCGCGGCTCGTTCAAAGGCTACGGCCCCGAGCAGGGCTACGCTTGGCTGCGCGAAGCGATCGCGGAGAACGACTTCAAAGCGCGCGGCTGCGATATCGACGCTTCGGAAATCTTCGTCAGCGACGGCGCGAAGTGCGATAGCGGCAACATCCTCGACATCTTCGGTCACGACAACACGATCGCCGTCACCGACCCGGTCTACCCGGTGTACGTAGACACCAATGTGATGGCAGGCAACACCGGCGAAGCGGACGAAGACGGCAAATACGGCGGCCTGACCTACATCCCGATCTCGGCAGACAACGACTTTACCGCCGCGATCCCTAAAGGCAAGGTTGACCTGATTTACCTCTGCTTCCCTAACAACCCCACCGGCGCGACGGCAACCAAAGCGCAGCTCCAAGCCTGGGTCGATTACGCCCGCGCCAATGGCTCGATACTTCTCTTCGATGCCGCCTACGAAGCCTTCATCACTGATGACAGCCTGCCCCACTCGATCTTCGAGCTGGACGGCGCGCGCGACTGCGCGATCGAGTTTCGCTCCTTCTCGAAAAATGCGGGCTTCACCGGTACGCGCTGCGCGTTCACCGTCGTGCCGAAAACCCTGAAGGGCAAAGCGGCGGACGGCTCGGACGTGGAAATCTGGAAGCTGTGGAACCGCCGCCAGTGCACCAAGTTCAACGGCGTTTCGTACATCGTCCAGCGCGGCGCGGAGGCGGTCTACTCGGACGCAGGCAAGGCGCAAATTAAAGAGCTGATCGCCTTTTACCTGGAGAACGCCTCGATTATTCGCGAGAAGCTGACGGCAGCGGAAATGGAGGTGTTCGGCGGCACGAACGCGCCGTACGTTTGGGTGAAAGCGCCCAGCGGCCTAACGAGCTGGGATTTCTTCGACAAGCTGCTCTACAACTGTAATGTCGTCGGGACGCCGGGTTCGGGCTTCGGCGCGGCGGGCGAAGGCTACTTCCGCATCTCGGCGTTTAACAGCCGCGACAACGTAGTCGAAGCGATGAAGCGCATCACCGAAAAGTTCTCGGCGTAGGACGATCGCGCTAGGGGCCGTCACGAACCGAGGGTGGGCGACAGCCCCTGGCGCTACTTGCGCGCGATCGCCCATCCCGCACAGGGTCGCGAACGGATGGCGCGCGCTAACCAGAAACTGCCGCCGTCTGGTTTAGCTCTTCGGCAAAGCTGGTGACGCGGTGGAAGTCGAACGGCCCCGCGATCGAGCCCCAAACGCGCTCGTCCGTTGCCGGGTCGTAGCCGCGATCGAGACTCGTGAAGCGCTCGGCAAAGACCTGAAACGTACTTTGTAGATAGGTCATCTTGCCGTTGCGCTCGACCATGCAGCCCTTGCCCTCCTCGACGGTTCCTTGGAAGCACTCGCCCGTCCAGGTGACGTGAAAATCGCAGCAGGGCAGCTTCGTCAGGCGATCGGCCCCGAGCGATCCGAGGCGCTCCGGCTCGCGCGATGCGCCGTAGAACTCTTCCTTGCCCTCGATCGCGTAGTTTTCGATCGTAATTTGCGACGCGCCATCGACCTCTGTGAACTTGAGGTTGAGAACGCGAGTGCGGTAGGGACTTTTGAGGTTATACTCATACGCTTGCTCGAGATATAGCGCCGTCCCGTCCAGCAGCCCCGCCGGAAGCGGACGCATGCAGGCACGAACGTGGGCGAAAATCGGCGGATTGTCGAAGGCTTGCTGCTGGTTGGTGAAGTCCGAGGCCATCCAGCGGGCCAGAGTGCCGAGATCGGTAGCGTGGGTCATGGCGAAGAGTCCCAGAGACGGTCGAGAGCGCGAATATCAGTCTATCGACGGCGCGATCGGAGCGTCAAGGTTGAGGATTCGATCGCAATCGCCAGCGATCCCGGCGCAGTTTGGAGCGCTCAGCCGTCGATTGCAGGGGGCTTTGCGTATTTCTAAGGTCGATTCGCAGCGACGCCGCTTGCTACGCTGCCGAATGTGAATTTACGACAGAATTGCGATCGCGAGCTGATGAAGACGACTGGTGTGACAGAGACGTTTCGCCGCTTCGGAACCGACCGACAACCGGGCGAGAAATCGTCGGCGGGCTTTACCGCAATCGAGGTGGCGGTCGTCGTGCTGATGGCGGGAATCCTGGGTGCGATCGCTGCCCCGGGCTGGATGCGTCTACGCGATCGGCAGATGGTTAACCGCGTCAATGCCGATCTGTATCTGGCGCTGCGCGAGGCGCAAGGCCAGGCGCTGAAAACCAGGCTCGACTGGCGCGCGAGTCTGCGCGAAACCGACGGGCGAATCGAGTGGTCGATCCACCGCGGCAACGCCGAGCCGATCGCTTGGCAAGGCACGAGCGCCCCGGTGACGATCGCCAGCGGCACGACCTTCCGTCAGCGCGGTGGATATTACTCTGTGGAGTTTGGCGATCGCGGCCAGATTAAGGGCCAGCTCGGGCGCGTGACGGTGACGGCCAAAAACACCCCGACGATTCAAAGCTGCACGATTACCTCGACGCTGCTGGGGACGATCCGACGTGGCAGGGGAGCAAATCGTCGTCGCGACGGTCATACCTGCTACTGACGCGACTTGCTGACGCAATTTGTCGAAAGCCTGACTTCTCTCGCGGCGAGCGATCGCGTGTAATTTCAGTTCGCGCTTAAGATCGAGAGACCGCGCACCCCATCTCGCCGTGACTCTATCCGACCCCGCCCGATCGCCCGTCACGCTCTACGATACGACCCTGCGCGATGGCGCGCAGTGCGAGGGCATCGCGCTCTCCCTGGACGATAAACTCCGCATCGCCCACCGCCTGGACGCCCTAGGAATCCCCTTTATCGAAGGCGGCTGGCCGGGAGCGAACCCGAAGGACGGCCAGTTTTTCGCGCGACTGCAGGACGAGCCGCTGCAAAATGCCCAGGTCGTGGCATTCTGCTCGACGCGCCGGGTCGGGCGATCGGCGGCGGACGAGCCGATGCTCGTGCCGATCCTGGAGGCCGAAACCAAGTGGGTGACGGTGTTCGGCAAGTCCTGGGATCTCCACGTCACCGAAGGCTTACAGACGACCCTCGATAAAAACCTGGAGACGATCGCCGACACCCTCACCTTTCTAAAAGGCGAACATCGCCGCGTCATCTACGACGCCGAGCACTGGTTCGACGGCTACAAGCGCAACGCCAGCTATGCAGTCGAAACGCTGCTGGCCGCGATCGAGTCCGGCGCGCAATACCTGACGCTCTGCGACACCAACGGCGGCACGCTGCCCCACGAGATCGCCGAAATCATCGCCGAAATGCGCTCCAAGCTCGCCCACCAGCTCGGTGACGATCGCGCCAGTTCCCTACAATTCGGCATCCACGCCCACAACGACTCCGACACCGCCGTCGCCAATACGATCTCCGCCGTCCGCGCGGGCGCGACGATGGTGCAGGGCACGATTGACGGCTATGGCGAGCGCTGCGGTAACGCCAACCTCTGCTCCGTCATTCCCAACCTTCAACTCAAGCTGGGCTACGACTGCCTGCCCGCAGATCGCCTGCCGCGCCTGACCGAAACCAGCCGCTTCGTCAGCGAAATCGCCAACCTGGCCCCGGACGATCGCGCCCCGTTCGTCGGGCGCTCGGCCTTCGCCCACAAAGGCGGCATCCACGTCAGCGCCGTCCGCCGCAACCCAATCACCTACGAGCACCTGCCCCCCGAGACGATCGGCAACCGTCGTCGCATCGTCATCTCCGATCAGTCCGGGACGAGCAACATTCTCGCGAAAGCCCAGACCTTCGGCCTAGAGCTGGACAAAACCGACCCCGCCTGTCGCGAAATCTTGCAGCGCATTAAGAATTTGGAAAACCAGGGCTATCAGTTCGAGGGGGCCGAAGCTAGCTTCGATCTGCTGATGCGCCAAGCCCTGGGACAACGTCCGCACTACTTCGACGTTCGCGGCTTCCAGGTTCATTGCACTCAGCATGGCGAGGCCACCAGCGACTCCCTGGCAACGGTGAAAATTACCGTCCGAGACCGCGATCGCGATCGTGACATCCTCGAAGCCGCCGAGGGCAACGGCCCCGTCTCCGCCCTCGACGCCGCCCTGCGACGCGCCCTGACAACCCTTTACCCCGAGATCGAGAAGTTCCACCTAACCGACTACAAAGTCCGCATCCTCGACGGCAACGCAGGCACGTCGGCGAAAACCCGCGTCCTCGTCGAATCCACCGACGGCTTCCAGCGCTGGACGACCGTGGGCGTTTCGGACAATATCATCGACGCTTCCTATCAGGCCGTTGCTGAAGCCCTCGAGTACGGTCTGCTGCTCTGCGACTCGAATTCCGCCGCACGTAACGATTGACAACGCGCCTGAAAAGTCCTGCTAGAATCACCATCATTCACAAGCTCCGGACCGATCGCGATCGAAATCGATCGATATCTGCCGAGCTTCGTGCGTTCGGGATCTCAGGGATAATTAACCTTTGCTTAAAGTAAGCCTGCGTAAGACTACTGCCTGAGCTAAACTCTCTGTCAAGGTATTCCATGAAGAGTGCCCGACCCTGGGAGCGACGCACGATCGCGGCTGTTTCCCGAATCTGGTTCCGGTATGAGGAGCACGAAAACTCACTATGACCTCTGATTTTAGCCGCCGTAAGTTCCTAATCTTGGGTTCTGCGGCATTTAGCACCAGCCTCCTGCTCAAAGCCTGTACCACCCCGGCGGGCGACGAAGATGCAGCAACCACCGACGATGCGGGCGCAGACGATGCCGCAGCGGGCGGTGGCGGTGGCGACACCATCAAAGTCGGCATCCTGCACTCGCGCAGCGGCACGATGGCGATCAGCGAAAATACCGTCGTCGATGCCGAGCTGCTGGCGATCGAAGAGATCAACGCCGCTGGCGGTGTCAACGGCAAAATGATTGAAGCGATCGAAGAAGACGGCGCGTCCGACTGGCCGACCTTCGCAGAGAAAGCCAAAAAACTGATCGAAGAAGACCAAGTGGCCGTTGTCTTCGGCTGCTGGACTTCGGCCAGCCGCAAGGCCGTGCTGCCCGTCTTCGAGGCCGCCGACCACATGCTCTGGTATCCGGTGCAGTACGAAGGCCAAGAGTGTTCGAAGAACATCTTCTACACCGGCGCTGCCCCCAACCAGCAAATCGAACCCGCCGTGGACTGGCTGCTGGAAAACAAAGGCGACCGGTTCTTCCTCGTTGGTTCGGACTACGTCTTCCCCCGCACCGCCAACCAAATCATCACCGAGCAGGTGAAAGCCAACGGCGGCGAAATCGTCGGCGAAGACTACCTGCCTCTCGGCGACACGGAAGTCACGCCGATTATTGCCAAGATCCAGCAGGAACTGCCCGACGGTGGCGTGATCTTCAACACCCTGAACGGCGACAGCAACGTGGCCTTCTTCAAGCAGCTCCAGGGCGCTGGCCTCGGCCCCGACAAGTACCCCGTGATGTCGGTGTCAGTGGCAGAAGAAGAAGTCCGCGTGATCACGCCGGAATACCTCACCGGCCACTATGCGGCCTGGAACTACTTCCAAACCGTCGAGTCGCCCGAGAACGAAAAATGGGTTTCGGACTTCAAGGCTAAATACGGCGACGATCGCGTCACCAACGACCCGATGGAAGCGGCCTACATCATGGTCTACCTCTGGAAGCAAGCCGCTGAGAAAGCAGGCGACGCCTACGATCTCGAAGCCGTTCGCGCAGCGGCCTACGGCGAAACCTTCGCCGCTCCCGGCGGTACGGTGACGATGAACCCGAACCACCACATCTCGAAAACCGTCCGCATCGGAGAAATCCGCGACGATGGCATGTTCGAGATCGTCTCGGCAACCGACGCACCGGTCGATCCGATCCCCTGGAACCAATACGTGCCGGAAACCAAGGGCTTTGCCTGCGACTGGTCCGATCCCGAGAAGGGCGGCAAGTACGAGGAAGCTTAGGTCGTCTGGAGATAGACCGAACATTGGGGCGAGGGACGATTGCGATTCGCGATCGTCTTTTCCCACACCAGCAAAAAAGCGGTATGACCAGTTCGTGCCGCTTTTTTGCTTTTTCGGCCTCCGTCTCGATCCACCAAACCTCAATCCGAAAAGCCGTGACCACCCCCACCCTGCGATCGCTCCAAAACGACACTGCCGCACTGCTGCTCTACCGCAATATTCTCGACACCGATATCGGCGATGCGCTACTGCTGCTGCTCGAGCGGCTCTACGATGCCGAGCTGCCCAGCCAGTGTCTGGTCGCCTATGCCGACTGGTTCGCGCTGCTGGCAAGCGTCGGCCAAAGCTGGCAGTCGTTCCTGGTCGAGGCGATCCTCTACGACGACAACCCGTTTACCGACATGGCGCAGAGGCTACCAGCAGACGCGCCGCTCGAAGCGATCGCGCCGGAACTGCGGGCGGCGGCCAGCCACGACCTGGAGATCTTGCAGCAGCTCTATCGCGGCACGACAGAGCTGGGAGCCTGGGTGCAGCAAGCCTGCCAGCTCGACGCGCCGCCCGTTGCGCCGTCGAGCGCGATCGCCCCGTGCCCGATCGCCTTCGAGACCGCGACCCGCTGGCCGGATCTGTTGCCCGAGCTAGTGAACTACCACCGCCGCCACGGCGCGGGCGTCTTCGCGCGCTACCGGGCTTTCCGCTGGCAGAGCGCAACCCTGTTCGGCATCCCCGATCCCGATCCCATTTCTCTCGATCGCCTGGTTGGCTACGATCGTCCGCACCGACTGCTAACCCAAAACACCGAGTTTTTGCTGGCGGGCGCACCGGCGCAAAATGTCCTGCTCTATGGCGCGCGCGGCTCGGGCAAGTCCTCGCTGGTCAAGGCGATCGCCACCGACTACTCCGCCAAGGGGTTGCGATCGATCGAGGTGGACAAGGCGCAGCTGCGCGACCTACCGCAGATCCTCGACGTGCTGCGCGATCGCCCGCAGAAGTTCGTAATTTTTGTCGATGACCTGTCCTTTGAGGAAGACGACGATGCTTTTAAAGCGCTCAAGGTCGTGCTGGAAGGCAGCAGCACTGCCCGCGCCAGCAATGTCGTGGTCTACGCCACCTCCAACCGCCGCCACCTGATTCGCGAATTCTTCGACGATCGCCCGCAACCCCGCGACGCCGACGAAATTCATAGCTGGGACACCGTGCAAGAGAAGCTGTCATTTAGCGATCGCTTCGGCCTAACGCTCACCTTCCAACCTGCCAATCAGGACGACTATCTAACGATCGTCCGCCACCTGGCCCGCGAAGTGGGGCTGACCCTGAGCGACGAAGATCTGAAATTCCGGGCGCTCCAGTGGGCGACGCAAAATAACGGGCGCTCGGGGCGGACGGCGCGGCAGTTTATCGAGTGGGCGCTCGCCGAGCAGCAGTGCGGCGTCCGTGCGGATTTCGGTGGCTAGCTCGCGCCGAGAGTATCAATCGGGCAGACAACGATCCTGCGAACCGGCGATCGAGATCACCCTCACGTGCGACTTTACTCGCAGTTGACGTCCGTAGATATCACCACAGTTGATGAAGGCGATCGCCGACAGCTTTTGTCAAATTTGAAACAATTTAGTCACGACATCAACAAACGATGTCGTCACGACATACCGATTAAATTGCTTTTAATACCGTGCCTACTTCTTTTCCGGCTGAGTCCATATTCGTTTCTGCCTGGGAGCGGGGCTTTATCCTGCGCTCGGACTTCGACGCCCTAAAAACCCAGGCGTTCGACGATGACACCCGCGCCTTGGCCTCGCGACTGATGTATGCGATCCGACGCGGCCATATTTCTCTGCTCGATCGTCAGCCCTAGATCTGCATTGCCAAACGTCTCTCGGCACGAGCGCAACGCGGGACGCTGGATAGGCCAGCGCGACGCGACCGTTGCGCGAATTTTTGCTGCGCGCATCGTGCGGGCGAAGCGCCAAATAGTTTCCGCAAATGACGCGATCGCGCGCGGCACTATCTCCGTGCATACCTGGAGACCGGCGATCGAAGTCACGCAATTGCGCGACCTGCTTTCCCGTTTTCCTGCGTAGTTGTCACGTGGGAGCGTAGAAACGATCGCGGATATCGCCGATGGCGATCGCCGACGGCCGTGCTGGATTTTGAAACAATTGATACAAGTTCGTCGCAAAAAATTGCCGAATCAAATCATGCTAACTATTGCTTCAAGTCCAGTGCTCGATTCTCCAGATTACGAAAATATTTTTGTTTCAGCTTGGAAGAATGGCTACATCTTGAAGGGAGACCTCGAGGCTTTACGAGGACGTGCTGGAACCGAGGAAGAGCAGGTAACGATCGCGCGTCTCCTATATGCCATCCGACGCGGCCATATCGCCCTGTACGACGATCCGAGCCAGCTGCCAAAATAGGCGAGAAAAGAACAAGCTCAGTCGGTCGGCCCGCGCGCGTCAAGCCGTGGCCAACCGAAGAGAATCGAGCCCGCGTTTTTTGTCTGGCGCGAGACTGCGAATCGAACTGGTACAACTCGCGTCGTCCGGCCACGATCGCGAGCTGAGAGATATTTCCCGTTCGGTAAATCCCGAAGAGTCTGGTTATGCCGTCGCGGGGGGCAGCTCTTCGAGGATCTGGAAGCGCACGTGGTTGATCGACAAATCGCCCAGTGACGCCACTTCTTTATCGATACGCTTGCCGTCTTTCATAATGCGCTCGAACTTCACGCCCTTGACGATCTCGACGTGATACCAGGCCAGCCCCATAAAGAATCGCATTGGGTACGGCCCGCGATCGTCGATATCATCCGGGTTCGACTCCATCGGGATCCAGCCGTAGCCGGGAACGTAAAATTCGATCCACACGTGGTTAAAGTCCGGCTGTAGCGGCATACGCTGCTGCTCGGCGCGATCGGGGCACTTATAGCGACCGACTGTCCGGCAGGGAATCCCGTTGAGCCGCAGCAGCGCCAGAAAGACACCGACATACTCACCGCACGAACCCATCCCGCGCCGCAACACTACATCCGGCGTATCAATCTGGGGCTTAATGCCGTATTCCAGGCGATCGTAAGTGTAATCGCGGATATTTAGGACTTTCCGCAGCAGGTTCGTCTCCGAGCCGATCGCAGCGTGGGCGGCGCGCTGCACGATATCGGCATCCATCGTCAGATTGTCGTTATCGACCAGATACAGATCGGTGTAGCCCTCGGGAATTTCGGCATCCGTTTCGGCATCGCTGGGACGGAAGTGATATTTGATGCCGCGCAGCTCCAGGGTGGCCTTCCAGCCAAACAGGTGAGTTTCGTACTCGTCGAGGCGATCGAACGGGAAAACGGCCATCATCTGCCCATCGATTTCGCGCAGCTCGAACGGCAGGCCGACGGGCTCGATACTGCGAACCTTCTGGCGCGGCGAGTCCATCGGTACGGCGATCTGCCACTCGATACCTTCTAGAACCACCGGATCGAGGGCGGCGAGCTCTTCCACGTAGGACATCTCCACCAGGTAGCCGTTGGAGAGGGTGTAGCGGCTTTCTGGGTTGTGGTAGACGTGCAGCGGGTGCAAAAACGTCGTGTCGCGGAACGTCAGCTGATAGGGGTTGGCGGCATTGGGGTCGTCGCGGATATAGGGTTCTTCGCGAGCGTAGGCGATATAAAGGATGTCGTCGTCGCCGTCCTGCGGAAAGAAGCACAAGCCGGTGGGCGTTGGGAAGGGCGTCAGCAGCTGGAACTCCACTTCGCCCGTTTCGCGATCGAGGCAGTACACCGTCTGCTCGATCGTATCCGACACCCACAGTTGCCCGTCGCGGACGAACAGGTTCTCCAGACCGACGCCGGGGGCGTTGTAGCGCGCCAGCTCCGCGCCGGTCTCGTTGTGGAGCGCGTAGATATAACCCGACTTTTGGCTGCAGACGTAAACCACCGACTGCCAGAGGGCAATGCCGCTGGCACCGTAGGGCAGCGATGCCAACAGCTTTGGCTCGAGGCGTCCCGGTTGAGCAAAGTCGCCGATCGCGCAGGAATAGATACTGTCGCTGCGGGTAAACCAGAGCCGATCGCCGGCCAGTGCGATGCCCGTAACGCCGATAAATTCTTCTGCGTGGTAGGGGTTGAGCGTGCGCGTATCGTCGGTGGCCGGATCGATCTCGACCAGGTAGCCGCGCGCGCTGTCGATCGCGAGGATTGCGTTGCGGGTCGCGTCGTAGGCGAGGCCGTGCAGGGCATAGACGCCGTAGGGGCGAACCGTACGGTGTAGCAAGCGATCGGACGTCATAAACAAGGCTCTTGGGGACGGTCGGCTCGCCGCAGCGAGCAAAGTGTTTAACAGCATACCGTCTGCGATCGGTCCAAATCTGATGGGAGTTAGCCGTATCTTTGGAGAATCTCTGGAGATTGCGCGGGCGTGTCGTGGTTCGATCGCCTGGGCTCGATCGCGCGCTTGCCGCTGCGTCGGGTCAGCCGGTGAGGCGATCGCGCCAGACGCCTCCGTACGCTGCCCGTCCCGATGGTTAATCCCGATTACCCGACGCTAACCTTGGAGCTTGATAAAGTTTCGCGACTGAATTCCACGACTCGCGAGACCGACCGGCACACTAAATATACGTGTACATCCGATCCATATCGGTGCGCGATCGCTCGTATCGGCCGCGCCGCTCGATCGCCAATTCCAGCACTTTTCAACACTTCTTCGATCGTTTTCCTATGTCTTACGAACTCGAACGGCGCGTCGCCATTGATGCGGTGTCGCTCGCGGCGCAACTTTGCGAGCGCGTCCGCAAGTCCATGCCCCAAGCGGTCGCAAAACAGGACAAAAGCCCGGTAACGATCGCGGACTACGGCTCCCAGGCGCTGATCTGTCGGGCGATCGCCTCGGCGTTCCCGGACGATCCGATCGTCGGCGAAGAAGATGCCAGCAGCCTGAGCGACGACAACGCCCTGCTCGCCCAGGCCACAGACTGCATTCGCGACTTTATCCCGGAGGCGACGCCGACCCGGACGCTCGACTGGATCGGTCTCGGCAATGGCGAGGTGGCCGATCGCTACTGGACGCTCGACCCGATCGACGGCACCAAGGGCTTCCTGCGCGACGACCAGTACGCGGTGGCGCTGGCGCTGGTGGAGAACGGCGAGATCGTGCTGGGCGTTCTCGGCTGTCCGGCCTATCCGCTGGGCGACGGCGAGAAGGGCGCGATGTTTGTGGCGATTCGCGGGCGCGGCGCGACGATGACGCCGTTCGGCTCCGACATGCCCCAGTCGCTGCGGGTGAGTTCGACGGCGCTGCGGTTTGTGGAGAGCGTCGAGTCGGGCCACGGCGACCAATCGCGCCAGTCGGCGGTGGCGCAGGCGGTGGGTATCACGGAGCCCTCGTTGCGGATGGACTCGCAGGCGAAGTATGCGGCGGTGGCGCGCGGGGAAGCGGCGTTGTACTTGCGCCTGCCGTCGCCGAAGACGCCGGACTATCGCGAGAAGATCTGGGATCACGCGGCGGGCGTGCTGGTGGTGAAAGAAGCGGGCGGCAAGGTGACGGATATGTTCGGTCAGCCGCTGGACTTTACGCAGGGGGCGAAGCTGGTGAATAACCAGGGCACGGTGGTGAGTAACGGCGAGATTCACGACACGGTAATCGAGGCGCTGGCGGGGCAGCCGGTTTAGGCGGGTCGCAATATCAGCGGCTGGGGCGGAGCGATCGCATTTCGATCGCCCCGCTTTTTCATCGGGTCGATCGCAGCGCCACCGTTCGCGAGAACTTCATCGAATCCTCACATAAGTGGCCGAAATTTAAAGATCTTCCAAGAATTTACGGATTTGGGTAGGTTCACTGATGTGCGCTTGCGGGTGTTCCAGTAGTGTTCGCGCATACAACTAAGCCACTTCCAGTCATGCCCGCAACGCTACTGCCTCGAGATTCCCGTTCCGATCTGTCTGCGCTGCGTCCCGCCGGTTTGGGGATGTTGGTGGTTATCGACTCGGGCGTGGAAGATATCGAGACGCTGGTGTCGGGGGTGTTGCCGGGGGCGCGGGTGGCGATTCTCGACTCAGAGCGCGACGGGGTAGCGCAGATTTCGGCGGCGCTGCGGGCGTTTGGCTCGGCGGTGCGGAGTTTGCACGTGGTCAGCCACGGTGCACCGGGGCGGGTGTTCGTGGGGAACCGGGCGCTGGATGCGGAGAGTCTGCCGGAGTATGCGAGCGAGCTGCGGGGCTGGCGGGAGTTTTTAGAAGACGATGCGGATATTTGCATCTACGGCTGTCGGGTTGCGGGGAGCGATTCTGCTTTAGAACAAAGGGCTGCGAAAGGGCTGCTCGCAGGGCTGAGCGCTGCAACGGGTGCGGCGATCGCGGCGTCTAGCAAGCGAGTGGGTGCGGCGAAGCGAGGCGGGAGCTGGAAACTGGACGTGCACCAGGGCGAGGTAAAAACAAAGCTCGCCTGGGAGATTTCGGCACTCGAATCATACGACGGTGTGTTCGCGCCACTAAATTCAGGGGATTATGCAGTGTTGAAAACGCTGTATGAAGATACGGATGGAGACAATTGGACTGTGTTCAGTGGCACGGCATGGGACGTTACCTCCGCGACTCCACCAGAGTCTTCGGTCGTCAATGGCTGGACGGGGGTGACGGTAGAAAACGATCGGGTCGTGGAGCTAAACCTGAACGACCGAAACCTATCTGGAACTCTCCCCACAGCTTTAGGCAATCTCTCCGAGCTTCGGGTTCTCAAAATGGATCTGAACAGCAGCCTATCTGGTGCGATTCCGGCATCATTAGGAAATCTTTCTCAGCTTAACAAGCTCGAATTGTATGAGACGAACCTCTCTGGCACAATCCCCAGTAGTCTAGGGAATCTTGCGAACCTTCGCATTCTGGCTCTGGATGATACAGGGATATCTGGGGCTATCCCTAGTGAGTTAGGCAACCTCTCTAACCTCGAAATTCTCAACCTAAACTACACTGACATACTGGGCTCTATCCCCATTGAATTGGGCAACCTTTCTAGCCTTAGACTTCTCCGCATATCCGACACCGATCTATCCGGGGCTATCCCCAGCGAGTTAGGCAACCTCTCTAGCCTTGAAGAACTCAGCTTAGATAACAACAATTTGTCGGGGTTCATCCCGCGCGAGCTTGGAGACCTCAGTAACCTCACGAATCTATCCCTCGGCTCTAATGCTTCTCTCCAGCTCGGAGTACCTCAGACTCTAAAGAGCTTCATTGAAGGCATCTCTTCCGGCATTACTCTTGCAGAACCAGAAGCCGATATCGAAGACTCGGATGGTACGGGTATCGCCTCAGGGGATACAAACTCTTCTGTAGAAGAGAGCACTGACTTTGGTGATGTAGGGGTTGCTGGTGACCAAATCAGCCAAACTTACACGATCCGCAATACAGGTGGTTATCCACTTTTCCTCGGAGATGATGCCGCGAGCCTCAGCGGGACACACGCAGGAGACTTTTCGATAACAGCTCAACCAGACACGATCGTGGCCGTCGGCGCGAGTACGAGCGTGACTGTTCAGTTCGACCCTAGTGCAACAGGTGTTCGCGAGGCGAGCATCTCAATCGCGACTGACGATGTCAATGCCACGACCGGGGATAACATTGCCGAAAGTCCCTACACCTTTGCGCTCCAAGGTACGGGTCTCGACAACATCGCCCCCGCAGCACCTTCCGCTCCCGATATGACGGACGGTACGGACAGCGGCACATCGGACGACGACGACCTCAC
>ERZ1740068.666-NODE-666-length-14461-cov-8.491323_pt1 | contig 14461 bp, 7 predicted proteins | sample MGYA00581735_ERZ1740068 | MGnify/ENA primary metagenome ERZ1740068 (study PRJEB43018, sample SAMN04849740) | marine metagenome | isolation source: floating plastic debris | place: Pacific Ocean | collected 2008-08-30 | study: EMG produced TPA metagenomics assembly... | reverse complement strand
ATAAGCTTCTGCTGCTTGTTTGAATTGACCTTTAGTTTGATGCGATTGAGCTAAGGTAAACCAAGAATTTATAGAGTTAGACTTATTATTTTCTTTCTTAAGGGCTAAGTCAGACCGCATTTTAACTACTTTAGCCGGGACTCCAACTGCAATCGCACCATCTGGTATATCCTGATTGACTACAGACCCAGCCCCAATAACGGCTCCCTTACCAATCTTCACCCCATTCAATACGATGACTCCACAGCCTAACCATGCACCATCATCTACTGTAATACCTCCTTTGGTCTCCAGAGGTTGTAGATGGATAAGTTGACCGGGTATCATTCCGTGGTCGTAAGGGTAGAAAGCGCAATTAGTTGCTATTTGAACATTAGAACCAATATTAATCGGAGCTTGATAAGCTGATAATTGACAGCGAGGCTGAATGTGGGTATCAGCACCGATTTTTACAGTTCCTTCCTTCCCAGTTTGAATGCACGTATCTCCGTACAGATGAACTCGGTCTCCTAGCTCTACTCGACCACCATTTCTGTCGTTATAAATAGTAACCCGGTCGCCAATAAAAATATTTGCCCCAAGCTGTAAATTCTGATGATAAATATCGGCTTTCGGAGATACGTAACCTCTGGGATGGTAATAAGACAGGTGACAGCGACCCCAGTAAGGTGGAGTAAACCAAGTAGCTAACCAGGTAGCGATTCGTCCTAGAAAACTTAACCCAGCAAAACCCATCCAAAAGAACTTCCAAGCATCTAATAACGCACTTTTGATTCCGGACGCTTGACGAATTTTAGCAAATCGCTGCCAAATACTTGTAGAGTTCAACTTATTAAGAACGCTTACCAAATTAGAATAAGCTTGAGCATAATCGGGTTTGAGCTTAAAAGCTTGACGGTAAGAATCAGCTGCTTCCTCTAATTTCTCCTGTTGTTGAAGCGAATCACCCAGTTGTTTATAAGCTTGAGCATAATTAGGTTTCAAACTCAAAGCTTTTTGGCAAGAAACTGTGGCTTCTACAAATCTACCTTGTTCTTGCAAAACAACCGCTAAATTATAATGGGCTGACCCTAACTCTGGCTGCATGGCGATCGCCTGTTGGTAGTAAGCCTCTGCACCCTTGTAATCATTGGCTTTGGCGCGATTTTCACCTAGCTGATTATTTACTGCTGCGTAGTAGCTTTGCTTATCTTTAGGAAGTTTTTCCTGAATAAAAAGAGCATTATTTAAACTCACCTCGGCTTCAATACAATTGGGCTGAATTTGCAATGCTTTTTGATAGCAGCTAATTGCTTCATCCCACTTTTTTTGTTGTTGCAGAGTATAGCCAAGATTATTGTAAAGTGGTGCTAGATTGGGCTGTAATTCAATAGCCTTTTGGTAAGCTGATTGGGCTTCTGGTAAATTCCCCCTGGCTTGACGTAAATTGCCCAAACTAAACCAAGCCTTGAATAACTTTGGTTGTAGCGACACAGCATTACTGAGTAGCTTTTCTGCCATCTCTGGCTGGTTGATTTTTTGTGCTAGGATACCCAATCCGCATAATGCTTCAGCATTTTGGGGCTGTTCTTTTAGAACCTGACGATAAGCTTGCTCAGCTTGGGTCAAGCGATTGGCTTGATAGTATTTTTCTGCTATTTGAAGAGTTTGTGAAACAGATAATGAATTTACCATTCGATTTCTCATTTATAATTATGTAGCGTTTAAAACCCTTTTTTATATCGAAATAAAAGTTTAGAGAAAGGCTTTTTAGTTCGTCAAATTAACATTCAAATTAACATTCAAATATAAATTTATATTTATATTCAGACTGAGAGAGTATTTGTACAATAATTCTAAATCCTAAATTAGGACACATTATAACTACACAAGGATTTGAAACTTGGGGCTAACTGACCGAATAGCAAGATTCTCAAGATGCTCAAATAAAACCGGTTTCTAGCTACGAAAACATAAATATATCGTGGTGAATTCGTCAAGAAACCGGATTTCTGTCACTGATACAAAATATGACATTAAATTGTAGGTATAACACACCTTAGAGGAATTTTTTTAATTGAAACATTTTCCAGGATAGCTATCATATGAGAATTATAGGAATTTAGATTCGATAATTTAAATAGAGAGCAGCGATTATATCTGAAACTCTAAATTCCCATCTCACATAGTATTTCTTAAACTATCAAATTATGAGAACTATAATCTCCATCAGCAAAGATATATTTCTCGAATTCACTAGTTATCATTGTCGTGCTACCTAATTCAAACACAGTGAAATCATTATTAGCGTATATATTAAAATCGTCTCTGTTATAAGAGCCGAGATTCAGTGTATCGAAATCTTCACCACCATTTATTTTAGCTTCACCAAAACCTTCAACATAGTCTTTCCCGTAACCCGTTTTGATGTTTACCCCACCTCCAAAATTGGAAGCTATGATTTTATCGGCTCCATATCCAGTTCTAATATCGCTGTCATAAATACCGTAAGATTCACTTTCAGTGGCAACCGCTATGATTGTATCGGCTCCATATCCAGTTCTAATATCGCTGTCATAAATACCATAAGACTGGCTTCCGGTAGTGCGAGCTTCTAATCTATCTGCTCCATATCCAGAGCGAATATCCCCACCATAAATACCATAAGATTGGCTTCCACTAGCAATAGCTGTGATTGTATCGGCTCCATATCCAGTTCTAATATTGCCGTGCTTATTATAAATGGCGATTGCTTTATCAGAAGCATTAGCAGTAGCCTCGATTGCATCGGCTCCATATCCAGTATTTATATCACCGTGCTTATTACCAATCGCGATTGCAACATCTTCAGTCTGAGCAATGGCTTCGACAACTGTCAAAGCTAAAGCCTGATTTTCAGGGTCAGCAATACTTACAGCAGAAAGTTCTGCTTCTGCGTAGGTAGCCGAATAAGAATTTGCGGTCGCACTGATATTATCTGCGCCCGAACCTGTTTTAATTTCACCCCCTGTATTATTAATACCTGTAGCAACAACTTTAGCTTGTGCCAAACTAGTTGCAAATCCTAATGCAACTGCTCTAAGACCATCAGACATTGGGTTTTGGGCAACAGCACTAACGATAGCCGTCACATCTATAGTAGCTGTAGCTACCGCTGCAACAGAAGCTATCGCTTCTCCCACAACAGTATCGCTTCCAGCACCAGTAGAAATTTTTCCAGAGTTTTGAATTCCATTAGCAACAGCAGCTATTTCAACAGAAGCAAGACTATTGGCAACCGCAGTCGCATCGACAGTATTAGCAATGGCTATGGCTTCAGATACTGTCTGTGCAATGGCTGTAATTTGTGCTGTTGCAGTACCGCTGACAACATCGCGACCCCTATTTGTATAAATATTGCCTTTATTGATAATTCCATCTATATTGAGTTTTGATTTAGTCCTAAACTCAGCAGAGTTAACAGGATTGCTTCCTTGACCAATAGCTTCGGCTGCAACCTCAACAGAAACCCCTAAATTAAAACTAATAGATGAACTACCAATAATTTCGTCTCTACCTTTTAAGGTCTTAACAGTATAATGTTCGGGATTTAAGATTGTCTTATTTGGATTGACTACATCATGTCCAGTGGTAAAAATATGTTCGTTTAGGTTAAAAAGATTGCTAGTCATAAAAAAAATTCTTGTGTATGACGCTTAAGTGTTAAAATATTTAAAACTAATGTAAAAAATTTATATAAGTTACATTAATTTTGTACCTGAAGATTTAATCTAAGATGGATGAATGTTTTCTATTAGATTTGAAATGATAATCCTGTAATAGGAAAATTCACTATCAAAGACTATACGTAGTTAGAGACTTTTCTTGAAGAAACCATCTTCTTACTCCATTAACTTAAATTAAGCTGATGTATGCGAGATATGATTTTCAGTTCTTAAATACATGTTAGACCTAATTGTAAGTTGATAATTTAAAATATTAGTGAAAGTACTTATTTTTCCTGTATAGTGCTAGCCTGAAGCTTGCAACGAAATAACTTCGATAGACTTTAGAGACGCTACACACGGTGCAACGTCTCTCTAAACCTAACTACAAATACAGGAAGCAAATAAAATGAACCAGCCAAAATAAATTTCATCGGCTGGTAGTATTTCATCAAATTAATATTGCGATTAAACTATGCTTATTGCACAGCAATCTGATTGCGATAGCCAGAGCGCATATAATGCATCATATAGCTATCAGATAATTTGACAATAATTTTAGTTTTGGATAAAATATCTTAATCTGGCTACATAACCATATAGCTCTAACAACATATAAGGTTAATCTATTTTCCTATTTGTTTATTTGCACAGATTAGACAGCATAGGATAATGATTTGGGGAAGTTAGGATAAAGAGCATCCGGCTTCTCGAATAAAACTTTATAGTTGATAGTTGAAATATGGTAGTTTTTCCCAGATTTACTAATTTGTTTTTGGAATTTATATTGGACAACTATTTTTTAGTTGTCTATTTTTTATGATACATTTTTTGCAATCTAAAATCAATTTATTAAATCATTGAACTTGTTAAGAATTATCTCAGTTTTCTCGTAACTTCCTTACTGTTTAAAGCTTTGCTGAATGGCTTTCAGAAATTTCTTTTAAGCACTGAACAACTTCTTCATAATTGGGTCTCAATTTTAAAGCTTTTTTTAAATAAATCTCAGCATTTTGAAAATCTCTTACTTTTTTACGGCTCAAAGCTAACTTGTAGTTCAATTTTGCATAGTAACTTCTTTTATCCGAAGATAGTTGAGCTTGAGTATGAAGTATATTCCCCAAATTAACTTCTGCTTCAATGCAGTTAGACTGAACTTCCAAAGCCTTTTTATAGTATTTTATAGCTTCTTTACATTTACCTTGCTGCTCCAGAGTGTAGCCCAGATTATTGTAAATTGGCGCTGCATCCGACCGCAGTACAATAGTTTTTCTGTAAGCATATTCAGCGTTTTGTAATTTGTTTTGTAGCTGATATAAGTTACCTAAAGCGAACCAGTTTTTGGCTGAGTTAGGCTGCTCTTTTACAGCTAAACTTAAAAATTCTTCTCCTTGCTGAAATTTTCCTATCTGTTGCGAAAGCATACCCAATCCATACAAAGCTTCAGGGTGGTTTGGCTGTGTTTCTAAAACCTGTAGATATGCTTGTTCTGCTGATTCTAAATGATTAACTCTATGTTCTTGAACAGCTAAACGCAAATTATCTGTAACATCATCACCACTAGATATTTTTGGTTTACCAACAATATCAAACAAAAATTCTTCTAAGGCTCGAACTGGTTTAAGGTCGTTATATAACTTATGTTTGTTTTGGGCTACTAGCTCTGAGAGATATTTACGATATTGAGCATCTTTGGCCAAATGTATGGCAATTTTTATATATTCTTCCTTATTAGATGCAATAGTTTCTTCAATATCCATCATCTTCAAAATTGCCATAGAATGTCTTGCTCGCATAAATTCTCCTGGGAGGGTCACTACAGGAACATTATGAGCAATAGCTTCTAAAGTAGAATTGCACCCAGACCAGCCAATACTATCAAGAAAAACATCTGCTATTGCAGCGGTACCAGCAAATTTTCTGGCTTTCATGCGCGGTAAAAAGATGCAGTAATCTTCGTAATCAAGTGCAAAATCCCTGAATACCTTTTCCAATCGCTGACGAAATACTTCGGTTATACCTTCACCTTCATTTTCAATAAAAACAAATTTACAGTTATCTAATTCCCGAGAAATTTTGGGAAACACATCATCATGCTGGGGTAAATACTTGTATAAAGATTGGCAGCACCAAAACATCATACAATCTTCTGAGATACCAATATCTTTTTTAGTAACTTTGAGAGGTGGAATTGCTTGTGGCTGGTAATAAATAGATAAATTGGGTAATTTAACTAGCTTCTCGGTATAATTTTCTTGAGCATTTTCTGGCTCCATTAACTCGCTACTCAAGTAATAATCAATAGTTGGCAAGCCACTTGTATTGGGATGTCCCCAAGAAGTCATTTGAATCGGGGCTAGCCTCAAACATCCCAATTGTAACGTGGTGGGGTCCATACCAAACTCTGGGAAAATCAGTACGTGTAATTTATCTTGCTGAATAATTTGAGTCCATTTTTCTATCGAAGCCGGACCTTTTGTAAACTTATCAAATGCTTGTGCTGCTTTGACAGTTTCACCATCGTGTTTCAAAGTCGTATTAGTATGGTAAGCAAATAATTCAAATTGACTTTTATCTAAATTTTCCACCCAACCCTTCATAGGAATTTTCCAAACGGAATGTCTGTGGAAACATCCGGAAACAAATCCAATGCGAATTTTCTCGTTTGATTGTAATTCTGGTAGAGCAATATTTTGAGAATTTTGGGGATAGCGATGTGACATGATACGAACAATCATCTCCCCGTAGATTTTTTGTAAATCTCGGTCGTTTAAGCCTTGGTATGCTAGATAAAAAGGTTGGGATGCACCTACAGTATCAGCTGCATTTTTCAGTTCTTGAGAACTCGCTTGTTGATAATTTTCAGCTAAATCTTGAAGATATTTTTGATAATTGTCTCGGTTTAATTCTATTTCTGTAAAAGTATTATAAATAATTGGTAGTTGATGTATACAAATAAAAAACTTGGCTCTAGCTAAATTAGGTTGAATTATTAAAGCTTTTTGGTAAGATTTAATTGCCGCTGAGATATTGCCCTGTTTTTTTAGTAAATTGCCCAAATTACAATAAACTTCGATAAGGTCGGGTTTGATTTTTAAAGCTTTTTGATAATATTCGATAGCTGCCGATACATTGCCCTGCTTTTTGAATAAATTACCCAAATTACAATAAGCTTCCGCATATTCCGGCTTCGATTTTATGGCTTGTTGATAAGACTTAATCGCAGCTTCAGAATCACCTGTTTTGTCCTGTGCTTCTGCCAAGCTAGCATAAACCTCAGCAAAATTAGGGTTTATTTCTAAGATTTGTTCGTAGTAATTTATGGCAGCTTCAAATTGACCTAAATGATGTTTTTGTAGAGCGATTTTAATTAAATATTTAGTTTTAGAATCTATATTATTCTTAGTATCCATAATTATATTTAAAATATTATAGTAAGGTGGGCATTACCCACCTTATCCCTGAACAGAAACAAATTCTGCAGTTGAAAAATTAACTAAACTAAAGTTAATGATGTCGAAACAGTTACAGCGTCAACTCCCACAACCAAAGCAACCACATCGCCACCATATAACAGCACCGCACCATTTGCGGTTTGACCTAACGACGCACCCTGTAAAAAAGTATTATTAACTCCAATTCTATCTACTCCTGACTCAAACCCTTCAATCTGAGCTAAATCATTACCACCTCCACCAAGGTAGAAAATATTATTGGTTCCGGCTTCGACAATATTAAATACATCGCTAACACCATCTGCACCACCACTGATTAACCTATCTCTCTCACCCGTACCAAGTGTAGTACCGTTAGCTCCGATTAAAGTGTCAGCACCACCAAGAGCTAAGATGATATCATTACCGGCTCCACCGTTCAGATTATTATCTCCATTGCCACCAATAATTACATCATTGAAGTCAGAACCAACAACGTTTTCAATATTGAGCAAGTTATCATTACCACCAAAACCATCTATAGCAGCTTGAGCGCCTAAGTTTACCTGGATACCGGCAATATCGTTTTCATAGCTAACGGTGTCGATACCATCGTTCCCATCAATAACGTCATTACCTGCACCCCCTGCAAGGGTGTCATCACCTGCTCCACCATCCAAGTTATTATCTTGAGCATCCCCAATCACTGAGTCAGCAAAACCAGAACCAACAACATTTTCAATATTGAGTAGCGTATCATTGCCACCGAAGCCGTCTGTAGCAGTTTGAGCGGCTAAATTTACTTGAATTCCAGCAGTGTCGTTTTCATATCTTGCCGTATCAATGCCATTTCCTCCGTCTAGATTATCGTTACCAGCACCCCCATCAAGGATATCGTCGCCATCTCCACCAGCAAGAATGTCATTCCCTTCACCTCCATCAAGGAAGTCATTATTTTCCGTTCCTTGGAAATTGTCATCTCCACTGTTATCAATTGGTGGCGCGACTAAAGTACCAGGAGCAAGAGTACCAGTGAAATCTCGCAACTCAGCAATAATTTCAAAACCGCCGCTACGTGGAATCAGAAGAAACGTATTAGTTGTTCCTAAGGTATCAACGATTACTGCTTCGGGATTTGTCACCTGAATCTTATCTACACCATTCTCGAATAGCTGAATAATAGCGCGGTCGCCTTGACCAAATATATTATTCCCGATTACATCACCACTACCGCCAGCATATAAGAAAGTTTCTTGATTACCAAGAATAAACAAATCTGAAACGCCGTCTAAAAAGGTTCCACCTGAATCGAGGACTCCACTACCGATTAAAACATCTCTTTCGCCGGCTGTAGTGCCGCCACCATCAAGAGTATCGCTCCCTAAACCACCACGAAGAATGTCATTACCTCTACCTCCGAACAGTTCATCGTTACCATTGCTGTCCCTACCAATCAAACCAACACTTCTGCTATCTCCTCCATCTAAAACGTCATCTCCTTTACCACCAAAAATAGTATCGGAACCACCACCACCATAAACAGTATCGTTATCAGAACCGGCGTTTATTTCGTCATTACCATCGGGACCTCCCAAGGCATCTTGGTCGCCAATGATTAAATCTTCACCGCCACTACCAATAAGAGTATCGTTACCGCTCTCTCCGAGTATTGTGTCATTACCCGAGCCTCCAGTGATTTCATCTTCTCCACTACCAGCAAAGATTAAATCGTTACCTGAACCTCCGACAACGGTATCATTATCGAGTCCTGCATCTACAACATCATCACCGGCATTAGCTAGAATCAAGTCATCACCAGCCCCACCTATAAGAGTGTCACCCCCAGTAAACTCAATAGTGGGAAATGTGCCAGTAAAGATTATATTACCTTCTTCATCTTTAATAATTTCCTCTCTGGTTGTACGAACGCTACTATTACTACCTCCGAGTAAAGTATCGTTCCCATCACCACCATCGAGTCCATCTTCCCCGTCACCTCCATCTAGATAGTCATTACCGGCTCCTGCGATTATCTCGTCATCTCCATCATTGCCAAAAAGCTGGTCGTCTCCATCGCCCCCGTCAAGACTATCATTACCTTCTTCACCTTTTACAAAGTCGTTACCGTTTCCTCCTAATAACTCGTCATTTCCTTCATTTCCAATTAGCTGGTCGTTACCATCTCCTCCTTCGAGGCTGTCATCTCCTTCATCGCCGCGCATGTAGTCATCGCCACCCAGTCCGATTAAAGTATCATTGCCGCTATAACCGAAAATTGTATCAACGGAATTTGTACCTTCAAGATTATCGTCTCTTCTTCTTCTTCCTCTTACGAAAGCCATATGATTTATTTCCTATAATTTTGGATATTAAAGATTTATTCTTTTTTCTTACTGTAAAAAGATTTTGTGTGTTGCAAAAAAAAGATTTATTGTGCTTTACAGACCTTAAATTATGTAAATATTAATCTTAGTTTTTGCGATTTTATATGCCTGATTATTTAGACATAAAGCCTGCTCAATTATTATAATCAAGCAGGCTTTATAAGCTTGGTTAAGATATTAATAATAACCGTCTTCTAAAAAATGGCTATTATTTGGCTGTCAGGTTTACTTAACAGCAGCAGTCATTAAACCAGAGATTTCAGATAAGCCACCGGTAACAGTTACAGCAACATCAGATTCAGCGAAGCTGTTGTTTCCAATAGCAGTTACGTCAAATAGTGCGGAAGCAAAGTTACCTGAAATGTTTACATTAGATTTCAAGTCTGCATCGATATCTTTGTTAACATCGATATCTACGTCAGCATCGAAATCTAAATCAAATTCAACATCTATGTTCACATCTTTGTTGATGTGCAATCCACCAAATACTTCTTCGTTGGTAGCTTCTAAGTAATTGATATCGTTGATAATCATTTGCTTTCTCCAGTTAATTAACTAATTGTTTTTGGAAATTTGTTTGCGAGCAAGTAATTTTGTAAATTATTTTTGCTCGCATTTGGGATTTAAATAATAGCCGTTTGAAAGCGGCTATTACTTAGCTACTAAGTTTACTTAACAGCAGCAGTCATTAAACCAGAGATTTCAGATAAGCCACCGGTAACAGTTACAGCAACATCAGATTCAGCGAAGCTGTTGTTTCCAATAGCAGTTACGTCAAATAGTGCGGAAGCAAAGTTACCTGAAATGTTTACATTAGATTTCAAGTCTGCATCGATATCTTTGTTAACATCGATATCTACGTCAGCATCGAAATCTAAATCAAATTCAACATCTATGTTCACATCTTTGTTGATGTGCAATCCACCAAATACTTCTTCGTTAGTAGCTTCTAAGTAGTTGATATCGTTGATAATCATTTGTTTTTCCAGTAAATTGACTAATTGTTTTAGGAATTTGTTCGTGAGTTGTTTGTTTTTCCTCACATTTAAAATATAGTTTTTTTGGAAACAAAAGTCAATGCATATTCTATTTTCTTTTGTTAAAGTAACTTTAAAGTCAAGATAAAATGCCATGTATAAAATATTTTTGTAATGACGTAAAATGACAGCAATAAATATAATTACTGCTGTCAGATATTAAATATATTCTCAATATTTACTAAGTTGACTTTAGTTATATATTGTTACATATACAGATAGAGTCAACTGAATTTGATATATAAACTATAAAAAATATTTTTTTTAATATCTATAAAATATTTTCATAAAATCATTAATAGTAACAATTAACCAAAAATATTTATATACTATTAAAATTCCAATTTTGTTAAAAAAAATACAATCGCTAAAAAATTATGGTTCTAGTGAATTGAATTAATTGTTTATTTTTTTTAACATTCTTAAACTTGCTTCAATAATTCATCAACAGATTTTTCTTCATTATTCTCAAGTTGAATAGATATATCTAATAACCTAAATTTTTTCTTTAACCAACTGGCAAATAATTCCGAAGTAATTTTTTCTCGCAATTCATCATTTAACTCAGATTTAATTACTTCTTCGACCCAAATTAGATGTACCAATTTGGGTGTGGTAACTGGCTTGATAATTCCAGGTGGAGAACTGGCAAACACAACTGCTGCAATTTCTGGTCTAAAATCTTTCCGGTATTGAACTCCTTGATATCCATAAGCACGACGAAGTTCTGGCTCTTGAATATACGTGCGAGCGATTTCTGGAAACGTAATCTCTCCTTCTTCTAGTGCATAAAACAACTCTAATGCTAAATCTCTGTTCTCAAAAGTGACTTCATAGGTAACAGCAGCTTCATAGTTAAGACGGGTTTCATAAAAGAATTTTTCGACTTGAGGTGCAAATAGATGATTCGCTAACTTCTTAGAAATCAGACTTTTATGAACTAGTTTTTCAAAATCTTTTATGGACAGATGATGTTTGTCTAGCCAAGCCCAAGTATCTTTAGCAGTAGCGAGCTTTTTCTCTAAGCGGAATTTGTCACCTTCCTCCTGTAATTCTGCTTCTGTGACTTCAAGACCAGCTTTTTCGGCCGCTTCGGTAATAATTCTTTCACATGCGATGGTCTCTACAATATCGGGGATTTCACAAGAGTGCTTTAGCTTATCAATAATGTCTAAAATTGAGACGTTAAAGTGTTCGAGCATATGTAATTGTTGCAAAAAGTATTTTTAGGAGTGCTGAACATCCGTTCCGCACATCAAGGTGTTTTATTCTATGGGTCGCATCATTGAACAGATACTGTGTAGCATGCTTCACTGTTTAAATAGAAGAACTCTATCCTAAACTTTTTGATCTAACAGGCTTTCATAATTAGGATTTATTAATTATTTACTAAGGCTTCATCTACAGTTATTCTGATGAATACAACAACCCGCAGATAAATCCTACATATAATTATTAAAACCTAACTCGGAAATGTAGTCTAGGTAGCAATGGTTCCAATAATGCTTTTTTCTGATAAATATTCGGATTCTGGGATGAGCGATAATTCCTTATCGATTTTCTGTGCTAGCTTATAAGCCATTTGTGGGGGATTTCGGTAATTACTGGCAGTCTTCCTGAATCCCCATCTTCTTGCTTCAGCTTCGGAAACTCCAAATTCTTCAGCTAATTTATGGTAAGACCAGTTATATTTTCTCATTAAATCTATAGGATGCATATTTTTGATTCCCGATGAAATAGTATTTTAAGTCGTTATTGATAACGAATAAATCATTTGAGGCAGGGAGTTTAGCTTTGAAGGTATACAGAAACTCCTAGTTTTAACTACATTTCTAACTTGTCTTTCTGTAATTTCTTGAATGGGTCTAAAACAAAGTCGATTATCCGACGTTGACGAATAATTACCTCTGCATCTGCTGTCTGACCTGGTGCTAAAGAAACTCGTTTTTCACCATTGTCTACATATTGCTGATTTAAAGTAATGTCTAGCTCAAAGCTTTCACTATTTCCTTGGGGTGTCTGCTGTATTTTTGAATCTGGAGATACCCAAGTTACTTTTCCTTCTACAATGCCGTATTCTTGGTAAGGATAGGCATCAAACTTTACTTTCACTGGCATCCCTACTTTTAGAAATCCACTATCTTGTATGGGCATGCTGGCTTTGAGAATAACGTCGGTATTTTTAGGAGCAATCTGAGCTATCCTTTGACCGGGTTGTACTACTTCTCCTGGCTTACTTACCGGAAACTCGAAAATAGTTCCATCAATTGGCGATCGCACTATTCTTTGCTTTAACTGTAGCTTTAAAGATTCTACTTGACTTAGGGTTTGAGCGATTTGTGATTCAGTAGACGCAATCTGGGTTTGAGTATCTTTGAGTTGTTCTTGAGTTCGCAGAATAGAGAGTTTAGATGTTTGTTTTAAAGTTTTATAGCTATTTTGTTGTTCTTTTAACCTCAATTTGGCTTGTTTAATATCAGCTTCAAGCTGATTCATGGTTGCCTGATAGCGGTTCGTTTCTTCAGCCAACCTTAGTTGAGCCTGTTTAGCGTCAGATAAACTTCTGTCATAAATTCGTTTGCTTTCTTGTTGCTCCTTTCTAAGCCTGTCAATTTGGTTTGCTGAGACTGCTCCATCTTTTACTAATGTACTAAAACGCTCAACTTGTTTGTTATCTATATCCAAACGACCCCGAGCAAACTTTTGTTCGTTACGATTGGTTTTGATTTGCTGCTGTACCTGGTCTAACAAAGCTTGTTTTTCTAATTTCTGTAGCCGGTAAACACTTTGTTTGGCATCTAAATTTTGTCTAGCTTGTTCAACTTGAGCGGTTTTCTCAAGGGCTTGGGATTGATTTTGCTGCTCTTGAATACTTATCGTTGATAAAAGCTGATTTTTTATGATGTCCAACTGTACTTTTTGAGTTTTTAATCCAGACAGCTTTGCTTCAATTTGCTGTAAGTCGGTTCGTAAAATATCAGAATCAAATTCTAGAAGAATTTGCCCGGATTTAACAGTATCACCTTCTCTCACTTTGACGACTTTTACACTTCCACCTGCTTTGGTATCCAGTTTTCGAGTAGCACCTTTTGGTTGGATACGTCCTCTTGCGGTTCCTGTCTCATCTATTTTGGAAATAGTAGCCCAAGGCAACCCTAGTAATACAAAGCCGACTAGTGCGTAAAGTACGCCCTTAGTCCATAGTTTTGGTAAGCCATCAAGCAGTTCTTCGGTAGCGTAATGTAAATCTCCGACAGTTGTATCTGCCTGTGGTTGTGCATTAGTAGATTTAACCTCTTGTAGATGATTTTTATTTTCTCTGTCTTCTTGCTTGGTAACTGCTGAGTTATTTGATAAAGGATGTGGCATAAATCTAATTCCTACCATTGCTAATTTGTAACTCTTTGATTAACTATTATCCAGCTTGAGATAATTGCTGGTGATTGAGGTAATAATAATGACCTTTTTTGGCAATTAATTCGTCATGAGTACCGCTCTCTACCAAAACACCTTTATCCATTACCAGAATTAAGTCTGCGTTGCGTACTGTAGATAAGCGGTGAGCAATAATTACGCTAGTTCTACCCTTCAAAATGGTTTTCAGATTGTTTTGAATTATACGTTCTGATTCAGTATCAAGATGACTGGTAGCTTCGTCGAATAGTAACAATCGGGGATTACCCATTAACGCACGGGCAATAGCCAGACGTTGCCGCTGTCCACCAGAAAGTAATCCACCTCCTTCCCCGATTTGGGTTTCATAGGAGAGTGGTAACTTACGAATAAATTCATCCGCACCAGCTAATTGTGCGGCTTGAATAACTTCATCAAGATTCGCTTCTGGATGAGCTATAGCAATATTTTCGCGGATAGTACCCCCGAACAAAAAGGTGTCTTGGTCTACAACACCGACTTGAGAACGA
>ERZ1740068.665-NODE-665-length-14463-cov-10.668934_pt1 | contig 14463 bp, 7 predicted proteins | sample MGYA00581735_ERZ1740068 | MGnify/ENA primary metagenome ERZ1740068 (study PRJEB43018, sample SAMN04849740) | marine metagenome | isolation source: floating plastic debris | place: Pacific Ocean | collected 2008-08-30 | study: EMG produced TPA metagenomics assembly... | reverse complement strand
CTTGGACTATGTGGACTGCAATTCCCTTGTTTTTATTCCAGAAAGGTTTCGCAGGTTTGGATGAGGCCACTCATCGGTGGAGCAATGAGAGGTGACCTCAAGAGTCTGAAATCATCCTGCCTCAACTACCTTTGTTTAGAAATTTATGATTATTGCTGTGTCCTGCATCAAGACTTGTTTATGTAACCACAATTAATTGGATCTCGAATGTAAATAAAAACAGGTTGAATCCATACTATCTGACAGGCAGATGTAGTTCTACAAGTAGCCAGAACAAAGCTTGCCAAACATTGTTCGCAATTTAATGACCAACATTGCTGAAGATATATTAATCAAATCCGCATTTTACAGAGCGCATGCGAATCTGCCTCCGGTTGAAAACTGCCTTTTGTTTACATGACATTAACTGTATTGCTGCTCTAACAAGCCATAAAATGTAACTGATAGCTATGGGGTGAAGCCGATCAGATTCAGATAGGCCAAAATACCCTGCTGTGCCTGGATAGTCTCGCACAAGAAAACAACTGTAGGCAGCTTAAATGTCAGGCATGAATAACCACTCGGAGAAATGAGTCAAGCTGGTAAGAGAGCAAGTGGAGTGATAAATTCTGAAATTATGGAGAGGGTATGATGGTCAAGTGCTCTATACAAGTGTCTGTGGTGATGGAAACCGTAAAGAGTCATGTCTTACTGAGGAAAATCATCAGCATATCAAGTATAACAAAACAAAGGGACTACAAATGAAGGAAAGAAAATGCAGGAAAACACTCAGTAAATTTTGCATACATAGCTTCTACTGTCTAAAATAATACGCTTTCTGGTAAACTGCAACAGTGCCGGGCAACCGCAAGTACCATGCCACAGATCAAATGTATAACATGTATGTGTGTATATGTCAAGCCAACAGAGCAAAGAGTTTGATGAGCTTACCTCGATATCACCGTTGGGTTGTAGTGGTGCCCTCCATTGTATCAGTGCTTTATTCCTGTTCATAGCTTTAGCTGTGATGTCATATGGAGCAGATTCAGGGGCTGCAAATTGAGACAACACAGGTGTTGACAGCGAAAGCAATATATTAAACACAATTGCTAGCCGTCGCCATTTAATCCGCCCCATGTCAGTGCTTTTTGTGTCTCTAATCTTCTGAAATGTGTACTACACGCATTTAAAAACTTAAAAGCTAGTAAGTATCCTCCAGACAGTAGTATTCCAGAACTTGTGTATTCAGTTTAACGCTGAAATATTCCTCTCACTAGGCTATCTTGTTTAACAATGGATGCCAATGATGGAAGACAGGAGAGCTGATAAATAATTAGCTGCTGAGATTGACTGACGTTAATTCAAAACTACCGTATGCATATCTTTGCCTTGATATATACATTTCATAGTACACTTATGGAATCCATAGTGCTGTTATAATATCAATGTGTACTAAGCTCCTCCCATATGACGGCCTATTACAGCGTTAGAGAGCAGACCACTAGAATAATTGACTTGATAATACTGGCCTTGTTAGTTCAAACAAAGGCTTTTGAAAAACACACAAACACGGCGCATAACAAATAAACCCTGTGTACGCTAAACAAGAAAAAAAATCATGTCATATGAGATTTGATAAGCATAATACCAAACGCTCCAATGCTTTTAAATTCCGCAATGTTAGTGAATAGTGATGTTATTATTTTCCTACACAGGCAAGTTTTGTTAGCTTTACATGCTGTGGTTATTCAGAATGGAATTAGTACATTAGTTATATAAAGTTCATGTTTTGGATTTGACGCTCTAGACAAGCCAGAGGTTGTGTTTTACTGGGAATACTGTTCCTTGACTGGGTTTCTTCATTCCACGCTTACATGCATTATCATTGCGACTGATAACAGGCATAACTCATGCGACGCACACTGCTGGGAGGGAAATATGACCTGTGACATGTCCTTACAATCTACCACCAACCAGTGAAGTGTTTCAATGTTACAGTAAGGGGGATTGTGCATTATGGTGTTGACACATCGCCATTCATGATAATAATGAAGAATGGCGATGAAGTTGTTTGTACCTGCAACCAGAGAGGACAACTCCCATAATTTAATGCCCATAATAAGGTGTATATCGTTTGTATCAAAATTTGGGTGATCCAGGTAACCGCACACAAATCAGTACATTTATTTCAGAGAATCTATTAAATCCCAAGAGGCCAAAAGAAGGGAGAGCCCATTCACCATACAGGTATACTAACCAGCTTCTGAAGTCCTGAACTTCTTGACAATACTGGGAGTTCCTCTGCCATACTCGATATATGGAATGACCCTTACTTCATACAGTGAGTAGGGCTGCAGACCGAGTAAGGTGTAAGAAAGCTCAGAGTTTATCTCATCTTCTCCTCTCTCACTCCAATCCACCTCACCGGTAGATCTGAACTGCACCACATACTTTGGGTCGACGCTGAGCTCTGCTTGATTCTCAAGGGAAGACGCAGACCACTGGATATTGGCGGACTTGGATGATATGTGATATACCCACACATCTCGGGGCGCGTCTGGGAGGGCTGCGGATCAGGAGCAGGAATAATAGCAACATAACGCATGCAACTGAAGATCTTACACGGTAGTATGTGTTGAAGTTATTACAATGGTCTTTGTGCAGCAGAAGAAATCAGAACCAATGAAAAGTAAAAAGGGTAGTAACAAAACGTGACTTAAATAAAGCAGGTTGTGGTTGTTCATGCAATAAGCACACATACATAACTGTGACACATGGGTAATCATGCAAAGTCACTTTAACTACAATACTACAGTGGGCAGCATGCATATCACTCTCATCATGTTTTAGTACAGCCAGTACAGCACATCAAGACGTATCAATAACCAGGAGTTGTTCACTCTGATCAATTATTGATCATGGTGAGATAATTCCAAACAAGTTTTTACAATGACTATTCCCTGAGTAGTAGAAGAGGTCCTATTTAAAAATCTTTGATGAAGGGGACTATAAAAAATAATACTAAATTGGCTTATTCTTCAACAAGCATATTGTACAAAGTATTGTCTAGCAGGCTATTGGCTTGTTCTCTAATGAGCATATTGTACAAAGCATGGTCTAGCAATTTATAAAGGGGGAGTACATAATTTTTATCACATATTATGAGTTATGACATACCTTGTACTTTGACCTCCGTGGTGAGTACTATGACACCAAGTTCACTGCGGGCAGTGCATGAATAGTTGGCCGATTCCTGAATGTTTGTTAGAGTCAGCACATTCTTTCCTATAGGTGTATTGTCAGGGTTTGGTTCACCCTGGCTTCCACTTCCCACCTTCTTCCATGCCACATAAGGCATTGGTGATCCAACAGCCACACATGTCAAGTTCAGGGAGTTTCCTGACATCACATGGTTGACAGGGTCAGGTCTGATGGTGAATGTCGGTGCATAACGTCTCACTGCAAAGAAATAAAACACTCAGTCAGGTTCGGCTGGCTCAACTAAAGTTCAAGTAAACATTGTGGTTATGTTCCTGAACTAATTTTACGTTTCCCAAAAAAAACAACAGTGCAGGCAATATGATTTTCTTTCCATTTATAATCTGAATGGCATCTCAATGTCTAAAAGACCGAGTTATTATCGGTAGGTCTATGTAGGTATATCCATCATATATATATAAGAATCACACATTAATGTGTATTACAATAGTGAGTAAATAGCATGCAAAACAATAATATAGTTCCTTGCTTTCCATATACATGGAAATTATTATTTTACAAAGACCAGAACACATTAATATACACTTGGAGTTGTCTATCAATATTCATCGAGGTCACAACTTGTCTTGAAAACCTGCTTAATCTGTGTTATAGTTGCACGCTGTTCTCCGAGCTACGATTGTGGGGAGGATTCCTTAATTGAGGAATTAAGCACGTGGCTTTAAAAAGCTCAATTCAAATATCAAACGCTGGCTATGAATTGCGCCACCCAAGGTCAACTCAAAAATTTTGAAAATTGGACTGTTGATGACCTATCATGTTTTGATTTTGAGCTATTGACCAACTTGATTTAAGATAAACTTTGAAAGTGTCAAAGATCTAGGGGCTGAGCAAAGTTTATATATCAATATTTGTCACCGCTTTGGGCATAAGCATAAAAAACAACCTGGACATTCCTCCTAAACAAGAATCACAATAAGTAATATAAATGATGGGTTCTGGTGTCCAAATAGAGATATGGAATTATTATGGATAGGATATATACGTGTGAATCACACCAGAGTGTTATTTTGTTTTCGCTGTAAGAGGTTCATCTGTGAGATAACTTTTCTATTCACGACAAGTAGCTTAAACAGCTCTGGTATGCCGTGTTTGAATAGAGTCTTTGTCAAATATAATTTTACATGCATGATGAGCAATGATTGCATAGTCTAAGATTTCATCAACCAAATCACTTGTGGCAGCTACTTCTATATGTGCACAAATACTTGAAAGTCATAGTGACTTTTATATAACTTTATATGAATCTTGTGTCACTAGGGGACCACTCCGCACATCCCCATGATAATGAAGTGCCTGCAATAACCCGACTACCTGTTGATTCACTTTCTACATCATTTTGAAGGCTTTGAAGAAATATGGTGCTTTGATATGCAATGGTGGTGAAGCTTAGTTTGGAAAAGAGTAACGCAAATAAAAACTTTGTTTATAACTTTTTAAGCCGCAGGATGTAACAACATAAAGTATATGGAAGATAAACAACATATAATCGTGCCATTAGCAATATCTAACAAACCTTTTTGCTTATTGTATGTCAACTTAATCAAATGTCCTCCGTTGGCTAATAAAAAATTTAAGAACAGAAAGGTCAACTAAGACTACAACTAATACCAAATTAAATAGCAGGAGACGAAACAAGATCACTAAACAGTGTGGTGGAAATCAAACAATGTGTGTAAAATAATTACGGTAACTATTGATAATACTATCACAAAACTAATACAACGCTACAGCTAATCACATAAAATTAATAAAATCGCCTATTTGATGACTACAGATTTGACTTTAGTCGTGATCACTGTCAAACAGAGGCACGAAGCCGCTGCCTTGCGTGTGGTCAGTCTGCCAGTTTGGTGCTGTCTTGATTAATAGAAATCTCATAAGCAGAGAAACAATACAACGGCACTAATAAAACTCAACACCAGTCAAATGAATAGCAGTACGAATTATAACAATGTCCACAAAAGAACGCAATAACTAAATATAGTATAAAATAGAATGTATACCCTGTATGCCTGATCGGCCTCCAAGTCCACCGTCTAAATACACAGCCACCAGCACAGTGATATAGTAGCAAATAAATTATATCAGCTGCTATACATTCAGCCTTACTATGTAACATAACATTATGAAGCCTCGACGATAATGATGGTCATGCTAAAGAACTAAAAAAATGGCTGATTTATACTTTGTAAATAAAATTTTGGTTTCAGGTACCCTATGAAGTCAGGTACCCTATGAAGTCTGGCAAAGCAGTTTTTTTCTGTACTAAAAATGAGCAAAATTTTTGGCATCAATGTGTATCTAAATTTTGTATAATTAAAAAACTATCAGCCAACGTCAAAGCCGAATTGAAAGTATTTTGCAAGTGAGGAATATTCATTTTTATGTCAAATCTTGTTTTGTCATCAGCCAAACCGTAACCGACATCAAAGAACAGGTTTATTTGAGGTTACTTCTTTCAGCTGTTACTGAACCAATCTATAAACTACTGGTAATGGATGACTGAGGAGGGATGCCTGATGATTGGAAGCTTGTGCAGAAGGCCATGCAAGGCTACTACTTAGCTAGGTCATGTCATGCAGCGGTTATCTAACCTAAGTCCTCTTCAACTGGATTGGAACAGGATAAACTGATTGACTATGAACTATAAATGGTTGAGAACAGAAAGTGCAAATAACTAAATGAGAGATGGCAATGGTATGATACACCCCCTATTACACTCTCAAAAACTCTCATTTATATTGAGAGTGAAATTTCAAGTACTGTGCACATTAAACAAACAAAGATGGTGAAGAGGGTTAATTAATTTGGAGACTCTTCAAGTTTACAGATTAACAAACCAGTGAAAGGAGTCAAAACAGTCATGAGCACACAATTATAGAAAAGTTGGCACTTTTGGCATCAGCTGAATAGTTTTCATAAAAGATGTTGCGAAAAGTTTGTTTTCTTCATCACATTAATTTCTATTAATTGTGTGCTCAGTTGTTTTTCTTCAGGAAAATGAAGTGACCAAAACACTCAGAATTTGCATTATCATCTCATGTTTAGCAGACAAAAGGCTCAGACCCTATTGTGTCGGGTATGAAAGATCTAATGCTTATTATATTTAGCCGTACAAGTCCAACATATATATCTATAGGAATATATAAATGCATTTGAGCACCATTCTGTAGTAATTATCTTATTAACTAATTTTCATCAATTAGCTCTATAATTTTATGTTTGCAGGCTTCAGAACTCCCAACATTTAAATATTGTATTACATGAGATAACAATTAGCAGTATAGCTTCACGGTCTGCAATTGATAGCAGGTAGGATGACCAGGGTTTTACTATGAGTCGTCTGTGTGGCAGACGGGCTCTGTAAATATTAGAACCCTGACCTGCCAAACGTTACCTACACACCCTATTGTACTTATGTGAGCTGTTGATTGTGTTTTTGCCGAGCTCCAACCGAAATGATTAGGTTGGGAAGCAATCTTTTCATCATTACCAGTAATATTTATAGACAGGTGGCAGCACATAAAAAGCTCCATCAAAACATTTCTTCTGATGGCTCAATAGGTGTCCATGTAATAAAAACACATTATGTGGTTTGCTGCCAGGCACACATGACTGGATGGTAGCCACAAACATACTTACACCATAAGGTAATGACATGTTTTGAAGAAAGGTGAACATGACCATGAACCTGGTGTCTATGGATTGGTGATTCAAATCACAAGAAAATATAGGGCATGTTAAAAGCATGTTTTGGAATTCTCAGCAAAAACACCACTGCATGACAAACAACTCCAATCCACAAACAATATACTGTAGGTATCTGATTCCATTACATGACGACATAGGAGAAGGCGCTTTAGGCATTAGAATCCCATTGCACGCACCGTTGTCCAGAATACATGCAGATTAAGGTCTGGTTTCAGACATTTTTTTGTAGAGGTAATGGGTTTGAGATTTACAGAGTATGATAAGAGATGAGTGTTAGTTGAGACCCTAGCGTTAAACCCAACTCGAAGGTTAATACGGTATCAATTTTCCGACTATTATCTACTTTGCCAATCAAATCAGCAATACAACCATTCCAGCAACCAACAATCCCACAATTCAAAGACAAGTCAAATTTTGATCGACAATGTATACCCACCGACTATTGCATTGACTGTGGCATAAAAAAATCATGTTTTTGAAGATATCAAGGCAGCAGCAATTCAGAAAGAAACTTGGCAAAGACAAAGTACTTGGAGGAAATCTTGGTTATTCAGGAAGACAAAATAAACAGTGGTCAGCATTATCTGTTCCAATTAAAAGTTTAGATAAGTTTTTAAAAATTATTGTCACTTGAATATAACCAGTGTGAAAATCTGTCAAACTCATGGTAGAAAGTAATAACTAGACTCATTTATGAACTTCCTTAGCCCAGCATGGTACGTACACAAAAACAATATATATACATATACATACCTCTAACGTAGACCCTGATCTGATCTGAATATACAGTGCCATGTGTATTCCTACCCATACACTCATATTGACCATTGTCTTCATTTTCTGTTTCTCTGATATGCAAATCATGAGCTGAAAATCACAGATAATACGGACATAATGTATGTGCAAATCTTACCCATATATTCTACAGAATTTGTGTAATCCAAACAGAGCCACACTATCATATACACGGCGATCCAGGACGAGCCTTGAAGAGCCATCCTCTGCCGCCTCGAGCTTCAAGTCGGAATATCAGAATTGTTTATTCCGGAGTTCGATAATTGATATTGGTGATGGAGTTAACACATGGCTAATATCCCCTGAGAACTTATTAATCTTAGAGAGCCTGTTTCCTCTTCAAGGTTTATGTTGTCGTATCGTATCGTAGATACTCCTCTTCTGATGATAGATCCAGGCAGTGATAAACAGATAGTGTCGAGCTGTGGGGGAGTGACGACAGTTTTACTGCTCGCCTGCCTGCCTGCTGTATTGCCGTTTATTTGATATTACAATCAGCTAATTGGCTGATGACTGTTTATATTTAATAATCCTGATGCTTGACTTTGCTAGCAATACCCAATATATATCTACATTTACAGGATGACGCGTGTTAGTTTAGGTTTTCATGTAAACATTAAGTAAAGCTGTTTCCCTCTGTTCTGGTATGCCTGCCAATCTCGTGTTTAGTGGCGATGATTCTCTCTGACCTTCTAAAGCGCCTCCGCCTTATGTATGACAAGGCACTACCTCCAAATGTCTTTGTAAACTACTAAATTACTATTATTATCCAGCGCAAATTGTCACTTGTGTGCACACTGTAGAATTATCCCAGTTGTTCAGATATGTGAATACGTGTGTAATATTATTCAAATCTGTGAGCCCTTCCAGTGCTCACATCAGCTGCTCTACTTGATGACAACTAAACTCTCGCCGCCGAGAGAAAACTTGTCGATATTGTAACTTCCATACACCTGACAACTCTATCACGGAATCTTTTATGAAAAGCCATTACTGCGATACTACTTGATAATGTTACATTTTTGGTTCATATTCAATCAATGATCATCTGCTGTGCCGTGATGAAGATAATAGCCAATAGGAGCATAGCAGCCTCTTTCTGCATTGTGCTTGCTAAAGATGTGTGCAAAGAAGTGTTTGCTCAGATTTGATCCGAGGTCTTGAGATGATTTGTGTTTGTTCTATTCAGTCCTCGCCATGTGTGACCACTCTTGAACCAGATTCTAACAAAAGACCCACTTAACAACAAGCCCCGTAAGCCTGCTTAATATCTTGTCTCGCCATTATCAACCAAAGTCTTCATGGCTCAAACAAAAAAGATTCCATGCATTAAAATAGGATTAACTCATATTTAGGTATCTTCAATGCATGGGAATGAGGACGGTATGATTTTGTAAATTGGTCTGAAGAGTGCAGCTGTAAACACACATGGTATTGCATTCAATCTCATTTATCACTGACTCAGATCGGCTTATTAATTTAATGTTTTGCAAATACATGCAGTAGTGTATGGATTTACCTATCATGATTCTCAGTTTATATGTAGTAGTAGCAGGCCTGGCTGTAAAACATTCACTTTTATTATCCTAGACCCAGGGTTCTCTCCAGATAGACTTGATAACCTGCCAAACTTTTATTTTGAAATTCAAGCAAACCTATATGAGATCAAATGAATTAGGAGTTGCTCCTATTTTTATAGCTGTGTTCTGTTATTTGCCCCATGGTCTATATATTATGTATTTTTATACTGATTATTGTACACAATTTTGACTAACAATGAAGGGTAAGATAACTCTCAATTAAGCCAATAAAATTTTCTCACAGTAACCACTCCCGGTTTCTGTTACAACTTTTGTGAAGTTGAAACGGTCACTGTAATCAGTATGCCAGTGTGTTGTATATCAAATGATCACTAAAGTTTCAGAAACAATGAGAGTTGGCTACTACACCAGACATAGGGGTGTGGGAGAGTTCGCCTTGATCCAATTATGACCTTCGATCAGATGGCTGCAAGGGAGAATAACTTGATTATCAGTTTTGATATAACTTATTTTCAGAGATGTTCGCATTGATTGAATCATATCTGAATGGGAATAAGAAGAGACGTAGAGACAGCCACTGAAAATCAGTGCACGGCTATCTCTATTTGCTTATTAATTCTTTATAAACTTAATCAATCATCATCAGTTTTAGTATGTATGCCTGCATCTTTTATTGCCTCACTTTTGCTGGAGTGATTCCTAGTCATGCTTTGTGCGAACTATGAATCTTATATATTTTTCCATTTTGAACACGTACAAATAATTGCAATTCATAATAGTTCTCCTAATTTTGCTTGAATATGTAAGTGATTATGATCTGACTTTGAGGGATTTTCTATGGATGTCTCATTTGATATGAATGGATTGGATAACAAAAATTGTCTCTTTTCTTTACTTCATCTTATCAAAGTTTTTGCATCATACTCTTTGAAAGTACCAGCATGATGATTAAAAGCTAGTTGAAATAATGGATGGAAATATTGCTATTGGCTTATTATAATAGTGAAACCATTGTATAAATGATGCTGAATTGTGGTTGTGTTCATGTAATGATGTGTAATGACATTTCAAAACAATTTTTATCAGCGTAGCTATCTGTACTGACATATATTGTATGTCTTTTTATAATGTGATACTTTATTGACACAGTGTCGCAGATAATCCCAGGCATTGTCATATTTTTTGTGTACTTAGTGCAATACTATTCCCAAAAGGCTCAGAAGAATGCATTCAGAGCACTTGGGTTGTGAGGTGCAAAACTGCTTAGTAGCCACATGGACTAATATGACGCTTTTGATATCAATCTCACTACGTATTTGAAATAAAACCATGACGATGCGTTAGTTTGTACAGTCGGTAAGATCCATGAATATTTGACGACACTTGGATAACTTTGAGCAATTTTTGTGACAGTCTTTGCTCTAGCATCAAGACGGGTGGGTCTTCATTTCCTGCGAGTATGCTTCGAAGAACTGAGGCGGTATCTCAAAGTGTGTGCGGCCTCTTTCTTACATTACAGAGGGTAATGAAAAGATAGCACTCAAAGTAACATGATCTTCAGCTAAAGATAAGCAGCTAATAGAGGTATAGGTGCTCAAGTGGTTGTGAGGACTTGCCTCCCTGGATCGGTATAAAGATAAGTGGCTCTGTCATTGCCCCTTTTCAGCAACAATGGTATATCATCAAATATGCAAATCAAGCAATTGAGTTAGCAATACAGATACGGTGATGAATGGAAAATATTGGGTAAAATGTCAAACAGTATTACATTAGTGTCTGATGAGAAGACCATCAGCTATGGAGAGACACCTGCTCGGGAAATTGTGAGCAGTATGGTGACCTCCGAGAGCTGGGTGAATTATAGTTTATATACATGTAAGTAATGTGTTGATAACAGAGCATGTTTGTGCATATCTGAGAATGCTGCTTTGAATGCACAATAAAAAATATTTGACTTTGATTAATAAAAAATTCTCAATTGTTGAATCATATCAATTACACAACAATTAAACAAAGCAAATTTAATAGGCAATCCAAGTTAAATAACAATACCCACAGGTTTAACTAATTGTGAGCGTGGGAATTGTCAGAATTTCACGCTCCATATGACCACCCACTTATGATACACAAATGTCTACCATCACTTTTAAATCCGGAGATAGGATCATACACACAAATTTCCTTGTTAATTTATCAACAGGTAAGGAGTTCTGATACGGATAACACAACTTACAGCCAGGACGTGATGGGTCAGAGATGACTTGGACTCGGTTGGAGGTATCCACATCAACAGGCTTCTTATCCTTGTACCAGATTACAGTAGCAGCTGGTGCACCAACTATTGAACATTTGAGCCTCATTGGGAAGCCCATCTCCACTACCATGGTTGTCTTATCAGGTACCTCTGTTATACGAGGATATCCCTCTGGTAGAGCTGAAAACATCCAAAAATATATCAATGTATCAGAGTGTAAAAAGAAATGCTAGCAATGCCCAGGCAAGGGACTTGACAAAAATTGACCAAGAGGCTCAAGTCGAGACTGAGGATCCCACACCATTCCACTGCCGCTCTTATCACATGAATTTAGCATTCCATTTTCACTTGCATGTCTTCTCACCAAAATACCATTCAAAGCTACAAAACCATAACCTCTCTTTACCTGGTGACTTGAGAAAACATCTCCTTTTTATGGTTCAGGTAGAGCTGGTCAAAAGCAACCCTTCAAACTTAAAAAATAGCATGGCCTCATGGTGGATACTGGTCAATCCACCCCTCCTGGGTTGCATCGTAAATTCCAAGGCGAAAATATACAGCTATTGACAGGCTTTATCCTAGTACTATTACCTTTAGCAATGCAGACTTAAACCAGCTCAATGGACAGACAACTCTCGGAAACTGAAGATGTCATAAGAGGACAAATCCAATTTTTAAAATTTGAGTCAATCTTAGGGATTTGAGAAATCACAACTATATATACTATGCTAGTCTCAGCCGTATGCTGGTATTGTATAAATGGAAGCTTACCTTCACCGTCCTGGTATACAGAGAGGGTGGCGTCAGCTGATGCCGGTTCTCCCACTCCGTTGTCGGCTACACATCTATAAGTACCTGCTTGTCTATTATCTACAGACTCTAACATGAGAGCTGATGTGTAATCGCTAGTGGCTATATACCGATTTCTGCAAAAGCAAAATATCAGTCAGCAATGCCCGCAACTGCATCGAGACAGGTTCAAAAGTTTAATGACCAGACCACAGGGGTCCTTCCTTCATCTAACTCTATCAGTTGTAGTAAAGCCAACCTACAGGGACTAACAGTAATAATTAGTCTACTATAGTTTTCTGTGTTGTTGACCCAGACTGTTCATTTCTGTAAGAGCTACTCAAGTGATACTAAATATTACACACCAAAAACGAAAATGGGACAAGTAACTCTTGAAATATAACTGAACAATCAAGCTACAAAAGATAAGCTAAAGTAACAGTGAAGATCATCCTGAACTGAAATTATTTAGCATACTTACTGATCCTCGACCGGACTTTTGTCATTGTAAAATTAGAATATGTTGATACGGCAAAACAAACATTAATCAGAACTAATCATTTAAGTATATCAGTGGCTGCAGCCGAGACAGTCAGTTACTGCAAAACTCAGTCCTAATCCACCTGATGTGAATGTGCAAGTACATTATATCTGACACCATGAAAGGTTCTTACAATATTTCATATATTAAATCTGTATGTAAAGATTTTGCGGCTACTGGGAGATGTCAAACTTATTTTTTGTTTCTATTCATGCGTATGAATTCCACTATGAAATTATCTGCCCATACCTCTTATCGCTAAGGCGTCGTCCATTCTTCATCCAGTATACTGATGGCGCGGGATGCCCACTAGCCTGACAGAATAAGGTCACCCTTTCATTGAACGGTATCTTGTGATTATATGGGGGTACTGTGATTTTTGGTGGATCTACAAGTTTGAAAAAAAAAACAAATGATGGAAATTGTATGTAAAGAAATAGAAGATAACGCTGCTTTCTCTGATTATGATGACTTCCACAATTCCAGTAGTCTAGCTGAACTGAAAAGTATTAGAGCAATACAATACAATTGCGAATCAATAAGAAAACATTTCTAACCAAGAAAATTATGTAGACTCTCGATACTTCTAGCAGTGACCTGCAAATTATACATACATAGAACTGTAGAGCAAAGGATAGCTTTAGAAAACAGCAGAAATATATCAGTATGCATTCACTTATAACTGATAACTTCTCTCTAGTTCTAGCTTTATAATAAAATAGTGTACTGCAACTCGCTAGGTTCTTGTTTTCAGCTACAATGCTGTTTTACTCACGCTTTTGAAATTGTATGTAGACGAAGTTTGGTGTGCCACTGCCCTGTGTGGTCAAACCTGCACAGAAATCAGTGATGGAGAAATAAACATTTTAGCAAATCAACTTCATGCAACAAGATGCGCCAACCAAATATTGTCATCATAGACTTAATACTAATATATTATTATTAAGTCTATGATTGTCATATATTTGACACTCAAAACTCAGGTATCATGCTTTTTGTGTTGGTCCCAAGGCCTTGGAGTCGGCCACATGCAACAACATCTCACAGCTAGTGCATTCCCTCACACATTCATGCAGAAACCTAATCATCAAGTCATATTAACACATGTGTATGACTGCAATAAAAAGAAAGGACAACTCCTATGTGTAGTTGCATTATTTACATAAAACGAAAACTTATTTGCCAGAGTTTTTATAAAACGTTTAAAAAGTTTATAATTAAACCTCATTTGCAAACAATAATTGATATCAAAATGCAAACAGGGTCCAGTAATTGTCCTGTGAGCAAGAGATCTTTAAAGTGCTCGAATAAACAATTTGTTCAAACATACAATGAGAGAAATTGATAATCAATGACTACTAGAAGAGATAAGGATGCCTTTAGATGCTGATAGAAAGAGCTGCTGCTGTCTGTGTAAACAGAGCTCAATGCTGCCAGCTACTTTCAAATTACCGACAAATTTTCCTAGGAATTCCAGCTTTCCTCAAAAATGCAAAGATGAGTTACAAGATGCTAAGAGGACAAATTGAAGGGCAAACGTGGTAACGCTTCTCAACACCAACAGTATCGAA
>ERZ1740068.664-NODE-664-length-14467-cov-14.143006_pt1 | contig 14467 bp, 12 predicted proteins | sample MGYA00581735_ERZ1740068 | MGnify/ENA primary metagenome ERZ1740068 (study PRJEB43018, sample SAMN04849740) | marine metagenome | isolation source: floating plastic debris | place: Pacific Ocean | collected 2008-08-30 | study: EMG produced TPA metagenomics... | reverse complement strand
CCACCCCCCCCCCCCCCCAAAACAAAAAAAAAAAAAATATTTGATCTGTGCCTATGATGTTGCGGGTGAAAGGTGGGGCCGCGGTGCTGACTTGGTGGGCACGAATCGGGGTTGGAGCTTGGTGGCGAAACGGCCTTGCAGAAGACGAAGTACGTTGTCTTTCTCCTCTGCCCAACTCTGTTGTCCCAACCGTCGTAGGCGTTGGAGAGCTTGGTCCGAAACGTCGTCGATCGCGATGTCTTGAATGTCGCAGTCGATGTGGAGCAGCGTACAATTAGGGGAGCGGCTCACGCAGTGGTTGCTCAGCATGTTCATGATTTTGCCCGGACATCCCAGCATGAGGTCGACCAAGTTGTTCATGAGCCAGGGCAACGCCCCCCAGGCCAAGGGCTTGTCCGTGAGCCAGGCCTGGTCTTGAGGCCTTATGCCGGCCCCCAGGGACAGAATTTGTATGGGTTCGTGGGTGCCGAACAAGTTGAGGGCCTCGTCGTAGGCCAACAGGGTGGGACTATTGGCTCCAAAGCCCCCGTCGACGTAGTTTTCTCCGTTGCTGAGTCGCACCGCCGGAAAATAAGGGGTGGCCGCGGAGGTGGCGTTGGCGATGTCGGCGACCAGGAACGGTTCGCAGATCGGATCGTAGCTCGTAAAGAGTTCGGGGCCGTTGCGCGAGATGTTGACGGTCAGCACCGCCACGTGGGTCTTGAGGTCGTGCATGGTGAGAGCGCCAAACTCCTCCCGGAGGTTTTCGTGCTTGGCCACCCCGTCGTACTTGGGTTTCATTTGCAACAGGCCCAGCCACTTGTTGATCCACGTCTTTTGGCACCAGCGCTTAAGTACCACGGGGGCAAACAGGTCGGCTAGTGGCTTGGGGCCGTTCGCCCCGATGTACAAGGCCAACACAGCTCCGCCCGACGTGCCCACCACCAAATCAAACATTTCGTGCAGCCGTTGGCCTTGGCTGTGCGCGAGCGCGTCCAGGATCACCGCCGAGTACAAGGTGCGTACGCCTCCGCCCGCCAAGGACAAGACTTTTTTCACCATCGGTATTTTTTTTTCTCGGTATTTTTATTTCTTTGAACCGACAAACCCCACAGGGTTTTCTGACAAACCGCACAGTTTCCGATGTTGCCTTGGGTGGAAAAGCACCGGCCGCACGCCTGGTCCGACATGGTGGGCAACACGAGCGTGGCGGAGTATTTTGGGCGGTGCGCTCGGGAAAAGAAACCGTTGCACCACGTGCTGCTCGTAGGTCCTCCGGGCATCGGCAAGACCAGCGCCTTGAAATGCTTTGCGCGTCAACGCCTCGGTTCCTCTTTTGCCAAGGCTTTTCGGGAAGTCAACGCGTCGGACGATCGCAGCGCATCCGCCATAAGGGCCGCCGTGCGTGGTTTTCTGAGCCAAAGACTTTCCCTGCGGGCTGGTCAACGGAAGATCCTGCTATGCGACGAAATGGAGGCCATGACGCCCGATGCGCAACAGACGCTCTGCGACCTCATTGACGCCCACCAAGCCCGCATGTGTTTCGCCTTGGCGTGCAATTCCATCGACTCCGTGTCGGAGCGGCTGCTGGGCCGCTTGACCGTGCTGCGGTTCCAACGCCTTGCCGACGAGGACGTCGGTCGCCGCTTGCGCGTGGTGCTGGAGCGGGAAGGGTGCACCGAAGTGTGCCCTGCCGGGTTTCAGCACATCGTACAGTCTTCGAGAGGAGACCTTCGCAGTGCCATCAACAACGCGCAAGCCGTGGTGTCCGTGTCGTCTCGGCTTTCCTTGGAGGCGGTGACGGCCGTTGTCTCTGTGCCTCCGCAGAACTATCTTGTACGCTTTTTGCGCTTGTGTCAAGAAGCCAAGATGAAGGACGCCAGAAGCGTCTTGCTGGACTTGTTGCGCCAGGGATACTCGTGTCTGGACGCCACGGACGCTTTGATATGGTAAGAGCGCCCACCATCCAACCAAAAAAAAGAACCAAAAATGACACCCGCCGTAACTTGGCAGGCACGTCAAGTCCTTGGACCCGCGCTCTCACCCCTGGAGCCAGGCACAGCTACGTTGCCTCTCGGATTTTAAGTCGTCCTTGCGGCGTGGCCACCGGGGCACAACACCCATGGCTGGTCTGGCGGCCCAACTTTGTTCTTTATCTGTTACGCGAATATAGATGTTTCTGAGCGCGTGCCGTGTTCATGTTCCGTGGTTGACAACAATGTTGTTGTCCGATTTGAGCAAGTCGGGGTTTCCCTTTTGCCAGTGGTCAAAGGTAGAAATGCGCAAGTGACCTCCGTGCGGCGTTAGGGTCGGCACCAAGCCGTACACCCGGAGTTTGTCTTGCCAAGCCGCCTCGGCCAACACCAAGTCTACGTGCCAGTCGATGGGTCGAAACAAGGCCAGTATCTTCTGGGCGACGGCCGGGCTGCGCACGACGTAGCCCCACCCGCCGATCCAGAACCGAACACGCACCACACCACCCGCCTCGACGTGCTCGCGGTCGTTGGCTTTACACTTCCAGTAGTCCTGGTAGCGACAACACCACCCCAACAACAGAACGTCCCAGTTCGGGTCCACCGCCGTAGTGTCTAGCAACGCCTGCTGAAACCGGGACCGAAAATCGGGCGGTAAGTCGACGTCGTCTTCGAGGACGACGCGCATGCTGCGGGCTCCCCGCCAGACTTCCAGGTGCGACAAGGTACAGCCCAGATGGCCGCGGTAGTCTACGTGGGTGGTGCCTTGGGCCAATTCGCGGGCGTTGGTGGCAAAGAACTTCCGGTACCGCTCGGTCGTGGGGTAGTCGGCCAGGCGTACGTCGTGTCCGTTGATGGCCGAAAACCACTGCACGCCCAGACCCTGCGCGGCCAGCTTGCGAGCCAAAGGGTCAAAGTGCGACGCCTTGCGTTTGGGCAACGATATGCACACAAAATCCACCAGGGCTTCTTGCAGGTAAAAGAGATGGGGTGTTGTGGGTCGGAGAGCCGAGCCGGAGTGGAGGGGGGACGCGGGTATGGTTTCATCGGGGCTTCCGAGATGAAGATACGTCGAAAGCGCCACCCACACTCCCCAGGCCAAAACCACGAAGCCGCAACAGGCTAATCCGCACATCGCGTGTTTTTTCATTTGTTGAGGGGGAGCTCTTGTGCCTAAGAAGAAAAAAATATATCATGATTGTTTTTTCTTGGACGATCGGGAACGCCAGCCAGCTCACGCACGTCGTGAAGCGCTTCGAGGCCCTCAAGTCGCAGTCGGACACGGCGCTGTTCAAGGTTTTGCCCAAAGCCATCCACGTCAAGCAAACCGACTACGAGAGCTTTGCCTGCTTCGACTTGCGCATCAGCGGACCAGCCTTGAAAGCCGGCATGGTCTTGCGAGACACCCACTTTTCGGCCAAGATCTTGCTCCCTTCCTTGATCCGCATCTTGCAAGACATCCGCAAAGCCAAAAGAACGGCCGTGTTGTTTGCCAGCGCAAGGGCCCCCCACATCCTGCAAGTCAAGAGTTCCGCGGGCGACGTCTTTCGGGTTGACTCGGCCGAGACCCGGGCTCGGTGCTTCTACCTCTTGTCGGCCAAAAAATTTTCTCAGCAACATCACCCAGCCTTGGCCGAGTTCCGGTTTCCCGCCCACGAGCTTAACCGTGTCGTGACGCGTTTGGCCATCCTCAGCGGTGTCAAGGGGGGCATCATGCGCTGGTCCTACCGCCCGGTCCGCCAGGGTCGGCACACGCACCAAATTTCGATGACCGTGAAGAGTGCCAGCGCCATTGCCGGCGGCGTGCACGTCTACACTACAGGCCACGAGACAGCGGACGTGCACGTGCTACGCGCCCCGGCTAAACCGTTGCACACACGGGTGCTGCTCACCTTTTTGAAACGCAGCCAAAGCATTTTTTCTCCACCCACCGAATTCGTCCGTGTCCTTTTGTCGGCAGTGGGGGTGGTGATCGTCACCGAAGGGTCCGCACAACAGCACCACATGCCCGTGACCATGTTTATTCGAGACGTAGACCGACCCGAAAAGGTCGACCTCGATTCGTACGCCTAAACCGTTACGCTTTTGAAAAAACGTCATTTTTGCAGTGTTTTTTCTTTTTTGGGCCGCCTCGCCATGTTCAACTGGGGATTGTGTGCTTCTCAAGCCGCTTCGTTTGCCCGCTTCTGTGAGAGCGTAGGCAAACTGCAAAACGAAAGCCAGGATACCCAAGCGTCCATCAACAACTTGAAGAAAGAAATTAACCGCAAAAAAAGGAAACTCGTGGAAATAGAGGAACAAAAGAAGAAAATCCGTCAGGTAAGGGTTGCGGTTTCCTGGCGTGACTGGACAGAACAAACTTTTTTTTTTATTGTTTTCCAGGACCTGAATGCTTGCGCCAACAACTTGCAACCTTTGCTTCGATCCGTGCGCTCTTCTTCTTCCGCCATTTCATCCGAAACCGCTGGAGCCCCGGTGTCCACCTCTTCCGGTGCATCGGAAACCCCCACAAGCAGCTTAAACGAAAGGGACGCTGCCGAAAGCCCGCAAAGCGATGAAAAGAAAGTACCGGTCGCCCATCCTGCCGCTCAAGTAGCGTCCGAAAGCAAATTGGTGGCCAAAAAAGTTCACATGGTGGCCATGGACCCTTCCGAGGAAGCCTTGGTGGAGCCTGTGCCGTGTTTCATCTTACACGAAACCAGGGAGCCGTCTAATGTGGTGGTATTGATTATTTCGTCCTCGACACAGCGTCCTGAAGTGCATTCACGCATCCTGCGCACCGCGCTCAACCCCATCCCTGTGGCTTCGCCCGATGTGGCCACCGCCTTTCGGGCCCAGCTGCACAAGGCGTTTTCGCGTCCGCTCGATTTTGGCGATTGGCGTTCTTCTTCTCAGTACTCTTTTGGCACTCGCGTGCTGCACACGGGGGGCGACAAGCGTAAGGTGTACGTCGTCTTGGCCCGATGCCAAGAAACCGGGAGCTTGGAAAATATTCCGAGATACTTGTTGGCCAACAACGTCAAGAGCCAACCCTATGAACCCATCACACGCTTTGGTAAGCACCCAACGTTTGAAAAACGGCAAAAGTCTCTGACTTTATGCGTGCACGGTGGCAGTGATCGCGTACCAGGAAGACCTCGAAATAATTACCAAGGCGTCTTCATCAGGCTTGGCCAAGTGGGCGCAATGGGTGTACGGCAACAAACGTAACCCCAGCAAATAGACCACAGACTATGTCGTGTGGTGGCTCTGTTGTACTAAATAAGACAAAAAATACAACTTGTTTTTCAACTCCAACCTGGCAAAAAAAAAAAAAAAAAAAATTTTGTCATCATTTTTTTGGCTTTGTTGGCGCGAACCTTCCGCTCTCGTCCGTGGATATTTTTTTTTTTTTTGGGGTATTATTCGCCAAGATGAGAACCGGCAGCCTCCCGACGTTGGATGTGGCCCGAGCGCACGTGCGTCAGCTCTTGGCATCCATGAGCCTTTACCAGTCCGCCCATCCCGACCACCAGCTTTCCCTTCAGCCCGACGCAAAGTGGTATTCTACGCTTCAGCAAGAAGAATTCAACGCACAACAATTGTTGTCTGTCGAAGAGGATGAAAAGGAATGGCAGCACGTTCTCGACTTGGGTCCAGAGTCCCCGTCGGCAATTCCGGTTCAAGTTCGCTGCATCACGTCAAGGAAGATGGTGAATGTGGTGAGAGGCCAAAAGGTGCACATTGGTCCATCGGGCGACTTTACGTTTTGGGGAACACCGACCATGCGCTTTTCGGTGCTGAAAAAAGTGGTGCAGCACCATACCGGCATTCCTCGTGAGCAACAACGTTTCGTGTTGCCCAGAAAGCCCAAGATCTTGGACAGCCAAACATTGGCGAGCCGTGGCGTGGATGCGTCATCATCATCCGCTCGGATATACCTCGTCTTGCGGTTACGCGGCGGCTTTAGCGTGTGTTCCGGCCGAGACGGTGTAAACCGCTTGATCGTAACGTCGGAGGAGGCGTTTCGATGCGTAAGCCGGGTGATGGCGCTGGATCCCGTGGTGCCATTGGTCACAGGCTTCGACGAGGCCGCCATACAGCGCCATTTTCAAGAAGTACTGCGCTGGGTGGGACGGTTTGTCGTGTTCGTGAGTCGAAAGCGCATCCGCCTGCGTGGTAAAGCGAAAAATTCGTACGCCTGGGAGGCGGCCACGTACCGCGCCTTGTTGAACAACATAAAGCACAACAAAAGTTTATCTTGTTCTCCGAAACCACGATAGAGAGTCTGACACCTGGGCGGCGAGAGCGTAAAGACGCCAAACTCTGCCGACGTGCGTTTGGCTCTGGGGTCAACCGTTCGCTCTGCCGGCAATAAAGCATGTCGGTGTGGGAGGACGATCCGCTCGAGGCCGCCGAAGCCGACACAGAGCTGGATGATGACGGGTCTGACTTTGAGGTAGAAACCGTGTTTCTGCCCGGCAGAGAATTTACGGAAGAACGGGTGCGACGGCTGCCCATCTTGCTGAACGGAACCAAGCGGCGCCGAAAAACCTTGCAGTCCTTGTTCTTGCACCTGGCCGACACGGTGTACCGGTGCCAAGAGTTCCCCCACGGCGTGTACATCAACAGGTACGGAGAAGTCCTGCCGGAAGACAAGAGGTCGGGCATCTACCAACCCGCGCCGCCCGGCTCGGAGAGTCCGGGTCCGGCCACGGACGAAGACACCGGCAGACAATCGGAAACCGAAGACGAGTTTGAGGCAGATCCAGACGAACAAGACGAAGACGATGGGTACGAGGACGAGGACGAGGACGAAGAAGAAGACGGATACGGAGCTGACGAGGAGGAACGACGGGTGGCGTTGCCACCGGCCAAGCGTCGCAAGACGACGCACGACGAGGAGCACAAAATACCCGAGCAAAAACTCCTGGAAGAAGAGATGGAAACGATAGACCGGGCTGTCTCGGTGCAAAAAAAGTTTCGTGACAACCGCTTGCGTGTTCGAAAGTGGATCAACGAAGTCGAAAAAGCCGAGTTGGTTTGGCGAAGACAAATGAAACCCTTGTGTTCCAACGTGTTCCTGACCTACGATTCCTATTTGTTTACGTCTGACCCGGGTTGTACGTTTGTGTTTCGTCGCGACAGAAGCACCGGGCCCATCGTGCCGGCGGCCACCGTCCGTTTTCAAGCTCCCATCCATCGGTTTATAACCTCGGACGGCATCCAACACGCTTCTTTTCTCCTCGCTTTGCAACACATAAAACCTCATTTGACGTGCTCGTGGGGGTGAGTTTTGGGCCGGAATAACGGGGGGGTTTTTTGGTACCAGGCGAAGCCGAACGTGCCCGAGGCGACGCTCGCCGCCATGACCGTGGCCCCGGCCATCCACAACAAGGCATGGCCGTACGCGCCCCGCAGCGCAAAGTCGGAAAGTTCTTCGGGGAGCGGAGGATGGTACGCTCGGTCCTCAATGTCTTGAAAGTGGTGCATAAAGTAGATGTTTAACCCGGCCGTCACGAGCGCCAGCACGGTGGCCACGCCTGTGGTTCCGAGGGTGAGCTGAAACAAACGGCTCCAAGGACGCTGTTTCCTTCCATTCCAAAAAGCGAAAACTACCAGCGTCCACAAAAACGCGACGGCCAACGTCGCAAAAGCCAGGGTAAGAATTCCGTCCCGGTAAGGTCCGTCCAGGCCCGTTTCGTAGTCCTCGTACAGCTGGTAGGTGCGAATGAGGTGGCCAAAATGGTCTACCATATACAGCGTGGTCGCCGCGTGCACCAAGTGAACGACGAGCACGGTCAAGGTCAGGACAAGAAACAAGGTCGGAAGCGAAGGCCGGGCAGAAGCGTCGCGCAGCACATCCGTCATGACCAAAGCAACGCTCAATTTTTTTATTACTTCTCCCCAGGTAGAAAAATTAAAAAAAAAAAAAAAATATATGTATTCTCGAGCACGGAGGCAGCAGGGGTACACGGACGACCTTCTTTCGCCTTGACGAACACCATGATCCTCTGGGCTTCCGGACTTTGGGGTGATACATAGATAGAGCTCCATTAAAAAAAAATATATATATATAGCTCGCCGTCTTGGTGCCATGTACTCAGGCCCCAGAAACAGAGGCCAAACGTACCGAGACCGTTGTCACGGTTTGCTAAAGAAAAAGTGCAACATTGACGCGTGTTTCATCACCAAGTTGCCAAGCGACAAAGGCGCCGAGTGCAAACAGTCTTGCCTGGATTGTGCTTACGCCTGGGTGCGCCAATTCGTGACCCATGTGGACGCGACGTGGCAAGCGAACAACCCCAACAAGAATTACGTGGTTTGGCAAGAAGCCGCCGACGACGATGAAGACACGCTGGTGTCTACCATTCGGGAAATTCACGTGTTTATCGTCATGACCCTTTGTGACGGTGGCAGCGACAAGGTGTACGACATCCCCATGCCACTCAGCAGCGACACGCCGTGGACCAAGTACCAGGACTTGCTCTACCAGAACATGTCGGCGAAGACGTGCAAAGCCTTGCATTTTGTGGTCGATTTCGATATATCCGGCGTGAGGAAAGCGGTGCCACCCCGAGTGGTGCGCCAAGCCTTGAACTCACCCGCAGACTTCCCTGACCTTCGGGTCCGTCGTCTGCTGAAAGCGGGAGGCCGGCTCGAGTATGACGGTCGGGCCGAAGTCCTCGCCATGGTATTTGACAACTCCGTGCGGGGTCCGAACCAAACACCGGTGATGTACCTGACCATGCAGGAACCGCCCAACCAACCCATGTGGAACAAGATCGAAGCACAACTCAAACGCGTTTCCGAACAAAAAGGGGGCACTCGCGCCCTGGGGTTTGCGCGACTGTGGTTGGCTCGCTCCCGGATGCAACACGAAAGCTCCCGTGCCCAACGCGTCGAGCAAGACCTCGTAGCCATGTTGTCGGGGGACGAGCAGATGACCAGCAGCAAGTTGCGAGAAGTGCGGTCCCGCCTGCACGATCTGGTGTTGCCCGCCGACACCATACAAGACCTGGAGGAACTCTTTGCGTCGGCCATGGAGGTGCACGAGACCGTCGAGAAACCCCACGCCCGTCGAAAGCGGCGTTGGTGGCAGACCGTACGTCGACTTCGCTACCTGTACCTGGAGCCCATGGCTCTTTTGCCCGAAACACCGCCCCTGCCTCCCGCTTTGGTCAAGCAAGTGGAACATCTCAGGAAAGAGTGGAGGTGGGTGACCCCGACCAAGGATGTAGTGGCCCGGAAAAAATTCATAGAGTCCTGGGAGGGCATGTACGACACGTACGAGCGCGTGCTCGAATTGCATCGGTCACAGCAAGAAGAAAAACTCGAACAAAAATTTGTGCAGACGAGGCTTCAGGTGCCTCTCCGTTCACACGACCAGTACCGAAACGCGTTTCGCGTGCTTCAATTAGCGCTGCGATCCCAGAGCAGGCGTGTCACGCTCCAGGATCCTGTGGCCTGGGAAAAGACGAGCTCCCTCATGGCACAGGCGGAACGCCTTCTGCGCTTTGAACAAGCGCAGAATATGCGTGCTCCAGGAGCAGCCCAACTCAAAGCTCAGCTCGCGGACCTGAACAGCGAACAGCAGCGGCAGCAAGCCAAAGACCAAGCGTCGGCCGACACCGTGATGGAAATCTTGCGGGGAAATATTCCTGAAGCCCAAGTGCGCGAGCGGGTGCAAAAACTCATGGCCGCTGGTAACGGCTTGAAAGATTGCGCGTTGTATGTGCAAGCGTTGCACGAGAAAGTGGGAAAGTTATCTTTTTTGCGTGAATACGTGCAAACTGCGGAAGAAAAACACCGAGAATATCAAGAAGAGTTGTGGAGGCAAAACGAAAAATTCATCGAGCGCATGTACGAAATCCACTTGGTCGCGGCCCACACCACGCTCACCGACCTGAAAAGCAACGGTTTGTACCGCATCCAACAAGAATCTCCCCACATATTCCATTGGTTTGTCACACACGAGCTATCCGACAACCTGTACGACGGCCAAGTCGCGGAAGCTATCACCCTCATGGACGCGGACTCACCTGACGCGGACGACGGCTTGTCGGACGTCAAAACAGATATAGAATATGTGCATTCCATCGTAGCCGACGGTACGTACACGTCCACCGACATACGTGCTCTGTCTTTACCGAAAAGCCTGCCCGCGGCCGCTGACCCCGAACTTTTGCAAGCCGCCGGGGCTGCCTTTGAAACCGCTTGCATACGCCAGGCAGAAAACAGCCTCATGGACGTAACCAGCATGACAAGCGCCGAAAACAAACAACACTTTGAAAATATTGGGAAACTGTTTAACATTCTACAGTTCCTGGAAAACGCGGTCACGCCTCCGATACGGGTCGAAAACTCAACCAAAAACGACCATTACTTTTACAGTTACGTTCGACTCACTCAATTTCGGCTGCAAGTAGCCATGCTGCTGGACCAAAAGCCAGATCCAACGAAGAACCTGTTTCGACCGATTCTGATGCGCCAACGAGAAACCCAAAGAGAAGCCTGCGACATCGAATCCAAGATGATTCAAAGGCTGGCCCAGCTGCTCGGCCTGGACAAAGACCCCGAAAATGCACGTAACAAGGTGTACGCCAAGTTCGTGAAGAAGTTCTTGTCTGGCTTCCCCGAGCGGGGCACGTCGCGCGAGTACATTCCCATTCTCCCCACGTACTCCCAACGTGGTCGAAGTAATTCCGACTCTTCGGAAGGCTCTCATTCAGAAGTTGAAGTGTGAAAAAGAAATCAAAAATGTTATGAATCTGTTTTGAGGAACATACGCATGGTCCACGTATACGTTCTTTGGAAAGGACTGTCGCTGTGGTGTCTGTACGAGTTGACGAGCAACAAGTTGGTAAAGCATTTGTCGTCGGTCTCGAAAGGTAGGCCCTCAACCTCTTCCACCTCATAGGCGCGGGAGCGAAAAGAGCTGCGCAAGTACTCGTTGGCTAACCCCACCACAGCCCAGTCACCGGGACGGAGGCATTGGTGGCAGGCGACGAGAAAGTCGTAAATGAGGTACGAGGTGGCGACGTTCGAATCCCTGGGGGTGCCGTTGACAAAGCTGACCCAGGGGCCTTGGAATATGACCACGCGTTTTGTAGCGGTAGCGCTGAGAAGTTCCTGGATGCCTTTTTGCACGAAACCGCTAGATGCATGGCCTCCGACGGATGTGGCGTCCACGTTGGTGAACACGTTAACGCCCAGAGTCCACCCTTCTTGATCCATAGTTGGAGGAAGCGGAGGAACGTCGCCTTGTATGTGTGGGTTGCTTCTTGTCAAGACCATGTTGTGGGTGGAGCCCCTGATTTTCGCCAGAGCACGACCAAAGGAAAAATTTCCACCTCCGACGGTGACCAGTTGGACATCTTGGTCTTTTACCAAGTCGATGAACGTAACCGTAGGTTTGCTTTCCACTGTTGATGACGATGCTAAAGGAAGATGCTCGGGACCGCGTTTCACTTCTTCCTCTGCGATGGGACGTCTCACCAGCGGCATGGTTTCGAAGAGCAAATAAAATAATATAACGCTGTAATTGTAAAATTATGAGGCCAAAAAATGGACTGCACGAAAGCTGCTGGCCGCCTCCCCACAACGGTTTGTCACGGCGGTCACGGAAGCGGACGCCGCCCGAGTGACGCTGCTGTTGACGGAAGGCCAGAGCAGACGATCAAGCGTCGGCTGCTGCTGCGCTGCTTGAGTTTCTCCAGCACTTGTCCCAGCTGGTCCACTCCTTGGCCTTGATAATCAGAGTGCATGTCCCGGTACGGAACGACGCTGTGGCGCCACTGGGGTCCGTAACCCGGACCCAGGTCGCCCTCTTCTCGGTCGGGGAAGGCCGCTCGGTCCAAGGCTTTCCGGCTTAGGTTTTTCTTCCAGATTTTCGTGCGCCAGGTGCTGGCGTTGGTGCTGCCCGAAATAAACCACCGCAATTCTTCCCACATCGACTCCCAAACCACTTGTTTGGTGGTGAACAACGGAAGTCGATCGTTCCAGAGGTCAAAACGCATGCATCTGCCGCCCGAACAAGGCCCAAGTGCCCGTGCCCGCGCTCCATGACCTCACGCACCAAGTCGTGGTATTGGTTTTCTTCGTGGGGTGTGGCGGTACTAGGCGTCTGCGCAACCGACGAGAACGCCGGATTTTTATTTCAAGTGGGTGTGACGCCCAAGGAAATGAAACCAAACGCGAGCAGAGAAATTTTCAAGACGGGGATGGGGTAAACATTTTCGAGAGATGAAAACTTTTCAGGGGGTGGAAAGGAAACCTATCGGATCTCTCGTCTCGGAACACCAAAGAGCAGGCGCACAAACCCACACAAAACTCCATCCCGTCATGGCTTCCGCTGCCCCTGCCGCCACCTTTGCCGCTCCTGTGTTTGAGGAAAAAGAAATCCAGAAATACGTTGTCTTTGTGGGGCCAAGCGGTGTGGGAAAGTCCACGCTTATCAACTCGCTGGGACACCATGCTGGCGACTTGAATAGTCTGGCTGCGGTGGGCAATGAGCTACAAAGCCAAACAACCAAAGTTTCTTCTTATCGCATTCCGTCCATGGGGCTCACCGTTTTCGACACGGGCGGATACGGCGACACAGGCCGCGACGGAAAAAGCGGCGAAGAGAAAGACTTGGAAATACGAAGGAACCTTCAAAACTTCTTGGGCACACGATCGATCAATGCGATCTGCATCTGCCTGCCTCACACCACCAACCGGCTCACCCCCGAAATCGAAGCATTGCTGCAAGAAATCCAAAGCCAGTTCACCTTGGACGCTTTGAAAGGGCACGTTATTGTGCTGCAAACCTTTAATTCCGAGGTTTCTGAAGCGGTAGAATTACTGGCTCGAGGCTTCTTTCCGGGATGCAGGGTGTTGCCCGTGAACAAGTTCAACCACGATCAAGGCGCGACCACGACTTTGACCCAGAGAGCTTTGCGCCGTCGGGAGCTCGAAAACGAAGAGTTTGAGGAGTTTGTGAGATATTTTTTGGAGTCAATCCCTGACTCTGTCGTGAGCTCGCATCGAATGTTGCTGCTCAACAAGAACAAGCAGAAGACCGACTTGGAGGAGGAGCTCAAGGCGGCCACAGCGGAACGTCAAAAGCAAAACCTCATCCGGAACAACAATAGCGACTACACCTACACCACCGAAAAAACTGCTTGGAAGTGGAGGTGTCCCAACGAAAAAGGGACACTTTCTGATACCCTTGATTACGAGATTGTGGAATATCGCACCGGTTACCATGCTGCGCCTCTGGTTGGGCGAGTTCTTTGCGCTGCTGCTTACTTCTTCGACCCATCGAAAACAACATATCGCCATATTTGTAAGGTCTGCCGACATGAAGTGAAGGATCACACGCACGAACAAGTGGTGACGGAAACAACCTCGCACACCGTTTGGTCCATGAAGTATGCTTACGACGCAGCTTGCAAAGCCGCCGATGCCCAAACCAAGTTCATCAACAAGCTCAACGCGCAAATAACCACTCTGGACGCCGAGATAAAGGCCTTGGAAGAAACGGTGGCGAAGCAAGCGCAACAAGCGCCCGTCGCCGTGGAACCAGGAGAACAAGAAGAAGAAGAAGAAGAAGAAGACGGAGAAACCACGACGCCGGGAGAATCCGGAGAAGGCGCCACTGGCGAAGCGTGAAGTTTTTTCTTTTTGTTTTTTCCCAGAAAAACGTATTTGTGTCGAAAGATAGGTTCTAATGGGTTTTCGGTAAAGGTTTCGAACAACGCGAGCTCGACAAGGGCGACTTTTCCCATCGAGATTCCTAAAATAAAGACAAAGGACGAGTCCGAGCCAACAGAACAAAAAAGGAATTGACACGTTCGCACCCACCTTAACAAAGAGTGCATGGCCGACCAACTGCGCTCCTTGCGCATTTATCACACCACCCCAAATGGGACCAAGCCCAGCGAAACGCTTTAACCTCTCCGCTCACGGAGAGGAAGAAGGCTCAGCAGGTGAGCCTGCCGACACATTCGCGTCGGCAAGCTCCACAAGTCCAGCGTGCGTGTCACACCGGCTTCCGCGACTTTTGTCTTTCGCCGCTACGCCGATTGTCTAACCTTGTTGCAGCACCAACCCACCACGCTGCGCAAGACCCGGGAATGTCACAAATGTGAAGAGCTATTAAAGTTTCCTCAAACCAAGATCTGGTTAACAGTGGGGTCGCGAACGTCAGCCGAAACGGAGCGGTTGGCAATGCCAATTTCACGCTTTCTCAAATCGAAAGATGTGGTGTGGGTGTTAGGCACGGCGTTGGCCAGAGCCAACCAACCGGCATCGCGAATACGGTTCTTTGCCAGGTTGAGAGTTTTGATGTGGGTGTTGGGCAGGGCGTTGGCCAGAGCTGAGCAACCAGCATTTTGTATCTTGTTGTTCATCAAGTCGAGATTAGTAATGTGGGTGTTGGGCAGGGCGCCGGCCAGAGCTGAGCAACCAGCAGAGCCGATCTGGTTCCGTTCCAGGTTGAGAGTCGTGATGTGGGTGTTGGGCAGAGCGCCGGCGAGAACGGAACAACCAGC
>ERZ1740068.663-NODE-663-length-14485-cov-7.474705_pt1 | contig 14485 bp, 10 predicted proteins | sample MGYA00581735_ERZ1740068 | MGnify/ENA primary metagenome ERZ1740068 (study PRJEB43018, sample SAMN04849740) | marine metagenome | isolation source: floating plastic debris | place: Pacific Ocean | collected 2008-08-30 | study: EMG produced TPA metagenomics assembly... | reverse complement strand
TGTATGGAACCCGCGAACCAGCAGTGCGATCGCAGTTTCTCGACGAGCTACCCAAGGAATTATTAGCTACCCAACGCTCCCTTAGTACTACTTATACAAATACCGGTGGTCGTACTTCAGCCAGTTACAAAAACGGTTTTGAAAAAGCCAATAATAATAGCAGTCAACCAGCGACAGACGTAAACTGGCAAGTCGGCGACAAAGTAATGCATAAATCATTCGGAGCCGGTGAAATTACTCATGTTTTTGGTTCTGCTAACAAAGTTTCTGTAGCCATTAAATTTCCTGGATTGGGTCAGAAAATAATAGACCCTAGAGTAGCTCAGTTGCAGAAAATGTGATTACAGTTATCAGTTATCAGTTATCAGTTATCAGTTATCAGTTATCAGTTATCAGGGGAATAGGGAATAGCGGAAATTGCGGTCTTGGGGTCTCCCCAAGTAGAGCAAATTTCCAAGAGAGGGAATAATTACTTTTACATTACTTATCGAATATACCTATATTTTCTCTTTTAACCTCTTTCCTCTGCGTCCTCTGCGTCCTCTGCAGTTTTTTCTAAATAGAAAATTTTCTGTTGGTAAGGTAATAATAAGTAATAGATAAAAGTGAAAAACACAACTTCAAACCAAAATTGGCAAGTGGGAGATAAAGTAATTCATAAATCATTTGGAACAGGTGAAGTAACTCAAGTTTTTTTTGCAGGTAAAAAAACTACCGTAATTATCAAATTCCCTAGTTTAGGTAAAATAATCACCGACCCAACATCTGATTTATTAGAAAAAATCCAGTAGTTTCAATTATCAATTACAAATTATTGGGTGATAATAATTTACTGATAACTGTTCACTGTTAACTGTTAACTGTTCACCATTTCAAAATCAACCGATACCGAACCTTCCCATTACGTAATTTATCAATTGCTTCATTTACCTGTGCAAAACTAAACACTTCCACAACAGGTTTAATTTGATGTTCTTCAATAAAATCCAGCATTTGAGAAATAGTATTTGGACTACCTACAGGACTACCAGAAATGGATTTTTGTCCATCTAATAACAGCAAAACTGGAAAACAAATCGGATTCGGTACTCCTCTGACAAAATGCAGTCTTCCTAAAGGACGTAAAGCTTTAATATAAACCCTCCAATCGAGGTTCGCATTCACAGTTGAAACAATCACATCAAAGGAATTTTCTACTGCTTGAATTGCTTCACTATATGCTTTAAATTTAGATGCGTTTGCCTGGCTCTAGGAGTTCCCGAAAATCCTTCCGAACGTCCTGAATAATTTTCAATATTCAATTCCCGTCCGTTATAAATTGATTTGTAGAGACGTACAATTAATTTTAATTTTACGTTTCTACATCTACAGAATCATCATTCATCACAGTTCTTGCTTGATAGGACGGATAATCATTTCGTTCACATCGACATCCCCAGGTTGCTCGATGACATATGCTATAGCCCGAGCAATTGCATCGGAATCGATAGCTATTGAATACATTTGTTTAACGTTTTTGGCTGTTTCCTCGTGAGAAATTGTATTGGTCAATTCGGTATCTACCGCACCAGGGGAAATATTAGTCGCACGAATTTCACCGTTGGATTCGAGTCTAATTCCTTCAGAAATAGCTTTGACTGCAAACTTGGTAGCGCAATAAACTGTACCCCCAGGAAATACTTTGTGCCCCGAGACTGAAGAGATGTTGATTATATGACCGGATTTTTGTTGCCGCATTATCGGCAATACCGCAGCAATTGCGTACAAAACTCCTTTGATATTCACATCTACCATCTTGTCCCATTCATCAACTTTGGTTTCATCTAAGGGTGACAAAGGCATCAAACCCGCATTATTAACCAAAACATCTATCCGTTCGTAAGCTTGATGAGTTGCTTTCGCTAATGCTTCTACTTGAGATTTGTTTGTCACATCTATTACTTCATACTTTGCAGTACCACCATCTTTTTGAATATCAGCCACTAATTGCTTAAGACGCTCTTCTCGTCTGGCTGCAAGCATTAATTTAGCACCATTTTTAGCCAACCGGCGAGCAGTAGCTTCACCTAAACCGCTACTTGCTCCCGTGATAATCACAACTTTATCTTTTATCTCAGACATAATTAATCTTTACTTTGTTTGGATATTGAAAATAAATAGCTAGTAGACCAGTGGTCTATTGCTGTCAAATCATTTAATCATGAAAATATTGAAATCGACCAATTCGGGGACTTCTATAAGCTGGAATAATGACTATCTGAAATTTTAATTAAATATTTCGATAAAAAAAACTTTATCTATCGAAATATTCTGCAATTTTTAGTCAGCTTATTGATGCTATTAACAATAAATTTACAGCACAATAGATATCTCCGAAAACAACCAAAGTCTTACTATCACTAACGTTGAAATCGCGGTCGCCAAATGTTTAAGTTCTGCACCAGATTTAAAAGCAGCGTATGCATTAATCATTTTTCTGAATAATTGTCGCGAACTGATGTAATAACTGGTTCCTAGTCTCCGACTGGGAACCCGTAACTTGAGGCTCTGCCTCAATTACAATACGAGTCAGAGCCTCGCGAACTGTATTCCCATGTAGAACCTGGGAACAAGAAAAACCCAACCTACAACTAATTTCTACTTGCTACTTGCTACTAAAATATCCCTAGCTTTAATCAAAGCTTTAATTCCACCTTGATTAAATATTTCACTCGCTTTAACTGCTGGATTTTGTTTACTAATTAATCGCTGTTTCAAAGGTTCTAAATAAACCTCTTCACCAAGTCCGCGACGTTCTAATCCTAATATTGCTAAATCCAACATTTTTTTAGCCATATCAGCTAATTCAATTCCTTTAACTTCTGCATCAAGACCTTCTCTCATCGCTGCTTCTCGCATTAACTTGAGTGTTGACCATTGGAATTGCTTTAATTCCTCTTGTGCTTCTGGTAAAGCTTTGAGCAAACCTAAACTTAGAGCAGCAGGACAAGCTAAATTACCGGGTACTTGTTGGTCGCAGAGTCGATTTTCGACGGTAAAGTAGCGAGAGATGCGAGCGGTAAACCAATAAAATGAATTGTGCAATTTAATATCTTTTGCTTCGGGATAGACATCTACTTGTTCTCCCGATAAATATTTTCCTATTGCTGGAGAACAATCGTAATAGTCAGCAAAAGTTGCATAGTCATTTATCAGAATGGGAATTTCATTTCTTACTACATAAAAAGGTCGCAATTTCGCAATCGCATTTCCATAATCTTCTATATCTGTAAAACACTTATTCGGAAGTCCGACTCGTGCTTCATCCAGCATCCACCAATCCCAAAACTTTTCAGCGACACATTGAAATTCAGAATCAACTTTTCCTTTCCATACGCTGGAGTTACCCATCAAAGCAATTTGCGCTCCAGCGAAACCGTTGAACACATTGGTTATTCCCACAGCTTCTTCAGCAGAGGATACGCTTAAATGTACGTGGGAACCAGAATTAACTGTAAACAAATGCATTCCCGGACGAGGTTTATTGTTAACTATTTCTCCTTCCGGAAATAGAGTATCCCAAGCCAATGTTCTTTGTTTCGCAATTACTAATTCTGGACTGGGTGGGGAAACCGGATGAATTCCGCAACCGAGGAAGCTTACCTGATACTCCTCAGCAAAGGGAATTAATTCTGCTTTCAACGAATCAATTTGACGGTTCAAAGCATGTAAATCTCCTACGTGAGCTAGAGAAAATTCGATTTTGCAAAATCCAGTTTCACAAGAAGCTAAGGTATCGTTATATTCTCCGGGTTTTGTTGCTCCCACTACCTGATTAGTTACTGGGTCTACAGCTGCTTTCCAACCGCGATTGCTCAGATACGACCACAGAGCATTAACGGTTTCTAATTTAACCGCACTTCCATTGTTTTGTTCTACCAAAGGAAATTTTAATTCAGTCCCAATCCGCTGTCCCGAGACAGATTTGGGTTTATCTAGTCCTTCTTGAAGATATTCGTATATTTTTGATGCTGCTACAGATTCCATGAATTATCTAATTAATTTATTAAACCTTGTCAGGTGCAGTTGTAGCAGCTGAAGATAGAAAATCGCCACCCATAGTTTGTCCCGAACCGCGAACGACAAATTTATAACTAGTTAATTCCTGCAATCCCATCGGGCCGCGAGCGTGGAATTTGCCTGTAGCAATACCAATTTCAGCCCCCATCCCCAAAGTGTCACCATCGCAGAACATGGTAGAAGCATTTACCAACACTACCGCAGAATCAACTAGATTCACAAATTGTTCGGCTCGGCTTTGACTATCGCTAACAATTACGTCGGTGTGATGGGAACCAAATTGATTGATATGAGAAATTGCTTCATCTACACTGTCTACCATCCGCATCGACACTGTTAGGTCGAGGTATTCGGTCGTCCAATCCTGTTCCGTAGCTGCTTCAATTCCAGAAACTACATCACGAATCCGTTCGCAACCTTTTACTTCCACACCATTATCTTGAAATGCTTTAATAATTGTAGGTAATTGCGATGCAAAAGAACTGTGAATTAATAGAGTTTCCATTGCATTACAAACAGATGGCATTAAGCACTTTGAATCTAAACCAATTTCTAATGCTTGATGCAAATCTGCTGCTTCATCAATATATACGTGACAAATTCCGTTGTAATGTTTCAAAACCGGAATTAGAGACTTTTTACTAACTGCTTCGATAAGTTTTGGACCACCTCTAGGAATTACTAAATCGATAAAATCATCAAGTTGCAATAACTCATTTATTTCCTCATGGGAACCACTAACAACCTGTATTATTTCAGTAGGTAAACCCGCATCAGCTAAAGAATTTTGCCACAACTCCCCTAATTTTTGATTGCAGATTTTCGCTTCCGAACCTCCCCGTAAAATAGCCGCATTTCCCGACTTCAAACAAAACGACCCTGCATTAACGGTTGCATGAGGACGAGCTTCGTAAATCATCATAATCACCCCCAAAGGAACCCGCATTCGACAAGCTTTGAGTCCGTTAGTACTGGTTATCGGCTGAAATACCTGTCCAACTGGGTCGGGTAAGTTAGCAATTTTGTGAAGTGCTGCAATTCGAGAATTAATTTTAGCTTCAGACCACTTCAAACGAGCCACTAAATTACTGGGGAGGTTATTTTTTTTGGCTGCGTCTAAGTCTGCTTGGTTGGCTGCTACAAGTTCCCCACGATGAGCATCTAACAGTTGTGCCATTTTCAACAAAACAGCATTTTTTTGTTCTGTTGGAGTATTGGCAATAATTGATGCACAATTTTTTGCAGCTTGAGCAATGTTTTGAATTGTATTCATAGTTTAGAATCAGTTAGTTTCAGATTAAAACTAGTTATTTAATTCGTTTTTAATAATTTAAAAGGATGTTTGGAAAGTCTATATAAAAAACATTAAGTAAATATGATGTCTTTGACTTAACTGAACTGCAATAAAAAACTTCTATCGCAATAATCTTGAAATATAATCATTGCTTGATAGTAAAATATTACGTTTTAAATTGCTAGATTGAACATTAAATTAGACTTTCCGAATATCCTTTGAATATCCTTATTTTTAAACTATTTAATTATGGTAAAAATTACATCACAAAAATATTATCCAAATATACCCCGTATATTTATATTTGTTGCTTAGTTCTGAAAAATACTTGTGCAGCTAATTTGCCAGTTTTCAAATACATTTAAAAGCTTTGAACAAAAAAGGCAGTTACTATCGTGTCAAAAGTCCCACTATATCCCAGAAAAATTTATAAACAGCTTTTGTATCAAAATTGTAACATTAGCTCAAAAAAAAGACAGGCTTTACTACTCGCAGTAAAACCCATTTCTCAAAAATTTCACTTACTATAACGTTTCCTAGTCTCTCTCCCTCAGCTATCGAAACCTCACCCCCAGCCCCTCTCCTTATTAAGGAGAGGGGAGATAAAGCACAGCTTTATTGGAATGAGGTTACAAGTTAACTGCTCACTGTTAACTGATAACTGTTAACTGTTCACTGTATATCCCGTCTAGCTCTTTCCCAGTTTTGAGCTGACTGAATTTGCTCTTCTGTAAAATTTTTAATTTGAGAAAGGTCTGCTATATCAAGGTTCGCATCTTTTAAATTGGTTCCCTCAAGATTTGCTCTGTAAAGGTTTGCTCCTTCAAGATGAGCATTTTGCAAATCAGCTTCCTTAAGATTTGCTGCTTCTAAATCCGCTCGATACAAGTCCGAAAATTGCAGGTTTGCTGATGTAAAGTTAGCTAATTTAAGATTTGATTTTTGTAAATCCGCTCTTTGTAAATTAGCTCCGACCAATTTAGCCGATTGAAGATTCGCTCTGTAAAGATAGGCTACTTGTAAATCCGCTCGGTGTAAATCCGCTCTGAAAAAATTGGCTTCCCGGAGAAAAGCAACTCGGAGATTAGCATCTAAAAGGTCAGCTTCTGAAAGATTGCTGAATCGTAAATCAGCTGCTTCTAAATCAGCTGCTTTAAGATTAGCTTTGTATAAATTTGCTTTTTGCAGGTTTGCTCTTTTCAATTTCGCACAACTCAAATCAGCCCTTTCCAGGTTAGCTTCCTCAAAATTTGTGACTATTACCTCGTGAGATTCAGTAATGTCAGTTAAATCCGCTCCGATAAAAGTAGTTTGTTTCAAGTTAGCTTTTTTAAAGTTAGCTCCTCGGAGGTCAGCTTCTTGAAAAATTGCTTTTTCTAGATTAGCTTCTTGAAAATTTGCTTCTTGGAGTCTAGCACCTCGGAAGTAAGCATGTTGTAAATTAGCACCTTGTAAATTAGCTTTTTGCAAATTAGCTACTTTCAAATGTGCATCTTGAAGATTAGCACCTTGTAAATTAGCTTCTTCCAAAGTTACTTCTAATAAATCAGCTTTTTGAAGAATAGCTTCTTGAAAATCAGCTTGTTTATCAAAGTCAGCTTCTTGAAAATTTACCTCTTCTAAATTCGCTTTTTCAAAGTTAGCTCCCTGTAATTTAGCTCCCCAAAGGTTTGCTTGTTGTAGGTAAGCGGATTTTAAAATAGCTCCTTCTAAATTAGCTTCACTAAGATTAGCCTTATTGAGGTGAGCTTCACTTAAATTAGCTAGTCGTAAATCAAATTTACTCAAATCTCGACCTTCAACTATTTTATTAACCAACTGCCAAACTAACTTCCATTTTTCGTTAAGTTGAGTTTCTACACTAATTTGACTATGCTTGAAATCAACTCCTTCCAACAATGCATTCGTAAAATCAGCACCACAAAGATTGGTATCTCTAAGATTAGCTTGGGTAAGATTGGCATTTTCTAGAATAGCTTCCCAAAGATTTGCTCCTTTGAGATTTACTCCTTGTAAATCAGTTCCCGTTAGATTTGCTGCTTCTAAATTTGCTGTTTCTAAAATAGCTCCTTGTAAATTTGTTCCTACCAGATTCGCATTTTGCAAACAAGCTTCAATTAAATTTGCTTCTGCTAAATCGTATTGACTTAAATCCCGACCAGCTATTGGTTTATTGACAATTTCCCAAACCAATTTCCATTTTTCATCGATTAGGGTGTCATTATTAATTTGACTATCGCTTAAATTTACTTTTGCAAGAATTGTTTCTCGTAAATCTGTCCCGTGCAAATTACTTCTTCTTAAAGAAGCTGACCGCAAGTTAGAACTGTAAAGATTAGCTTTATTTAAATCTGCTTCAAAAAAATAAGCTTCTTCTAAATCAGCGAACTGTATCATAGCACCTGTTAAATTAGCTTCTTGAAAACTCACCTTCTTAAGAGAAGCTTTATCAAAAATAGCTCCTTGAAGGTTCGCTTTCACAAAAGTAGCTTCATCCAAATTTGCACCAGTAAAATCTGCACCTCGTAAATTTTGATGGTCAAAATTTGTACCAGCAAAGTCTTGACCTTTATAAGAGAAAGGTTGGGAATTTTCGCCTAACATATCTCAGTAATATATGAGCTTACATAGGTGATTTTGATACATTAGCCTCTAAAAATCAGCCAGCTTTGAATACAAATAAGGATAAAGCTCAGTTACAGGTAGTGTGTCATAGGTAATAGCTCTTCCTACCTGTTCTCATCCGATTAATATAAAACAAAATTTGTCAACTCAAGTTGACTAAATGTAACAAAATTGTTTATTTTATTTACAAGGGTTAATAAAAGTTCATAAATGACTGAGGTGATTCAAGTTCGATGACTGGCTGCTTTTTCTGCATTAGAAACGCTGTCTGGGTATGTCTAAGGCAAGGCTAGAAGCAGTTTTTAGATGCTTGGGTCATTTGTTTTAAATCCACAGCGTGAATTTGTATGGTGGTTTGCTGGTGAGTGCAAGTCTTTTATTAAGAAGCCGTTAAGAATTGTAATTAACCGGTCACACCATACAGATACTGGAGTCAGTTAGTTGTGCTTTCTCCTGTCCTCAATTATTTATAGTGTGTTTTGTATGAATACCAATAAGCTTATAGAGCAGTATTTAGCGGGTAACAGAGATTTTGTAGCAGCAAGCTTACAGCAAGCAAATATCAGCGAGATTTGTTTGAACGGAATTAATTTGAACCGCGCTAATTTGATAAGTGCTAATTTAGAAGGAGCTTCATTACGAATAGCTCAATTAAACGAAGCTAATCTAGAGAAAGCAACATTATGGAGGGCTGATTTAAGTAAATCCTTCTTAATTTGGTCTCGTTTGAGCAAAGCTTGCTTAATTAGGACAAATTTAAATCATGCGGATTTGCATAAAGCCAATTTGAGTAGAGCCGATATGCGTTTAGCTTCTCTACGTTACGCTGATATCAGTAATACAAACTTAGCAGGTGCGGATTTACGTTACGCTGACTTAACAGGAGCGAACTTGGCTAACTCTGACCTTTCAGGAGCTAATCTAACAGGAGCAATTTTGAGTAAAGCTGATTTGTATAACGTTAATCTCAGCAAAGCCGTTTTAGCCAGAGTAGACATCAGCGATGCTGACTTAAGCTGTGTCAGCTTAGATGAAGCAGAATTATACAATGCTAAAATCGGGGACAGTAATTTATCTCCTTCACTGCTTGAGATTGTTTAAATAAATCTTCTACAGGGTAATTTGATTCTTCTCACCACGAATCAACTATTAATTTTCTGACTATTCACAATCGCTCCTTATTATTGCTGAAAAAGGCTTAACGGAGGTGAATGTATTTATCGATTCAAGAAATGAATATTTCCCCCTCTTCTCTATTACATAATTTACTGCTTACCAATGAATTTTTGCGTCCTCAAGTCTATTTCAAAGCTTCCTTAACTGCACTTTCTCACGCAATGGAAGATTTAGTGATAGTAGGTAACGAAGAACCTTTGGTAATTGCTAACTTTCAACAAGAGCGTTTTTATCGTCAAGAATCTCGTCGCTATGTAAGAATTGCTAAACGTAGCGACCAGGTTTATGTTTTAGCTGCACCGGATTCTGGACTAGTAGCAACTTCACAACCCTATATAGTAGTTCCCTTTGATGCAAACGATGATTTTTTAGCCCAAGAATGGCATTTAGTTATTGTTGCTCAAAAATACTCTGCTTGCATCATTTGTAGAGAATTTGCGGCTCCAGTAGAGGGAGTTTCTTTTGACCAATTAAGGCAATTTAAAGGTATCTGGACTTTCGAGCGTGAAGTTAGTAAAACAGCAGCAGTTTTTCTATTAGACCGTATTTTAAATTATCGACCAGAATTAGCTGAAAAAGTAGCAATAGCAAAACAACGTTACAGTTTAGAATCTGATAACAAACCGCGAACAGCAAACGATGAAGTTTTAACAATTGATGCTCGACTATTTACAGGTCGCTTAGTAAATTACTTACAATCAAGTCAATATAAACAGTTAAAATCCTACCGTAAAATCCTTCAAAAAGAGACTTTTGAAAGATTGATAAATCGCGTCACGGCTTTTATTCGTAATTCTTTAAACTCAGAAGATATTCTGACTAATACCGTGAGAGAAATCGGTCGGGTTTTTAGTCCTTGTCGCAGTATCTTTTATCGTTATCCCTTCGAGGAAAACACCTCAATTAATTATGAATGGGTCGCCGATGTTTTTCCTGCGATGAAAGGAGAAAATTGGACAATTGCCAATCATAGTTTATTTGAAAAAGCTTTAGAAAAAAATAGAGTAATTGCCATCAACGATATTACTCAAGACCTGGGTATTCAAGCAGACTCAGAATTAAGTGATAATTTTCAACGTTGGCAAATTCGCTCATTTCTATTAGTCCCGATTCGCTATCAAGAAACTTGGTTGGGTATTTTAGAAATTCATCATTGCAGCAATCAAGCTTACAATTGGAATGATTCAGAAAAAACATTTGTAGAAGTTATTGCCACCCAAGTTGCAATTGCTTTGGTACAAGCTCAAGCTTATCGCAATCTAGAAACACTTAATACCAGGTTAGCAGATTTAGAGCGTACCCAAAGCAACTTAATAGCCATTGTTGGGCATGAATTGCGAACTCCTTTATCTACAATTCAGATTTGTTTAGAGACTTTAGCTTTAGAAGAAAATATTCCCTTAGAAGTGCAGGAAACCATGTTAGATACTGCATTAGGAGATTCCGAACGCATGGGGAGATTGATTGGCGATTTTCTCACCCTTTCAAAACTTGAAGCTAATACAGTGCGTTCGCAACTTGAAGCAAGCTCCTTAGAAGAAAGTTTAAGTTTAGTTTTAGGTAGTTTTAAAAGGCGTAATTCGTCTAATGATTTACCCCAAGTAGTTATAGATTTATCATCTGATTTGCCCTTAGTGCAAGCCGAGAGAGAAGGGCTGATGGAAGTTTTCTCAAAGCTTTTAGATAACGCTTATAAATTTACTCCAACAGACGGAAAAATTACTATTAGCGCTCAATATTATGAAAATGATTTAAAAGACGAATCAGAAAAAAAACTTGCCGCAAATCAACTAGAAATAATTGTCAAAGATACAGGTAGAGGAATAGAAGCTGTAGACTTAGAAAGAATTTTCCAAAGATTTTATCAACAAGAAAACTTTTTACAGCGTACAATCGGCGGAACAGGATTGGGTTTAGCAATTTGTCGTCAAATAATTCAGAAACTGGGTGGAAGAATTTGGGCAGTATCTAATGGAAAGAATCAAGGTAGCGAGTTTCATTTTACATTGCCAATTGCAGATTGAATTGGTAATGGGTAATAGGTAATGGGTAGTTGGTAATAGGTAATTGAGTAAAAAATTTGTTAGATATCCATGGTAATTTAAGTGTGAGGTTCGATAGTCAATTTTAGATAAAAATTCTATATTTCAGCGTTTAAACTCAATTCATAAAAGTAAAAATATATAAAAAATAAAATATAATAAATTAGTTTTTATTGCGAGTTGTTCCAAAAGAATTATGCGTTTTAAATTACCAATTACCAATTACCCATTCCCAATCCCCAATTCCCTATCCCCTATGCGCTATTCCCTAATACTTACATTACCTTTAATCTGTATTTCTTTTGATAACTGCCAAAAGGTTGATGCTTTATTTCGTTACCTCAGATACAATTTAAATGTTTAAATGTGATTTGTGATTAAAGAGTCAAGGAGAAATTTGTGGTGCTATCGAAAGGTTTTGAGATTGAGATGTATACTGGAACTCCTCAAGGTGACATCGTTGGTCTCTCTGACAAAATTACCGCTGATTTAGAAGGATTTATGCGGGAACCGGATAGCCGCAATGTTGAATATGTAACTGCTCCATTTGATAACTACGAAAAACTTTTATGTAGACTATTATCTCCTCGCTTAAAACTAAGAAAATATCTTCAGAAATTAGGTGACTATACCTTAATTCCTGGAAGTACTTTATCTTTAGGGGGAAGTAAAAAGTTTTTCCGCTCAGACCCGAATAATCCCTATCATGATTACATTGAAAATACCTATGGAACTAAGGTAGTTACTGCTAGCGTTCATATAAACGTGGGTATTAATGACCCTGAAGTATTAATGCGGGCTTGTCGGATTATTCGCTTAGAAGCACCTTTATACTTAGCTTTAAGTGCCTCATCTCCCTTCTTAGATGGCAAAGCTACGGGATATCATTCTACTCGTTGGAGTGTTTTCCCACAAACTCCTTCACACGTGCCTTTATTTGCAAGTCACAAGCATCATATTCGCTGGACGGAAGAACAGCTTGCATCGGGAACTATGCAGAACGTGCGACATTTGTGGACATCAGTTCGACCTAATGGTGATAACCGTCCCTACGATTTGAATCGTTTGGAGTTGCGAATTTGCGATTTAGTTACCGACCCAATCGCATTACTATCAATTACAGCTTTATTAGAAGCACGTCTACTACAAATAATTAATAATCCGAATCTCGACCCCTTGATTAAAAGTAGTTTTACCAGCGAAGAATTAATCGCTATTACACTTCAAAACGAAGCTGCTTGTGCAAAGAACAGCTTGGATGCTCAGCTAATTCACTGGGTTGATGGAAGGACTATTGCAGCAAGGGATTGGATTAACGAACTTTACGAACCAGCAGCAACTATTGCTAAAAATAAAGGCTTCGGATGCTTTCTTTCACCTTTACAAAAAATTGTCCGTGAAGGAAACCAAGCACAGCGATGGCTGCAACTTCATCGATTAGGTGTCAGCACTAGCAATGTAATGACTCAAGCAATTAATTCAATTCAGGAACGAGAATTAGAACTTGAGGATAAATTATGTTCTTCCTTAGCAGCTTAATCCATTCTCTTTTTTTCCCAAAAGATGGTATATTTTTGCGGAAACATGAAAATCTGTCATCCAAAAACTTTACTATCTTTTCATATTTTCTTTAAACACCCTTCATATAAGGCTTAGAGAAGTATCATTACCAGTTTAATTTTTTTTATTGATTGGTACAGCTTTGTAAATATTAAAAAAAACTATATGTACTCTCTACCTTAAGATAGTTTGAAAAAGCAGATACATTGTTTTTTTCTAATACAGCTACTTAATTTCTGATGCCAAAAATAGTTCTGGTTCACCCGCAAATTCCCCCGAATACAGGTAATATTGCTCGTACTTGTGCTGCTACAGCTACCGAATTACACCTAGTTGGCCCTTTAGGTTTTGAAATCAGCGACCGTTATTTGAAACGTGCTGGTCTAGATTACTGGCCTTATGTAAAGCTGCACAATCATGAATCTTTAGAAACATTCAAATCCTTACATCAGCAAGTTGGAGGAAGACTGTTAGGGTTTAGCGTTAGAGGTAATTTAAATTACTCTAAATTTGAATATCAGGAGAATGACTGGCTGTTATTTGGTAGTGAAACTTCTGGTTTACCAACCAATGTTTTATCTGATTGTGATGAAACTTTGTATATTCCAATGAAAGAACCTAACGTTCGCAGCTTAAACCTTTCTGTAAGCGTTGCTATAAGCTTGTTTGAAACTCGCCGTAAGTTAGGCTACCTTTCTTAAGTAAAGTCTTTTTAAATTCAAATATATACCGTCAGGTATACCACCTAAGTAATAATGCTCTTTAAAGTAATAAGATATTGTGATAGATTTTGCTAACTAATTTGTCGATAGAGTAAATACTTATTAAAGATATTTATGTATGTTCAAAATAATACTTTCTTCTTAAAATAAATTCGATAAGCGGTGAAAAATACTTAGGTATAAGAGTAGTTTTATATAAGAAATTTGTATATGTAATTTGAAGTATTTTTAAAGTAGAGCCATAGATTTTTATTAATTAGAATTATCCCGATAACTTAATTTAGTTCAGGTAAAGTTTGACAGGATAAGCAGTTGAGGCTCTGTTACAATCCCTGAGACTTTTTTGAGGAGTAAATGTACTTGCGAGTAAATACGGTTGTACTTTAGGGAAAAATCAACGTAAAGTCTCGGTTGGGAAGATGGAATATGGCGGTCTTAAAGCTTGTCTACAGTAAGATATATGCCTATTCCAGAATTTACTATCAATTAGGTAGTTAATCCTAGACATGAAGCTTTATTCTGGTTTTTACTAATAAAGTTTGATGCTCTCTTGAAGCAGATGTGAATGTTCAACACAATCTGTATTAAGAGAAACAGAACTTGGGTGTAACTAATGGAATGGACAAGTAAGCACAAAAGTTTGATTTTTACTAGTACAGTGTTAACTTGTCTAAAACAGAGAACCGGGTTAATCTTGCCTAAGTATCTCTGGTAAATGTGATCTTGATCAATTGTTTCAAGTGATTCAAATCATTGAATGATATCTGAACTAGAAAATCGAGGTCGGTTAAGCGCTAGCGATCGTAGGAGGTTGTCTTTGAAACGAGCATTGAAGAAGAAAATGAAAGCTGTGTTAGAAACTACCATTAATAATGATGTTGTCATAGAACACAGTAGTTCAGTTACTCCGCAGTTAAAGCGTCGGATGCCAAAAGCCGCGATGATTGGCTTAGCAATCTCGATGGGAGCAACCAGCCTTTTCGTGACTCGACAAAGCGACCAAGCCC
>ERZ1740068.662-NODE-662-length-14520-cov-7.354857_pt1 | contig 14520 bp, 4 predicted proteins | sample MGYA00581735_ERZ1740068 | MGnify/ENA primary metagenome ERZ1740068 (study PRJEB43018, sample SAMN04849740) | marine metagenome | isolation source: floating plastic debris | place: Pacific Ocean | collected 2008-08-30 | study: EMG produced TPA metagenomics assembly... | reverse complement strand
TTCAAATCACAATCGCAATCCGGGCAAAACTGATAATCTTCTACTTCGCCACAGGTCGGAATTTCATCGAGGGCGGCAATGGGGCTATCGCTCACCATGATGCGCATTTTCGAATCAAAATTGATACCTCCGGGAGGTAAGGCAATGTTGATGGCCCCGGTAGAAGAAAAGGTAGAAAGGGCGAGTACCTCGAACCCTGGAAGTCCGTCCACATCGAGGTAAATGCTGATGTACACATTGCCCTGTGAAGCGGCAATGCCCAAAAGTGGAGCCGAATTCACCGGAATGCAATTGCTGGTGAAGTTTTCGTAATTGCCGATGGCGTTTCCGGAAACGTTTTCAAAATTCGGCGTGGTACTGGTGTTGCTGGGGTAACCCGTGACGCTTTGAATGTGAAGGGGGCAATCGCCACACACACTGCCATTGGTCACCACGAATTCATTGTCCAAATCATAGGTGATGTTGTCAATCACAAAATCGAAGGGTGTTTGCACATTGATCCGTTCGGGAACAATGGAAGTGCAGCCATAGGAAGCGATTTTTACATCGATGGTCATAAACAAACCGTTGGTGAGTACCAGGGTGTTCAGACCGGTTGAGGCAAAGAATACTTCACTGGGTGTTGCATTAAGGGATACGCCGGTGATGCTGCTGGCGCCAATGATTTGACCCACACTCGGATCGGACAACACAAATTTTCCCTGGCAGCTGGTCCAGGTGAGACTACCCGGAGGGAGGGTGACCTGCACTGGAACACTAATGACGTCTCCGATATCGCCAGAGCCGGAGCCGATGTCCAAAAACACTTTTTGAGCCAAAGTGGTGGTGCTCATCAGCGAAAAAAGTATTGCGATAATACAAGCTGTTTTTCTTAGAATCATAGTGGATACATTTTTTGCTCTTTCTCAGAGAATGTTAGAGAAGAGGGTTCATTTTTGTTTGTTGGGTGAAATCGATTTCGTGCCGAAAGTAGTCGGGGACACTGCAATTTTTTTGCAGTAGAAAGCATTCCATCAAAATCGACTGGCGGATGGAAGAACCGTATCCTGGAAGTTCTTAAAGGCCATAAAACTAGTGTCGTTCCATTCATTACGACTTTCCTCCTGATCGTGTCGTTTGTCCTCAAAGTCGGGTGAGCATAAGATGGTTTGGTTAACCTTGATGGTCGTAGGAAAACCCGAATCCACCCCCGTGAACCTGCTGGAAAAAATGCAATTGATAGAACGCCTCGATGGCTTGATAAGCCGCAGGTGTACCGGTCCGCCCGCCTGCCTGGCCAGTCGCTTGAATGTCTCCGAGCGCAACGTCTACAACTTGGTGAAGGTGATGAAAGAAATGGGGGCTCCGATATTCTTCTGCCGCTACACCAACAGCTATTGCTACGAAGAGGAAGTACGATTTGTATTTGGCTTTGAAACGATCAGCAGTGGGTGAGCTGCTGCTGCGAAAGTAGGTGGGCCAATACGGCTATAAATGAGTTTTCTTAGCTTCCCAAGCCATAGTTCGAGCGTGTTGTAAAAGTCTTTCTACCTACGGGCGGGTACAATCCAACCACAAACCCTAATTTCGGGGACATGCAAAGCTCGACCCTTCCTCAAAAAAAGCTCTTCGGCCACCCCAGTGGTTTGTTCGTTTTGTTCTTCACTGAAATGTGGGAACGCTTTTCGTTTTATGGCATGCGCGCCATATTGGTATTGTACCTTACTGCGCAAAGCACTGGTGACAATCCCGGTTTGGCCTGGACCAAAAAAGAAGCTTTGGCCCTTTATGGGTGGTACGGGATGTTCGTGTACTTCATGGGGATTTTTGGAGGCTACATTGCAGACAAATACCTTGGCCAAAAGAAATCTGTTTTGGTGGGCGGTGTGTTCATCATTGCTGGACAATTTGCCTTAACCATCGATAATATTTCTGCCTTTTACAGCGGGTTGGTTCTTTTGGTATGTGGTGTGGGGTTATTGAAGCCCAACATTAGTACTATGGTGGGCGGTTTGTACAAGAAAGGCGATATCAAACGCGATTCTGGTTTCATCATCTTTTACATTGGTATTAATATTGGGGCGTTATTAGCTCCCTTGTTGGTAGGCTACATTGGGGAAAAAATAGATTGGCACCTTGGTTTTTCGCTTGCTGGATTTGGAATGATCCTGGGGCAAATCGTATATGTATTTGGTCGCAAACACCTTAGAGGAGTGGGGGAGTTGCTTAAAAATTCAGCCACAGAAGCACACCTTGCCGATAAGCCACTTACGAAAGAAGAAAAAGATAGAGTAGTCGTTTTGCTCCTCTCTTTCCTGGTGGTGATTGTGTTTTGGGCAGCTTATGAACAAGCTGGTGGCTTGATGAGCCTGTACACACGCGATAGCGTAGACAGATTTGTATTTGGTTGGGAAATACCGACCACCTTTTTCCAATCCTTACATGCCTTGTACGTGGTGTTAATTGGTGCACCGATGGCTTGGCTCTGGATGCGCTGGAGTAAATCAGGACGAGAGTCTTCCTCGATTTTCAAGATGGCAATAGGTCAAATCATTATGGCGATCAGCTTTGTGGCTTTGATGGTTTCTGTTTATGAGATTTCTTTGAGTGCCATTGGAAAGTCTCCGGTACATTGGCTGTTACTGTCGTATTTTCTGCATGTGGTTGCAGAATTGAGTATTTCTCCTGTAGCCCTTTCCTTTATAACCAAGCTGGCTCCGGTGAAATATGCCAGTTTGATGATGGGGGCTTATTTTGCCATTACTGGTTTTGGTAACAAGCTGGCTGGAATTTTAGGCGAAGCGGCTCAGGGAGCAGGGGAGATGACCATATTCGCGCTTATCGCGGGCATGTGTTTGGTTACCGGATTGTTGCTACTCACTTTGGTGAAAAAGCTGAAAAAGCTCGCCCATGGGGCCGAAGACAACATTGAGTAATCAATGGTATGGCCAGCCCATGTTTGTTGGCCCATCGCTGAGAAGGAAAAACGTTACCACCACCACAATTAGCTTGGCGGTTTAATGGGTCAAACCAAGCGTTGGCCGCAGGAATCAGTATTTTCAAAACGCCCTTCAGGCTTTCATCGGGCATCCCTTTGCTGCTAAGAAGGCAATGGCCTGCAGCCATTGTTTCCGGTCTTTGAAGGCAAACCGAATGTTTCTGGTAAACAGTAAGGCCTGTTTGCGAATTATAAGGGCCTCACTGGTCCAGGAGCCCCCTTGGTGCACAATCACTTGATCGATTGCTTCATAGAATAATGCTCTGCTGACCAAAAGTATTGAAGCTGAAGCTTTCCGCTCCGTTCCTGGATTGCGCTAACCACTGGTGGTGATTGGGTTGTGGAATCGCAAAAACACTTTCAAGACTTTACCCATCACCGAATCGGGTCAACTTTTTCCGTTTCCTAAATGAATCACCCCGTTTACCTGGTGATAGGAGACGTTTAGTACAGTAGAAATACGCATAATCGGTTGAAAATGAAGGTTTTTTAAACAAATTGAACATCTCTTAGTACTTTTGCCCCTAACCCTCAATAATCGTAACACCTAACGCTCCAATACGACTATGCGCCCTCTCCTTACTCTCCTCCTTTTGGTGCTGGTAGCTCATGCCCCGTTACTTGCTCAGCATCAGGGAGATAATGCTTTGTATTCGCCTGCGGCTCTATCCCGCGAAGGAACTCAAAGAACGACAGTTTTAACTGCATCTCCACTGGCAAAGCAATCTTCTTTTGCGGAGGGAAAAGCTGTTCTTACGCACCGCATCTGGCAATTACCAGGTTCCCCGGAAATAAACGGTAAATCAAACACAACTCCCGCCATGGCGCCCCTTTCTCCAATGGCTCCTACCACACCTTCCATCAGTGTGAGCCCGGGTATTTTGAGCCATGTGTTCACCACTTGCAACGACAGTGTGCTGTTGCCCATCACAGTTTTCAATACCGGTTCTTCCGACCTTATTTTAGACACCCTCATAGGCGGCACCCTGGGAGACTCGCTCTATTCTTTTCAGAACTTCACCTTTGCCGGTGCGGCCACTACGCACAACTTTACCGGATTGCCCACCAACCTGGATTCGCTCAAGGTGACCGTCAACATGGATGGTGATTTCAATTCGAGCGGTGAATTTGCAGAGTTGCTGATTGATAACGTGAACCTGGGAGTTATTCCTGATTTTGGCCAATATGTGGTGAGTTACACCACCTTCATCACCGGGCCTCAGCTGTCCTCTTTTTTGGCGGATGGCAACTTGTCGGTGGTGATTGACAACTCCATTCAGGTCGACATCTTCACCAGTCAATTGAACTTTCACGAGGTGATCCTCGAGTATGGAAACGGCAATACCTGGATTCAATCCAACGGTGTGGTGAATGATACCATTCCGGCGGGAGATTCGGCAACGGTGTTGGTGAAAGTCAATGCGGCCGGCTTGAATGCAGGAACTTACCAGGATAGTGTGGCCATTTTCTCCAATGATCCTGCGGTCAACCCCATTTACCTTCCCATTACGCTTTTCAACAACGGTCCAGCCGAACTGGATGTATCGTCCAGCTGCCTGACTTTTGATACCCTGCAACAGTTTACCGCCGATAGCCTGCCTTTGGCCGTCACCAACAATGGGTGCGATACATTGGTGATTTCTGGCATCAACACTTCTACGGGCGTTTACAATGCCTCTCCTACCTCATTGAGCATTTTGCCCGGCAATACCGATTCGATTTGGGTACAATTTTCCCCAACGGGAATAGGACTGCTGACCGATACCCTGCAACTGATCACCAATGCCAACGATACCAATGTTTGCCTGTCGGGATTTGCGTTGGCTGCACCGAGTATTGCCGTGAATCCGGATACGGTACAAGTTACGCTTAGCAGTTGCAACGATTCTACGAATGTACCGCTCGCCATCATCAACAACGGTTTGGGGCCGTTAACCTTTAATGTGAACCAAAGTGGATCAGGGTCGGGTCCGCTCAATGTATTGGCTTGGACAGTGGGCGCTGACCTTTCGAGGGAATACCCGAATACCATTTCTGGTATCAATAGCTTCTTTACCAGCTATTCCCTGAGCACGTCTACTACTTTGTTGCCTTCGGTGTTGCAAAGTCAATTGTCGGGGGTGGATGTATTGCTGCTTCCCGAAATGGAAACGACCGCTATAGGCACGATTACCACACTTGCCAGCACCATTCAAAACTTTGTGAACAATGGCGGCTGGGTGGTATTGTGCGGCAATTCCGTGGCTCGGGTCAATGCTTTGGGCCTCTTCAACATTTCGACGGGCAGCACTTCCAGCTCGGGAGCACAGATTGTGGTGGATCCCTCAAGTCCATTGTTGACTGGAGTAACCGGGTCTATTTTCAATGCGAGTGCTACTTTTCATCAAACGGTGACCAACACCGATTTTCAAACCGTGACCTCTTATGTGGGGCAGTCCGTAGTGGGCCATCGGGATATTGGCTTTGGAAAAGTGGTTTATGTAGGGTTTGACTTTTTCAATTCCAACGCCAACTTAGATCGAATCTTAGCCAATGCCTTCGTGTGGGCTCAGAATCAGTCGCCCAATTGGGTGTCGGTTACGCCAACCAGTGGAACGGTAGCCGCCCTGGATTCACAGCTCCTGAATGTGGGTGTCAACGGTAGCGGCCTGGTTTCCGGTACTTACACCGGGAGCATTGGCATCTCCTCCAACGATCCGGCTACTCCAATACTCAATGTCCCCCTGGTATTAAACATCAACGGCAGCCCGGAAATTACCTTCAGTGACAGTTGTGTCCATTTCGACACCCTCATGCAATTTACCGACGATACGCTCGGTCTTTGGGTCTACAACCCGGGTTGCGATACCTTGTTGATTAGCAACATCACTTCTGGCAATGGCGATGTGGGTACAGTTCCCGGAGCGCTCACCATTCCACCTTACGATTCGGCCTTGGTCAATGTGTTCTTTTCGCCCGATACCATGCAAACCTACACCGGGATGCTGACCTTTTTTAGCAATGCGGGCGATAGTACCGTTTGCTATTCGGGAGTGGCCACCGGAGCCCCGGTTATTTCGGTCAATCCGGATTCTATTCAGCTCACCATCAACTGTGGTGACTCGGCTTCTGTACCGCTTACGGTATTCAACACCGGCCAAGGGCCCTTGAATTTTAACTTTTCTTCCGCGAGTGGCGGTTCTTCCGGAGCTACCCCCAATGTGGTGGTTTGGGCCTATGCGGCCGACAACTCCCTTGGGGGAGAAGTGGCCAATACCCTCAACGGTATCAACAACTATTTCACTAACTACACTTCGGTCACCAGTTTGACTACTGTACCTGCTGTGTTGCAAGGCTTGCTGTCCACTGCGGACGTGTTGCTCATTCCCGAGCAAGAAAACAGCGTAGGGTTTGTCAACCAGAACATGGCTCCGGTGATCAACAATTTCCTGGTCAGTGGGGGATGGGTAGTTGTTTGCGGCACTCAGGCCGCCAAGATCAATGATTTGGGCTTTTTCAACATTAGTGCAAGCCCTAATTCCAGTACCGGTATCCAAACCATTGTAGACCCTTCGAGCCCTTTGCTCAACAATACTACGCTGCCGATTTCCAATGCCAACGCTACTTTTTATTCCACTTTTACCGATCCTGGCTTTCAAACTGTCACCAGCTATTTGAGTGGTACGGTTACCGGATGGGAAAACGTAGGTGCAGGTCGCGCCATCTACATTGGGTACGACTACTTTTCGTCGAATCCTAACGCCGACCGCATTGTGGCCAATGCCATCGCCTGGAGCGCGCAAAACACCTCCAATTGGATTTCTGCTAATCCAGACAGTGGTACGGTAGCCATTGGCGATTCAAGCTTAATCACGGTGACGGCCAATGGTACGGGATTGGCCGCAGGCACCTACAACGGGAACCTGCAAGTAAATTCGAACGATCCACTGAATCCCAGCCTGAGCATACCCGTCATTCTCACGGTGGTAGGTACTCCGGAAATCGATTTGAGTGACTCTTGCATCACCTTTGATACCACCTTGCAGTTTACCACCGATACTTCGGGCATTTGGGTGTTCAACCCCGGATGCGATTCGTTGCAAATTAGCAATATCACCGCCAGCAATGGAGACGTGAGCTTTGATACGACAGCACTGGTGATTCCTCCATTTGATTCCGCCTGGGTAACCGCCATTTTCGCGCCCGATACGGCTCAAAATTACACCGGAACCATCACCATTTTCAACAATGCCGGAGATACCACCATCTGTTTCAACGGACCAGTGATCGGAGCACCGGTTATTTCGGTACAGCCCGATTCTTTGTTGCTCACGGTGAATTGCGATGATTCCGCAGCTGCGCCAATCACGGTTTTCAATACTGGGCAAGGACCCTTGAACTTCAACTTTTCTTCGGGAAGTGGTGGGTCTTCAGGAGCTACTCCCAACGTGGTGGTATGGGCCTATGCGGCCGATAACTCTTTTGGAGGAGAAGTGGCCAACACCCTCAATGGCATCAACAACTATTTCACCAATTATACCTCGGTTACCAGTTTGACTACGGTGCCTGCTGTGTTGCAAGGCTTGTTGGCTACGGCCGATGTGTTGCTCATTCCCGAGCAGGAAAACAATGTTGGGTTTGTGAACCAGAACATGGCTCCGGTGATCAATAACTTTTTAGTGAATGGTGGATGGGTCGTGATTTGTGGAACGCAAGCCGCCAAAATCAATGATTTGGGCTTTTTCACCATCAGCGCAAGTCCCAATTCCAGTGCTGGTATTCAAACCATTGTGGACCCTTCGAGCCCTTTGATCAACAATACGGTTCCGCCCATTGCCAATGCCAATGCTACCTTTTATTCTACGTTTACCGATCCCGGATTTCAAACGGTCACCAGCTACCTCGGTGGCACGGTGAGCGGTTGGGAAGACATTGGAGCGGGAAAGGCCATTTACATTGGCTACGATTACTTCAATACCACGCCCAATTCTGAAAGAATGGTGGCCAACGCCATTGCCTGGGCAGCCAACAATACCTCGAATTGGATAACTGTATCACCTGACAGTGGCACTGTAGCTGCAGGTGATTCTACCACCGTAACCGTAACGGCCAATGGGGCTGGTCTTATTGCCGGAGTTTATCCTGGAAACATTAGCGTAAGCTCAAACGATCCGGTCAATCCCGGACTTAACATTCCGGTGATTTTAACGGTGGTCGGTACTCCGGAAATTGATTTGAGTGACTCTTGCATCACCTTTGACACCACCCAGCAGTTTACGACCGATACTTCGGGCATTTGGGTGTACAATACAGGTTGTGATTCCTTGCAAATCAGCAACATTACGGCCTCCAATGGCGATGTGAGTTTTGATACTACTGCTTTGGTGATTCCGCCCTACGATTCGGCTTGGGTAATCGCCATTTTTGCTCCCGATACCGCTCAAAACTATTCGGGTTCCATCACGATTTTCAACAACGCTGGTGATACAACGATTTGTTTTACGGGGCCGGTAGTGGGTGCTCCTGCCATTGCAGTGCAACCTGATTCCATCTTGTTGACGGTCAACTGTGACGATTCCGTTTCTGTGCCGCTCACGGTGTACAACACCGGAACGGGGCCGCTCAATTTCAATTTCTCGTCTTCCAATGGTGGAACTTCGGGAGCTTCGCCAAATGTGGTGGTGTGGGCCTATGCGGCTGATAACTCCTTTGGTGGTGAAGTGGCCAATACCCTCAATGGCATCAACAACTATTTCACCAATTATACCTCGGTTACCAGTTTAACAACCGTGCCTTCGGTGTTGCAAGGCTTGTTGGCTACCGCCGATGTGTTGCTCATTCCCGAGCAGGAAAACAGCGTAGGGTTGGTCAACCAAAACATGGCTTCGGTGATCAATAACTTCTTAGTGAACGGAGGATGGGTCGTGATTTGCGGAACGCAAGCCGCCAAGATCAATGACTTGGGCTTTTTCAACATCAGTTCAAGCCCCAATTCCAGTACTGGCATTCAAACCATTGTGGACCCTTCGAGTCCTTTGCTCAACAATACGGTTCCACCCATTGCCAACGCCAATGCTACCTTTTATTCCACGTTTACCGATCCTGGTTTTCAAACGGTCACCAGCTACCTCGGTGGCACGGTGAGCGGTTGGGAAGACATTGGAGCGGGAAAGGCCATTTACATTGGCTACGATTACTTCAATACCACGCCCAATTCTGAAAGAATGGTGGCCAACGCCATTGCCTGGGCAGCCAACAATACCTCGAATTGGATAACTGTATCACCTGACAGTGGCACTGTAGCTGCAGGTGATTCTACCACCGTAACCGTAACGGCCAATGGGGCTGGTCTTATTGCCGGAGTTTATCCTGGAAACATTAGCGTAAGCTCAAACGATCCGGTCAATCCCGGACTTAACATTCCGGTGATTTTAACGGTGGTCGGTACTCCGGAAATTGATTTGAGTGACTCTTGCATCACCTTTGACACCACCCAGCAGTTTACGACCGATACTTCGGGCATTTGGGTGTACAATACAGGTTGTGATTCCTTGCAAATCAGCAACATTACGGCCTCCAATGGCGATGTGAGTTTTGATACTACTGCTTTGGTGATTCCGCCCTACGATTCGGCTTGGGTAATCGCCATTTTTGCTCCCGATACCGCTCAAAACTATTCGGGTTCCATCACGATTTTCAACAACGCTGGTGATACAACGATTTGTTTTACGGGGCCGGTAGTGGGTGCTCCTGCCATTGCAGTGCAACCTGATTCCATCTTGTTGACGGTCAACTGTGACGATTCCGTTTCTGTGCCGCTCACGGTGTACAACACCGGAACGGGGCCGCTCAATTTCAATTTCTCGTCTTCCAATGGTGGAACTTCGGGAGCTTCGCCAAATGTGGTGGTGTGGGCCTATGCGGCTGATAACTCCTTTGGTGGTGAAGTGGCCAATACCCTCAATGGCATCAACAACTATTTCACCAATTATACCTCGGTTACCAGTTTAACAACCGTGCCTTCGGTGTTGCAAGGCTTGTTGGCTACCGCCGATGTGTTGCTCATTCCCGAGCAGGAAAACAGCGTAGGGTTGGTCAACCAAAACATGGCTTCGGTGATCAATAACTTCTTAGTGAACGGAGGATGGGTCGTGATTTGCGGAACGCAAGCCGCCAAGATCAATGACTTGGGCTTTTTCAACATCAGTTCAAGCCCCAATTCCAGTACTGGCATTCAAACCATTGTGGACCCTTCGAGTCCTTTGCTCAACAATACGGTTCCACCCATTGCCAACGCCAATGCTACCTTTTATTCCACGTTTACCGATCCTGGTTTTCAAACGGTCACCAGCTACCTCAGTGGCACGGTGAGTGGTTGGGAAGACATTGGAGCCGGAAAAGCCATTTATATTGGCTACGACTACTTCAATACCACGCCCAATTCTGAAAGAATGGTGGCCAATGCCATTGCCTGGGCGGCCAACAATACTTCGAATTGGATTACCGTAAATCCCGATAGTGGCAGCGTAGCCGCTGGCGATTCTACCACCGTAACGGTAACGGCGAGTGGAAATGGACTATCGGCCGGAGTATATCCCGGCAACATCAGCGTTAGCTCCAACGATCCGGTAAACCCGGCTTTGAACATTCCGGTGATTTTAACTGTGTTAGGAACCCCGGAAATCGATCTCAGCGATTCTTGCATCACGTTTGACACCACCTTGCAATTTACCAACGATACTTCCGGTATCTGGGTGTACAACACCGGCTGCGATTCCTTGCAGGTAACCAACATTGTTTCCAGCAATGGGGATGTGACCTTGGGAGCTTCATCGCTAACGGTAGCTCCTTATGATTCGGTTTGGTTGCCGGCTTATTTCTCTCCCGATACCGTGCAAAACTACACGGGCTCCATCACCCTTTTCAACAATGCCGGTGACACCACGATTTGTTTCACGGGTTCCGTTATCGGTGCTCCACAAATCTCCTTAGTGCCCGATTCTATTGGCGTGACCTTGGGTTGCTTTGATTCTGTAATGGTACCAGTTACCATCTACAATACAGGAAACGGGCCGCTCAACGTCAACATTTCCGGGGGCAGTTCGGGTACCGGTACTTCCACCAATATCGATGTGTTGGCCTGGACTTACGGAGCCGATTTGAGTTTCAACGGAGAGTACAACAACACGATCAATGCGATCAACAACTACTTTACCAACTACAACCTCACGGCTACTGGTACCACCACACCGAGTGCCTTGCAGAGTGCGCTGGTAGGCAAAGAAGTGCTTTTGATTCCCGAACAGGAGATCACCAATCCCAATCCTATTAATGTGTTGATGGCACCCATCATTCAAAACTTTTTGGCCGCCGGCGGCTGGGTGGTGCATTGTGGCGCCCAAGGGCCCAAGGTGTCTTCGGTAGGAGTAATCAATATTTCCGGAGGATTCAGTAGCTCAGGAACGCAAACCATCGTGGATCCATCGAGTCCATTGCTGATCAATGTCACGGGATCGATTTTTAATACCAGTGCTACTTTTTACGGTAACGTGACCACGCCGGGCTTCCAAACCGTTACTTCCTACCTATCGCAAACCGTGTCTGGCCACATTGACGTGGGTGCAGGGAAATACATTTACATCGGTTTTGATTACTTCAACTCCAACATCAATACCGAGCGCATGATTGCCAATGCCATTAATTGGGCGGCTACCAGTGCAGTACCCTGGACTACTATTACGCCCGATACGGCCAGTTTGGCCGCGGGAGCCTCTTCGGTAGTGGTGGTGAAGATTGTAAGTGATTCTTTGGCGACGGGAGCCTATCAAGCTTCGTATACCGTCGCTTCTACCGATCCGGCCAATCCATTTGTCAGTTTGCCGGTTCATTTAACCGTGGTATCCACACCCGTGTTAGCGGTGACCGACAGTTGCATCAACCTGGGCAACATACCACAGTCGCAAACGGTGACCGACAGCATGCTGTTTAGCAATGTGGGATGCAGTCCGTTGCAAGTTACAGGTACATCCACCAGCACCAGTGCCCTTGGGCTAAGCCTCAGCAGTTTGGTGGTGCCCGCAGGTGGAACCGATACCGCCTTTGTGAGTTATGCTTCTCCGGTGGTGGGGCCATTTACCGAAACCTTTACCCTCACCACCAACGGCAACGACACTACCATTTGTGTGACGGGTAACATTGTAGGCACCAGTGCCATCGCCATTAATTCTCCGTCGATTGGGCCGAGCATTCGGGTGTGCGACAGCATTAGCGTACAAACCATTTACGTGAAAAACAACGGTTCGCAAGTCCTGTCCTGGACCTACACGCCTACCGGAGCAAATCCGCCGGTACTGACGCCTGCCACTGGTGTGGTGCAACCCAGTGATAGCATAGCTGTGATCGTAGTGGTGCCCAACGCTGGTGTAGTGGGCATTCAAAATGTGCAACTCAACTTCACCACCAATGCACCTTCAGCGCCAACGGCCAGCCACACGATCAATTACCAAATGACCAACGAGCCGTGTGCTGCCTACGGCATCAATGTAGTTTCTACTTGTGATGGTGTGGTGCAGTTCAACGATCAATCGGTGGGTGGCGTACTGAGCTACAACTGGAACTTTGGCGATGGCAACTCGGCCAATTCGGCCAATCCGCAACATACCTATGCCGCTTCAGGGGTGTACACCGTCACCCAGGTGGTTTGCGGGGTAGCTTCCTGCGATACTTTGACTCAAACGGGCAATGTTTCGGCGGGGAGTAGCGTTACGGCGGCTACTTGTTATCCGGTGGCAACTGCGCCTACCGCCTCCACGGGCATTACTTCGGTTCAATTGAATACGCTGAACAATGCTTCGGGCAATTCCCTCGAAGGGTATCAGGACTTTAGTTGTACCATTGGCACGCAATTGGTGGTTACCAACAGCTATACCTTGACGGTGACCACTGGTGGGGTTTCCCAAAACGTGAAAGCTTGGATCGACTACAACAACGATGGCCTTTTTGCGGGGAGCGAGTTGGTGTTGCAATCTACGGGCAGCACACACACCGCTACCGTTACTCCGGCAACCGGAACGGTACTGAACGTTCCGCTGCGCATGCGGGTGCGCACTGGTGTTCAAGTGCCCAGCTCCGGCCCCTGCGATGCTCCGGTAGACGGACAAATAGAAGACTATTTTGTAGAAGTATTATCCAACAACCAGGTGCCTGTTGCGCAATTCAATGCCGATGTGGCCGTGAATTGTTCGGGTGTGGTCACCTTCACCGATCAGAGCCAGAATTCACCTTCGAGTTGGAGCTGGGATTTTGGCGATGGCAACTCCTCGAACCAACAAAATCCGGTGCACCAATACAATGCTTCGGGCACCTACATTGTGAAACTGGTGGCGGCCAATTCTACGGGAGCCGACAGCATTACCCAAACCATCGATGTAGACCTGTTTGATTTGAGTTTCATCGTATCCGGACAGCTCAACGCGCAGTCGGTGCTCACTTTTGTGCCCACCGGGTCGCCAACGGTTTCCAACTGGAGCTGGGTGTTGGGGGATGGCAATTCGTCCAGCTTGCAACAGCCTACGCATACCTATGCGGCTGCAGGCACTTATGTTGTGGTACTCAATGCTAGCAACCCGGCGGGATGTACCGCCATCGCTGTCGATACCTTAACCATCGACTTTCCGGTGGGTATCGAGGTAAATGGGCAGGCGGTAGGCATGCAAGTGTTTCCCAACCCTAACAAGGGCGGGGATTTCACCTTCCGTTACGAAGGAGACGAAAAGCAACTACAGTTACAGCTGCTCGATTACCAAGGGCAATTGCTCTTGCAAACCCAGCAGCGTGTGGAGACCGGTTTCCTGGAAACGAATTTTGCTGCCCTGCAATTGGCCAGCGGAGTATATTTCCTACGGGTGAACGGCGAGCAGCGCAGCGAGGTGCTTCGCGTAGTCGTTCAATAACCAAAATTGCAAACGCATTCTCAAGAGGTGTCTAACATCAAAAGTAGCTTAGCGAGTTCTCTTCCAAAAAAATAGCTTTCTGCTAAAAAATGTGACTTGCTTCATGAGAACCCCAATACTAATTGTAGCTGTAGTTTTAAATGTTGCTTTCTTCCAGAAGGACACACCCTTGACCGTCAATCAAATTCTATTGACTCCTAAAGATTATAATGGCAAGAAGGTGACAGTAAAAGGGTATTACGTTGCTGATTTTGAAAACAGCTCCCTATGGGGTTCAAAGAAAATGAGCGAATCAAACGAATTTGAGCAATCGATTTGGATTGGAGGGACGCACAAATCAGCGAATTTGCGCAATTTAAAAGGTGAAGAGGTTGAGTTTGGTTATTTTAGGAACCGATACATTGAAGTAACCGGACGATTAAAAAGTGAAAGAGATACCGTTGGAACCTGGGTTTTCGGGCATGGCCACATGAATTTATGGCCGGCAGAGATTTCGGAGATTGAGAAAGTAAAAGAGTTATCGGCCCCACACTAAACCTTCAACACGATTCCATAAAGCAGATGAGTAAATGGCTATTGAGAAAAACCTCAGGTTCCCGTTCGAAATATAAA
>ERZ1740068.661-NODE-661-length-14542-cov-8.199213_pt1 | contig 14542 bp, 12 predicted proteins | sample MGYA00581735_ERZ1740068 | MGnify/ENA primary metagenome ERZ1740068 (study PRJEB43018, sample SAMN04849740) | marine metagenome | isolation source: floating plastic debris | place: Pacific Ocean | collected 2008-08-30 | study: EMG produced TPA metagenomics assembly... | reverse complement strand
ATTAAAAGGATTGCATTTCTGTCAGTTTTCTGTACAACCCATCAGTTGCCAGCAAGTCCTCGTGTTTCCCTCGCTGCAGGATTTTACCCTGTTGCAACACCACAATCTCATCAGCATTTTGGATGGTACTCAATCGGTGCGCAATGACAATAGAGGTCCTGTTTCTCATCAGGTTATCAATTGCCTGCTGCACCAGCTTTTCCGACTCGGAGTCAAGGGCTGAAGTGGCTTCGTCCAGGATGAGAATGGGTGGGTTTTTCAATACCGCACGTGCAATACTCAACCGCTGCTTCTGTCCTCCAGAAAGTTTACTACCCCGTTCTCCAATATTGGTGTCATAACCATGCTCCAGGGTCTCGATGAACTCATGGGCATTGGCAATCTTCGCTGCCTCTATCACCTGCTCCATCGTCGCCTCCGGCTGCCCGAAAGAAATGTTGTTGAAAACCGTATCATTGAACAAGATCGATTCCTGCGTCACAATCCCCATCACCTGCCTCAGGGAGCTCAGCGAATAGTCTTTCACATTGTGCCCGTCGATCAGGATTTCTCCGTCAGTCACGTCATAAAAACGAGGAATAAGGTCTGCCAGTGTCGACTTTCCACTCCCCGACGGACCTACCAATGCCACCGTCTGGCCTTTTTTAACTGTGAGGTGAATGTCTTTCAGAACCTCCTCTTCTTCGTAGGCAAAACGGACACCTTTGATCTCAATGCCGTCCTCCAGGTCTTCGATTACAGCAGGGTTTTTCCCTACTTCTATCTCTTCTTTTGAATCTACGATTTCAAACACCCTTTCACCGGCCGCAATCCCCCGCTGAATGTTGGACAAGGAGTTGGCAATGGCCTTGGCCGGGCTCAATAGTTGCGTGTAGCCACCCACAAACACAATAAACTGTTCCGGTTTGAGGCTACCCGTACTCTCCAGTATCATTTGACCTCCCAGGAGAATCACTACCACCATCACTACATAGCCAAAAAACTCACTGACCGGTCCTGCCAGTTCAAAACGCTTGGAAATAGAAATAGTCAGCTTTGCATAATGATTCACCTCCTGACCAAACCTCGTTTTCATGATCTCTCTGGCGGTAAATGCTTTGATGATTCGCATACCACCGATGGTCTCATCAAGGATATTCGCAATGCGCCCGAGCGATTCCTGACTGCCGGTTGCTTTCTTTTTCAGTCGTTTGGCGATGGCCCCGATCAGTAAACCACTGATTGGGAAAAGTACCAACGTAAACAATGTCAGCTTTACAGAAATATTGAAAAGCATTGTGAGGTATCCAATGATCAAAAAGGGTTCTTTGAAGAGTACCTTCATGGAACTCACCACCGTTGATTCTATCAGTTGCACGTCGGTCATGGTACGGGAAATGATGTCTCCTTTCCTCGCATCTGTGAAAAACCCTATGGGCATAGAGGTAATCCGGTCGAAAATCAGGTTCCGCATCTGCGCGATGATCTTGGCGCGTACCTTCGCAAGAATGTAACCGGTAAAAAACCTGAAAACATTGGAGAAAAAAGCTGAGAACAGCAACACCAGGCATACGAATTTCAGGGCCTCAAAAGCACCTTGCTCCATGTAGTCTCCGAAGTAGTAATAGAACATGTCCTTCGGATAATCGAATATGTCCTCTATCGCAAAGGCGGGCTCGTCACCAATCTCTTCTGCTGATTCCGCATCCTCTGTTTTAAAAATCACCCTGAGCACAGGCATCAGGATAGCGATCGATAATACCGAGAATAGCGAGTAAAACAAGGTAGAAACCATGAACATCGGCAAGTACTTGATGTTGGACCTCGCGATGGCCAATATTCTCAGATAAGTATTCATCTGCTAATTATTTTTTAAAAGGTAAGCTTGCTTGCGCCTATATTAAGCCGAATACCCAGGGAGGTAATCGTACTATTGCGGTCAAGAATGTCCAGTTCGGCATCTTCTCTTCGCACCACCTGTGTCAAATCAATGAATAAATTGTGTTTCAGCAGGTAGCTGGCCCTAAACTCTCCAAATAACAATCGTGTGTTTATTCCCTGGCCCACAAAATTATCATCGTCAGAATCTCTGGACGTATTTTCCAGCAAAATATTTTTTCCCACGTTGCTGTCTGCGTCATCCAGACCATATTCTGCGGTCACTAGTTTTCCGTAAAAGTACCATCGCTCATGCGGACGATACCGGACGATCCCCAGCCATTCTGAAAAGTTGGCACCTAAAGGATGGGCCAGTGGCTGTCTGTAGTGGGTATAACTGGTAAACGCCTGATCGTGGGTATAACTGTAGGGCCTCCCAAAGTTGTGCTCCACCTGCAGGTCCAGCTGGTCAACACCCAATACATCGAAGTACTTCAACCCAACCTGATAGCCGTATTTATTGGTCCAGTTGCCGCGGTCGCCAAAAACATTGCTAAAAATAAACTCGTCAATGATGAACTGACCATAGACTGCCCCGCCTTTGAATGCTTTCCAGTTGATCTCTGCACCCAGCAGTGCATTATCGGGGCTGCCCGTATGCTGCTCCGCCACCCTGTAGAAAATGACCGGATTGAGGTAGGCCAGCTCAAATTGATTGTTACCAAGGCTGTCCGCCCTGCTGAATATAATAGTCTCAAACAGTCCGATATTCACTTTTTTGGAAACGTCCATGCTCAGGTGGTGCATCGTCATGAACTTCTTGGGGAATTCGGAGGAACCAAGCGTACCCCCGTCAAAAAAACCGACGTCTGCCGTCAGCTGCGCATATAGATTGGTGTATTGAAATTTCCATACCTTGGTCCTGATCTTAAAGTAAGGGTAGTTATTGGAAAAGTCTGACAGTATCATGGATCGGTGGCCATTGCCGATGAAAAAACGATCGTGACCAAACTCCAGGTCAATGTGTTTAGTCGCCTTGAAGTTGACATGGCCACTGGCAAACAGAAAATCGTAAGCATCACCATCCAGCAGCTTCCAAAAGCCCAATCCCGGTATCACGCCAAACGCCTGCTGGTAATCCCGCACGTAGGCCGGATACCGAAGCTGATTTTCAGTGAGCTGTGTAGAAAAGGAAACTTTTTCATCAATGACCCCATTAATGCGCAGCCCCCTGGTATTGCGATACAGGAATGAGTTTGATCGGGAGTCATTGCCTGCCTGATAATAGAGAATCGGGTTGATGTAGAGCTTTACACCCTCGCCCTGATGATGATAGAAATCCCGCTTTCCACGATAGAGCTTTTTAAAAAGAGGCTTTCTGGAAGAGAACTCCGCACCCTTCAGAAAATCCCAGTTATCTACTTTCAAATACTCATAGCGGCGGTCATCACCGGCGTACCGATCAACCAGATCTGCTATCTCCTGTCGACGGTACGGCTTCCAGCTACTGAATAAAACGGTAGCGGAATCGGTCTTCAGGTGAAACAGGCGGTCTGTCAAATGCTGTGCAAAGTCATCCCTGGAAGCAGTCGCAGGGCTTTGTGCCCAAACATCAACGGTGCCCAAAAGCATTATCACAAACAGAATTTTTTTCATATTTTCGTGCTTATCGTACAAAATAGCATAAAAGAGGTGACATAATAGATATTATCACGTTTGATTTAGTATTGATCTCAGTGCCAATACATCGTAATTCTACTACCCGGCACCAATTGGAAATTCAAAATTATTGATTTCGAATAATGGAAAGGCAGAATTTAGTCAAAGCGTGATTTTTTCTGGTTCGATCGTAAAAATCTGGTGATGACCCTTATTTTTAACTGTTAGACAAATTTTATGTAGGCTATACCTTTGGTAATCAGTAGTCATTTACATATCTTTGCCTTCCTTTTTGCAAGGGTTATTAATATTCGTAAATAAAGAGTAAGATGAAAAAGGACATACATCCGGAATACAAAGAGGTAGTTTTTCACGATACATCCAGTGACTTCAAATTTATGACGAAGTCTACAATGGGTTCTAGCGAGACTATCGAATGGGAAGATGGTAATACGTATCCTTTGATCAAAGTGGAAGTAAGTTCTGCGTCCCATCCTTTCTACACTGGTAAGAAACTTTTTGTGGATACTGCTGGTAGAGTGGAGAAGTTCAACAGAAGATACAAGAAGAAATAAATACTTACCTTCTTCAAAAGAAATTGAGGTCTTCAAGAGTAATCTTGAGGACTTTTTTATTTTTGTGACATGGGTGTAAAATTGTATGACTTTCCCGGTGTTACCGATCACTTGTTGCCTTTTACCTATGTCAGGCCCGCAGCTGATATCAGGATAGGGATACTCACTATCAGAGAGAAATGGGAAAAGTACTTCGATCAGCCCATGGACTATCACATCCAGCACCCTCATTTAGCGGCAAAGTTTGGCAACAGTTCCCCTGCAGCCTTCGACCTGCTCATCAACGGCGCACTGTGCCCAGACCCTGCAGTCCATCAGGCGATTAGTAACTTACAGGCAGGAGAAGCACTTTTTCTCAACGGCCAGACCCTGGCGTGCCGGGTCTCACAAGACGGAGACCTGGATACTGATCAATCATTTACTGAATTGGCATATGATCAGGAGGTGTGTCTGCTGCGCAAGCCGTGGGATATTTTTCTCAATAATGGAGAGCAGATTCGCCGCGACTTTGAATTGATCACCACAGGTAGAAAAAGTCAACAAATTAATGACCCTCACACGGTCATCTATGAGCCGTCCAATGTATTTGTGGAAGAAGGAGCGACCATCAGAGCATCGGTCATCAATGCGGAAAATGGTCCTGTTTACCTTGGAAAAAACAGTGTAGTACATGAAGGTTGCCTCATCAAAGGGCCTTTCGTACTGGGGGAATCCTCCCACCTTAATATGGGAGCTAAAATGAAAGGAGACAACACCATTGGTCCCTTTTGCAAAGTAGGTGGCGAAGTCTCCAATAGTGTGTTTTTTGGTTACAGCAACAAAGGACATGATGGATTCCTGGGCAATTCGGTCATCGGCGAATGGTGCAACCTGGGGGCAGATACCAATAGCTCTAACCTGAAGAACAATTACTCTTCAGTGAGGGTCTGGGACTATACCACCAATAGCTTTAATGACAGCCAGCTACAATTTTGCGGACTGCTGATGGGCGACCATGCCAAGAGTGGCATCAATACCATGTTCAACACCGGTACTGTCGTTGGGGTGGCAGCCAACGTTTATGGAGGAAGTTTCCCGGACAAGTTTCTCCCATCTTTCAGCTGGGGCGGCAGTGAGGGACTGTCCACCTATGAATTTGAGAAATGCATGCAGATGTGCAAGGCGGTGATGCGTAGACGAAAAGTTGAACTCACGGCAGCAGACACCGCATTGCTCAAAGCAGTTTTTGAAAAGAGTGCTTCACATAGAACCTGGGAGGTAAAAACATGAGATTTGCAGACATACCAGGGCTAGCCGCTGAAAAATCAGTGTTGATCAACGCCGTCAAAAACAATCATGTAGCACATGCACAGTTGTTCTACGGCTTATCGGGAAGTGGAAGCCTGCCCCTGGCACTGGCCTATGCCACCTATCTCAATTGCGAAAACCCAACAGCCGAAGATTCGTGCGGCATGTGTCCGTCGTGCTTGAAAATGGACAAGCATATCCACCCGGATATCCACTATATATTTCCCAAAGCCGGCAAGCAAAAAGAAGCTGACAACAGCAACGTCAGTGCAGACCTGCTTTCCACCTGGAGAAAGTTCCTGATCGACCAGCCTTACGCTGAGTTACAGGACTGGGCAGACGTGTCGGGACTGGGCAGCAAGCAGCTGAGCATCTCCAAAGATGACAGCAAACACATCATCAAGACGGTGTCGATGAAAGCCTTTGAGGCCAAATACAAGGTGATGGTCATCTGGATTCCGGAAGCCATGAACATCTCAGCCGCCAATACCATCCTGAAAGTATTGGAAGAACCACCCACGCAAACTCTCTTTTTTCTGGTCAGCAACGATTATGAAAAGCTGCTGACCACCATCATTTCAAGGACACAACTTTTTAAAGTACCTGGGTTTGATGAAAGCGAAATCACCAACTACCTCACCAGCCAGCACAATATTGGGGAAAACCTCGCGGGTCAGGCGGCGCGGGTCGCACAAGGTAGTATGCGGGCAGCCATCAAAATTGCCGGACAAGTGGAAGACGACAGCCACAAGCTCTTCCGCGACTGGATGAGAGAGTGCTGGACCCTGGATATTTTAAACATTAATAAAAGAATGGGGTCGTTCAATGACCTCAACAAGTCCTCGCAAAAGACGCTGCTACTCTATGGATTGAATATGTTACGCGAAAGCCTCGTCTATCAGATAGCCAGCACAGCACCCATGTCAGGGAGTGACGAAGAAAGCAGTTTCATCATGAAATTTGCCGATAGCGTTGATGCGAATAAAATAGAACAGCTTGCCGGTATCCTCAACACGATGCATTTGCATCTGGAGCGCAATGGCAACGCAAAAATTATCTTTTTGGACTCTTCCATGCAGATAGCATCGGTATTGAGGAGGAAATAGCAAAATCAAAGACATTGAAAAAGATCAAAATAGGAACAAGGGGTAGCAAACTGGCACTATGGCAGGCAGAATACATTGCCGATCTCTTGCGGGAAGGTGGTGTCGATAGCGAGATTGTGAAAATTACCACCAAAGGGGACAAAATCCTCAATGTATCCATTGCCAAAATTGGCAGCAAGGGTGTTTTCACGGAAGAAATCGAAGAGCAACTCGCCTCAGGAGCCATTGACATTGCAGTCCACAGCGCCAAGGACATGCAGTCTGAGCTAGATCCCGGCTTTCAGTTGGTGGCCTTTACCGAAAGAGAGATCGTCAATGATGTATTGGTAGGCTTCAAGCCGGTCGACATTGAACAATCTGATAAAAAGGTAGTAATCGGCACCTCTTCTACCAGAAGGATTGCGACACTGAAACACTTTTACCCTCGGGTAGAAACCAGGGAAGTGCGCGGCAATCTGCAGACCAGAATCAGGAAACTGGAAGAAGGGCAGTATGATGCGCTCATGTTAGCTTATGCCGGCGTCAAAAGGATGGGCTATGAGTCCATGATTGTCAAAAAATTTGCCGAAGACCAATTCATTCCGGCGGTAGGCCAGGGAAGTGTCGCTGTAGAGATTCACGACAGACTGCCATCAGACACAGTGGATAAACTAAGGGAACTTCTTAACCACTCCGAGACGGAAAGCTGTCTGCTTGCAGAAAGGGCTTACCTGCGTCGTCTCCAGGGTGGGTGCAGTATCCCGGTATTTGCCCGTGCCCAATTAAAAGACGGTCAGCTAGCCCTTCATGGTGGCATCGTAAGTCTGGATGGGCAGGAAAGACTGGTGTTTTCAGAACACGGTAGTGCCTCAGAAGCGGAGCAATTGGGGCAACAGCTGGCAGAGAAAGTGCTGGGAGAAGGCGGAGACAGCATCCTGGCAGCCATCAGAAAAGAAATTGGATAAGAGACTTTTATCATGTTTAATCCTTGATTAGGGATGCGTGATTTGAAATCAGTGATTTTGGGAAAATTCAATTGTGCCCACATCAATCATGATAAACTTTTATCTTTGGGACGATCAACAGACAACGGAATAGCATGAAATACTTTCTCATAGGTGCTTTGGCATTATTTGTACTGGCCTGCGGCCCAACGAAAGATGATAATTTGATAGTGGTGAAAACCGATATGGGAGAGATCAAATTCATCCTGTTTGACGAAACACCGAAACACAAGGAAAACTTCCTCAAACTGGCCAAAGCCGGCAAATACAACGGTACTATTTTTCATCGGGTCATCGACGGATTCATGATCCAGGGTGGCGATGTCAATGCGAAAAAAGGAGAGGCAGGATCGATAGACTATACATTGCCTGCTGAAATTCAGGAATCTGTAAGTGGGAAATTCATGCATTCAAGAGGTGCAGTTGCCGCTCCAAGATGGGGCGATAAGGACAACCCAGAAAGAAACTCCAATGGTTCTCAGTTTTACATTGTAGATGGCACCATCTACGATGAATACCTGCTGGGTGCCGACTGGCAAGAGCTTTCGCCAGGGTTTGATGAATTAATGAAATCTGAAGATAAAAAGTACCAATACCTGGTTGATAGCGTCAGTGCCATCATTACCAATGGTGGGAAACAAAAGGAAATCTACCAATTCATGTACCGTTGCAAAGAGATCGTAGAAACAGAGCTGAACATCGATGCCAGTTCTGACTTAACGCCAGAACAACTGGAAGCTTACACAACTGTTGGGGGTGCGTTGGGTCTGGACGGAGGCTATACCGTCTTCGGAAGGGTAGTAGAAGGGCTAGATGTAATCGACAAAATTGCCCGTGTTAAAACCAAGGGAGAAAGACCTGAGGAAAATATCAAGATGGAAGTAGAGGTAATCCCTATGGACAAAGCAGAAATTGCCGCCAGGTATAATGTGAACTTTCTCTAAACTGACCGAAACCAAATGAAGATACTAGTAACGGGCTCCAATGGATTGCTCGGCCAAAAACTGACTGACCTGTTAGCGCCCAGAGAAGACATTCGTCTGATAGCGACTGCGCGTGGTGAAGACCGCTACCCTGCCGGCAGACACCAATATACCTTTGCCACAATGGACATCACCGATGCCGATCAGGTAATGGAAGTGATCTCAGCTCATAAGCCCGATGTTGTCATCAATTCCGCTGCTATGACCAATGTAGACCAGTGCGAAACAGACCGGGAGGGGTGCTGGAACCTGAACGTCAATGCAGTGCAGCACCTGATCGCCGCTTGCGAAGCCAACAATGTCTTTTTGCTGCACCTGTCTACCGATTTTATTTTTGATGGAGAGGATGGCCCTTACAAAGAGGAGGATCAAGCCAATCCGGTGAGCTATTATGGAGATAGCAAGCTGGCAGCTGAAGTACTTATTCAAAAAAGCAAGCTATCGTGGGCCATTGCACGGACCGTGTTGGTCTATGGAATCGCACATGACATGAGCCGGTCAAATATCATTCTATGGGTGAAAAACTCCCTGGAAAACAGCAAGCACATCAAAGTGGTAAATGATCAGTGGCGCACCCCCACGCTGGCAGAAGACCTGGCCATGGGCTGCTACCTGATCGCCAGCAAAAAAGCACAAGGTATCTACAACTTGTCTGGAGAGGATTTCCTCAACCCTTATCAAATGGCGATGATGACTGCCGATTTTTTCTCCCTGGACAAGTCGCTGATAGAAGAGGTGGATGGGTCGGTCTTTAGCCAGACCGCCAAAAGGCCTCCCAAAACCGGATTCATCATTGACAAAGCCAGAGAAGTGCTGGGCTATCAGCCTGTGAGCTTCCGGCAGGGCATCCAGGTCTTGTCTGAACAGATCAAAGCAGCAGCTACTAAATAGAGTGAGACGCTACCGCCAGAGTGAGTGTGAGCAAGAGTTCTGAGAAATATCAAAGCGATACCAGGACCTCAAAACGCTTATTCTGATTTTAAATGTCCAGTAAATCTTTGATTGATATCATGTTTATTATCAAAACACACTATTCATTACTCCTTAGCTTATTACTGTTGGCAGCATGTAGCCAGCAAAAAACCGGGAGAACGGAGGCTGTGTCAAAAGCAGGTTTGGCCAGCAACCGGCAAGAGATGCCACAACTCCGGGACTTGATAGATCACCTGGGGCTACAGGGATCCGTCTTAATTTACGATGTGGAAGGTAACATTTATCACAGCAACGACTTTGGCTGGGCAGACAGCAGACATTTACCGGCCTCCACCTTCAAAATTCCCAACGCTATGATCATGCTGGAAAGCGGAATCATGGCCAGCGATACAGCATCAATCAAGTGGCTTGGAGACGAAAGAATGTTCAAATCCTGGGAACAAGACATGACCCTCAAACAGGCATTCCACCGGTCCTGCTTACCTTGCTACCAGCAAATGACCAGGCAATTGGGCTTCAAACAAATGCAGCAATTTACAGGTAAACTGATTGGTTATGGGGAACTCTTATATGACAGCACCACCTATGATCGGTTTTGGGTAGAAGGATCATCAGGGATTAGCCAAATGGAGCAAATTGAGTTTCTACAACGGCTTTATCAGGAAAAACTTCCTTTTTCAGAACGTACCTACCAACTTACAAAACGAATGATTGTAGCGCAATCCAACGCACATTACCGATTGAGTGCTAAAACGGGATGGTCTATTGTGGGAGATCAAAACAATGGCTGGTATGTAGGCTTTCTAGAAGCTGACAATCAACTGTACTACTTCGCCACCAACCTGACCCCAAAAGAGAAATTTGACATGTCCAGATTCTCCAAAATCCGAAAAGAGTTGACTTTCAGCGCCTTCAGATATCTAAGAATAGCGAAAAAAGACTGGGAGGAATTTCAATAGGTTCCCCCAGTTCACTTGTAATATATTTTAAACAGGCGTTATCTAGACAACTACGTCACAGGCTGGTGATAGTATGGCATCGGCTGTCGATGAGTATAGTCGTAAATTAGAGGCCATCAAGACATTTTTGCTATAAAGTCTAAATTGAGCTCTTGACTATATAATACAGTGCCCTCATTCATTATTATTAATTAATAATCATCAATGGGCTTTATCAGGATCTCCTTGTAACAAATCGAATGTAATAAAGTCCATTCCATGCGTTAAACGCTATTCATCTTTCAAACACTCCACCGGGTTCATCAATGCCGCTTTCATGGTCTGATAAGAAATGATGATGAAAGTAATGATCACCGAAATGATCACCGGCATCACGATCAACAGGATAGAAATGGTGGTGCGGTAAACAAAATTGTCCAACCACTGGTCCATGAAATAGTAGGCAATGGGCAGTGCGACAACAAAGGCGATACCGGCCAATGCGAGAAATCTGCTCCCCACCAGCACCAAAATGCTTTGAGTGGAGGCTCCCAGTACTTTTCTGATACCAATTTCTTTCAATTTCGTCTCTATGATGAATCCTACCAGACCAACTAATCCCAGGCAGCTGATCAAAATGGCGATGAAGGCAAATACTTTGATCACGATTCCCCACTGCTTTTCCTGGCGGTATTGCTCTTCGAAAAGCTCATCGACAAAATTGTAGGAAGGAGTGAGCTCAGGAGCGAAAACACTCCATGTTTCTTCTATAAAGCTCAGTGTCTCACGCATGTTGCCCGGCTTTACTTTGAGACTCATCTGATTGTAATTGTTGCTGTTCATTAACATCATTGGGACAATCTCACTATGGAGCGATTCAAAATGAAAGTCTTTCATCACCCCTATGATCCTGCCTTCGGTAGGTCCATAACCAATCTTTGCATTGACCGCCAGTGACGGGTCACTGTATCCCATCGCCCTGGTAGCAGTCTCGTTCACTATGTAGTAGCCTCTCGTAGTCGAGTCACGGCTCAGGAAAGTCTCCATTCCTTCACGAAAGTTCTCACCTGCCACCAGCTCAATTTCATAGGTGTCTAAAAAGTGTTGATCTACCGATACATAAGGTAACCGGAAGCCAGAGCTCACCGCAGAGTCCCCTTTGAAAATCCTTGAGCCCCAGCTGTCCATGAGTCTGCCGGTAGGAATCCGGGAGGATAACGCCGCTTTCTCGATGTTGGCATTGCTCAGCATCTCAGTGCGAAAAGTTTCTACGTTGACTCCCCTGGGCAGGTCTACATTGACCACCTGCTCCCGTTGATAACCAGGATTAGAGTTTCGAATATATTGCATCTGGCTTTCCATCACAACGATGGCAAATATCAGTGCAATGGTTACTGCATATTGGAAAGTCACCAGCCAGGACCTGAAGTTCCACTTACCGGCATTCATCATCTGTTCCCCCTTGAGCGCGTTGACCAGATTAATTCTGGACAGGAAAACCGCTGGGTAGAAGCCAGCCAGCAAGCCCACCAGGACCAACAGTGCCAGCACAGGTAGTATCAGGTAATATTCACTGAAAAGGTCAAAAGTAAGCTGCTTGTCTACTATATTGTTCAGATAAGGCAAAGCCCAGTGGCTCAACAGCAAACAAAGCGGAAATGAAATAACGGTAATCAGCATAGACTCCGTCAGGAATTGCTTCACCAGCGTAGACCTGAAGGCACCTATTACTTTGCGCACGCCCACCTCCTTCATTCTTCTGGAATAGTGCGAAGTGGCGAGGTTCATATAATTGACACAGGCAACAAACAATAATAAGATCCCGATGACACCAAATATGTAGACACGTTCCAGCGAACCATTGACCTCATATTCTCCTTCCAGATTTGATTGTAAGTGAATGTCTAACAGCGGCTGAAGCTCAAAATCATAGAAGTCCCTGGCCTCTCTGCCACTTCTGTAGGTGCCGATGTATTTGTCCCAAAACTCATTGTTCATCTTGGCCTCCAGTGCTTTGGTATTGGCTCCTGACGCTGTCCTTACATACGTCAGCCAATTGTAGTTTCCCCCAACGTTATTGACCGTTTCTTCCCCAAATAACATCTCGATGAAACGAATGGGCGCCAGGTAATCAAAATGAAAATGCTGCTGCTCTGGCATGTTTTCCATAACGCCTGTCACTTTAAAGGGCGCTTTTTGTCCGCTTCTCTGCAGTATGAGCTGCTCCCCTATGATTTGCTGAGAAGCCCAGTCATTGCCAAAAATCTTGATAGCAGTCGCTTCTGTCAGCACGATGGAATACAGGTCGTCAAATGCATGCTCCGGATCTCCCTGGAGAAAGGGAAAAGTAAAAGTGTCGAATACGTCATTGTCTGCAAACACTACCTGCTCGGACGCAAATTTATTGTCTCCCCGTAAAATATCTGGAAAAGCCCACGGATAGAAACGTGTAGCATGCGTAATCTCCGGGTAGTCCTCTTTGATTCTGCTGGCATGGCCTGCCGAGGCAAACGCCCACTGACGACTGACTGTACGGTCAGCGGCATAATTCTTGACAGTCACTCTGTAAATATCCGCAGCATGCTCATGGTGCTTGTCATAGCCAAACTCGTCATTTACATAGAGTCCTATCAACACAAAGGCAGCGATGCCCGTTGACAAACCGATTACATTGATTGTGGTCGCGGCCTTGAACTTCCACAGTGCCCTCAGCCCGATTTTGATGTAGTTTTTAAACATATCTATTTGAGTTTTATACCTTTCAACCAAATGCCATCGCTTCATCATTGCCGGGCGAAATAGCCTGAATACCTGCCAGAAATACCACCAGTCGCTCCTTCTTTTGGAGTGATTGCGGTGGTATAAAGCATATTCTTCTGCCAGATCACCAGCGATGTCTTCGAAATAATCAGGGTGACAGAACCATTGAAAAAACCGAACAATCCAGCCAGGGGGAATGTGAGGAGAGACGCTCATTTGTCAAATTCAAAGGCCACCTTGGGAATTGCCATCCAGAGCGATTCACGAGCCGTTCTTGCGCTATCCAGTGCTTTCTTGCCAAATGGCGTTACCCGAAAGTATCTCTTTCGTTTGCCTCCGCGAATGGCAGTAGCCTCACCAAACGACGATTCCAGGTACCCTTTCTGCTCCATCCTTCTGAGGGCTGTTTGCAGGGCACTGACGCTTACCTTCCTGTTGAGGCGATGTTCTATCTCATGACGTATGTTGACCCCATATGCCTCACCAAACAGTACTGCTACTGTGAGCAACACAATTTCTTCAAATTCCCCGAGTTGAAACTCCCGCATACTATCTTGATTAAATTTCTATTCGTAAATAAAATAAATATTATTACTAAATGTAAATAATACTAAAGAAATCAGCGCAGAAGCATCTGAAAACAGGAATCCAATGGGCTTTTCGCTGTGAAAGCCAGCACGTGAAGCAAAAAAAAGACTGCACCTCCGCAGAAGTACAGTCTTGATAAAAGGAATAGTGCTTTTGTAAGTGTTATTCTTTCAACCACCTCAAAGTGGCCGTCTCCTCCTCACTCTGAATGCGGATAAAATACAGTCCGGCTGGTAATACAGCAGTGCTGATGACATAGTTACCAGTAGTTTCTTCCGTCACGTCGACATTTAGCGATTTACCCGATATATCCGTGAGACTAATCCTGTTCACAGCGATACCGGCAGGAATTTGTAACCTCGCGAAATTGCTTCCCGGGTTAGGGAATAGTTTTGTATTGCTTTCCAGGTCATTGACATTGGTTAGCAACAAGGTGACTTCCTCAGAGTAAGGTGACTCTCCTGTTTGGTTAAAGGCTTTTACTCTGAAGGAAAGGGTCTCCTCAAACTCAGGAGGTGAAAGAACAAAACTATTTTCACCCTGCGCCAATGTCTGCAATACCTCAAACTCTCCTCCGTCCTCACTGAGTTCAAGGATAAAACCCAGTTCTGTACTAAAGTTATCAGTCCATGTCACAATGACATTTCCAAAACTATTTAATACCGCGCTTAATCCTTCGGGAGCTCCTGGTGCGGTAAGTGCAGCCACAGAGTTAGAATAATCGCTGAAGTCATTGCCTAATATTGCACGTACCCTGAAGGAATAGTTGGTCTCACCCGTTAGATTTTCTATCGTCACAGAAACAGCCTCGCTGGAAACCTCTCTGATGTTCTGAAAGGCACCATCACCTTCCCTTACGTCAATTTCAAAGCC
>ERZ1740068.660-NODE-660-length-14567-cov-9.150427_pt1 | contig 14567 bp, 12 predicted proteins | sample MGYA00581735_ERZ1740068 | MGnify/ENA primary metagenome ERZ1740068 (study PRJEB43018, sample SAMN04849740) | marine metagenome | isolation source: floating plastic debris | place: Pacific Ocean | collected 2008-08-30 | study: EMG produced TPA metagenomics assembly... | reverse complement strand
CTGCCTACTGCCTACTGCCTACTGCCTACTGCCTACTGCCTACTGCCTACTGCCTGTCAAACGAGCTAACTATCATTCAGTTGACCAAGTCACCTTAGTATCGATAGACAGGTCCCGCAAACAGTGATACTACCCCCTCCACTTCAGCCCAAACAGCGGCCTCAAAAAGACAATCCTTCTGATCAGCAACTCATAGAGCAAAAAGCTGAAGCCAAAAGTGCCCACCAGCAGTACTGTGTATTTTGCAAAAAGACCCCAGGACAAGTCCATCAGGTAATAGGCTATGATGATCGTGATGGTCTGGTGCAGGATGTAGAACGGATACACCGCACGGTTACAATAAGTCAGTAAGGGGCTGGACCGATGGAAGTAAGCGGCAGCAAAACCAAAAATCGCCAAAATCCAGGACCAGAAATTGACTACTTTGAGCATTGCCTCTACCAGGTGAGCAACCAATCCATCTTCGATGAAGAGCCATCTCAACACCATCGCCCCAAATGCGATGAGACCAATGACCACCGTAGGCTTCCTGATGCGACTAATGGCTGCAAAGAACTCGTCCTTCACTGTCATCAGTAAGAAACCATAGAAAAACAGTGTCATTGAACTGATGAAGTTGAACCAGTCATCAATCAGTGCATGCGTCACATCAAAGAATGGTTCAAGTGCCGCTTCATAAACGAACAACGGCAATACCAGCCAGTAGACGTGATAAGGATTCTTCTGGAGCTGCCGAGACAACCAGCTGGTCAGCCGATTTTGTGGGTGCCTGCGCATCATTAAGAATACCGGAATCAGCAAGAGCGAAAAGAGCAGCAGATAAGGTAGAAACCACAAGTGATGCCAGCTAATGTTTCCAGAAGGATAGGCCCCATCAAATGCCACCGTTGTCCAGTAAGTGAGGTAATCTCCTTCAAACTGCCCATTGGCAATACGTTCCAGGTATACCTGAGGAGGCACAATAAACAGCATCCCTACCAGCAATGGGAGCCCCAACCGTAGCCACCTTTCCTTCGCAAACTGCCATCCCGACCGATGAGATAAGGCAAAATAAGTTCCCATGCCGGAGATGACAAAGAGAATGGGCAGGCGCCATTGATTGAGAAACAACATCGGCCAGATGAGCCAGCGATGCGTCTCGTTGTTTTTAATATGCCAGCCCCAGGGAACAAAAAACATACCTACGTGATAAAAGATGAGTAAGCCAAATACAATGACTCTCAACCAGTCAAGGTCATAACGTCTTATTTTTTCCATTTTTTCCTGAGTTAATCAATGGTATGAACTCCAGAGTAAGTCCTGGATCATAATTTCTTGTAGTTTCCCGAAAAGTCAAAGCAAAACTTCTCGTCTGCCTTAGTAGCTTTGCGAAGTCTACGAAGGCAGATTGACACTTCAAACAAAGATGATTTCCAGCTAGGAATCAATCAGTTGTGACGAACAGCAAAGACCTTGTGACCGGCAACAAACCTTTGTGACTGACGGCAAGGCGCTGACGTGGCGTGCAACCCTTGCCTCAGACAAAATCTTACAATCAAAATTCAGATTGCGTATTTAAGAGAGGGGCTTACCCCATTTGCTGATTAAAAGCTTTCAGGTGATTCCTGGAGACAGGCACTTGCTCCGGCACATGCGCCACCGTCAGTTGATAGCCCTGCGCATTCCCTGCCACTTTCAGCACATGCCTCACGTTGACGGCATAGGCGCGATGGGTCTTGATGATATGGGGATACTTTTCCAGCTGATCCAATGTGCTTTGCAAGGTCATCCGTTTCATCAGCTGCTCACTCCCGGCAAGGGACCGAATCACAAATACGACATAGTTACCCTCCGCCTTGGCATAAAGCAGGTCATCAGGTGCCAGCTCAAAATGGTCGTTCTTGACCAGTGCTTCCAGCTTGACAGACTCGCCTTGCTCCTCGGTGGTCTCGTTTCTTGAGACGGGCAAAATTCCTGCCTGCCGGATATGTGAAGCATTGAGCATGAAAAAATTCCCCATCGTAATCCCTATGAATAGCAGAGGGCCCACCAGGTAGGCATGGCCTATTTCCTCCCACAGGTAAGCCCAGGATTCATTGTTGACATTGTCATATATGATGCGCCGCAAGAAAAAGTTATTGATCCCAATGATGGTGAGCACCACAAAAATGGCCAATAGCTCTTTGTACAGTTTCCAATGCTCGTCTCGTACCAACTTGCCCAACAAAAGAAAAAACAACCCATAAGTCAACGCCCCGTTTGCAGAGTGAATCAGGCAAATTACTTCATAGGTAAACAAATGCTCCGACTTGTTGACATTGAACGGCAGAAAGGTATACTCAAAAACAAAGCCGACCAGCAATACAAGAGCAACGATCTCGAGTAATCGTTTACCTGAATGAAATGGATAGGCTTGTAATAAAAAGTTTTTCACGGTAGAAATGCTATTTAACAGAGATTCTCACAATAGTTCTTTGACAAGAGAAAACCTGAGTACCTTACTAAATGCTACAATGCTGTCTTTCATTATGATGAATTAACAATTATCGATGGATGCCACAAGGGTCATCATTCAAGACCAAAACTACTTGTAATGAATGAAACGTGATACTGACTCATAATATCGTCATCATTTAATCCATCAAATGAACCCTCCCGATGTACTTCTGTGAAAAAAAGACTAATTCTGTTAAATATCAATCAATACGGAAATGAATGTGATAAAAATCTCACGAATTCAAAGAACTGAGTAACCGATAAACCCGCAGGATCTCCACCCACCTCACGAACAGGTGATTTACCTCACTCCAATCTTTATTCGTCTAGTATTTTCTTTTGAGAAGAATAAATCAAAAAGCTATTTCATTGCAAAGCGTATTAAAATAATGATATTTCACGTTTAAAATCGCTGATATTCAGCATTTTACTTGAAAATTTCAGCTGTTTTGAATAATATTCCGTATACTTACTTAGTTACTTTAAAAAATAAGTAATTATCATCGGCTAATAAAGCCACATATATTTCCAAACTTAAACTAAAACATGAAAAGTAAACTGTCCTCAAATCGCTCGTCGAAGACGAGTCATCCTAGAGAAAAACCAAAATCAATTCGCGTAGTCACTTCGGGGTCTGTCAAACGAGCAATGACTTAGCTTCCCAATAGTAGCACTACATTATCAAATACTAACATTTTCTTTTAGAAGAATTATAGGTTGTTATTCCAACGATTGTCATACCCACATTGTCTTCAACTGAGTAGATTTGAAACAATTATTAACAGCCGAAAACTCTTCTACAGAAATGATTGTGCAAAAATCTAACACCAATATAAGTTCACAATAAACCCACTCCACAACAGGGCGGGGAAAATTCAATTAAACAAAAATTAAACGATGAAAAAACAAAAATTAACACTCAACAAACTGAAAATCAAAAGTTTTATCACAAACCTTCATGATAATGGCTCTGATACCATTAAAGGCGGAACTGATGCAAGTAACGGCTGCGAAACTGATATGTGTCCGTCACAAAACTGTACCAATGAAGGATGTTCAACTGGTTGTGATCCGCGTGACACCCCAGTCAATACAGCAGACGGTTGCCATTCCCATACCATTGTCGACAATTGTACCGTTACCTTTACCGGTTGTATGGACGTGTAATTTACTTCAAATGCATGTGCTAAACATCACATTCAGATTAAATACTGTGTTTTGGAGGCATTAGAATTTTTCAATTATCCCTTGAAAAACGTTGTTCCCCTCACGCTATAATTCGAAGTAAAAAAAGTAATTATCCAACGGATTGTCTTAAAAAGTCAATCCGTTGCTACTTGTTCTCATATCGACACCAAAATTCGCATGATTTCTATTAGCTCATCAACTTTCAGTATTTTCCTGTTTCTGCTATTCAACATACAGTTAGCTGCTCAGAGCAAATCCACCGAGGTAAATGAACTGGCTGAAGAGCATTTCTTCATGGGAAAATACGATGAAGCTATTCAAGTTTTACGCACCAAAATGCATGAATCTCCCCTGTCCTCTGTAGATATTTTGCTTATGGGAAGGTGCCAATTTGCCTCCTATCAATACGACTCCGCCATGTATTACTTCAACCATTTACTATCACTTCAGCAGGTTGAGGTAGAAACAAAAAGTCAGGCACTACTGGGACTTACAATGACCTATTATCGTCTCAATGATATAAAAGCACACAGGGAAACATTGCAAAAAGTATCTGCCTCTGCCAATGGTTTTTCAAATGACTTCACAAGAGGTTACCACTTATACACCAAAGGACTTTTGGCGTTCAAAGAAGGAAATCCCAATTCTCAAGAACAGATCATTAGTGCCATATCAGTATTCCCAAAAGATCACCCGGATATCATTGATATGTATGTGGGACTAATTGGGTCTTACCTTGACGAGGGAAGTACAGTATCTGCTCAAAAGCATATGGATGATATGGACTCAATCATCCACTTTTTTCCGGATAACCTTGCAAAAAAGGCTAAATACTACCAGATAAAAGGCTACATGCAGTTGATGAAGCAGGACTTTGAAGGGTCGCTGCATACGTTCGAAAATAATCTCAAACCAGTGGTACTTAGTACTGAAGAAGGTTGGGGCAGGTATATGCTAGGTGACTTTTACCGATTTGCAGTTTATCCACTGAGAGCACTTGGAAGACTACCTGAAGCACTTGATTACCTGCAAAAATACCTACCTATCGCCAAGGAGTTTCATAATGAATCCCACTTTCGTTTTGCCTATACCTACTCAGCAATGTCAAGTATTTATGAAGAACTATCCTATCACGATCTGGCCAGTATCTACCGAGTTAAAGCCATGACAATTTTTGAGCAGCAAAATGACCAGTCAAGTCAACTTGAGTTATTGTATAAAAGAGGCATCAACGCTTTCTATCAGGTACAATACAATGAATCATATCGTTTTTTCGACCAAATCTTGAAGTTTCAAGCAGTCAATCCCAGCGTTCGGGTCTATCATGGGTTGGCAAACCATTTACAATCGACTATACTACGCATGCAGGGCAATAATGTCCAAGCTTTGGATAAAGCAAACGCCGCCCTGGATATTCAAAACCAGCTATATGGCAATCACCCGAGAAAAAGCCAGATTCTGCTTAGGCCGCTCATTAATAAAATTACCATCCTACAGAACTTATCCCTTGAAAAAGACTACAGAAAAGTATTTACCTCTACACTAGACAACCTGGCGCTCAACTACCCAGTCACTGCCAGAGCAGAAATTGCATTCATCAACCTATTGAGTCGCGAGTTACTTACACAAAACAAGCTTGACAGTGTCCAAAATTTGTTAAGCCTCGTACTTCCAGGCAAACAGCAAGAAAAAAATCAAGTAATCAACGACGATATAATCGTATCAAGCCTGTTGAGAAGCCGCGCATATTTTCGTGCATATAAGCACTCAGGAGACTCTAATCAGCTACTAGCTTCCTTTGAAGACCTGCAATTTGGTGTGCATCACATCGTTGATAACCGTAAACAATATCGTTCTCCACAGGACCTGGTTAACTACAACACAAGGAAACTTCAGGTATTTGACCAGGCTATCTCAGTCGCTCATGAGATGTATAAACTTACCAATGAGGAGTCTTATGCCACCGAGGCCTTTCGCTTCATGCAACTTTCAAAGGCCAACGCCCTGCAAGAATCCCTCAACAGGAACATGATCATCCAGCAAGCCCTCATTCCGGATAGTATCCTGCAACAGGTCACCAACATGCGCAGACAATCTACAGAACTCACCGGTAAGATTGCACAACTGAAAAGCCGTAGTAAACTCAGTACAAGAGACTCAACTAAGCTCATCACTTTTGAGCAAATTATGGACGAGAATACGCTCAGCTTCAACCAGCTCATGAAGTATCTGGAAACCAATTTCCCCAACTACTACGCGCTCAACTATGAACCTGATATTTTATCAATTGCGGCAGCGCAGCAAAAACTCGGTTCCGCGGAGGCCATCATAGAATACTTCATCACCCCTGAACACAACTATGCCTTGACCATCAGCCCAAAACAAATCAACTTTGACCGATTGCCTGTACCAGAAACAGATGAAGTAAGCAGATTCATTGAATCACTACAAATGCTGACCCCGGATGCGAACTTCGAAAGCGCTATGAAGAAGTTCAGGATGGGTGCTTCCAGACTTTATGAGAAGGTTTTTGCACTCCCGCACCAGCATTTACAAGATCAGAAAATCGGCAAACTGTACATTGTCCCGCACAAACGTCTCAACTACGTCCCATTTGAATTGCTTACCTCACCTGATAAGGAGCAACCTATTGCCAGCGATGCTATCCCATACCTAATCAAAGACTACAATATCTCCTATGCCTATTCTTCAGCACTGTTGTTCAAAGACACACCGCAAGAGGAGCACAAAAAGCCTTTCCAACTGCTGGCAATAGCACCTTCCTACGGCGATGGCAAGCAACAGATCGCTTACCGCAGTAGTTTCCAAAATGAGCTGTCAGCGCTGTATTTTAACAAAACTGAAGTAGAAGAAATTGGCAAGTGGTTCGACGGAAAAATCGTTAAAGGCGAGAAAGCCACCAAGCAGTCTTTCATGGCTGAAGCCAACCAATATGAAATTTTACACCTGGCCATGCATGGCTTTGTAGACAACGATGAACCCATGTACTCCCAACTTGTTTTTTCTACTAACAACGAGGCTACTTCAGACGACATCCTGCAGGGCTTTGAATTGTATAACATGTCACTAAGAACCAGGATGGCGGTACTTAGCGCGTGTAATACCGGAAATGGAAAGCTCACGCAGGGCGAAGGCATCATGAGTCTGGCCAGAGCCTTTACCTATGCCGGCGCAGAGTCCGTAGTGATGAGTCACTGGAGAGTAGATGACAAATCATCCAGTGAGCTGATGAAATACTTTTATGAAGCACTGGCTCAAGGTCATAGCAAAGACGAAGCGCTACGCAATGCCAAATTACAATTCCTGGAATCTGCCCACCTGATCAGACAGCACCCTTATTTCTGGGGTAATTTTGTACTGATGGGAGACCCACAACCACTCACAACGGCAATCCGGTGGCACTGGTATGCATTGCTGGCATTTGGTTTACTGATGCTGGCCGTGATCTTACGCCAATCCTTAAAAAAGTCCCGACAGCAATAGCTGACGGGACTTCAACGCTTCATCTACTTATCAGCAAGTTATGGGCATTGCTGATATTGATCGAACAGAGGTTGCAATGCTTAGAAAATCTAACTTCGAAGCATTCTTACCCGGAGGCATTAGAAATTCTATTCTATGAACCGGGTTCAATCTCAGAACAGGGTTGTTGTACTTTCCTTTTTATTGAACAGTTTACTGTGTTCATATTTTGGTTGTATCAGAGGCACTCGCAGTTATTTCTACCTTATGTGATCCGCCCATTCGATGCAATTTGCAAAGCGTATACGGATGGAAAATAGAGAGTACTTCGAGGCGAAATACCCTCTCATTCACATATATTTCTGAACGCGTTCATTATTATGTTGCAAAAACTGAAAAAGGTGAACCTGTTCTGCTGAACTTTTTTAAGAAAAAAACCACAATAAACCACAAGTAGCTATCAGTCAGGCATTTAAAAAAATATCTTTTTTTATCGCTGAGTAACACTATGTGATCGTCTCGCCATCACTGGAAGAAGAAGAAAATAGAAACTATGGTATCATCTGCAGGCATGTAAAGGGCCTGATGAACACACATTCCTGCTTGCCTTTGTCATAGGCACAAAGCCAGGTTGCAAATGATGTAAACGGAAAAAGTATGGGATTTAATCGACCAACTTGATGCCTCCGGGAACAAGTTCTACAAGCTTTTTCTTGTAGAGGATACCCAGAGAGCGTTTGAAGCTTTTCTTACTCATCCGCAGCAAATCGCGAATTTCCTCCGGGGCACTCTTGTCGTGTAATGCCAGAAAACCCTTCATGTTTCTGACGGCCTCCAGAATCTGCTGGGCGCCTTCTTCCAGGTTTTCCATGCCTATCTTACGGGTGGTCACTTCCAGCTTGGAATCGTTTCGGATGGTCTTGACATAGCCGGTGATACGCTCGCCCATTTTAAAATCCCGAAAAATTTCGCTGTCAAACATAATGCCCTGGTAGCGGTCATTGACCACAACATTCAAACCCTGGTCATTCAACCCGCCGATGAGTAATTCTACTTCATCCTGCTCATCAAAGACTTCAATCTCTTTGTCAAAATGATGATAGGTTTTCGTGGTACCAACGAGCCGATGCGTGGCCTGATCAAGGTACATGTATACCAGATACCGGCCGCCCCTACGAATCTTGCTGGCCTGTTGTTTGAAAGGCACCATCAGGTCTTTCTCCAATCCCCAGTCCATGAACGCACCGATTCTATTGACATCTTTGGCCCTTAACACCGCGAATTTATTGAGATGAATCAAAGGCGTCAGGGTGGTGGCCACCGGGCGGTCTTCGGAGTCAGTATAGACAAATACTTCCATGGAATCGTTGACTGCTGCATGCTCCGGCACATATTTATTGGGCAACAAAACAGAGTTACCAGCATCATCATACAGTACAGCGCCCGGATCTACCAATCGCTCAATCCTCAAACGGTTATATTGTCCTATTTCAATCATCGTGCGCAAAGATACCATCATTTTGTGAGCCACCACCTCAAGACGCTGGCAAGATGCAATCATTGATACAAAGCCAGTTTACTTTAATGCCTTCTGATGTATCTTGCAGCCACATACCAACAGGGAAATGGAAGAAGGACATACGGTATTTGAGCTGAATGGCACCCATTATTTTGACCCGATGAACCACAGGCCAATGAAAGGCTGGGTTCAGGTGCCTTATGATTACCACGACCAATGGCCATCTATAGCAGATGCCGCGATGCAGTTTGTGAGCAGTTTACCAGCTAATCAAAAGAAGAAAAAATGAATGCAGCAAGTATCACTGAGATCAAGAGAGAACTAAAAACACTGGATGAAGAGACGCTGATGAACCACTGCCTGCGACTGGCTAAATTCAAAAAAGACAATAAAGAACTATTGACTTACCTGCTCTTCGAATCCAATGATGAAGATTCCTATGTCGCTATGATCAAGGAAGAAATTGAGGACTCATTTGACGAGATCAATCAGACGCATATTTACTATGCCAAAAAGAGCATTCGAAAAATTCTTCGCAACCTCACCAAGTACATCCGATATTCCGGGCAAAAGCAAACCGAAGTAGAGATTTTGCTCTGTTTCTGTGAAACCATGCGGGATTCCGGGATCAACTACAAAAGAAGTACGGTGCTGCACAACCTCTACCTCAATCAAGTCAACAAGGTCAAAAAGGCTATGAACACCCTACATGAAGACCTGCGATATGACTATGAAGAAGCCTTCTATCAGCTGACTAACTGATGAGGAAATTGCTCCTGTATTGACATAGTTACAGGAGAAGCGTCTCACCTACAGGTGCATACGGAAAAAATACCACAGTTCTCAAAGTAGATTCCAGCTGTTTTTTTTGGCTTCACATAAAAACCTAGTAGCTTGCGCGTTCAAAAATTACTAAGAGTATGAGTGTTCTTGTCATTAGCAGCCATGCAGAGTTTGAAAAGCACCTGGGTCAGAGCCTTGGTTCTTCAGAGTACTTTCAGATACAGCAGGATAGAATCAATAATTTTGCAGAGGCCACAATAGATCCTCAGTGGATCCACACTGATCCTGAACGTGCCAAAGATGGTCCGTTCGGAACTACGATCGCCCATGGATACCTGACCGTATCGCTCATACCTTATCTGTGGAAGCAGATTGTGCAAATTGACAACGTCAAGATGATGGTCAATTATGGTATCGAGAACCTCAGATTTAACCAGGCCGTTCCGGTAGACGGAGAAGTAAAGCTTCATGTAACATTAGACTCCATTGCCAATCTAAGAGGGATTACCAAAGCGGTATTGGGTGCCAAATTGGAAATCAAAGGCCAGAAAAAACCAGCCTATACCGGCTCATTTGTATTTCTGTATCATTTCAATGATTAATCAATCGCGTTTGTTGAGTAGCTCTTAGGGATCGACATTTTAAAAAAAAGGGCCTTTTTCAAGGCCCTCAGTGTCAGGGACAAATTGGTGGCTGTGTCATCACACAACACCAGGTAGGGATGTCAGACCAGTCAAGGCATTCTTGCAAATTCTTAGTCCTTACCACACCACCCATCACTTTCTTTGAAGGTTTTTCGTCTATGTTGGTGACGAAACTCTTTACTGTAATTTTGTTCAATCTAGTTTTCATAGGAATTAGTTTTTAATGAAATTCATTACATATACCGGTTTGCACTGGAATAGAACTAAATTACTAAAATTTTATTCCTTTACCTTCAATCGCTCACCTATCTTAATACTGGCATCGCTCTTTTGATTGATCCTGATAAGGTCTTTCACAGAGATATTGTATTTGCGCGACAGACTATACAACGTGTCCCCCGGTCCTACTTCGTGGTATTGACTTTGATCAGCAGCTTTTTCCTGTTGCTTGTCTGGCTTCGGTATTGCTTTCTTTTCTTCCACTTTCTGCTCTACAAATACACCTGATACCTTCAGCTTTTGCCCGATGCTGATAGCCGCCTGCTCACTGAGCTTATTCCAGCCGATCAACTGATCTACTGTGATGTCATACTTTCTGGCAATGGCATAGGCAGTCTCCCCTGGTTGTACTTCGTGGTACAATGCCTTTTCTGTGGGAATCTCTTCCGCTTTCTCCGGGGTCACCACAGGACGCTTCAGCTCCAGCTTCTGCCCTATGTCTATGACTGTATTGTAAGGATCGAGGTTGTTCCATTCAATCAAATCATTGACAGTCACACCATATTGTTTGGCGATGGCATAGAGCGTCTGCCCGACTTCTACTTCATGAATGTCAAAATCAAGCTGCTCGATTTTTTCAGTCACCTCCTTAGAAGATGTTTCCTCCACTGTGAGTGCAGGTTTGGGTTTCTCGACAGGGTTTATTGTCTCAACAATCGGGTCTATCTTCACTTTGGTGGGTTTGTTCTCCTCCTGCTCCTTCTTAGTAGTTCCCTGCTCTTTTGTTTTTACCGGGGCCAGCTTAGTAGGCTTTGTTGTTTTGGCTGTGTTCGGTTGGTCATTCACTACTACTTTAGGTGTCGCCGCAACAGGTTTTGAAACGTTGATCCCGCGCTGGTGCACATACTTAGGATCTACCGGAACCACGACAGCCTCCATGCCTTTGGGCATTTTTTTATTGAGCCACAGCACTGTGCCCGCCTTGGGAGTTTCATCCGCACTGATCCGGTTATATTGCCTGATCTTCTTCAATTTAACACCATATTTCTGCGATATCTCCCACAATGACTCGTTGGCAGTAAAAACATGGGTACCCACAGCCGCCTTACTTTTCTTCGCTCTTCGGTAATAGATTGCGCCCGGGACCACTTCGTGCTCAGGTTCCAGGTCATTGTACTTCCTGAACTTCGATTCCGGCACGCCAGCCTTCTCAGACAAGGTTTTGACATCATCGCCTTTTTTGGCCAACAATCCGGCAATTCCATTGGTCGTCACATAGACCACATCGGCATATTTCAAATCTTCGGTCAGGTAGCGGGAGTATTTCTTTTGTGGCTCCTTGTCAGCTGGTTTGGTTTCTTTTTCCTCTTTCGGCGTACCCTTTTTAGGCGCATTGGACTTCGCAGTGAGTTTACGACCCGGGATTTTCTCTTTCACAGGCAACACCACCGTGTAGACTTTATCAGACGGGATACTACCCCTTCTGAGCCACTTGTTGTAAAAAGACACCAGTTCCTTGTCGATGTCAAACTTCGAGGCAATCTGCCCAATGTTGGATCCGGCACCTTTGGTATATTCTTGTAGCTGAAGCCCCTGAGAATGTGGGCCGCCGGTTTCACCATCAAAGGCAATTTTATGGGCCAGAAATGTTTTCACATACCAGTGTGTCTTTTTATCGATGGTCATTTTAGAAACACCATAGAGCTGTTCCTTCACGTATTTTCTTGCCCCACCTCTGCCGGTGTTGTAAGCCATCAAGGCATAGACCCAGTTCTTATAGTAGAAGTTATTGGTCTTCATGTACTTGGCGGCACCACGGGTAGCAGAGACGATGTTCATGCGTTCATCCACCTGTTTGTCAATGCGTAGCCCTACTTCCCTGCCGGTAAAATCTTTGAACTGCCAGAACCCCACCGCATTGGCAGAAGAAACGGCATCACTGATCAGGGCGCTTTCCTGAATCACCAGGTATTTGAAGTCATCGGGCAGGTTTTCTTCTTTAAAGACCCGCTCTATGATGGGAAAGTACAAGTTGACGCGATCCAGCTTGATCTTGAAGTACTTGTCACTGGCTCTTAGGGAGTTGACCTGCCGCTGCATCTCTGCCCGGGCTGCATCGGTAATCTTGAGCTTCATACCGGCAAACTCCATCTGCGATGGTACCTTAGGAATTTGTCCCAGTGCCACAAAAGAAGTCAGCACCAGCAAAGTCAATAAAAATCTATATCTCATTTATTTCTTTCTCAATACCATCAATCCATCTCTCACAGGAAACAATACGTTTTCCACCCGGGGATCTTCATGTACTTTTTTATTAAAATCGAGGATTGCCGCCGTGTCCTCATCGAGCTTCCTGCGAAACTTCTCCAGCACTTTACCACTCCACAGCACATTGTCAGCAATGATAAAGCCACCAGTGGCCACCCGGTCAATCACCAAATCAAAATAGCGACCATAATTGATCTTATCCGCATCAATAAAAACGAGGTCCCAGGAATAGTCCAGTTGTGGAATGATCTGATCCGCTGCCCCAATTTTCAACTCAATTTTATCGCCATAGTCAGACGCGTCAAAATACCCTCTGACCCGGTCTTCCAGCTCTTCATTGACATCGATCGTGACCAGTTTGCCGTCTTCGGTCATGCCTTCTGCAAAGCATAACGCTGAATACCCCGTGTAAGTACCTATCTCCAGCACATAACGAGGTTTGATCATGTGTGAAAGCATTGACAACATACGCCCCTGCAAGTGCCCGGACAGCATCCTGGGCTTCAAGACATTGAGGTGCGTTTCGCGGTTTATCCTGCTCAGTAAGTCATTTTCTGCTCCGGTATGGGCATCTACATACTGTTGTAAATCGGGATCGATAAATTCCATACGCCAAAAATATCCAATTGTACCTAAAAAGTATTTAATTTGAATGAGCAGTTTTACAGTCCTGTGGTTTGTCAGCACATGGGGCAAGCCTGAAACTGTCAACGAAACGGATCGCATAGATTGTGAAGAAAACAATACTCATATATGGCCTTGTCATGGCTTTGCTGGTCGCATTTTTGAAAGCCATAGAGTACCGCTACTTCATTCGCCAGGTAGAGCCAGATATCTATATGGGTGCCTTCGCCCTGGTTTTTATGGGGCTTGGCATCTGGGTCGCATGGCAGTTTATGAAGCGAAGAGAGGCAAAGGAGGTCTCGGCCATGTCACCAGTAGCTGCGGTATCTGATGTTCAATCAGCTGCTACAGAAGAGGTGATTCATGCGCTGGACATCAGTCAGCGGGAAATGGATGTTTTACAATTAATGGCTGATGGATTGTCTAATCAGGAAATAGCTGATAAACTTTTTATTTCCATCCATACGGTCAAAACACATTCGTCAAACCTGTTTTCAAAATTACAGGTAAAACGAAGAACCCAGGCAGTACAGAAATCGAAGGAAATCGGCCTTTTGAGCCAATAGAAACTCATACCAAAGTATGAAAATGCTTAATTGGTACTTTAGTATGAATGATTTTTTCAGGTTTTTTTCTTGATTTGAACCAACAAACAAATCGGGTTGTCGCCGTAGAATACAGACCGAAGATGCAATTGCAAACACCGGGAATTCGGATTTTTTTGAAGGCAACGACTACTCTAAATCACAATTAAATTATCAAAGACATGATCAAGAATATTATCAAATACGGAATTATCTCAGGTGTGATCGTAGCAGCATTGATGCTCCTCACCAAACAAGTAACCAACTTCGACACCGATTTTGCCTACGGAGAGATACTTGGTTACTCAACAATGATCGTAGCCTTTTCCATGATCTTCATAGGCATCAAAAAATTCCGCGACAGTCAGACAGACGGGAAAGCTACCTTTGTCCAGTCACTGGTCATAGGCCTTGGCATTTCAGTGATTGCCACCTTATTCTATTCTTTTACCTGGGGCTTCATCGATGGTTTCTCGGGAGGAGAGTTTATCGAGCAATATACCACTACCACCCTCACCAGCCTGAAAGAAAGCGGTGCTACCGCCGAGAAAATCGCAGAAACAGAAAAGGAGATGGCTTACTACAAAGAAATGTATCAAAATCCAGTCTCAAAATTACTGATCACTTCCGTGGAGATACTCCCTGTAGGAATCCTGGTATCGCTGATCAGCTCACTGATATTTTGGATCAGAGACAAGAAAACGGTTTAATCAAAACATTACAAGCATGAGTACAAAAAAGAAGGTAACAGGCATAGGCGGTATATTTTTCAAATGCCAA
>ERZ1740068.659-NODE-659-length-14582-cov-8.610036_pt1 | contig 14582 bp, 10 predicted proteins | sample MGYA00581735_ERZ1740068 | MGnify/ENA primary metagenome ERZ1740068 (study PRJEB43018, sample SAMN04849740) | marine metagenome | isolation source: floating plastic debris | place: Pacific Ocean | collected 2008-08-30 | study: EMG produced TPA metagenomics assembly... | reverse complement strand
ACCGATTTAATCATTGAAGAGCGCAGCCGGGACATTGGAGATTTTTTAGTGGGGCGATTGATTCCGTTCCGCAAGAAGCGGATGGTAGGTCCCTTTATTTTTATTGACCACATGGGGCCGTCGGAGATCGGTAACGGCAAATACCTGGACGTGGATCAGCATCCACACATCGGGCTGTCTACCCTGACTTACATGCTGGAAGGCGAGATCATGCACCGGGATAGCATTGGCACGGTGCAGCGCATTTCGCCAGGTTCTGTCAACTGGATGTCGGCAGGGAAAGGCGTGACGCATACGGAGCGTACGCCCGAAGATCTGCGCGATGGCAGCATGAGGAAAGTGCATGGTTATCAGATTTGGGTGGCTTTGCCGAAGGAGCTGGAAGAAATGGCGCCTGAGTTTCACCACATCGACGGTGCGGCACTGCCACGCTGGCAGGAGGGAGGCGCGTCTTTTACCCTGGTGGCAGGCGAAGGTTTTGATAGGAAATCTCCGGTGCCGGTGCATTCGCCACTTTTCATGGTGGAAATAAAAACCGAAGAGTCGCATCAGCTAAAGATCGATGGTCGCCTGCAGGGTGAGATTGGGATTTGTATTGTGGAGGGTGCCATCAAAGCCTGTGAGCACGAGTTGGGCACAGGCAATATGCTGGTCTCCAAAGTAGAAGGCCAGTGCGACCTGACGATTGAAGCGGGTTCCCACTTGTTGCTCTTCGGTGGCGAGCCATTGCCGGAAGAGCGTTTGATCTACTGGAACTTCGTCTCCAGCGACAAAGACCGCCTGGAAGCTGCCAAGCAACTGTGGCGTGACAAGGGTTTCCCAAAGGTGCCGGGGGATGGGAGTTATGTGCGGATGCCTTGATGACTTAATATCGTAATGGCGTAATGCCGAAATGAAAGAATATCGAAATGAAGTAGTGTCGGAATGCGTTTTCTGGCGCCAGCGTCCCGCTGGTGACTTTGTAAGGACAAGAGCGTCTCGCTCGACGATTTTGTTTGTACTTTTGGTTTAGTGTTTAGGTTACTGGCGTAAGGCAGCTCGTGGTTACGCCCCTGGCGCCAGCGTCTCGCTGGTGACTTTGTAAGTACAAGAGCGTCTCGCTCGAATATTTTCCTTATACTTTCAGTTTAGTATTTAGGTTGCAGACTTAAACCAGAGGGGGTAATCATGTACTACCTTGCTTGAAAAGCGCTACCCAAAACATTTAGACTTCCCCTGAGTTATTGATTTTAGTTAAAATTGTTTAATTGATAATCAATATTTTTATGAGAAAGAACAAATTGCGCATTGCTGAACTGAAAGTTCAAAGTTTTACCACTTCATTACAGGCAAACAGTTCCCGTACGGTAAAGGGTGGGTTTGAAATTCCATTTACTATTTATGAAATCCAATGTTTGTCAGGTGATACTTGTGTGGATCATTGTGGGGGTAGCAACTTAGAAAACAATACAAATTGTGGCGGAAATTGCATTCCTAGCGTCGAATGGATTATTTGTTAATTGTTCTTCTGCTGGCTTAAGGCCGGGCGTTCCCGACTGTGCCTTAAGCTTTTGAATAATGACCTACACAACTCCCCTTGCATAATACGGGATAATCCATAAATTGCTGTTTTGATCAATCAACGTTTTAGTTATGAGTAAACTCATGCCATTTCACCTGGCAATTCCTGTAGATGATGTTGCGAAGTGCCGTACTTTTTACAGGGATGTGATGGGCTGTGCGGAGGGGCGCAGTGATACCCATTGGGTAGATTTTGATTTTTATGGTCACCAGCTGGTGATTCACTATAAGGAAGGCACCAATGAGGAGGTGCATAGCAATGCTGTAGATGGTCACGCCGTGCCGGTACCGCATTTTGGGGTGGTACTGGAATGGGACGACTGGACGGCTTTGTCGGAGTCTTTGAAGTCTCAAGGCATTGAGTTCGTCATTGAACCTTACATCCGTTTTGAAGGTGAAGTCGGCGAGCAGGCCACGATGTTCTTCCTGGATCCTGCGGGGAATGCGCTGGAGTTTAAGGCGTTTAAGGATCTTACTCAACTATTTGCTAAATAGTTCCTGAGGGCGATTGGTGAAGAGGGACGGAGGTTCCGGGTCTCAGCAAGTCGACCTGGTAAGGAATTCGTTTTTTGGGCTAATCCCGGAACGACGGGTTTTTAGGGCGATCGGCCCTGGCTTAAGTCTGAGACTTAAGCCTACAAATGAAAGGCAGCTTCAAGCTGCCTTGTTTGAATTTCCTGCCGTTGTTAGCCTTTTGATCAATGACTAAAATATTGTATCGCCACCTAAGTCATTGCGTTATTTAAAAACGGAAGATATTTGCTAATAAGTCATTGACGATTTGTGGGTGGTTTTTTGTTGCGCGGCCACTGAGGAATGGATAGTGTTCCGTTGGTCGATGGCTGCGCATCCGATTTTATTTTCTGCGCAGGGAATTCTATTTTCTACCGGAATTGGAACTTGATGAGTCGGTATAGATTTTTGGTAAAAGCACACCCTTCAGAACGCGCATAAACGACGCGTCCTGCGTGATCACCTTTTGAAAAGAAATCACCTTACTGGGTTTTGTGGTGTGGGAGGGGTGGAAGTGAGTTGATAAGTTATTGGGGTTGTTTGTTTTGTGAGGGAAGGTTTACGTCCTTATTCACAAACCTTTAGTTTATTCTTCAAGCCAATCTGGTTTTTCAAAGAGTTGAGGTTTTTCTAATTGTAGAAGCACCTTAATTTCACTAGATATTCCTTTTGCTTTATAAAGGCTTTTGGTAGCGGCCAATTGATGATATACGAGATTTTTTGCTCTTGTCAAATTAGACTCTCTTAGATCAGCATCTTCCAAATTTGCCCTTTTTAAATCTGCTCCACTTAAATCTACTCCTGTCAAATCAGCTAAGGACAGATCAGCCTCCGTCAGATTTACCTGGATCAATGTTGCTCTAGTTAAATATGCACCTGTCAGATTAGCCTCTCTTAAATTTCCGTATCTCAGATTAGTCCTTGTTAAATTCGCATAAATTAAAAGCGCTGCTTCTAAATCAGTATTTGTTAATTCCACCCTTTCCAAGTTTGCGCCAGATAAGTCTGTTCTTTTTAAACTAGCCTTTGCCAAATTTGACCTATCTAAGTGTGCACTTTTTAAATTTGCTCCATCGAAATTTGCTCTAATCAAGTTTACTGCAATTATTTTCGCCGAAGTTAAATTGGCACTTTTTAAATTTGCTGCAATCATAGTAGCCCTACTTAGATCTGCTCCATCGAAATTTGCACCATGTAGGTTTGCTTCATTGAGATTTGCATCTGTTACATCTGCATTAATGAAATTTGCATTTATTAATTCTGAGCGATTTAAATTTGCTTTGTGTAGATTTATTTGACCAAGTTTACTGTATGCCATTCGACTCTGAGTGAGTTTACAGTTACTAAAATTGAATCCACTCATGTTGCAATTTTCAAGTTTGATAAATTCTAGGTTTAGGTGATTAAGGCATTTGAATACAAGGTCTTTTTGGTGAATGGTACTTGCAATTCGGTTGAGCCAGTCTGGAATGAAACCTTCTATTCTAAAGTATGATACCTTTCCTGTCAATGATGCACAGCAAGAATGCATAACTACCAGTGCTTCTTCCGAATTTCGAACTACTTTACGTTCTGTTAGGTGATGCATCCTCTCCAATTTATGAATAGGTATGCCATTAATAATCATGCTGTTTAGGATTTTACTAATAGTCTGCTGCCATTTATCAATAGGCGAACCAACTTCTTGTCTGATCTTCAATTCATTTTTAATAAATTTTAATAGGTCTTCGTCTATTGATTTTTTGCCGGTAACTCTTAGCCATTCCATTAGTGCATCTTCAATGCTCCATCCCTTTTGTTTGACTCTTCTACCACTTGTTTTTTGTGTATGATCTGTTCGCTCTTCATGGGTAACTGCAAGCAACTCGACTAACGCACGTGCAGCCAAGTATTCCCCAAAACTCTTGTGGGTAAATTCAAATGCTTCGTCTCCCGTTTTGTCATCTTTCTTTCCATATTTGCGAAAGTAGAAAGCGGTCAGGAGTTTGGAGACACCACTTTTGGCGGACGCTTTGTAGTCTTCTAATAAGTCAGTAAGACCTCGGTTGGCGATGTGCTTTTCAATCTTCTTTTCGGTAGTCACACGTGCATCACCTCCCTGCCAGGCGCAGATAGCAATTTCTTCCAGTATTTGCATAAATTCTTCTTCTGCAAGATCTCCCTGGCTCCGATGCTTCTTGGCGGGGTCATAGTCTCGGTCATAAACACCTTTGATCAGTTGCTCATAGACTGCATTGATGTTGGTATTTTCATTAAATTTTTCTGGAGCATGTTGCCAGCTCAGGGCAACCAGATAATTTAACAGCGGTTCCCTGGTGATGTCCTCTAGGTTGGTTGAGCTTAATTCGGCTGGAAGTCCATCTTGGGCTTCGTTTTTGAGATAGAAATAGTTATTCCACCAGTCTTGGCGCTGATCTATCCTTAGAATACTTGCTGTGTCTCGGAATTCTTCTTTTTTCTTTTCACTTAGATAATATGGGAGTAGATGCAACACCTGCTCATCTCCATCTCTTAGCTTCTGCTCCGTATCCTGTATGGCAATGGGGCGGCCGGTTACTAATATCTTAAAGCGTTTCTTTTTATAGTTTTGTTGGTTGCAGAAGTCCTTGAGGGTCTGTATAAAGTGACTAGCAGCATCTTGGGCTTTTTTCCCTTGCATCACTAATTCATCCAGTCCATCAAAGATCATTAGGGTAAGTTGGTCTGTCTTTTCTTCTAAAGGGTTATAATTCAATGGTACGTCAGGGCTATCGGTGAAGTATTCGCCAACCGCACTTTTGACATTGTCGCTAATGTTGAAATGGTGTAGGGGGAAGAATAATGTTCGGTAGTGGCCTTCTCGTGCCAGTTTAGCAGCCCAGATTTTACTAAAGGAGGACTTGCCAGACCCTGGGCCTCCCTGTAATACTTTGATGTTGTCTTCCGCATCTTCGTTGGCCATCCACTGGTCCATTTGAGCTTCCAGCCAGAGGGCTATTCGCTCGGGCTTTTCCTCATGGACTTCTTCTCGACGACTTCTTTGTTTGGGCTTAGTAACGTAGTAGGCCCGTAGCGGAATGAAAATATGCTCCAGGCTAAAACTCACTCCTAAAACGTGGTCGGCAAGTTCTTTTTGTAGGTAGGCGGTAGAGGCAGCCCACTGTTTCTCCTTGCGTGCGGCCTCGGCACTTGGGGGGTCCAATGTGCCTATTAGGTTATTGTATTTGTTGGGATCAGAGCGCCATTCGTTGTGGAGGGCGTAGACGAAGTAGGTAGGTAAGCGGTTAGCTACAATTTGCGCTTCGGCTTCCGGTACGGCAAAAAGCTTTAGAAAATCGCTAAAGTAGGTGGTGTACGCTGTGAGAAACGGGAGTGTTTTGGGGTTTTGTATATGCTCATATTCCAGCAGGTGATTGCCTTCTGTAATCACGCCTTCAATTTTTGCCAGAAAATTCTGGTAGGCAGGGTTCCTTTTCAGTGCTCCTTCTGTCTCTATCACCGCTTCGAAGCGATGACTATTTTCTTTCGTCAGCGAGGCGGCGGCATCAGCCAGTGCAGTGATCACCAGTTGGTAGGAGAGATTTCTGGGAGAGGGATTTACTTTGAAGGCATCCACTACACCAGTGATGTTCTTCAAAGCCACTTCCGGCTGTCCCATCCAAAACGAGATTGCACCCTGCGACAATGCCTTGAAAATCTTTTTGAAGTCGGCACTGACAGTTCGGTCTAGTAGTTTGACGGGTTTGATCGGGATTCCTGTGGGGCTGTCTTCGCTCATTAGTTCGGTGTTGTTTGGGTTTATGGGCTACTTGCTTTTGTAGTGATGTCAGTAGCGTCGTGCTGGTTAAGATAGTGAATTGTGGCTAGAAATGTTGTTGGTGAGGGGACTTTGGGATGTTATGTAGTTTTTGGGAGTGATGACGGAGGTTTCGGGTCTCAGCAAGTCGATCCGGAAATGAAATCGCTTTGTGGGGCTGATCCCGGAACGACGAACTTTTTAGGACGGTCGACACTGGCTTCAGTTTGCAACTGGAGCCTTGCGATAGTGGGCAGTTTTTAACTGCATTGGGGTGCCAAAGTAAGTTACTCCTTTTGACCAGCGACAGGTTGTAGTATACAGGTTTGTGGAAACCTGTCTCTCCGAAAGGCAGGCACAAACCTGAATGGCGCCTTGGTGGGGGAAAGTTGGAAACTTTCCTTTATTCCCTGGCTTCAGTTTAACATGGTGTAACTGAAGCCAGGGAAAGGCTTACTCAGACCGTAACGTATCCGCTGGGTTCATCCTGGCGCTTTGGTAGGACTGGAGGATGACGAGCGGGATGACGGTGAAAAGGCACAGGATGCCGGCAGTCACTACAATGAAAATGCTGGGAGTGATGCGGTAGGCGAAGTTGTTGAGCCAGAGCTCTGCCAGGTAGTAGAATACGGGGATGGCCACAATCGTTGCAATCAGGATCATGATGGTGTATTCTTTGGATACCAATGCCAGAATGTCCGTCACACTTGCGCCGTAGACTTTGCGGATACCGATCTCTTTTTGTCTGAGGTAGATGATGAATCCCACCACACCAATCAATCCCATAATGCTGAGGATGACGCAGATGCCTGTCAGCAGGTTGGTAAGCATGGCGGCATCTTCTTCCTGTTCGTAGAGGGTGCTGAGGTGGTCTTCCAGGAATGTAAAGTCAAATGGGCGTTCCTCTTCTACGGCAGCATAGGCCGCTTCAATGGCAGAGATCGTCGTTGTCCAGTTGTCTGTCTTTGCCCTGATCAACATGTTGTAGGTCCAGTCCCGGGGATTGTTGAAGACTTCAATAAAAAGTGGAGTACTTTCATATTTGAGGGTGAAATAGTCAAAATCATCGATGATGCCCGCAATGGTATGGGACCATCCTAAGCCGCCCTCGCCATTGTCGCTTTCTGGCTCCAGTATCAGGGTTTGGCCAACGAGTGCTTCTGGTTCAACGCCTGCGGTAGTAGCCAATTTTTCGGCGGCAGTCCGGTTGAGGATGAAGGCATTTTTGACTCCTTCACGCAACTGAGTAAGGACAGGTGATGAGATGCCGTACACATCCATGCTGCCCAGTGATGTGTACACAGAAGTTCCATCTGCAAAAACAACGTCGGTGCCCTGGAGTTGGTAAGTGGTTTGATTGTACATCTCCTGGCCAGGAATCATGCCGCGACCGATGGCCTGGATCTCAGGCATCGCTTCCAGTTGTTGCTTGAGACGTCCAAACTTTTCAGCTCCATTGACACCAAAATACACGATGCCTTCTGTGAGGTAACCAGGGGCTTTTTGCTGCACGTGCTTCATCTGCAAAGCGATTAAAATTGCCAGGCTGGTCAGTCCGGTGAGGATAAAGAATTGTGTGGTGAGCAGCACCCTTCTGGGTTGAAAAATCTTTTGCCGGCCGGGTCGATGCAACTGCCCTTTGAAAAGTCGGGCAATAGAACTCCCGGCCAATACAACGGCAGGGTAGAAGCCATTAAGTACACCTGTTAACAGTAACACGCCTCCCAGCACCAGTAAAAATGAGGGTTGATAGGTAATGTCTGTGGCAATGGTGCTGTGCAGCAGGCCATTGGCGAGTGGAATGGTAAGCCTGATTGTCAACCAGATAATGGGGTAGGCAAGGAGTGTTAATAGCAAGGATTCTGTCAATACCTGATATTTGATATCTGTAGTTCTGGCTCCCATCACTTTTCTTACGCCCAATTCTTTCTGTCTGCTGGTATAGTTGGCGATGGACAGATTGGCATAGTTGATCCAGATGATCAGTAAAATGACGAGGGCTATCATCCCAAAAGTAAGGAGATAACTGCTCTTTGCTGTGGGCTTTAGTTCATAGAGTTTTCCTTCTGTGAAGTGAATATCGGTCAGTGGAACTGCATAAATACCTTTGCTCAGTACATCTTCTGTATATCCTGGAAATACCAGTTCAATGTCTCCCATTAGCTGAGCGACGACCTGATCTGAAGTGGTGTTTTTGGTATTTTTTACATAGGTGTAAGCACCCCAGCTGGGAATAAGCTGTTGGCAAAGTATCATCCCAAAATCAAAATGTACATTACCTGGCATGTCAGCAACAACTCCCTTGAGGACGAAGGTTTCATTGCTGACCTCGATTGCTGTACCAAGTATGGATTGCTGTTGCCAGTCTGCCCCAAAGAGTAAAGCGGCTTTGGATTCGGTGATGACTGCTGATTGATACTGAGCAAAGGCATCTTCGGGTTGGCCCAATAGGAATTGTTGTGGGAAAAGTGCTTGAAATGCCATACCTGTATTGGTGTACAGGAAATCATCCATGATGAATTCGCGTTCGTTGAGATTGACAAATTGTTTTTCATTAGGCCCAATGGCACTCATATTGGGCACAAAGTGACAAGCTTCTTCTACATTTTCATAATTGGTGAGGTGATTCACCAACTTCATTTGCACCTCGTAATCAGAACTGTAATAATTGTCAAATTTCATACAGGAGTAGTCCTGATCGCGGTATTGGTTCGTGAGGCGAAATACCTGATCGGTGTCCGGGAAACTGTGATCGTAGGTGTATTCGCTGAAGAGGTATGTTCCAAGGAGCATGACTGCTGAGATCCCTGCGGTGAGTCCAAAAAGATTGACAGCGACAAAAGCTTTTCTTTTGAGCATGTTGCGGAGTGCGACGAGTAGGTAATTTTTAAACATAGGAATATATTGTTTTGACCGTGAATACTTTTCGAAGGAATAGGGTTTGAAGAATTTGATGACATCACTGATATACCAAAGGTCTGCACGTAGTTTGCCATGCAGTTGCCTGCGGTGGTGCCAGGCCTCAGCCAAATCTCCTGCTATCTCTTCCAAAAGTGCTTCGGAACAGAACCAGGTGAGCAGGCGACTGGCCCATTTGGGTGGATTTATCCCTTTCTTCATGACAAGCCAGGGATTTGAGACCATAGTTTCATGCGCGATGCTTTGATCTCGCTGATGACTACCTGCCCCTCATCCGTTGGCTTAAACAGCCGCTTCCGTCGGCCTCCTCTTTCTTCTGTTGCTCCTCCCATCTCCGAGCTGATCAGCCCTTTCTTTTCCAGCCTCGACAGTACGGAGTGAATGGCGCTGATGGATATCGCCTTGCCTGTGTGTTTTTTGTACTCTTCGCTGACGAGAAAGCCGTAGGCATCGCCGCCAATTTTCATGATGATTAAGAGTACTGTTTCTTCTAAATAACCGAGTTGTGTCATTTGTTCAATACTTGTAGAACATAAAGTAACGGAGAAAGTTTGATTATTTCAACACTTGTAGAAGAAATTTTATGGTCGCGATGCTCCAAATACTAGATTTTAGACTTTAGACGCTAGACTTTCTGCTTTGTTTTCACTGGTGCCAGTTTTTAGCCGGGTGCCGGACCCAATGTATTTAAGCTAAGACTTTGGCGGCTCCCCTGTGGGTCGGGCTATCCGCGCTACATGGTAGCTTGCTGCTATCCCTAGCCGGACTCCCGTTCACGAATTTCGTTAAGTTAATAACATTGGTGCCCACCACGAGTCGCGTAAACTAGCTTCTATAGATTGAGGGCAGTTCGTAAATGCCGTAGGGTCATCTTTGCCGTTGTTGGTCTTTTCTGGTAGGTACAATCACTGACGACTTTTTGTGATGAAGTGTTTTTGGTTTTGCGTAGTGATGCTGGTGAATACTCCAGCAGCGGCTAAATGGGCCCGACCCCGAATTGAAGTTGGACTGTCACTGGCTCTGTGGCCGAAGAGAGGGGCACCCAAAAAATAGCAACAAGGTCACTCATCCTAAAGACGGAATGACCTTGCTGTTTGAGCCCCTCCATGAACGTCTTCATAGTGACTCTGGTGAAATAAGGTACTTCGTTGATTTGTTTCAGCGTCCCCTGTGGGAGACGCTGAGGGGACTGACTCACTCGTGAGTCAGTCTATCGATCCCACGACTCTTTTCATGAAACCGTTCAAAGCTTCCTTCTGGTTGGTACCGCCTTTGATGTCCTGATGGACTTCCAGGGCACCGGAGAGGTTGGACAGTAGCTCGCCGATGACGTCCAGCTCTTCGTCCTTGATGTTGTCGGACTCTGTGAGGTGCTCCAGTAACTCCATGGTTTCTACCACCCAGTCTTCATCGTTTTCTTCGATGAACCCTACAATGTGTTTAATTAGCGGTAACCTCATTGAGTAGCTCTGTTATGATAGAAGGCTTGTTGCCTGCTATGGTGTTGACTAATTGACCGTTCTTGAAAGCCGCGAAAGTAGGGAGGTTTTTGACCTCTGTCAGACTTCTGGAGTTTGGCTGCTTTTCGGCATCCACATAAACGAATTTGATGTTTTCGTTTTCGTTGGCCAGTCTCTTGAACTTTGGTTTGGTGATGCGGCAGTTACCACACCAGGTAGCGCCATATTGTACCATCACCATTTCATTATTATCTACGATTTCTCTTAAGTTGTCTTCTGCTAATTCGATCATCATTTTGATATGATTTTTTAAGAAAGGCGCAATATTACTACATCCTGCTTTTGCAGTGAAATTGTTTCCTATGATTTTGTCATAGACCGTGTTTATAGCTTATTGTGCCGGACTATAATTTTTAACAACGCTTGTAATATTTGGGTTGAAGGTGTTACTAATCAATTGAAGAAATGACCAGCTCGCCTGATCAAGATTACCAGATTGGCGAGCGATAGACATTATATTTTACCAGATGGACCCATTGATCAAAGAACGACTATCGATATTAAAGAGACTCAAAGGAAGGCAGCAAGCAGCTAACAAAGAAAAAAAGGCTAGTACCAAATGGTTGAAGATAGAGATGGTCGCCCGTATCGTGATCTCAGTGGTGTCCATATTGATCGTGATGAGTATTATCGTGACCGATCTTTTTTCATGGCCGTTCTTTATTCTATGGAACACGGCGAGCTTATTCGTGATCGTGACTTTTGCCTCTTTGATTTATACGCCAACACTGATCTATCAGTATATGGCCCGTCTGCATGTGGATTTTTTGGAGCGGCAGCGTACGATACACCAGGGAGCATATTATCTCAATACGCAGTTGGTGGATTTGGTGGAGGAGATGAATGAAACAGCCGCTAGCCGTTTAGTGACAATATGCTTTGCTGTAGTGATCCTGGCGGTTGGAATCTATCACTATTTGCTTGATGGTCAGGATATCATCTGGCAATACACTAAAATCCCGATTGTTGTATTTTACGCTATTCAGATTGTCAAGTTTCTGCGCCTTTATCCCAGGTTTAGAGATAATATCAAGGCAGTAGAGGGCGGTGTTTGATATTTGATGTGTGATTTGTAATGAGTGATTATTGGTTTTATACCGTAATTGAGTAATGTCGTAATACCGGAATTGTTGATTTTCTTTGAGTAGATAGTGTCAGGGACGGCTGTGGGACACAGCCTTGGGCAAATTTGATAACGCTAGCCGCTCTCACTCTCACTCTGATAGCTGTTCAGTATCCTCCTGAAAACTTTCTGATGAACCACTCGGCGCTGAAGAGGGCGGTGATGAGCAGCAAAATCCATCTTAGCTCTATGAGTTGAGAGAAGCGTTCTTCTGTGTAGAGGATTCCCTGGGCAGGTTGTGCCGCCAGCTGCTGTTGTAGCTGGCCTACCTCGTCTGAAGTCACAAAGGAACCGCCGGTCTTGGTAGACAATCGCTTCAGTAAATTGAAATCTGCTGTCAGGTTGATAGACTCTATTTGTAGTTTGACCACGGTGAAACCACCGGTGACGATTTCCTTTTTGCCGTTCACTGTCGCACTTGCGGTGTATCGGTAAGCGCCTGGTTGGAGTCCACCGATGCGGTAATCTGAATTGCCCTGTGAAGTGACATAGGAATAGTTCTGTTTGTTGCCTTGCTCGTCGGTGACGGAGAGCTGAACGGAGATGTCATAGATTTTTTCATAGATGTCGTTGTAGACATCGGTATTGAAAACGACATTTTCTGAGTCGTTGTACTCGTCTGCCGAGGTGTTGACACGGAACTTGCGTTTGTCTTCTTTGGTGTTCAGGTACTGAATCAGCTTGGAGAAGATCGCATTGAAGGTCTCAGTAGTTTCATTGCGTGAAGCTTCCATGATGCGCCAGGACCAGATGCCCGAGCCAATCAGTACGGCTTCTTTGCGATCGGTGTTGTTATTGACCACCAGCAACGGCCGTTCGCTGACGATGTTGCCAATCTTTTGCTTCAGTAGCACTTCCGACGGTGCTTTGAGCCTTGTGTTGCCATAGGGTACGGCAATTGGCGGAAGCTCGCTCAGCACTTTGGGGTCTGTTTCTGTTAAAGTAAACTTTCCGAAATCTTTGTTCACGGCAGGTCCCACATTGTCAAACTGCCCTCTTGATTGAACGATTTCTATGGTTTGGTTGGCTTCGTTGAATAGTGGTATCCTTGTTTTTTCTCCCAGTATGTACCAGATCGGTAGTTCTTGTTCGATGAGTGCCTTGAGCTGATTGTCGGCGCCACGGTTTCCAGTGAATGGCTGGTGCGCGATGACCAGGCTGTAGGGTTCATTTTTGAATTCATTGATGCCGGGGATGTAGTCAAACACTTCATAGTTCTTGTTGAGCTCCAGTACTCTTTTGATGGATTTGATATCCGGGTGCGGGGAGCTGGCCAGGATGAGGATCTTGTCTTTGTTGTTGATGATGTCGATGTAGATGTTCTTGCGGTTATTCACTGCAGACTGTTCATCACTCTGTGGAGCCAGGACAATTTCATAACGGTTGATACCCGCTTGCCCGGCTGTTACAATGAACTCTACGGTATGAAAACTCCTGTCCTGGTCAAAAATGACCGATTTGGAGTCGATGACTTGCCCGTTTTTGCGCAAGTTGGCGATGGCGGTGAGGCCTTTGTAGCCGTTTTGCAGGATCTCTGCACTGATGGGGAATTGATTGTCAAGGTAGGCGACTTTGTTGTAGCGTACATCTTTCAGGATGATGTCTTTCTTGGGGATGGTGTCCCCGATGCCTACCGTGTGTACCGGCACAGTAAAGTTCTTGTAATCAGGAGAGATGCCCTGGTTGTAAATGCCGTCACTGACCAGGATGGCCATGGACAGGTCTTTGGCGCCATATTGATCTGGCAGGTTGCCCAGTTGTTTGCTCAGATTGGAAGTTTCGTAGTCACTTTTGATACTGTCGGCTTGTGTGACTTCTCCTCCCAGTGATCGCCATTTGACATCATAGCCCTGGTCTGATAATGCTGCTGACAGGTTTTTTACGTTGTCCAGCGCAGTAGAAACTGCGTCACCACCGACTGATAGGGGGATTGATGAGGAGTTGTCAAACAGTACGACTGCGATGGGAGGTACGGTGGTATTGACGGCACGTTTGAGTAGCGGATTGATCAACAGGAATATAATCAGTGCGACTGCCAGGGTGCGGAGGGCGAAAAGTATCTTTTTGGTCGTGTTGCTCCAGGGGCCTTTAGCGGTGTATAGGAGCCAGGCGTATCCAAGACCTGCAATGAGGGCAATGGCAAACCACCATGGAGAATTGGTAAAAATCAGTTCTGCTGAATTCATAAAATGCTATCGTGCTGCTATGAGGTTAACGAAAGATGGTAGGCACTAAGTTTTACCATTGGTCAGAAATTTTGGATTATCACAATTGCTGCTCCGGTATTGACTTCCGAAGCAGCAGTGTTTTGACCGCCGGAGTGGTGATTTGATATCTTATGTCAACATACCACCATCCACCTGGATGACCTGTCCGGTGATATAGGAAGACATGTCTGATCCAAGGAAAACGCAGCAATCGGCGACATCTCCGGGTGAACCACCTCTTTTCAGTGGAATGCCATCTCTCCACGACTGCACAGTTTTTTCATCCAGTACATCGGTCATTTCTGTTTCGATGAAGCCTGGTGCAACGGCATTGCTTCTGATGCTTCTTGAGCCCAGTTCCAATGCGACTGACTTGGTGAAGCCGATGATGCCCGCTTTGGAGGCAGCATAGTTGGCCTGACCTGGGTTTCCTTTCACGCCTACTACAGACGTCATGTTGATAATAGAGCCACTTTTTTGCTTCATGAATGTGCGGGTAGCTGCTTTTACGGTGTTGAAGCATGACTTCAGGTTGACGTTGATGACCTGATCCCACATTTCTTCATTCATTCTCATGAGCAGGTTGTCTTTGGTAATACCTGCATTGTTGATCAGAATGTCCAAACCTCCGAAGTCTGCCACTACGTTGGCGATTAATTCTTCGGCTGCTTTGAAGTCTGATGCATCTGATCTATAACCTTTGGCTTTGATGCCTTTGGCTTGTAATTCTTGTTCTAAAGCTTGTCCTTTTTCTACGCTAGACAGGTAAGTAAATGCCACATTAGCACCTTGCTCTGCATATTTTTCTGCTATGGATTTTCCTATTCCTTTGGAGGCACCGGTAATGAGTGCCGTCTTTCCTTCTAGTAACTTCATAAGTAAGTCTGATCTGTAAAATTTCATCGAAGATAATCCCATTTTATGCAATGGACTTCTAATCGGAGAAAAAAATGCGTTTTCATGGT
>ERZ1740068.658-NODE-658-length-14620-cov-8.757570_pt1 | contig 14620 bp, 12 predicted proteins | sample MGYA00581735_ERZ1740068 | MGnify/ENA primary metagenome ERZ1740068 (study PRJEB43018, sample SAMN04849740) | marine metagenome | isolation source: floating plastic debris | place: Pacific Ocean | collected 2008-08-30 | study: EMG produced TPA metagenomics assembly... | reverse complement strand
GTTAGTCAGATAATTATAACCTAAGTACAAATAAGTCCCGAATTTTTCGGGTTAAGGCAGGGCCTGGCCGCTAATGTTCGGGGTATCCTTCAGGATCTATCGCAGAAATTTACGCAACATATGTTCGCGCAGCAGCTTCTGCCAGGTTGCGGGCTTCTTGACCGGCGGTGACTGGCTCGTCATAGTTGTTGGAGGAGTCCACTTCCAGTTCAACATCTGTTAACTCATCAGACACGGACCACCACCAACTTCCTTCGTCCATGGCTTCTGCCCGTAGGATCAGGCCTGCCCATCGGGCTATGCAATCATCGTTCAGGTCCCCGGTCCAGACGATCTTTTTTTTGGATAACGCTTGACGAATCTCACGTTTTTTCAGGTAGTCCATTCGTTTTCCCCGAAGACTTAAGGTTCATTCCTTTCCAGGATCAAAAACGCGTCATCCATGACATTTCCAGTCAATATGAGATTGCCAAAAGTAGCGGCTACTGTAGAGCCTGACATCTCCTCTCCGTTTTCAACATAGACTTTTTCTACGGTGTAGTCTCCCTTTCCACGGTAGTCGATTTTGATGATTTCTGAAGGTGAAGTTTCTTTTTTGCCCTGGGCATATGCGGTGAATCGCAGCAGGTTGGGATGAGCGCCGATCCAGAGGTTGCCGTCTGTGTCAAACTCGATGTTGTCTACGCCCGTGCCACAGTCTATCTCTTCAATGAATGAGAGCGAACCATCTGCCTCTACATCGAACACTTTGACCAGAAATCCTCTTGGAGCTGCCGCATACAATAGATTTCGGGCCGCATCGTAGTTGATACCATTGGCGTAAGCAAAGCCGTCGGCGACCTCACGGTAGGTTTTGCCATCAAAGTAGACCACGTTGGATACTGCCAGGCCCAGGTATTCTTCTGCCATTCTGCGATATCCTTTCGTGTATCGATGATCATTGGTGAAGTAGAATCGGTCTTTTGCTACCTGAATGATGTCATTGGGTTGGATCATGGCGGGGTCGCGCAAGGTCTCGAGGTACGTCAATTCCTTTCCTTTTAGCTCAAATACTTCTATGGAGTGTTTACCTCTCACATGGTTGATCGCCATGACCTGGTAGGTGCTGTCCATTTTGAAAAGTGATATTCCATGAGGGGCAAAGGGGCGATTGAAATTATCGGTCAATGGCAATGGGGTGAAATCTTGGTCTCTCAGGTCAATGAAATAGAGCCCGCCTTTCACAGTTCTTCCCTGGATTCTGGCCTTTCTGTCAGTAGCTGAGACGATTGCAAAACTATCACTCTGGCTGATGGTGATGTCTTCCGCACCTGGTAGGGCCACTTTTTTGACAATATTTCCTTCAAACTTTGGTTCGATCGTCCTGAAGAAACCAGTGGAGATCAAGGTGTTCGCTACAAAGATCAGCAGTGCGACAAGAAGGAGTAGAAGTGTTATTTTGAAGGTTCTCATGTGCGATTGTAAAAAGAATGCTTCAAAATAACACTATTTGGGTGTTTCTGGAAACAGGGAGGCGTTTATTAGGCCCTTATGAATCTGACCAATCGCTTTTTTTCACTACTGCAACGCATAAGCCCTCTCCACAGGCCATTCGTCTTCATAACCTAATCTCCACGAGCCGGAAGCAATTTCTTCTTCTGAGGCTAAACAATTGTCTAATTCAGTTCGGATTTTTTCTTCGTCCATGTCCTGACCAATGATGACCAGTTCATTTTTGCGGTCGGCAAAGGTCTTATCCCAACCTGCCTCGATTTGCTCCTGATTTTCGATGAAAGACATGTATTGTGTGCGTCGCTCATAGGGCATGCTGCTCCACCATACGCCGGCACTGTCTGCCTTCAGCGATCCACCTGCCTGGCTCCAGACCAATGCCTGTTCAGGGCGCGAAGCCATCCAGAACAGTCCTTTGCTACGGATAATGGTGTTGGGAAACTTAAATTGTACATAGTCCCAGAATCGCTTGGGATCGAAAGGTTTTTTGCTGCGATAAACAAAAGAAGCAATGCCATATTCCTCTGTCTCAGGAGTATGTCCGCCCTCTTTGTTTAATTCTTCAATCCAACCCTCACTTTGTTCTGCTTCTTCAAAATTGAATAGTCCGGTGTTCAAAATGTCCTTAGGTGCTACCTTGCTATAGCTGGATTCTATGATCCTGGCAGTAGGATTAAGTTTGCTGATGGCCGCTTTCAAAACACCCATGTGTTCAGCGGAAACAAGGTCTGTTTTGTTCAGGATGATCACATTGGCAAACTCTACCTGATCTGTTAGTAAGTTGACAATCGTACGATAGTCACCTTCCATGTCAGTCAGGTCTCTGTCCATCAGCATGTCGGGACTGCCAAAATCCTTGAAAAAGTTGAAAGCATCTACCACCGTTACCATGGTATCAATGTAGCTGAATTTGGACAGGTCAATGCCGTTTTCTTCATCTATGAATGAGAAGGTCTGTGCAACAGGCACAGGCTCACTGATACCGGTGCTTTCAATCAGTAGATAGTCAAACCGGTTTTCTTTGGCCAGGCGCTCTACTTCAATCATTAAATCCTCCCGAAGGGTACAGCAGATACAGCCATTGCTCATTTCTACCAGTTTCTCCTCAGTGCGGGATAGCGTATTTTCGCTCTTCACCAACTCTGCATCCACATTTACCTCGCTCATGTCATTGACAATGACGGCTACTTTCAATCCTTCTTTGTTGTGCAAGACATGGTTGAGTAAAGTCGTTTTTCCTGCGCCTAGAAATCCACTTAATACAGTTACTGGTAGTTTGCTATTCATCTTTTCTAATGTCTTATCAAAACTCAATGTAAAAATAGTCTTTGAAAGTACTATTTGCAACTATGTTGCATTACTAACAATGAAACATGCAGTATTGGTTTCAAGAAATGGCAATTGATTGATTAAAATACTGGCAATACTGGTCTGCAAGTACCTTAGATGTGAGACAATGCAGATCTTGGCTTAAGTGCTTTTTGATCAACTATTTTATTGCTGCAACTCTTTCTTGCCTGTCTCTAAATCTTTGACAATCACAGCGCGGTCATATTCTTCACCCAGGGCAGTATAGGCTACGTATGTCAGTTTGTTGTTCTCGATGGTAATCACCTGGAAGAACTGTGTTTGCTCTGCGGTTTTATCCGGCTGATAGCCTTCCGCGGCATAGCTCTTCATTTGTTCCGTGTCCAGGTCATATTGCTTAGGACCACTGACAGAGGTGACGTAGATGGTGCCCAGTCCATCGCCACTTGTTTGATCGCTGGTGCGGGTAGGAACATGGCCTCTTGCATAGGTATGGTCATGGCCGTTCAGGACCAGGTCGGCGTTGTATTGATCCAGCAACGGCTTCCAGTTTTTTCGGGCAAATTCAAAGTCACGTCCTTTGGCTGGTGAGAAGACGGAATGGTGACACGTAACGATATTCCATTTAGCCGTAGAACTCTTCAACTGCTTTTCCAGATAAGCCGTTTGTTCTTCCAGTTTGTCATTGGAATTGAGGGTGATGATACGAACATCCTGGTAGTCTACCGTGTAGACTGTTTCATGCAGTTTGTCATTGAGTTCGATCTCAACAGGAAGTGTGAATTGTGGCCTCCACTGGATGGACAGTCGCTTTGGCAATCCCTTGTCAAGTGGATAAAATTCATGATTTCCCACGACGGGGATTGCTGTCCATTGGCTATGGATAAAACCACCGGCTTTGTACCACTCTGCCCATTCCTGATCGCGATGGGAGCGGTTGATCAGGTCGCCGGCATGAATGACAAAGGAGGCGTCCGGCGCGGTCTGGTAGGCCATGCGTATCACACGGGACCAGTGTGCCAGCACATCGTTTTGTGCGTCGCCAAAGTAGACGAATTTGGTAGAAGAGTAGGTAGTTTTTGCTGTGCGAAACTGTATCCACTCAGACCAGTACTCTTCTCCATCTCCTACGCGGTAGGCATAGAGCTTGTCGGGTTCCAATCCCTCAAACACCACACTGTGATAGTGTACTTTCATGGAGGCATTTCCTTTGTATTCTCCAAGGTCAAAGACCTCCGTGGTTGCTGCTGAGGTAGTGGCACTTTCAGTAAACTTTGAGTTGACAGTTGCTGTGGCAATTTGTGCTACAGCAGTAGTGATGGTGGTATCCGTACGCCAGGTAACTGCCCTGCGCGTGGCAGGATCACCGTGAAAGGTCAAAATAAGGCGATCAGGATCTTTACTGGGAACTTCCCAGTGGTGGAGGCCTTCATGCGTATGCGTATGGGACGAATATTGAGAAGAGTTGGAGCAGCTGCTGAGTGACAGCAATCCTACTGCTAGCAGGCATTGGAAGAGAATGACCGATGTCTTGAAAGGAGTGTCGTTCATTGTACGCATAGAATGAATTATATTCATGATTTCTGTTTTACTTGATCCCTGTAAATTGTCTAAAAGCGCTGTAAAGATGAGAAATTTGTGCGTTGACAGCTCAGATTTAGGTTAATTTTTTGTGATCATATGATATTCTGGATAGCGGGTAAAGGGATTTGAAATATGATTCAGGCATTCCCGATCCTTGGGTAGATCAGAAAATTCATAGCTTTTGAGACACCCCATACCCTTGAGGTGGGATGCTTCATTCTTGCCAGGTACGTTTAGCTGTCGCTGGAGGAAACCAACTTCCCATATTGATATTGTTCTGTTTTGGTGACGCGGCCTTTTTTGTCATAGTACTTCCACTCACCATGCTTGCCATCGCGGATGTATCTTCCTTTTGCTGATGGATTGCCGTTTTTGTGGTAACTCGCGTAACTCCCATGTTGTTTGCCTTTGGTAAACACCTGTTCATAAGCCACCTTGCCATTGGAATAGTAGCTCACCAGTTTACCATCTTTCTTGCCTTTCACGAAGGGCTCTTCTTTGATGACTTTATCCTTTTCATAGGTCTTGCGAACGCCTGATAACCGGCCGTTTTCGTAAGCTTCTGTCATTTGCAACTTACCGTTGTCTGTGTAGTACGTCCATGTATCACTTTTCTTGCCGTCAGATTTGAAGGATTTGAGGATCAAGGTGCCATTGTCATTGAATGTTTCACTCACTTCGTTCCGGCCTTTGTTGCTGAAGGTGGTGTTGTTCTTGATTTGCTGATTTTGGTGATAGGTAATCCCCGTGCCACGCTTCCGGCCTTTGTCATAGTCGAATTTTGACAGAAGAGAGCCATCATCGTAATAAGACGTTACCGTCCCTGTGAGATAGCCTTTGACATAGTTTCCTGAAGAGGTCAGTTGACCATTTTCGTAGTACTGCTCAAAAGAGCCCGATTTCTTTCCCCGTGAGTTGAAAGCCTTGAGTTCTACCTGACCATTTTCATAGTAGTTCACAAAGTTGCCATCCAGTAGTCCGTTTTTATATTGTGCTTCGGTCTTGACTTGCCCGTTTTCGTAGAACTTTTTGGACAAACCATTGGGTTTGCCATTGGCGTAGTAAATTTCTTCCTGTACACCGCCTTCAGGCGTATAGTAGATGACTTTGCCATCAGGTTTGCCGTCTTTAAAGGCCGTACTGCTCTTTAGTTTGCCGTTGGGATAAAAGAGATCCAGGTTTCCCTGAATGGTATCATTGATGAACTCAACCTCTTGCAGAATGGTGCCGTTGTCGGCATATACTTTTGTGATGCCTTGTCGCAGGTCATTGGTGTAGGTGGTGACACGCTGGATGGTGCCATCTTCAAAATAGTTGGTAAAAAGCCCCTCTTTTTTGCCACTGAGGAAGGTGCCCCGGATGATGGTATCACCTTGCATACTGAATTTGACATAATCGCCGTCAACCAGTGCGGAGTCTCCATTCAGCACCTGATAGGATTCCATAGGAATACTGCGGTCCCAGTCATAGTAGGTCATGATCCAGGTTTTTTCCTGGGCATGTGCGCCCAGGGATAGCAGTATCGCCAACGATAGCAAGCAAAGGTTCTTTCTCATAGCAATTACAAAAATACATTTACCCAATGAAAAACGCTGGAGTGTATTTCGATATTATGCCATTAGAGGTATTTAAGTGACAAATGGCTACTTTCCCTTGATGAGCTTTCTCTGCACATCGTTGGGAAGTTTATTCATTAAAATACCTTTTGAAGGCTTGTTTTGATGATAAACGATTCTTTCATTATCTCTGAAGTTTTCCGGATAGGTCGTTTGCTCTACCACCTGGTATTTGTCGCGCTTGGCTTCATATTCATAAAACAACTTGAATAGTGTTCTGTCGTTGATCGTTGTATTGGTCATCACTTTGTCGATCAGGTTTGAACCAACCACTATGCCATTGCTGACGATATTGATTTCAAAAAATCGTTTACGAAATCTAAAGAATACCCATATACTCAGACCGGCCAACAACAGAAAAGCGATGGTGGTAAAGCCAGCACCACTTAAGGTCTTGTCACTGCCCTGAATTCTGGAGGTGAATGGATAATCTGGCAAATATTCGATGTAGACTTTATTGTCAATATCGTAGTAGCCGCCATCATAGCTTACGCCAGTAAAGACCTGACCATCAACTGCGAAGCTGTACCAGATTTTATAAATAGCAACGTCATTGCTGGTCACGTTGGTGAATTCCATGTCGGTCACATAGCCTTCCACTTTCGCTGTGGAATTAAAACTCAGCATAAATCCTTCAATGTGGGCATCTGAAAAAAGCCAGGTGAAAAACAAAAGTGAGCCAAGCCAGCTAAGAATTAGAAATTTGGTGCCGGATCCACCAAATAGTATATCCTTTTTTTCTTTAAAAGAAAGGTGAGTCATCGTATTGTTAGTTGGTAATTGTTTAAATATATCACATGATTTCTTAAATAGGAGAACGTCGCGGACATTTTCTTATCTCATTTTCACGTGATGCCAGGTCATTTTATAGTTGAAATTGAAGGATAAGAACAGGGAATTATTGTGTGAAACGGTGTTTTGAATTGTAGTCTGCGTTCCCGATAGAAACGGCACCCCGTGCCTGGCACGGAGTACAGTGGATAGCGGGATAAAACGCCCAAATAAAAACTGTTGATGGAAGAGACATCAAAAAAGGTAAGAGAACCAAATCCCTTACCTTTCTATATTTTGATGAGTGTGTTTTTGTTACACCCTCTCCAGTACAATGGCAGATGCACCACCACCACCGTTGCAGATACCTGCGACACCGATGGTACCGTCTTTCTGGCTCAATACCGTGTTGAGCGTACACATAATTCTCGCACCTGAAGCACCCAGCGGGTGGCCTAGTGCCACAGATCCACCGATGGTGTTAACCACTGAAGGGTCAAGCTCCAACAGTTTGTTATTGGCCAGGGCTACTGCGGAGAATGCCTCGTTGATTTCATAGAAGTCTACGTCTGATTTTGCGACACCTGCGCGCTCCATCGCTTTTGGAATGGCCAGGGCTGGAGAGGTAGTAAACCAGATAGGGTCCTGAGCGGCATCGGCAAACCCTCTGATTTTAGCGATCGGCGTTAAGCCCAGTTCTTTCATTTTCTTTTCACTCACCAGAATGATTGCTGCTGCACCGTCGTTGATGGTAGAGGCGTTGGCAGCGGTAACAGTACCTTCTTTGGAGAAAGCAGGGCGTAGTGAAGGAATTTTTTCAAATTTCACGTTTCTGAACTCCTCGTCCTCATCCATGATGATGGGATCTGCTTTGCGCTGAGGAATAGACACAGGTACGATCTCGTTTTTGAACAGACCAGCTTCAGTATTTTGAGCTGCTCTGGTGTAAGACTCAATCGCATAAGCGTCCTGCTCTTCGCGGGTGATGTTCATTTCTTTGGCAGTATTGTCGGCACAGTTGCCCATAGGGAAACCGTTGTACACTTCCCAAAGGCCATCGTGCATCAAGCCATCTACTATCTCGCCGTTGCCATATTTGTAACCGTATCTTGCTTTGGGGATATAATAGGGTATGTTGGACATGCTCTCCGTACCACCGGTCACCACTACGTCAGCCTGACCAAGCATGATAGACTGCGCACCGATCATGGCCGTCTTCATACCTGAAGAACACACCTTGTTGACCGTTGTGCAGGGTACATTCTGGCCAATTCCCGCTCCGATAGCTGCCTGGCGGGCAGGAGCTTGTCCCAGGTAAGCAGAAACTACATTACCATAATAGACTTCGTCTACCTGATCAGCGGCAACACCTGCTTTTTTCAAAGCGCCTTCAATGGCAATGGAGCCAAGTTGTACGGCAGTAAAGCCTGAAAGCTTACCACCGAAGCTTCCTATGGGTGTTCTTACCGATGATACGATATAAACATCTTGCATTTTTTCTATTGGGGTTTGTTTATTGATTCGTTATTATTTGGCAAAGTTGCTGAAATATTGTGGAATGCCCAACTCTCTACCAGTCTGGTTTTCCGGACTGTCTTTTCTTGGTAGGCCTTCTTCTCAGCTGTTGCAGGTACTGTACTTCCTGATCTTTCATGGCTTCCAGTAGCATTTTTGCCTGCTGTGGGCTGATATTCAGTTCTTTTAGCTTGTCGGCGGCGGACTGAGGCATTCCATCTTTCTTTTCATCCTCTTTTCCTTCCTGGTTTTCTTCAGGTTTTTCTCCTTCCTTTTCGTCGCCTTTCTTTTCTTCATCGTTTTGCTCGCCGTCCTTCTTTTCTCCGTCTTTCTTTTCCTGGTCTTCTTTGTCTTGTCCCTGCTTGTCTTTATTCTCTTGCTCTTCTCCTTCTTTGTCGTCCTGGTTTTCCTTGTTTTCCTGTTCCTTTTCTTCAGAATCCTTGTTTTCCTTGTCCTTATCGCCCTTTTGGTCCTTGTCTTGTTGGTCTTTCTGGTCTTTGTCCTGGTCCTTGTCGTCCTGGTTCTGATCCTTATTCTGCTGGTCCTGGTTTTGTTGCTCTTTTTCTTTCATCTTCTTTTTGAGCACTTCGTAGTTGTACCGGGCCTCGGAATTAGTCGGGTCGGCTTTGAGTGCTGCTTTGAAGGCGTTGAGCGCTGCCTGATCGTTTTTGCCAGACGGGTCCATTTCGGTGTGCAGGACACCCACCTGGTTGTAGGCAACTGATTTAATCTTATTGTCTTCGGCAATGGCCGATAGTTCGTTGTAAGAACGAATGGCCTGCGCAGTGTCTTGTAAGTGATAGCGGGCATGTGCCATGTTGAGGGCTATCTCATCAGTAGTGACGTTCAGGTCATCAGTCAATTCTTCATACTTCTCCAAAGCGGTCTCATAATCACCCGATTCGTAAGCAGTTTTCGCTTCCTGCTTCAAGGTGTTAATTCTGGCAATGTCGTTGATGCCTATCGCCAGTAAGAGTCCTACAACGTATAAGAGTTTCATGTCAACTTCACGATTTTTAAGTTTAACAATAAATCAAGGCAAATTAGTGCCAAAGCAGCCATTAAAAAGTAGAAATATTGGTTGGTGCTCACATCCAAAGTCCTCGCATCCCGCAATTCCCCCTCAATTTTGTCAATGGTACTGATCAGCCGCTTGACGTCATTATTGGATTTGTTGATTTCAAAATATTTGCCGTCCGTTTGGCTGGCTAATTTTTTCAGTGACCTTGGGTTGAGCTTTGTGGTCACCACTTCGCCGTTGCGGTCTTTTTTATAGCCGGTTCTGTCAGGAATGTTTCCTCCTTTTTCAGTGCCGATGCCGAGGGTGAAAAGTTTGATCCCTGCCTGTTCTACTTTTTCAGCGATCTGGTCGGTATCGTCACCAAAGTCCTCTCCATCACTGATGAGGACGATGATTTTGGATTTGGGCTGTGTGATTGAAGTCTGTTCACTTTCCAGTTTTTCCAGTGCCATTTCCAGCGGTGGTCCAAAGTCGGTACCGTCAGAAGTGATGAGGCTGGTATTGAGTAGCTCAATAGACAGGTCCAGCAGTGCATTCTTGTCATAAGTGAGCGGGGACTGCAGAAATGCCTCACTGGTAAAGATGATGATGCCTATTCTATCTGAAGAAAAGGCATTGACAATGTTCTTGAGTTCAAATTTAATTTTCTGAAGCCTGCTCGGCGCGACGTCCCTGGCGTTCATTGATTGAGAGAGGTCTACGGCGATGAAAATATCTTTACCAATGGATTTAACTTCACGCTTTCCTTCACCGTAGGAGGGGCCCAGGAGGGCAAAGATGATGAGACCGAAGTAGGTAGAACGCAGTAGTACTTTGGCGATGACGCTGATTTTTGAGACCTCATATGTCTTTGCAATTTTCATCACACGGATGATGTAAAGCATATAGCATAAAACGAAGATCGCAATCAAAACGATTTCGGTATCGTCAAATGGGTTATGTAATTTCATAAACTTCTAAGGCCTTTCCCGATTTTCAAAGATAATCAAGCACATCAGAAGACCACAACCCGGTATGGCATATTTAACATTTTTTAGGAAGGGTGGTGCGATAGGGATTTAGGGACGTGCTTTATTCCGAATGCAGTTTTAGGGAGGTTATATTGAAATGAAGTAATATCGGAATTGAGTAATGTCGTAATTTTTGTTTTTCCTACTTTTTAATAATTGATGTGAGATTATTGATTTGTAATGAATAATTACGAGGCCTGTAATCCTTCCTGTATGTTGCCTACTGCCTACTGCCTACTGGCTACTGCCTATTGGCTACTTTTTTGATGAGTGATGCGTAATTATTAATGAGTAATGGCGAAATTATTGTTGCCTAATGCCTACTTTTTTATATTGTTTTGGTCGGATTTGGGGACACATCCTTTGGCTTCCCTTTTGTTGCTTACTGGCTACTGCCTATTGCCTACTCTTAAGTCACTCCTGAAACGAACGAGAGTCGTTTTGCTTGTAGCTTTTAGATTTCGTTATCAGGAGAATCACTACTTCCAGCGAGTAAAAAATCCATCGATTACGTGTACTTTTGCAGCCATCTGATAACTGCTAATTTTGATTCTTTTTTATGGCCAGTTCCATCTACATCACCACGGCCGAGGCGCATTGCGGAAAATCGCTGGTTTGTCTGGGAATTATTGAACACATTCTAAGAAAAACCAGGCGGGTAGCCATTTTTCGTCCGATCATTACCACTGAATCGCCGGATAAACCAGACAAAAACATTGATTTGATTTTGTCTCACTTCAAACTGAACATTCCTTATGAACAGACCTATGCCTACAGCGCTGCTGAAGCTCAGGACCTGATTTCCAAAGGGCAGCTGGACAAGGTGCTGGATCGCATCATTGAAAAGTACAAGGAGCTGGAAAAGAAGTGCGATTTTATCCTGTGTGAAGGGAGTGATTTTGTATCGGAGACGAGCAGTTTTGAGTTTTCGTTGAATGTCAGAATTGCTAAAAACCTGTCGAGCCCGGTCCTCATTTTGGGGAAAGGTGGTGAGGACAGGAGCATTTCTGATATCTTGAGGCCACTCAAACTGGCCATCGAAAGTTTTGAACAGAACGACTGCGAGGTAATCGGTACCATTGTCAATCGTGCACAGGCAGCCACTGCCCATGAGCTGTTGGTAGCCATGCAGTCGGAATTACCCCTGAAAGACATCTTTCATTCTGTGATTCCGGAGAACCAGCTGCTGAAGAGCCCTACCATGCGAGAGATCAAAGATCATTTGGATGCGAAGATTCTGTATGGTGAAGATCAGTTGGACAATCAGGTGTTTAAGTATTCAATCGCTGCGATGCAGGCGCATCATTACCTGGAAAAGATTGTAGAGAAAAGCATGATCATCACTCCCGGAGATCGTGGAGAAATTATCCTCAGCACTATTACGGCACATATTTCTGAGAATTACCCTCAGGTAGCAGGGATCCTGTTGACGACCGGGCTGTCACCGGAGCCATCCATCATCAAACTACTTGATGGCTTTAGTAATTTGATTCCCGTTCTGGTGACGGAAAAAAGTACTTTTGAGACGGCCATGGCCCTGCAAAGTATCCATTCCTATGTGAAGTCGGATCACCATCACAAGATTGAAGAGAGCCTGAGGATTTTTGACAAGTATGTCAGTATCAATGCGCTGGAAGACAGGATCAGTAAGGTGGTTTCGCGAGGTATGACACCCAGAATGTTCCAGTTCCTGCTGACGCAACGCGCCAGGGAGGCAAAGAAGCACATTGTTTTGCCTGAGGGCGAAGATGAACGCATCCTCCGAGCGGCCGATTTTCTGGTCAATCAGCAAATTGTAGACATTACCCTGTTGGGCGACCGGGAAAAGATTTTGTCAGAAATGGGCCGGCTTGGCCTCAACATCGATCAGGACAAGGTGGCCATCTTAGATCCCAAAGATTCACCCGCATTTGAGCAATATGCAGAAGCATTATTTGAGATTCGTAAGGCGAAGGGAGTCAATATGGACATGGCCCGCGACATGATGAACGACGTTTCCTATTTCGGTACCATGATGGTGTACCAGGGTCATGCAGATGGGATGGTATCCGGGGCCGTCCATACGACGCAACACACCATTCGCCCTGCGCTCCAGTTTGTAAAAACCAAGCCAGGTGTTTCCATCGTCTCCTCCGTATTTTTCATGTGCCTGGAAGACCGTGTGCTGGTTTATGGCGACTGTGCCATCAATCCCAACCCCAATGCGGAGGAATTGGCAGAGATCGCCATCTCTTCCGCTCAGACTGCCAGTGCTTTCGGCATCGACCCCAAGGTGGCTATGCTTTCTTATTCTTCCGGGCAGTCCGGGAAGGGAACCGATGTAGAGCAGGTAAGGGTCGCTACTGAGTTGGTGAAGCAAAAAATGTCTGCCCTGAAGATAGAAGGGCCTATCCAATATGACGCTGCGGTAGATTTTGAGGTAGGGACCAAAAAGATTCCCGGCTCTGAAGTGGCAGGTCAGGCCACCGTTTTGATCTTCCCTGATTTGAACACTGGAAACAATACGTACAAAGCGGTACAGAGAGAGACTGGTGCCATCGCCATCGGGCCTATGCTGCAAGGTTTGAACAAACCGGTCAACGACCTCAGCAGAGGCTGTACGGTGACAGACATTATTAATACAGTGATTATCACAGCTATTCAGGCACAAATGGAGGATCAATGAAGATACTGGTTTTAAATTCGGGCAGTTCATCTATCAAATTTCAGCTTTTCGACATGTCAGACACTGCTGTGCTAGCAGGAGGACTGGTAGAAAAGATAGGGGAGTCCACGAGCCAACTGACTTATCGGAAATTTAAAGTTGGCACCGAGACGGACAAGCACGTCTTTCAGCAGTCAATTGGAGACCATAGTGAGGGGTTATCCCACATTGCAGCACTGCTGTTGGATGAAGAAAAGGGCGCGGTGAAAAGTAGTGCAGAGATTGCAGCGGTCGGGCATCGGGTCGTCCATGGCGGAGAGCGGTTCAGTGAACCTACCATTGTCACTGCCGAGGTAATGGAGGAATTACAAAAGCTTTCTTTTCTGGCACCACTCCATAATCCAGCCAATCTCCAGGGCATTGAAATTGCTGCTGAGGTGTTTAAGCAGGCAACTCAGGTAGCTGTTTTTGATACGGCCTTTCACCAGACCCTCCCCGAATTTGCCTATCGCTTTGCCATCCCGAAGGAGTATTATGCGCAACATGGGTTACGGGTTTATGGATTTCACGGTACTTCTCATGCCTATGTGAGCCGTGAAGCAGCAAAGTTCCTCGGTATCGCCAATGATCAATTCAATGCCATTACGGTTCATTTGGGCAACGGATGCAGCATGGCAGCGATCAAAGACGGGAAGAGCGTAGATGTTTCGATGGGTCTCACGCCGGTGGGAGGGCTCATGATGGGTACTCGTAGCGGAGACATAGATCCGGGACTGCTGTTGTTTTTGGTGGAACATTTGAACATGACCGGCCAGGAGATAGACCAGCTGCTCAATAAGGAAAGCGGCCTCAAGGGGTTGGCAGGAGACAATGACCTCAGGAATGTCATGCAGCAATATGATAGTGGTGACCCTGAAGCCGTGCTGGCGGTGACGATGTATGTGTACCGCATCAAGAAATTCATAGGCGCGTACACTGCTGCGCTGGGCCGGGTAGATGCCGTGGTCTTTACAGCAGGGGTAGGCGAGAACAGTGCAGCGATCCGGTCTTTGGTTTGTGAGAATCTGGAGGTACTGGGAATTACACTCGATGAGGTGAGGAACAAGGAAAAGACGAGTGGTGCCCATGCCATCAGTGCATCAGGAAGCAATGTCAATGTGCTGGTAGTTCCTACTGATGAAGAGCTAGAGATTGCGATGCAGGTGCGGGGTATTATTAGTTAGAGTTCCTGGCTGCTTTCCATCCGATTGAGAAATGAAAAGAATGTATCATCCGATAAAATTTAGTAGGTATCATATCACCATACCGACTGATTCTTTGAGGGTTAGCACGAAGTCATAGTAGGCGTTTTTTTATGCTTATGAACTTCTTCAAATCTTTATCACAAAATTTTTCTTTTTTGCTTTTGCAAAGTGGGGTGATATACTATATTTGCATTCCTTTTCGAAAGCGATAGGGATTAAAACAAGAAATTAAGAAACATCCAGAGGGTTGGGTGAGTGGCTTAAACCAGCAGTTTGCTAAACTGTCGTACGTGGAAACGCGTACCGGGGGTTCGAATCCCCCACCCTCTACAGAGCATACCGGTCTGCTAGCTCAACTGGATAGAGCAACTGCCTTCTAAGCAGTAGGTTTCAGGTTCGAGTCCTGAGCGGATCAC
>ERZ1740068.657-NODE-657-length-14629-cov-5.996912_pt1 | contig 14629 bp, 19 predicted proteins | sample MGYA00581735_ERZ1740068 | MGnify/ENA primary metagenome ERZ1740068 (study PRJEB43018, sample SAMN04849740) | marine metagenome | isolation source: floating plastic debris | place: Pacific Ocean | collected 2008-08-30 | study: EMG produced TPA metagenomics assembly... | reverse complement strand
GCTATCTACGGTAAAATCCGGCGCTGCAGCGATCGAGACGAGGCCCGCCACGCGGTCTGGCATATCACGGGCGACCAGCAACGAGATCCAGCCCCCCATAGAGGAGCCCACCAAGATCTGCGGTCCTTCTGTGAGCCTGCCTAGCACGGCCAACGCATCCGCCGCCCAATCACCGATAGACCCGTCTGTAAACGCCTCCGAGGATTGCCCATGGCCCGAGTAATCGAACCGCAGGAACGCGCGCCCCGTAGACCGCGCCCAATCCTCAAGATAGAGCGCTTTGGTCCCGGCCATATCCGATTTGAACCCGCCCAGAAAAACGATCCCAGGCCCGCGACCCTCGGTTTTCGCATAGGCCAGTTGCCGTCCGTTTGGCCCCTCTAAGAATTGCGCGTCAGCCATATCACCCCGCCTGATATCTGGGTGACAGATGGCCGAACTCTCTTCAATTAATCAAGAGGGTTTCGCGCAGACGTTCGGGTGGCAGACCCTAGGCGATCGACCCGACGCGCATCTCGATATTGTGCAGCAACCCATCGCCGATTTGCCCGCCGCGTCGTCTCTGTGCCGCAGATGCCCAGACCGACGCATCCGGTTCAGACGTGTCGACTTCTGCTTCACTCTGGCGCTCTGCGCCCGCCCCACGGGCGTTGTTTTTGTAGGTTTCCATGTCCCACTGATCCTGCTTTGACTGCCCAACTCACCTGCACGACCTATCACCGCGCATGCTCAAGGTAGTCCCACCCATGCGGCAGCACAACATAAAAAATGTAATTTTTTCAGTATGTTGCAGTGAACATTTGCGTACAAATGCACACAGACGCATACTCACAGGTACAATGGCGACCGGCCGCAGGTTCCTGTTGCGTCTGTCATCCGCTCACATAGGTTTGCCGTTGCGGGCGATAAAACACCTTTTGATTGTGAATCCGTCCCAAAAGGTCATGGATAGAGCGGACTTTCTCCGCCGTTTCGTGGCAAATCAGAACAGTCTCACGCTCAGCGCAGGTCTTTTCATGAGCCTGTTCGGACAAATCATGCTTTTTGGCACGCAAAGCCGCTTCAATCAGATCAATGTCTTCGACAGACAACTCAAACTTCTTATTGTAGCTCGGCATCATTTTATCCCTGGTTTCGCCCGGCTTTCGTCCGAGCCTTACAGCGTCATGCGTGCTGCACGACTCGATATAGGGTAAACAAATTGCTTGATAAGGTAAAAATATCAAGGCTGAAAAATCATTATGCGTCAAACTGTTACAAGTCCCGCAGCACGCCATTGCATACCCAATTTGCATGCAATTGCACGCATCCTGTGACATCAAGGACTTACACAGGGACATTGAAAGGCGCGCTGAAAGCGCCGTGTTTGCTTGACTTCAAAAAACCACTGCGGCATTGACGGGGCACAAACCCGCAACCGGGCGTTCCGTGGGCGCCAAACCGACGAGGAGACAAGGCTGATGGCCTCTATTTCCCTGACTTTCCCCGATGGTAATAAACGTGACTACGATGCAGGCGTGACCCCTGCCGAGATTGCCGCCTCGATTTCCAACTCGCTGGCGAAGAAGGCCATATCGGCCTATGTCGACGATGCGCATTGGGATCTGCAATGGCCGATCACCAAGGACGCCAAGATTGCCATAAATACGATGAAGGACGAGGAACCGGCCAACGAACTGGTGCGCCATGACCTCGCGCACATCATGGCCCGCGCGGTGCAGGAAATCTGGCCTGACACGCAAGTTACCATCGGTCCGGTGATCGAAAACGGCTGGTACTACGATTTTGACCGCGCCGAGCCGTTCACGCCCGAAGATATCGGTCTCATCGAGAAAAAGATGAAGGAAATCATTAACCTGCGAGAGCCTGTTCGCACCGAAGTGTGGGAGCGTGACCGCGCTGTCCAGCATTACAAGGATGCGGGCGAGCCCTACAAGGTCGAACTCATAGACGCCATTCCGGGCGACGAGCCGCTGCGGATGTATTGGCATGGGGATTGGCAAGATCTCTGCCGCGGCCCGCACTTGCAGCACACCGGACAGGTCCCAGCGGATGCCTTCAAGCTGATGTCGATCGCCGGCGCCTATTGGCGTGGCGACAGTTCACGCGCGATGCTGCAGCGGATCTATGGCGTGGCTTTCACCGGCAAGGAAAAGCTCAAGGCGCATCTCACCATGCTGGAAGAGGCCGCCAAGCGCGATCACCGCAAGCTGGGCCGCGAAATGGATCTCTTCCACATGCAGGAAGAGGCACGCGGACAGATTTTTTGGCATCCCAATGGTTGGAAGGTTTACACCACCCTGCTCGATTACATGCGCCGCATGCAGACCCGCGATGGCTACATGGAAGTGAACACGCCGGAAGTGGTAGAACGCAAACTCTGGGAAGAGAGCGGTCACTGGGACAAATACCAGGAAAACATGTTCCTTGTGGAGGTCGACGAAGACCACGCCCGCGAAAAGGCGATCAACGCGCTGAAACCCATGAATTGCCCCGGCCACGTCCAGGTCTTCAACCAGGGCATCAAATCCTACCGCGATTTGCCCATGCGCTTTTGCGAATTTGGATCCTGCCACCGCTATGAGCCTTCGGGCGCCCTTCACGGCATTATGCGCGTGCGCGGTTTCACGCAGGACGATGGCCATATCTTCTGCGCCATGGATCAGATCGAATCCGAGACCAAGAAGTTCATCTCGTTCCTCGCGACCGTCTATGCCGATCTGGGCTTCCACGACTGGACGGTCAAGCTCTCCACGCGACCCGAAAAGCGTATCGGCAGCGATGAAACCTGGGACGTTCTGGAAAAGTCTCTAGGCGACGCCTGTCGCGCGGCGGGCTATGAGTACGAGCTTCTGCCGGGCGAAGGCGCGTTCTATGGCCCCAAGCTCGAGTTCACCCTGACAGATGCCATCGGGCGCAACTGGCAGTGCGGCACCTTGCAAGTGGACACCAACATGCCCGAGCGGCTGGGTGCCTCTTACATCGCGCCGGACGGGTCACGGCAGACACCGGTCATGCTCCACCGTGCCACACTCGGCTCCTTTGAACGCTTCATCGGCATCTTGATCGAAGAACACGCAGGCAAACTGCCGTTTTGGCTGGCACCGCGTCAGGTGGTGGTGGCCTCCATCGTGTCGGAGGCCAATGACTACGTCGAAAAAGTCGCCGACGCGCTGCGCGGCGTCGGCGTGCGGGCGGAAACGGACCTGCGCAATGAAAAGATCAACTACAAGGTGCGCGAGCATTCCGTCGGCAAAGTGCCCGTGATCCTGGCCTGCGGTATGCGAGAGATGGAAGACGGCACCGTCACCGTGCGCCGGTTGGGTCAAAAGCACACGTCGGTTGAAACGTTTGATGCGGTCAAGGGGGCCTTGGCCGCCGATGCATTGGCACCTGATATTGCCGCCCAGGTTCAGGCCTCAGCCGCGTAACAGAAGCTTAGGGCGGTTCGAAAGCCCGCCCTCTTCAAAAGTGTGCCTTTTCTTCATCGGGCTTTCCGGCGGCGACGGCCAAAACACCGCCCAAAGCCACAAATCCGATGGGGAACATCGTGAAAACGCCGAAATCATAGGCATAAAGCATCATGCCTGCGGAGAGCAGCATGAGAATACCGCCCCAAAGGGCTCGCGCCCGCGCCATGGATCCTCCCGCAATGGCCAGGATCGGGGCCATAAAGCTTACAAACCGAATGAGCTCGCGGCGCTCAACCTGTTCGGCCAAGCCTTCGATCTCGCCATAAGTGTCGATCACCTCGGTGTAGCCGTAGCTGAAAAAGCCGATCACGATGGCCATGATCCCACCAATGATGCCTAAGGTCAGGGCAGCGTTGCGCATAGTCTTACTCCGTTACTGATGCTCTAGGTATGCACGCGATGGCTTTTAACCAAGCAGCTCAGCTTGAACGTCTTTTTTCCAACCTAGGTACATTTTTTCGCCCGACACAATCAGCGGACGCTTCATCAAAGTGGGATGCGCTTCAAGCAGGGTCAAAGGCGGCTGAGCCCTCTCCGCGTCGGAAAGACCACGCCAGGTTGTGGATCGCGTGTTCAAAAGATCGTCACCGAATGCCCCGAGCGCCGTCTCAAGCACAGCCCGTGGAACGCCGTCGTCCCTCACATCCAGAAATGTCGCATTCAGCAAGGATTTACGGGCCTTTCGGCACGTATCACAGGTCTTCAATCCATAGAGCTCCATCAGCCACTCCGCCTAAATTTTGATCTCTCAAATGCCCCATAACTCTCTTGAGATAAATACTCACGTTGGTTTTTCTTGCCTTTTGGCCCGCGCGCCCAATCATCTTTAGTGCGAATGGGCTGATTATGGTTGTGTGCACCACTTTACGCACGTTGCCACACGAGGTGCTTCGCAGAACAATCCGGATTTTCCGGTGAAGCGACTAAATGAAGGAGATGCGGCATGCCTACCGGCACCGTAAAATGGTTTAACACAACCAAAGGCTTTGGCTTTATTGCACCCGATGATGGTGGCAAAGACGTTTTTGTACACATCTCGGCTGTAGAACGCGCAGGCCTGACAGGTTTGGCCGACAATCAAAAGGTCGAGTTTGAAATGATTGATGGTCGAGACGGTCGTCAAATGGCGGGTGACCTGAAGGCGTTGTGACCTTTCCCAAGGTCACATCTGACGCCAAGTATTTTTGTAAGTGATAGAAAAGACTTTTTTGGGGTCGCGCCTGCATCCTTTGGGCGCGCGACACTCAAAGTTGGCGCCCATTTCGGGGCAGTTCGCACGACTGCGCACCACTAGCGTGCGATCATCAAAATCTTGATTTGCGCACGACAATCGCACCATCGTCTTGGCGCTGTCGGTTCACCAAAACACGTACACTGATATCTCAGGACTGCGTCAGCAGCCCTTTTCGCCCTCGACGCATACCTTGCCTTTGTCATGAGAAGCCGGCGTATGGTGAACAGGGCCCGGATGGCGCATCATTTGACGGTAGGTGACATGCGTATTGGGTGTGCCGCAGCAAATCACACCGCCCATGGAAATCGGCTGCAGACCCGCAGGACAGAAGTTTTTGCCATGGTATGGGTAATACTTCATGGAGTCAGCGGCAGCTGGGACAGCGGCGACACTCAAAGCGGTCAGAGTGGCGAGAGAGGACAGAATACGCATAGGTTTCCCCTTGTAGGACAGCGATGCACTGGACCCAAGGTATCGTGTGAGAGCTCTTCGTCAAAGATATTTCTAAAGACGCCGCGCGCTTAAATGCCAGTCTGAGGCGTCCGTCCCTGTCTTCAGAGCAAAAGCGAAGGCACCGCTGTCGATCTAAGCCCTATCTGCCGAGCGCCGCCATGAACTCGCGCCACTCCCCCTTGCTCATACCAGAGCTTTCCTGGGTCACATCTTCGCCATCCAGCATGCGCCGCACACAGCCCAGCGCTGTGGCCGAGAGAGAGGCCCCACCAAGTCGGTAATCTTCAAAAGCGGCATAGGCAAAAGGCACCCAATCGGCCACGATCTTGCATATCGCCTCGGCGTAGACGCGAATTTCATACTGCGCATGGGCATCCGCCCGCAGGCGCAGGAAATGCAGCAGGTTGTGCAAATCCACCTTCCAGTACCACTGCGTATAGATATTCGCGGGCAGGTTCATCCGCGCTAGTTCGCGCGCCAGGCCCTGTTGGCCGTCCTGATTGATCATTTCTTCATAGTGATCATAGGACCGGGCGCTGTCAGATTTCAGAATATCCAGCACCCGCGCGGCCTCATCCCCGGTGAGTGCCTCTCCTCTGCCCTGGTTGTTGATGACCGATTGCGCCGCGACATGCTCGGGCGCCGGAATGTAGAATTCCCGATCCAGGATCGAATACCGGGCTGAGTATTCATTCACATTCGCCGTCCGGTGACGGATCCATTGCCGCGCCACAAAGACGGGCAGTTTGACGTGCAGCTTGATCTCGCACATTTCAAAGGGCGTGGAATGCCAGTGCCGCATGAGATAGCGAATAAGCCCTTCATCGTTTTGGACTGATTTCGTGCCCTTGCCATAGCTGACCCGGGCCGCCTGACAGATCGCGTTGTCGTCGCCCATGTAATCCACCACGCGCACAAACCCGTGGTCGAGCACCTGATGCGCCGAATAAAGGTGCTTCTCCATGCCGGGGGACACCACGCGCAACGTGCTTTGCGGCTGATTGCGCAGCTCATCTATTTCTGCCTGCTGCTCAGGGCTCAGGGGCATTCACGGATCCTTTCCACAAGGGTGAGTCGCACCCGACTATATCTTGCGGATGCCAGGTGCGGTACTTCAATATCAGGTATACGCATCCGTGCAACACCGCCGTTTTTCAGCCTCATTTTGCAAAGGAAAACATTGACTTCGCAGTCTGGAGGGCTGATTTTTTAAAAAAACATAAAAATCTGTTGAGGGCAGTAAGAGCATGAAACACACAGCAGTACTCCTGCTGCTTTGCGCCTTTATTATGGGGTGCAGCAGCGGCGGCAATCCTTTCAATTCACCGCCGCCTGGCGATGGTGGCGACGGGGACGCACCTCCAACGACGCCGACCGTGCCGGCCGCGATCGCCGGCAGCGTCTCGAGCGTCACGTTTGATCCCGCCAACCAAACACTGGTGGTCACCGGGGCCAACCTCGACAATACGCCTGTTAGCACGGTCTATACCCGCAATGCAGCTTTGGATCGCAACGGGTTTCAAGCCTATACAAATCAAGACGGCGCTGTGGAACGGCACTTCACGGCCTTTGTCGCCCAAACCGGCAGCGTGAATGCCGCAGTGGTCTCAAGCCCGTCACCGCGCAATAGGACCTTCCGAGGTGCATTTTTTGACCGCGATGGTGCCTATGATCCGCCAATCGTGACCGCAGATACCGGCGTCGTGACCTATGCAGGATCCTATGTCGGGCTGACAAACATTGGTGATCCCAACGGCAACGACTTGATATCGACGAATATCACGCCTGCCGTACTTCAGCCGGGTCAGGCTTTGGGCACCGACGGTGATGTCTTGCTGAGCGCGGACTTTGCGGACAATGCCGTGGAAGGCAACATCTTTAACCGCCGCCTTCTCGATACAAACGGCAATGCGCTTTCAAATCTGCCGTCGCTTGTTTTGATCGTCGCCCCTATTGCTGCAGATGGTACGTTCGAAGGCGCAATTGAGTATGACATTGCGGACGCCAATTCGAACACAAACGCCTTTGTCAATGTTGGATCTTATGCTGGCATCTTCGGGGGTATAGATGCCGCGCAGGTCGCTGGTGGCATAGACCTGACCGAATTTGACGGGGCGCAAGATTTTGTTCTAGGCGCTGAAAACGAACAAGAGAGCGGTATCTTCATTCTCGAAGCCTGCACAGCAGCCAGCACCAACCCAGTTTGCACGCAGAACATACCCTGATGCGGCTCCAAAATTGGGCCAAAGCGCTGTTGGTGCTTTGGCCCGCGCTCTGTTCCCAGGCTGTCGCAGAGGAAGAGCCGACATCGGTTCACCTCGGGCTGAACGAAGCGCGTGAGGTTGCATTGACAGCCTTACGCTCTGGTCAGCCAAAGCTTGCGTTTGCGCTGAGCGACGGTCTTGTTCAGGCAGACTCAAAGGACGGCCACGCTCTCTATATCAAGGCCAAATCCCTGGGTCAGATGCAGGATTTTGATGGTGGTCGCAAAGTGGCGGCCAAGGCCTATCGTGTGGCCTCGACAGACTTACAACACTATGAAAGCGCGATGCTGGCCGCGCAGCTGAGCTTTGCCAGAGCCCGCATGACACACTCCCAAATCTGGTTGCGTCGCGCGATCCATCACGCCCCCAGCAGTGAATTTCGCGATGCTACAATTTCAGCGTTTCGACAGGTGCGACGGCAAAACCCTGTCAGTGCTCAACTGCGCGTGCTGGTAAGCCCATCAAACAACATCAACAACGGCGCAAACTCGCCCTTCAACATCATCGACGGATTGCCCTTGCCGCCCGGTATGCTGAGCGCCAGTGCCCGTGCAGTCAGCGGCGTATCCGCGACCGTAACCGCGTCCGGCGCGTATCGCTTTCAAGAAGATGAAACCTCCGAAAGCCGCATCGTTGCTCGGATCTATTCGCGCAATGTGGCGTTCAACGAAGCCGTCCCCAACCTCAGCAGCTCAGATCTTTCCGCGCAGCGCGCGCAAGTGGGGCTTGCCCACATCATTGCGCCGGGGGGCAAGGGATTTTGGCGCTTTGACATCAATGGCGGGCGCGCCTGGTATGGTGGCGATCCGTTTTTCAACTTTGCCAGCTTTTCAGCGCAGCGCGTACAGCGGATTTCCAACAACATTCGGTTGTCCCTCTCCGGAGGGTGGGAGTTCCAAGACGACCTCCAATTTCCCTATTTCGACTCCAGGGTTTGGTCCGGCAATGCTGCCTTCACATACAATCTGAAAAACGGCAGCAGCTTGTCAGCCAACTTTATCTATCGCGATGTAATCACTGACATCGCAAATCGGGATTCTGAACAGTACACGGCGCTCTTTCGATACAACCACGGTCGCACTATCGGCAAAGCAAAGATAGGCGTTGAAATCGGTCGCTCTGTCTTGGATTTTGATCAATACGGCTTCGGGGCGCTGTTTCTGGCCCCAGGCGGGCGCACCGACAAAGCGTGGTTTGGCCAGATATCGGCCACGTTCCAATCCATCAGCTACATGGGCTTTGTCCCGGTGGTCACGCTCAGATCCGAAAGCAGCCGATCCAATGTCAGCCGCTTTGACGTGGATCAGACGGGTGTGTCGGTGGGCATCCGTTCCGAATTCTAAAGCAGTTCGACTTTATCTTGTGACATCGTTGGCAGTCGAAACGCCTGCTTCTTGGGAGCTGTGAACAGCGTTTCGAGAAAAGCTGTGATTCACGTTTTCTCGAAACGCCTTAGGCACACATCTTTCGGCCTCGACACGCGCCTGCTGTGGCTTATCCTTGCATGAGGCAAAGACAGCGGAGGCGCCTGATGGATATCAAATACTTGCACACAATGGTCCGGGTGAAGGATCTGGACGCGTCGATGCGCTTTTACGAATTGCTCGGGCTCAAACAAACCCGTCGCAACGATTACGAAGGCGGCCGCTTTTCCCTTATTTTCATGGCGCCTGAGGGGCAGGAGGATTGCCCGGTCGAGTTGACATACAATTGGGACGGCGATGACGAGCTGCCCAGTGACAGCCGGCATTTCGGGCATCTGGCCTACAGCGTTAGCAACATCTATGAGATGTGCCAGCATTTGATGGACAACGGGATCACGATAAACCGCCCTCCCCGCGATGGCCGCATGGCATTCGTGCGCAGCCCCGACAACATCTCGGTCGAGCTTTTGCAGGCCGGCGATCCACTGCCGCAAGCAGAACCATGGTCAAGCATGGAAAACACTGGCCATTGGTAAAAGCTGCGATCTTCTTTGTGGCTTGGGTATGGGGTGCGGCCGCCGCAGCCCAAGACGCATGCCGCCTCGCGCTGGCCTTGGCGATCGATGTGTCGTCCTCGGTCGATGAAGAAGAATATGCTCTGCAGAAAAATGGCCTAGCTGCCGCTTTGGATGCCAGTGAGGTGCGCGATGCCATTCTCTATGGCGGCCAGGGATATGTCGTCCTCGCCGTTTATGAGTGGAGCGGGTTTGGCCAGCAGGTCTTGCAGCTCGATTGGGCGATCCTGCAATCGCACGGCGATATCAATCGCGCCGCTGTCGCCATCTCGCAGATGGAGCGGAGCCACGATGATTTCCCAACATCCATCGGCCCTGCCCTGGGTTTCGGGGCACAGCTTTTGGCCCGCGCGCCCTTTTGTGAGCGCAAAGTGATCGATGTCTCCGGCGACGGGGTCAACAATGACCGCTACGGACCTCGTGAGGCGTATCGGCACTTCAACCTCGCGGGCGTGACGGTCAACGGCCTGGTTGTGTTGGGCGATGATCCGGACGTCGAAGAGTATTACCTCACCGAAGTTTTGCACGGCAGCCAAGCTTTCATGATCACGGCAGCAGGGTATGAAGATTTCCGGGCGGCCATGACACGCAAGCTTTATCGCGAGGTCAGCGATCTGGTGGTCAGCCGCGCCATATCACAGCCCCGGGCGAACGGCGGATGAGCCTGACGCGTGCAGTCCTCTTGAGCGTCGCACTCTCGGCGCTCTCATTTCCTGCCGTCGCGCAATGCCGACAGGCCTTGGCGTTGGGCCTAGATGTCTCAGGCTCCGTTGATGCCTCAGAGTACCGCCTTCAAATGGACGGCGTGGCCCGGGCGCTTTTGGACGATGCCGTGGCGGATGCTTTCCTGATGATGCCGGACGCTCATGTGCGCCTGATGGTTTTTGAGTGGAGCGCGCGCCTCCACCAGCGCCAGATTGTCGGATGGACAGAAATCCGAACCAGGCAAGACTTGGCTCAGGTGGCCAAGCAGCTCTTCGCCACGCGCGCCAATCCAGTGGATAACCCCTCCACCGCCATCGGTGCGGCCATGCTTTACGGCGTGAAAGAGCTCGAGGCACAGGCCGAATGCTGGCAAAAAACCTTGGACATTTCCGGCGATGGACCAGCCAATATCGGACGTCACCCTCAGGACATAACCGAAGAAGTGACCGGTCAGGTTGTGATCAACGGGCTGGTCATCGGTCCTGATGGGCCCGCCAACGTGAACAAAAACCGTCACAACCTCAAGACCTTGATGGAATACTACGAGGCCTATGTGCTCAGAGGTTTTGGCGCCTTCGGCGAACCCGCTGCCGATTTCACCGATTTCCAGCGGGCGATGCAGCGCAAACTGATCAGGGAATTGCAGCCCCCGACCGTATCCATTCTTGACCCCAAGGGACCACACCCCGGCTAACGGGCTTTGCGCAAAACCAGACCGATAGCTTTGCGCAAAACGCGGCCCCAAGCTCACGCGAGCCAGGTTTCGCTTTTGGTCGCGGCCGCCGCTCAACTGCAGAACCTGTCCGACCGCTGCGCGCTTGGCTTAATGCGTCCCGCCTTTGACCTGAGACATCAAATAAAGTCGGGGCACGCGCAACGCTCATATATTGCAGTGTGTTACGCCAAAAGCTGCGATCCAGGTCTTTGGCGCAACGCGTCAGTAAATGTAGCGGATCTGATCCGTCCAGTACCGCTCAACGCGGCGCAAAGACCCGTTGATCTGATCGATGCCATCGGTTCCAAGGACGCCTTTGTTTTGCAGCCCTTCTGCGTGCCCGGCAAAGAGCGTGCCCACGACATCGCGGATGTTGCGGCCCTTTTCCGTCAGGCGCACGCGCACCGAGCGGCGGGCAATCTCACATCGCTGGTGGTGCATGTATCCCATCTCCACGAGCTTCTTGAGGTTGTAGCTGACATTGCTGCCCTGATAGTAGCCGCGCGATTTCAGCTCGCCTGCGGTCACCTCATTGTCGCCGATATTGAACAACAACAGCGCTTGCACCGCATTGATCTCAAGCACGTTGAGGCGTTCAAACTCATCCTTGATCACATCCAGCAACAGGCGATGCAACCGCTCCACCAATGCCAAAGAGTCCAGGTATCCCGACATAAAGCTCTGCTGCTCCGCCGACAGGACGGGGGGATTGTGCAAACTCATTTTAAACTCCGTACAAATCTGCTCGGAGCTGTCATAGGGTCAAAAGGCCCAAGAATACGTAAACGAGCGCGAGACGTCTAAAAGTCGAACTAAAGAGTTTTGCAAAAAACCGGTTTCACCGGACTTCGGGAAACGCAGCCCAAGCCTCAGCCGTCGCCCGTCATTCGCCTAAAGGCATGCAGTAACTCTGAGGCGAAACGCTTTAAACTGTTGGTCTGGCCGGCGCGTTGGCCTCAACCACAGCTGCAATTTGCGCGATGAGATCGGTATACATCGGCGGCACAGCCACCTGACCGGTCACCCATTGCAAAAGATCCTGATCGTTCTCCGACAAAAGCCCGTCGTAGAGATCGAGATCATCAAGGCTCAATTGATCGAGCCGCACATCGGCAAAGCGGGTCAGGATAATATCCATCTCCTTGATCCCGCGCCGCATGGAGCGCATGTAAAGACGCTTGAGGCGATGCTCTGGCTCTTCGTGTTTCATGCCGCAGAGCGTACCATCATGCCGCCACATCCTGAAGCCGGACGCGCAACGCTTTTTCCAGCCGTCCCAGCCGGTCGGACGACCGTGCAAGCTGTGAGCGAATGTCGCGAATTTCCAAAAGCAGGTCCTGGACATCACTGGGACCGTCCAGCACGTCATCGGGGGCCTCAATGCCCTCGCCCTCGCCCGTCAAAATCCAGCTCAGCGACACGTTGAGGATCCCCGCCAGCATCTGCAGCTTGTTGGCTCGGGGCTCGTTGAAATCATCTTCCCAGGATTTCAGGGTCGCGAGCTTGACACCCAGGCGCTTGGCCAAGTCCGCTTGACTCATCCCCGACTGTTCCCGTGCTCCGGCAAGTCGGTCGCCAAAGGTCGTGGCAGCGGGATCAAACCAGGTGTCTTTCAACTGAGCGGTCATTTTTCGTCCTTTCGACGCAAAAAACTTTACAAGCAGAACGTGCTCCGCTTTGACAGCGGTATCTATTGAGTCTCACGCCATTTCCAACCGGAGCGCGACATGATTGACCTTTCCACGACACTTTCGCGCGTGAAGCCCTCTCCTACGGTTGCAATATCAACCTTGGCGATGGAATTGAAGGCATCGGGCCAAGATGTGATCTCGCTCGGCGCCGGAGAGCCGGATTTCGCCACGCCTGCGAACATCGCAGCCGCCGGAAAGCGTGCCATTGACGATGGAAAGACGCGCTACACCGCGCCCGATGGCATCCCAGAGCTGAAAGAGGCCATCTGCGCCAAGTTCAAACGCGACAATGGTCTGGAGTATACACCCAAGCAGATCAGCGTGGGCACCGGCGGCAAGCAAATCCTCTATAATGCGTTCATGGCCACGCTGAACCCCGGCGATGAGGTGGTGATCCCAGCCCCCTACTGGGTCAGCTACCCCGATATGGTCCTGCTCGCAGGCGGCACTCCGGTCATCACGGAAACATCGCTGGAGACCGCCTTCAAACTGACACCCGAGGCGCTGGAGCAGGCCATCACGCCCAAAACCCGGTGGTTCATTTTCAATTCGCCCTCAAACCCCACAGGCGCGGGCTACACATGGGATGAGCTGAAGGCCCTCACCGACGTGCTGATGCGCCATCCCCATGTTGCCGTGCTCACCGACGATATGTATGAGCATCTGGTCTATGATGATTTCACATTCTGCACGCCGGCCGAGGTCGAACCCCGGCTTTACGAGCGCACGCTGACAGTCAATGGCGTCTCCAAAGCCTATGCGATGACCGGCTGGCGCATCGGCTACGCGGGCGGTCCAGAGCATGTGATCGCCGCCATGCGCAAGGTGCAGTCGCAATCCACCTCAAACCCCTGCTCCATCAGCCAATGGGCCGCGGTTGAGGCGCTCAATGGCCCGCAAGATTTCATTGCGCCCAACAATGTGATGTTTGCCCGCCGCCGCGATCTGGTAGTCGCGGCCCTCAACGCCATCCCCGGCATCACCTGCCCCAAGCCCGAAGGCGCCTTCTATGTCTACCCCTTCATTTCCGGCCTGATCGGCAAAACCTCCGCCGGCGGCAAGTTGATTGAAAATGACGAAGCCTTTGCCACGGCCTTGCTGGAAGAGGCAGGCGTGGCCGTCGTCTTCGGAGCGGCATTTGGCCTTTCTCCAGCCTTCCGCGTCAGCTACGCTACATCGGACGAGGCCCTGACCGACGCCTGCGCGCGCATCACCGGGTTTTGCAAAGGGATGTCCTGATGACCGACCGCATCACAGCCAATTTGCCGAGCCGGGATTTTGACGAGACCGAGGCATTCTATGCAGAACTCGGCTTTGAGCGGCTCTACCGCGGCGAAGGCTGGATGATCCTGGGGCTTGACGGCATGGAGCTCGATTTTTTCCCCCATGCAGAGATCAACCCCGACGAAAGCTGGTTTTCCGCCTCTATGCGGCTCAAAAACATTGACGCAGCCTATGAAAAATGGCGCGCGCTGTCGGTGTTTGAGACCGGTTCAAACCGCCCGCGCCTTGATCCAATTGTGCAGATGGAGGGCGCACCGCGGATGTTTTTCATCCATGATCCAAGCGGGTCGCTCTGGCGGGTCATGGATAGCGGAGAGTGACGTGAGTGACGACCTGCCAGAGTACTACTTCAGAGTGCGCGACAATGGCGCGTTCGTTTTCCTTGTCGATACGGCGAACCGTCAGGCGCGTATCGAATTGGAACAGATCGCGGTTGTGAACATCAAGAATGGACAGATCAAACCCCATGGCGATCGCGCCCTGTCCGAGACCGATCTAGAGCGCATCCGCGATTGGATGGCCGACCGGGTGGAGACGCTCGCCCGGCGCGACATCGAAGACATCTACCGCGCCGTGGACTACCTCAACACGACCACCCATTGGGCGCAGTCCAAAGCCGATGAGGACCAGTTGGAACAGGTCACAGATGCTCTGCTGCTAGCGATGCACGATCTGCGCGGCGTATTGGTGCGCAAAAAAGCGGAACGCCTGCTCAAAGCACGCGCCCAAAGCTAACGCCCCAGCTCACTTCCCGGCGAGCCGCGCCCGAAAGGGAGCGGAGAGCGCCCCCTCAAACCCCCAAATCCCGAAA
>ERZ1740068.656-NODE-656-length-14641-cov-11.797820_pt1 | contig 14641 bp, 11 predicted proteins | sample MGYA00581735_ERZ1740068 | MGnify/ENA primary metagenome ERZ1740068 (study PRJEB43018, sample SAMN04849740) | marine metagenome | isolation source: floating plastic debris | place: Pacific Ocean | collected 2008-08-30 | study: EMG produced TPA metagenomics... | reverse complement strand
ATTACAACGAATTCTTCCACTCACTGTTTCCAGTCCGCCGGCCTGCTGATCTCAAGCAAACAACGAAACACTAAAAGCGAGTGTTGTTATCACACATTACCCTCTCTCTCATAAACAACCATAAATTCGATAATCTCCATTCTTCATTATCCACACTGAATCATAATAACCCTCTCTCGTAGCTATGCATTTAATTTTTGGAAGGGGCGATTAGCCACCCAAACCTAGTTTGAAACTCACTTCAAATTTCCATAAACTGAGCATTCAATTTTCTTGAGTAACAACATGTCAACTAGTAAAAAGTGATAAACTATTTAAGATGTCAAGTGGGAAATTTTTGGCATGAAATGAATTTGACAAATTAGCAGTTTTGCCAGGTAGTTTTTATCAACAGTGCCTTGTATTCTAATTTAGTTGAGTAGCTTACAGTTCCTATAACCACCTCATTTATAAAACCATGACACTTCTACCTCAAAATGTTGATTTACTGAAAGCCGTGGTTGTGAAGCTATTGTGCTGTCTAGTAATTCAACCCACGAAAAAATAATGATGGTGCCTTTATAAATACATGCAATTTATGGAGATACCGTTTGCTATGATGTGAATAAAACCCTTGCGTCGTTCCAGCTATATTGCTTTGATGTTTGAAATTTGTAGACGTAGTCCAGGTAGGAATATATGTGTATGTTTTTGTCAGACTGCTCCGTCATCAGTACTATAAGTGTGTTTGTTTGATTTCAGGCGGGACTCAAAGGATTGGGGTCAGCTTTTGACCACCTAGCTCCCCCACCAGCACATACTGGTATCCCTGGATTGCCATTACTCTCATTAGACAAATCAGGTGAGCTTGACAGTCTGTTGCTTTTGGTCTTGGTAAGATATTGGCAATAATAACGTTAACGGGGTTAATTGCCTTAATTCTTTGTCGCTTTTCAAAGCTCCTCTAAAGTGATTGGGGGTCTATCCACCCCGTTGCTTTTGTCAGCCATTTATGTCACAAGGACCATTGTCTTGCTGAAACAACTTGGTGAGGGACTGACAGCTATAAAACTGTGTTGTAACATTGTAAATTAGCCGATGACAGCCAGCATGCGCTGCTCATTGTCATTCCTTGTCATTGCCGTGCTCCTGCTGCAGACAGTACATGGACTTTCTGGGTTGGACTGTGGTACTCCTATTGAGTAGGCAGCCACCCCGTTAGACGCCGACAGCGTTATCGACGGCGATTGACAATACTCATACTGTTTCTTTCATAATGCTGGTATCATTTTGAATACGAGAAACTGTCAGTAGTATGACATGGGATGATAACTCCATACCTACTTAAGTGGTCTGTGTCAAGTGATATGGTGGCTGGTTACTGAGGAAGAATCCCCAGTTTACAAATGCATGCATGCTACAGTTCTCAGTAACGATACTGTACATATTATGTGTCTGGCTGCGCAATCTAATAGTTGATACATATTAACTGTGCCTATTTGTAGACCACCACCGACCTGGTAGCATATCGCCGGCTTTTGCTTGTAAGTAACGCTGCATCAGTGTATACTTCTCTTGGATTACTGTGTCTTTGTTCTTGTGTCTTATGAGGACATAGCTAATTCTTGTTTATGCGACACATTTACATGTATCTCCTACATTGTGGTATTATAAAAGAGCGAATTGCTGCTGTAATCACTGAATGAGCCCATTTTTAGACTGTCTTCCAGCTTTAAATGAGTGGACTACTCATCCTCACCACCACCCCTACATGAACTGTCTCATACTTTATACATCAACTGCTTATTGCCATGGCAACTGAATGTGGTTAATATCAATAACACATCAAACGTTTCAAAAACAACAGAAGCTGCTATTACACTTCCCTTCTAAAACCACAACATCAAAGGTTTTTAATTCTTAATTTCTCAGCTCAAATTTTTATGGTCCTCGAAGGAAGCACGTGTATTAAGGCGCAGTGAATTGTGTTTTGTTTTTTGAGATGCTTATTTGCTCAAGTTATGATTCCTCTTTTTCAGGGCTTCACAGACCATCTTTATTTTCTCTCCCTGGTGCTTCCGGCCAATATCCATCATTTTATTCAGACTTAGCAGCTGTACAATCATGGTAGGTTTTCAACCATTCCGAGTCGCTCTCCCCAGATCTGCAGCGCCTCACCAAAAGGAAGGCGCCATAGATATTACATTACTAATAAGTGAATTAATGATGATTCAATAACTTAATCCGTTAATCGTTCGCTTTATAACATGCTGTGGTCTTGAACTGGGGTCATAAATCAGTTAAAGTCATGAAAATTTCACCATTGCACTTGGCAGATTTTTTTGGGAAAGGAGAAATCTAAATGCTTATTGTGCAATAATGTTTTAATTTCAACTAGTAGAATTTTAATTAGAAGTATTTAAAATGCTGAAATTCACTTAATCTTTAGGCTGAGGAAAATTCAATCACTAAAATTTTTGGGTATAATGCAATTTTTGTGCATGGGCTAAGCCAGACTTTCCCATTCCGGATTCTCTTTTATCGCTATTAGCTGCAATAGACTAGCTGGGGGCTACGAAGGGTTTAACATCATGACATTGTAATTGTAAAAGTGATCTGGGCCTGATCCCTTCTGATCATGGGTCAATTCACTCTTTTACTACAATAGTTAAATAAACCATGTACAAAGCTGAGCAGAACAGTTACATCATAGGCAGCGTAATGGTGTGATAATACCTTATAATATTCACATTATATTTCACAAATTCCAAGAGTCCTGTATAAAGGATATGTGTGAATAATGAACTAATATGTATATACACTTGAAATTAGCTTTTCAATTCACTCTATCATGCATGAATTTATTTGACTGCGATAGTGTGATACTTTGACTCAATCCGATTATGTTCACACCTTGAGCCAGAGTTGTGTGAATGCGGAGTAATCCTGCCAGTTAATACTCTGACAACTTAACTCCTCTAAAGAATTTTCCATCTCTGCAAAGCTTATAGAATTAACTTTGGGAATTTGCAGAATTAGATGACCAAATGGAAGCTTTAAATGTTAAAATAGACCTAAGTGAACTTTTGAAATTCATCTAGAAAACCTGGCTTGATGATTTTACTCACTTAATGGAACAAAAGAGTCATGTAACGCCGTGGTAAATTAATATTGCTAATGGAATTTAGACCATAATATCTACCAGAGTACAGAGAAAATCCGGGAGAAGTTGAAATCAATATACATATAGAATGAAACATCATTCTTTTCTTCTTTTTAACAAACCTTGTGCTAAATAAGACATTGCAATAGGGATGCATAAACATGAAGCAGACATGTATGTAAGAATCTGTAACTGAGGAAAATAATAAAAAAAACTCACATCTGTTTAAAGTTTCCATACCCTGTTAGAAACCCTGACGTTGGCTTTTTGCTGAGCGGGTAATTGGAGACCTTCCTGACACCACCAATAACGCATGGCCCATTGAGAATGAGCGGCAAGTGCTATCCACTGAGCAACTGCTGCTCCCTTTGAAGAAAATAATAACCCTTAATTTGAAATTATATTTAAAACTACTTTGTAGCTTTGACCATTTAGCTAAGATCAGAATTCAGTCAAAATGAAAATTGCAAGACTGAAAAACTGTTAAATATGAGTGACGTATTTAGTAGCGATCTCAGATATGTAAATAATCATAATGAAATTTATGTGCTAAAAGTGTATAATATATCTATAAAACAACTATAATACTAATTATAAAAACTTGTTATAATTCTAAATATTAATATTTTTTGGTCGAATTTTACAACAGAAAACAATTCACTCAAAATTATTTACAACAGTTTTTCAGGGTAAAATTGGGCCCAAATAATTTATGGATACACAATATTGCTCGCAAATTTCCATTTGTTTATAAATCCATACTGGCATAAAGTTTTGAATCTGGTATATCCACTGAATATGCATTTTTTTCAAAGATATATGAAGAGGCGCATTAAAAATTGACAAGCGCTCGAGATGTGATGCAAAGGTGCAACCAAAGTGTAGTATGTTTGGTAGAGGTGTTAGAAAAAAGCTTCTTTCCCAGTTGGCTTTGATATTTGGAAATGGTGACTCAAATTACATCAAAGGAAACGGCGGCACTTAGCAGCCTGATTTGTGATTGTAGGTCCCAACATCTTCACCACATCAAAGCTAGCAAAGTGTGTCTCAAAGTAGTGCTGAAAACATAAAAAGAGCCACTGCATTTTTTTATAATAAATTATCATAATCATATTTCTTTTATTTCGCCTATGCGGTGTGCTGAAAGGCGCAGGATGACATGAGAACCATTATTAATTCTCTAGTGTTGGAAAAATAGAAACAGGAGATCTCCGGAATTATTGAGAGTCATCGTCTCTTTCTATTTATACTAATTACGTCTGATTTATGATTTTTTAGGCACGGTAGTGGTTATCCAGTCACATCTGTTGGTATGGGATCACCGTATTCAGGCTTACTGGCAGCAGCTCGGGGTTATCCTCCCCTTATCAACTCTCCACTATCACCAGGAATGTCACAACCATCGTTAGTATCTCAAGCAAACAAACATGACCTTCACTCTAGTATGCTACAAGAAAACAGATTTCTGTGAGTTCAGAATCTATTGTTTTCATTGAATCTTTTATTGATGACATGTGTGAAAAAAACCCATATTGGTAGGAAAGTTGTCCAGATTTTTGTGCATTTAACTTTAGGTAATTTGAGGGTCTACACTGATTTGAGTATTGCCCTAGTAGTAGTGGGGGGTTGCAAAGCATGAAATTTCAAATGTGAGACCTGTAATTTTATTTTGATTACTATGGTGATTCGATTGTGGAAACTGTTGGCTGTGAGCACTTAAGAATGATTGATACGAAAATTGAGTCTCTTATCTGTACTCAAGTAGGTTTAGTATGGAGTTGAGGGCACTTGAAAGTTTAGAAAGCACTATTTACAGGTTATACTAGCGAGGCGCAGTGACAGTGCCGCATTCAATCATCAAACGATCCGCTAACACAATACTCATACCTAACTGCCGGCTTGTCACTGTGCTTTTGTTTTATGAATTATTATTATATTTATAGTTATGGTATTTTATGAACCATTAATAATTCCTTTACTGTTTGTAGCTCACATCCATATGGTAATGGTTCAAACGGCCATCATGAAGAACCTAAAGAGAAAAAGAAGCCACATATCAAAAAACCTTTAAATGCTTTCATGTTATTCATGAAAGACATGCGTGCCAAAGTAGTGGCTGAATGTACATTAAAAGAATCAGCGGCCATCAACCAAATACTAGGCAGGAAGGTTGGTATCATTTACTGCTTGATCATAGCACATCATCATGCGCAATTTAGCTTTGATTCACTGTTGGCCTAAGAAACAGAATTGCAGATATGGTCCAAGTCCAAAGTATTACCAAGTAATAATTTTCAGTGAGTGTATGCATGTATGCATCACATTATTTGTTGGAGATTCTTTAAAAAGTTGTCGTTACTCGCCACCTCTTACACCACTACTTAGTGAGAAGAATGCATTCTGGGAGGCTAATTAGGGTGTGTCTAATGAGGCAGATAAATGACATTAAATTGTATCTGACTATCAAATACTGCACATCAATGAAACGTAACTGTTACTGTTGATACGGCGAGGCGCTCATACTTTACCTGTATATCAGTAGAGAAGACCTCTACAGCCTAATAAGAGTCGGTGGTGAGGATTAGAAATTCTATGGGATAATCTCTGCATCATTAGACAAATTTTACCGTCATTAATTCGAGTATAAAGATATTTGCACTTGAAAAAATGGCTAGTAATAAAAATGTAAGGAGAGAATTGGCAGATTTGCTGTTGAAGAGATTTTGGTGCGTTTTGAAAACATTATTCATACCAGACTATTAGCTCTGCAACTTGGGCTTCCATTACCTTATACCATAGCTAGCGCAGAATGCCGAGTTACAGGTACATACATAGACATATACGGAACAGAACACGTGTTATCATGTGAAGACTAGTGCAGATGATTAATTAAAAGCTGCCGTAATTGTTTGATGTTCAGACATAACCACTGAGATTCATTAGAGAAGCGTGTGAGATTAGAGAGAACAAAGAACTGTACATGTTTATCATATAAACACATGGCAAAACATCCTTATAACATGAAACTAGGAAGCTGCCTTTGGAACGAACCCACAACTTTCAACTGAATTCCTGTGATTTCCAGGATACCTATTGTAACCCTTTCTTGTTGTTAGATGTGCATAAGAAGTCATGTAGAGCGATTGGCGCCTGTGTATCTTCCCAAATTACAGGTTCTTCACTCCATTATAACTCACTACTGTCATTAAGCCGTGTGATGCTCAGATTTTTGGCGTTCATAAGTAAGATACACTAAATATGTGCTTGTTTTTTTTTATTTCTTCCAGTGGCACGCGTTAGACAGAACTGAACAGAATAAATATTATGAAATGGCCAAAAAGGAGCGAGAATTGCATTTAAAGCTCTATCCAGGCTGGAGTGCAAGAGACAATTATGCCATGCATTCGAAGAGGAAAAAGCGTCGAAGGGAATCTTCTGTAGAAAATAAAGGTACTTGTTTCCGGTTCAGCTGTTTTAGTTTCTTGTGATGTTTATAAAAATTGTTTACCAGAGAGCTATTTTATGTCAATGGTTATGAGCTATGCTCTAAAGAGCGCATCACCTGCGTCAAAAATAAAATACTTTATAACCATACCAAAGGAACCCATTAAAATATTTCATCACACATTTAGTGAGAGATCCAAAGAGCCGATATTTTGATGATGTGTTACCATCCCTAGTGATGAGCCAGTCTAATGACAGCAGACTATCATTGTTTGGAGTGAAGTAGACTACATCGATTGCATGAGCGACAGAGTTCATGCAAATTATATTGTATCTTACAAAACTTTGTTCAAGGCCAAGCATCTTAAAATCCTCCGCTGAATGGCACAGATGCCATGAATTCCCTTTGGGCATTGACCTATGCTATAATGCCCGCAGGGAAGAAAAAAATTGTTTTAGTTATTTTTGTTTTTGATACAAAAATCCCACAAGTGATTTAGAATCGGGAGTCTGTGCTCAAAATACTTTCGACATAATGCTAATATTCGAGACAAGGTATTACTGCTGAATATTAGAATAATTTAGCATTGCAGAGAAAGTTGATATGAAAATCAAACATGACAGCAGTCATCATTGCCTCTACGAGGCTGTGGTGTGCACATATGGAACCTAAGCGAACCAATTTGGATAAACAGCTTTCATTGCCCTTTGATCTATATTTTTGTAAGCAACTGATAGGCTTTTATCCCTTTGATGTCTCTACACTAGGAATATTTGCCGTAAACCAATGGATGCTCCATTTGCATTGGTGGAAAACGTCCGCACCAGATTAGCTGGCGCAACTGTGTTGGTAGTGTTGGTTATGACTGCGTCATTATTCATTTCCAGAACAAAAAATGGGTGGAAATGTTAATATTCTCCGATTAGATCCACCCATTTAAAAACATACAGCAATTAAATCAAATTAATTAACTTGCTAATCATTTTATGTTAAAAGAGTAGGCTTTGATAAATGGATTTTTGTTATTATTTTTGCAGAATGTACCAATCCAAAGAAGTGCCGAGCAAGATTTGGCCTCGATCAGCAGAGCCAATGGTGCAAACCATGCAGGTACGATAATGACTAGGTTCACTGTGTTGTTAGTCGTTGTGTGAAGTGTTGAGAGGGTGATAGCCTATTATTATAATATATCCCTATCACACCACGCGCTCAATACTTAGCACCAACCCCTCCATCATCTGTTAATCAAAAATTCCAAATTAACCATCAACCGCCACCTGATGTAAATCTGGAGGTTGTCTCATCTGAAAGTAATCATAAGAAACACCATTCCTGTGAAAACCTAAATTGAGTAGTTCAAATAAATACCACATTCAACTCAACCTGTGAACCTTTAACAGCAATTACCAATTATTTCTTCATTTCTTTGTGCAATTGCATAAAATCTCAAAAGTCTCAATTTTCGATTATCACACCTTCTCCAAATTACGTGCACACCATGGAACAGGTTTGACATTGGCGATTGCCAAATATTTTGGAAGGGTATTAGTGTTGTATCAGGTTTATAAAGGGGATAACTTCTCTCCCGAATATCTATTTTCATTTTATGTGCTGTGAACATGTTTACACCTTGACTACACGCTATATTTTTGCACAGTGTTAGTGGCTGATTTCATTTGCACTCACGCACTTGCACCACACATATGTTGATCAATGTAACTAGCCAGGCACTTGAATATATATTTATTACAGATCTATAGACCACATGCCCACCTCTCAGCCCCACATGATGCCAGTAGTAAGTACCCCCACTGTCCCCGACCATTGCAACATGCCAACAGACCTCAGAATAAAGTCTGAGTCTAATGATTCGATGGCCTCCGCGGGCGGGATGACGGAGGGGTCAACTACTGGCCAAGGTGGTAGCTCTGGGGCTAACACATCACATACTCAAATAGACCAGAGTAATACACAGTCATCTCAGTCTATGAATCTGTCGGCAGTTATTGCTGCTAGCAATGAGGCTGTGTGCTCATCTGCACCAGGTACTAAGCTGCATGCTGCATGATTACAAACCAAACTGAGTAAACTACTAGTAACCCTAACCGTCACCACATTATTACTACCGTATACCTGGGTGTTGTAGTCTCTACACTACAAGTCGTAGTCGCATCTCATTAGAGTTTATTATCATTATTACCTTCTAACCCAAGTGTTTGTCGCTCTGTCTGTGCATGTGTAACCCTTGTCTGCATTGATATAAGACCTGCAGGTGAGATGGGAAGAATTGTCTTCTTCTACATCTCATCAACAGCGATATGGAAACCTCACTGTCTGGAGTTTGCGGTACTGTTATCATGCACAGGGAGATCGATATTCAGTTTAGTTGAGAAACTCCTAAAATATACAGTCTACTTTAGTATAGTAGTCTTCTGACACGCCTATGTGCGCCTCTCCTGTCTAATGATGATGAGTGAAGGATGAAGAGGCACACAATTTTAATCAATGGATGTCTTTAGTCTAGCCTGGTTTTGGGAATTGGCTTTGTCTGAAAAATACCTAATTTTGGATGAGGGATATAAAGCGGATTGTTATTCAGGTTTGCTTGGACCTGATGTCGAAATGTACTAATGTGCCATGCTGGCTGGATAAGCATTACACTGCTGACAAAGCTTTAGTCTTGGTATAGCGGTCTGTCGACAACCAATGCTTCAGCGGTCAGATAGGCTAACTAATGTTGCAAGAAGTTGCAAGCAGATTGGGAGCATAAATACTCTGCCAAACATAATGCAGTAGGGCATTGCTTGGGAAGACTTCCATGTTGTGGTGCCAAGATGATCAAGGAAATTTTGTTGAATATTTTTTGTCGTCCGAAATACATGCATGAGTTTGCCTCCTCCTGTGTTGGTATGTTGTTGCAATTGTGCTTCCATACGTCATTTTGAAGGTGAAATTGATCATTGTGTCTACTGCGTCTGGTTCTGAATACATCACCATTTCTCTTTTCTGGTCTTCAAAAGATGCATGCATGCTCAACGCTTCCTATATGCTACTCTTTCATCTGTATTGCTCAGTCTGCTTTTTCAGAGAGATGATGACCAAGAAGCTGTACCCTTGTTGTATGTTATGCTGATGCAGTTCTCCATACCATTTGTGTGTCTGTATCTAGCGGTAGGATATCAATATATTGAAATCTGTTTTAGACGAAAGAAGAAATGCATTAGATTCATGACAGGCGACCCTGACGCAGACGAACAGACAGACAAGGAGGAGGATGATGACGATGATGATGACGCCGATAATAACAACAGTATGAGCGCCAGCGGTGTAGGAGCTGCTGGAAGTGAGAGTGATGATTCCTCCTCTCAGAATGGTTACGGGTCTGAGTGCGGTACAACATCCTCTTCAGTCAGTCATGAGCCTCCCTCAACCAACAGAATCACTGCTCCCTCCACCAGCAATACCACAAACTCGATGCACAAGCATAGCATTGGTGGGATACTAGGTAATGAGTGTTCCACTAGTAGGATTAACTCCGCTCAACAGTCTTCAAGTTTTACTAGCTCACACTCAACCAGCCAAAGAGATAATGACTCAGGTATTCCTGCCAGTAAGCCTATCATTCATGCAACATGAAATATTCATAGAGTCCAGAAGTCCGACTCTGAATTTCCACCTGGGAGCGCAGTCGGAAAGAATCAAGCTGCAATTCAGCGCTATAATATGGCGATGCAGTGGTGGTTCCTCACAAAACATATATCTTTGACAGAAAGTGACTGTCGTAAAATGAAGATATCTTTCAGTAGCTGCATGTATGGAAGCTATTGTGTTGTGTTTCGAGTCGAACTATCATGACTTGTAAATAAAACTATATCTCTCGAAGATAAAATGTATCTAAGCCACTGGTATTTGACGTCTCAATCTCATAGACACCCATAGTCATTGTAAGTATTGTGTTGTACACTATGTTTCCAAGTTTTCTATGAAAAGAGTTGTAGTTTCATGCGTACGTTTATTTAGTTGTGATCCATGGTAATTTGGCTTCTGGCTCATGTATAACACTGAGACACAACTCCTAATTTGCACTGCTGGCAAGACGTTATATGCATAGACAAGAGTGCTCGAATTGTAAATTAAGTCAACTTTTGTTGTATTTTCTGCAGCCTTTCACTTTTTCAATAGACGACAGGCTTGCGCTACCTCTTTCAGTACCAACTATCTTTTTTGGTATGTATCATCTACATTGTATAGTACAATAATTTTTGTGACTTAAAATGTTGCAATTAGTTGAACATTAATATTTTTATAATTTTGTGTAACATGTCTTGAAAATTTCTAATTTAAACATGCAAATCTGAATTATTGACGAAAGACAGCAGCATCAGTTTTTGTTTGTATGTTATTTGATTGCGCCATGATTATCATAGCTACTGTGTAGTAGATTGTGATCATACTGGTATGAATACATCTCATGACTTAGTTAACCCTGCAGTGTTTACTCTGTGTTGTTCGCCTCACAGTTAATGCAAGGCTGAATCCTTTTAGATTTAAATTCACGAATCGAACAACTTGATATTCGGAATAGAACTCCTCAGTTTTTTGGAAGTTAGAGAGTTTGTTGAGGAGATTAAATACACCAATGGCACCATTGAGAATCCGAATGTTTTTTTTGCTGCTGACAGGCGAGAAAATCTGATAATATATGGGGGTCTCAGCTTAACAATCTTCACATTTAAGAAGCCTTTCTCCACACTTAACCTCCACTTTGTGTAAACTTCACAACTTCATACTATCAGTATTAAATTCAGACAGAAGACATTACTATTATTACTCCTCTCTCATCTGTCTTCACTCCTGTGATTTGCGCTGTAGGCACTTTATGGTATATTTTCTGCATATTTCTAACCCCAGGGGAGTAACTCTGGGAAATTAGGCACCAGGCTAGTCATTGCCAAGTTTTAAAAGCCCCTCCAACGCTTTTTGCCTTTTTGAGCATACACCCCCACCGACGGCTGTATTAAAAACATTTATGCCTTTAATGGTCAAAAACAACCCCTTCAGCAACATAAAACTTGAGAATATCAAAGAGTGAATGGGAATATTCTGAAACAAACTTTGTAAATGCAACCCCTTCAACTCCTTTATCACGGCAAAAATACATTTGATACCCCTTCAAAGTTGGAGTTGAGCATGTCTCACAAACACCCCCTTGGAGTTGAAAAAGTGACTACCCTGGTGCACTTTATTTTCGAGTCAAAGCCCTGGGTTTCTAACTAAGGCAATGAGAGATTTGGATACTTTTTTCAGTTTATGTGAAAAGAATGATGTTTGGGAGCTCTTCAGATAATAATCTATCGATAGAGGTAGCAATAGCATTGATCAAATTTACTATGATATGGTTTTGTTACAGCAAAAGAGTTTGCAAGCTGAAAAAATCCAACCACAGTCGTCATCCAATGATGACAGGAAATGTAATTAGCCTGGGTGGGATTTGATTACAGGTACTACAAACAAAACGTACAACTTCACTTTTGGTCAATTTTGTAATTGGCAATCAGCAGTTTGACACTCCATCACAGGACCCAAAATTAATTGGTTACAGAGAATAATTATTTCCATAATAATATGGATATGCTGAAATTTATCACCTAGCTGTAAGTTTGTTTTTGATACTATAGCCTGGCTTGGCCTGGACTACTGGTCGAGATTTTTGGAGATAATTTTTAATTGAATAATTTTGATTGAATTGATTAGTACATTTGGCCAAGATGGTTGATCCAAGGCAAACTTATTTCTTTATCTTCTAACCATTGCTTTGATCCTCATATCATCCTCATTCTCTTACAGCGGGTATCAGCTTTATTGCCAAACGGTATGAGTATACTCAGTATGTACAGAGTTTGCTGTTGCGAGGAGTATATACGTGCTGAATTATGATTTTTGAAAGCTACCATGGAAAGGTTTGTAACAAAATATAATGGTACAGAGAATTTAATTTTGTCACATTTGTGATAAGCTGAATGTAGCAGAGTTAAGGTCGGTGGGTAGGATGTAGTTAGGTAAACATAAATCCACAGTTCTCTGATTTTTGCATATAAATTACATCTTCAGCAAAAAAAACTATTTAGGAGCTGAGTAGTTGATTCTACCCATTGTATTACTAAAGACGGACAGTCTTCTCGGAACTGTCATATTTTCAACTCAAAGCATTGCCGTTCAGGAAAATGTGCCACCTTTTTTTCATTTTCCTCTTTGAGGAAGAACAATGTTTATTTCATCATTATTGCAGTAATTGTATTGGTCAATAGATTGTGAAAAAAATCAATATCATAATGAAAGAGAAAAGATTCAAAGTATACAATATGTTTCCTCTCTCCTTGTCTCAACAGTTTAGGGATGGATATAGATATGGATGATATGATATCACCTTTTCATTATAAGGAAGGTTGAAAATTCATAGCCTTTGAAAACAAAAGTTTGAGGTGGCACCCTAGAAAAGAAATTTGATGGTTGCAAGCCCACATGTGCACTAAAAATTTGGTTATATTGGTTCATTTGATCCATCAAGCTGCTTTTTTGCCAATTTTGGCATGAAATACGCATTTATTTTACGTCTACAACAAAATTTGCCTTCCAGTTATGATGGGTTTAGAATATCAACGTGTTGAGATGGCTTCTCAGTGTATCATGAAAAAAATACGGAAAAAGAAATTCATGAAATCTCGCTTCTCTAGTGAAAATGCAGTGCCTGGTCAAACATTATTTTTTTATGCAGTTTCAGCGCAAGAAAACTCCGGCAACCACCCAGGCGTTAGCCTTTTACTATCTTCGTTCAAAGTCACAGGCATGACATCTGTATTTGGTTATGACAAGTGTGAAGAAAGGAGCGATAAGCTACAAAACCTGATTTTAAGTATTTAATATCTGGGAAGGTCCCACACCAGTTATTGTTGTATCTAGTTGTATGTCAAAACAACATTGTAATTGGGAGTTACACTCTCTGACTTAAATAGAAAGCAACTCATATGAATAATACAACATTATGAATAGTTGAATCAAGGATCTAAATCCTTGGTTGAATACATACAACAATAATACAACTCATGTGAATAATAATACAGCACGGCTGCAGTGGATTTGCCACTACAGAGGTCAGAGTACACAAGTCTACAGCGAAAAAGTATGACTTTCTTCAGTGAGACACTCTAATGATCCACCTCAGCAGCATGAAGCCACCCCTGTGTGTTGGTGAGCATATCAGTGTGAGTTTACCAAATTCCCATTTTGTCTCTGCTGCTCAGCCATCAGGACTACCAACTCACTTCATTGTCTGCATATTTGGTCTCTCATGCTAACGTTCTATACAAGGCCAGTGCAAAGAGGTTTGGTTGCTTCCCTCTATACCATCCGTTTAGAGCTGTTATCGCCTTGAAATTGAAACCCGCCCCATGTGCCAAGTTTCATTGCAGAGAACCTCTGTTAATACCCTAGCATGGTAGTTACCGGTAGAGTAGTGCTTACACTACTCAAGTTCGAGTCATTTTGAGACCATTTGCAGAGTACGAACCCGATATATGAATGAACTTGATCTCAGTCTCAGTATTATTTGACGAGGGTTTGTTTTGATGAAAGAGCAGCTGACCAATGCTCTCAGTCCAGCCGAGTCCGTGGGACATGTGATTGAGAATGAAAACCTAGCTGGCTTGCATTTACTTACACCTACACTACAATAATCCAACACGCCTCGAAGAGCGAGCATCGGTTTGGATCGATTTGCCAGTATATATTGCCAGGTTTAGTGCGTAGAGTTCAAGTCATGAGAGGCTGATCTCGGAGGTGATGATCACATGTGTTAATGGCCCGGGTTATAAATAGGTTATTACACAAAAAAGGCAATAAAAGGCTCACAATGAAATTTGTACCAAAACAACAAAAAATCTCTTAACATTAATAATCAAGTGGATCATAATATAGTGCTGAATGAACCACAATAAATATTTACCATGCACAAAACTATCTGGCCCTATGGTTGGACTTGGGATCAGTAAAACAGT
>ERZ1740068.655-NODE-655-length-14651-cov-8.282201_pt1 | contig 14651 bp, 10 predicted proteins | sample MGYA00581735_ERZ1740068 | MGnify/ENA primary metagenome ERZ1740068 (study PRJEB43018, sample SAMN04849740) | marine metagenome | isolation source: floating plastic debris | place: Pacific Ocean | collected 2008-08-30 | study: EMG produced TPA metagenomics assembly... | reverse complement strand
AGGGGGTGGGGTTTGGTGGGTTCTACAATCTGTTGTGTGAACATCTGCATTTATCGAAAAATAATTATTGATAATTAAGTTTAAATATCTAAAAAAGATAACTAGATTCATTGCCGAAAAGATAAATTATGAGCGTTGAGCCAAAATATAGAGTAGGAGATTCAGTAGTTATCAAATCTTATCCAAAGGTTAATCCACTAGAAGGGGACCCAAATCAGGTTCCTCCCATCATGGTCGTGACAGGTGTAGAAGTTGAGAACAAAAAGAAAAAAACACATGATAATCAGACAGGTCGGCAAATAGCAGAGAGAATTAAATATCACTTAATTTGGTTTGATAACAAGAAATATGAGTTTGTAGAAAAGATACTGTATGAGAGTATGCTTGACCCTATAGATTTACAATTGGGTGAAAAATGTGAATACGAGTATGGCGAAAAAGTGGTCTTTAAAACACGTTATGCAGAATTAGATAAAACAAAAGTGTCTTCTTCCAATGTTCAAACTAAGTATTCTGATCAAAAACCAAAAAAGGCCCTTTCTGAAAATGGAGAAAAAAACAAAGACAATGTAAAAGATGTAATTACAGTCAACCCACTTGTTACATTTTCGTCTCCTGTATTTTTAATGTCTGGCGTAAGAAAGGAAGTAAATAATATGCTATATGATGATCATGGTGGGATCAAGAAACACTCCTCAGATACGTATATAAAAATCATGTATTTCAATCCAACCTTTCAAAAGTATAGTGAGTTTGAGATACCCAGAGAGTGTTTAATGAAAGAAATTAAAGAAAAAGATTTGAAGAAATAAGAGGCTGTATGAAAATGATTGTACAGTTATTGAACCAAATGAAGTCATGAGCGTCAATTAATCCGACCATTAATTTGGGATAATACATACGGTGATTAAGTAGATCGTTGCGATGTTTATGAATTTCTTCACCTTGCAGCAAGGCAAAGAAATTATAAACATCGCCAGAGTAATTCTGTAAAGCTGGTATGCCCATATAAAGAGCATTAGTAGTGCAAAGATTATTTCTATTGTATTCATGCTTTGGATCATATTAAAGTTATGCAGTTCTCTCAATACTTCTAACGTAGAAACTAGGAGTTTGGCTAATATTACGCGGGAGTCGAGAATTCGGCTAATGGTTCGTCTGAAAAAGATGTATGTACATTCAATTGAATAAACCGCGCATACAGCCTCTTTTCTAATAATACAATTTTGGCACCAAGAGAGAAAGACTGGTTTAAATACCGAGGATACCCGCATATTTCAGAGGACATTCCATTCTCCAAGAAGAAAGATTTGCTGAGGTATATTCAATCACCCAGGAACATTGCTAGGCACTCTTTTCTTCCTTTAATATCTAAGAATATAATTCAAAGAAGGTATAAACTTAATCATCAAGGTAGGAGATCTCATAGGGTTTTTAAGAAGGGGGAATGGCAGTCTACCAGAAAGGTAAGAGTAATAGAATACCCTTGCCATAAGGATTCCCATATTTACAGCTATTATAGTCAGAAGATAGTTCAACCCTATTATGAAGAATTACTAAAGAAAGACGCGCTTTTAAATTCTTCTGTAATTGCCTATCGTAAAATACCTATTGAGGAAGGGGCCGACAAAAATCGATGCAATATTCATTTTGCAAAGGAGGTTTTTGATGAAATCAAAAGTAGAGAGAATTGCGTCGCACTACTGTATGACATTGAGAATTTCTTCCCTTCATTAGATCATAAATTATTAAAGTTGGCTTGGGCAAAGGTCTTAGGGAAAAAGACGTTGCCTAAAGATCACTATAATATATTCAAGTCAATTACAAAGTACTCTTTTGTTAACCTCAATGACCTGAAAGTTGATAACAGAAGGTTTGATGAAAAGAAGCTTGCAGAAATTCGAGCCTCAGGTAGAAATTCATACTTTCATTCAGTAAAGGACTTTCTTGATTCAGACATAAAAATTTATAAAAATCCACACGGGAATAAAGGAATTCCTCATGGCTTACCAATTAGCGCACTGATGGCAAACATCTACATGTTTGAGTTCGATCAATCTGTTGCTCAACATTTAAGTAAGAATCATAATGTTTATTATAGGCGCTATTCTGATGATATGATTTTCATCTGCAAAAAGAGCGAAGTTGATATTGTCAACAAATTTGTTTTAGATCAGATCAAAAATATCAAGCTGATTGTTGCGCCTGATAAGACAGAGAAAGTGTATTTTGAAGAGTCTAATGGCATAATTCGGACTAACAGAATAGATGCAAGCGGAAAAATCTCTAAAGGTGCTCCTTTGAACTATTTGGGTTTTGAATTTTATGGCCACAAAACCTTGATTAAATCCAAAAACATTGGGGGCTTCTATCGAGAAATGAAAGAGTCCGTAAACAGAAAACACAGGAGAGTAGAAAGATTAAAGCAAAAATACTTGCTGGATGATTTACCAATATTTAAGAGAAAGATTTACAGGCTTTACTCTTACAAAGGTATTGGACCTCGAAAACTAGTCATAAATCAAAGCAATAAAAATAAGAAAAGAGTTAAAGACTACAGAGGTAATTTTATCAGCTATGTCAGAAAATCCTCAGAGATCATGGGTGATAAAAATATAGAGAGGCAGGTTCGCAACCATTGGCGGATACTTCAGGCAACAATTAATAAATACAATTTCTCAAATCGCACTTCAAACAGGAAAAGCAAAGACCTTTAGCAGATATATACTAACCTCAGTTCGACGAAAAAGGGATAATAAACCTAAAGGGCAAAGGTTTTTATCAGGAATTGTGTCAAAAACAGGGTTAGGTCATAAAGAATTTGTATTTTTCTAATAGTTACCAATTATTAGAAATGACCTAACCCATGATATATATCGATAAGTTAATTGAAATTTTCGTTAAGTGCGACGATTTCTGCAAGGACTATGAGCAATTCATTGAGAAGTGTGCTTTCGTAGACCCAATAAAAAAAACTCTCTTCACTAAAAAGTAGGATGAGTTTAAGTGAAGTAATGAGTATCGTAATTTTCTATCATTACTCAGGCTATGAATGTTTCAAATACTTTTACAAAAATGGTATTCTCAAGACCTGGAAATCCTACTTTCCAGATGCTTTGAGCTACAATCGTTTCGTTGAGCTAAAGCCTGATACGAATGTCCCATTATTCTTCTATTTGCATCATCAGAATGTAGGCCGATATACCGGCATTTACTATGTTGACTCCACCAAATTAGCAGTTTGTCATAACAAACGAATCCATAATCACAAGGTCTTCGACGGTGTGGCTCAACGAGGGAAAACCTCCATGGGATGGTTTTATGGGCTTAAACTGCATCTAATCACTAACGAAAACGGAGAGATGATCAGCTTTACTTTTTCTTCTGGTAACAAGTCTGATTGTAATAAAGAAATCATCGAATCTTTGACAAGCAACATAAAGGTTGGCAAACTCTTCGCCGATGCAGGATACGTTTCCAGCAAACTGGCTGAAGACTTACTTGAAAAAGGTATCCAGTTATTCTACAAGTTCAAAAAGAATATGAAAAACAAATTAGTTCAAATAGAAGATAAATGGTTGCATAAGAAAAGGACGATTATCGAAACCATTTTTGACCTGCTCAAAAACATCTTCGAACTTTGGCATACCAGGCATAGATCAGTGGACAACGCTTTCAACAATGCCCTGGCTGCATTGGCAGCTTATCAACACCTCGATCAAAAGCCATCGATTACCAACTCAAAAAGAAAAGTTGTACTTTCTTTAGTTACGGCGTCGAACTGAGGTTATACTAGTTATTTAATTCTACATATCCTCCAAATCAACCTTCCTCAACCCAGTCACTTTCCTGATCACATCATGGTCCAAACCTTCTTTCAGCATCTTACGGGCAATCGCCAAGGCCTTTTCATGCTCGGTTTTGAGTTTAGCCAACTCCCGCTGCTCAGTAGAAGTCACTTCATAGTTGCCACTGTTCTTCAGTTTTTCCAGCGTGCCGGAGTCTACGAAGCTGAAAAATTCCGTCTCGTTGATGATCAGGTGTTCGATGACTTCTATGTGGAGGATGTTGCCGCTTTTGAGGAGTCGGTCGGTAGTGTCGAGGTCGGCAGGGGATGGGGAGAGTTCGCCGCTGGGGTGGTTGTGTACCAAAATCACCTTCACCGCCTGCTTATGCACCGCTATGCTGAAAAACTCATGTGCTTTGATCGTCACGGCGTTGATACCACCCAAACTCACCAACTCTACAAACAAAATCGTGTTGTGATTGTCCAAGCCCACGACCCAGAAGTGTTCTTTGTTGCGTCGGATTTTACTTTCCCGCATCAGGACTTGCTGCATGATGGCATATACATCGGTTGAATTGAGCAGTTGGATTTTTTGGTTTTGTGTAAGTCTGACGTTCATAGTTTGATAAAATTAGTGATTGTTTGGGTAAATTGGTTGGTTTTGCTTGTAGGATAATAATCTGGTAATCGTCGGCAGTTAGAAACTGCCTTTTATTCCTGGGCACCAGTTTGCGCAACCCGGTTTCAAACTGGCGCCAGTAGGGAAATTATAGGCTAGCACAAAAAATTCATCAGAGTCCTGGATCATTCGAAACATGAAATAGAGGACAATCTGCCCAAGTATTGCTAAGCTGCCCAGAAGGAAATTCAGTACCTCTTAAAATTTCTGGGTTAATATTTGCTCCTCGTCTTGCTTATGTGCTGGTAGCTAAGACGCTGACAGTGCATAAATACCGTAAATCGTAGCCACAAGCTTTTTAGGAGTCAGGTATTTTATTTAGCTTATAGCCTCATTGCGCTAAAGAAGCTAATTCTCCTTGTGGATACATAGTTACTATCGAAAAGTATTAACTGAGATAAACTAGTATGAAGAAGGTCAACAGTATAATTTTTGGGATCCTTTTATCAGTGATAACCTACTTTCTTGCTGACTTATTGCCCCTGGAAGAAGAGGGTAAACGCTGTCTTGCTGTAGTTATTCTGATGGTTTCCTGGTGGGTCTCGGAGGCAGTCTCTCTCGCGGTTGCAGCATTGCTACCGGTAGCGCTGTTTCCTTTATTGGATATTACGACACTCGCGGAGGCAACTAAACCATATAGCCATCCGATAGTATTCTTGTTCTTGGGTGGATTCATACTAGGTTTAACGCTCGAGAAATGGAACCTTCATCTCAGGATCGCACTGAGAATTATCAAAGTCACAGGCCTAAAGCCGGATGGTATAATCCTGGGTTTTATGTTAGCGACCTTTTTACTGAGTATGTGGATCAGTAATGTGGCTGCCACCGTGATGATGCTACCGATCGCCTTGTCGATACTCTCCGTGACCAAAGAAAAGTATGGTGAGCAAAAGGGGTTTACCAAATTTGGATTTTCGCTGATTGTTTGCATTGCTTACTCTGCTAATATTGGAGGTATTACAACCATTATTGGCTCTCCTCCTAATGCTGTGATGGTAGGTTTTATGAAATCCAACTATCAGCTCGATATCTCTTTTTTAGACTGGATTGTAATCGGACTGCCATTTGCAGCAATACTGCTCATGGCGGCCTACGTCATTTTGGTAAAAGTAATAAGTCCAAGTCGCTTACCGAGACTGGAAGAAGTGGAGGTGTTGCTCCAAAATCAGATTGCCAGGTTAGGCCCGGTGAGCAGGCCGGAAAAAAGGGTTGGTTTGATTTTTCTAATAACGGCGAGCCTATGGATCTTTAGACCGTTAATTACAAATGCTTTATCGATTAACCTTTCAGATCCGCTTATTGCCATATTTATGTCTGTCATGGTTTTTGTCACTCCTTCCGGTAATGGCGATCATAGCTTTCTCATGAAATGGGAAGACACCAAAAACCTGCCCTGGGGAATGTTAATATTATTTGGCGGAGGACTCAGTATGGCTGGAACCCTCATTGATACAGGAGTGGTAGAATGGATCGCCACCATTTTTGATTCGGGTACGAGATCTGTGAGTTATTTCCTTCTGTTTGGAATCATTGTGGCTTCCATGGTTTTCCTAACGGAGTTAATGAGCAACCTCGCCTTAACAACCTTGTTTCTTCCAATTGTAACTGCCATAGCTGTAACCATGGATCAGGCTCCAGCAGAAATTGCGATGGCTATCACAATGGCATCAAGTTGCTGCTTCATGCTGCCCGTAGCCACTCCTGCCAATGCAGTAGTTTTTGGAAGTGGCTATCTGAAAGTGAAGGACATGGTCAAGGCTGGGGTTTGTATCAACATTTTCGCCTTTTTACTTTTAATAATTCTGTTCCAGTTAATCCTCAATTAAAAATGGCGGACACGACAAATCAAAAGACATCCGTAGCGCACATAAAAAGCGCCTTTGAAGCTTGGATAGCAGAAGAAACAATCGGCCTGGAGTCTATCCTTATCATCAATGGGTTTGGGTATTCAGGGGCAATAAGTGTTGGCGAAGGTGCAAAGTCAATTGAAGAATGGAAAGAAGATATCAAAAATGTACAGGGAAGTTCGCCTGAAAAGAAGCTAAACTTTAGTATTGGAGAATTAGAATATAAGCTCTTCGATCCAAGGCAGGACAAGCAAAAACAAACTAATAAGAGTTCCATTTTGGAGCTGAAGATTAGAGATACTTTCTTAGCATATGCGAAAGTAAAGAAAAAGACAGACGAAGCCAGGGTACGATTTTCACTACAGCGATTCTTGACGTTGGCTGCACACGATTTTTGGCAAAGCCTGATCAATTCCAAATACATCAAAAAAGAACTGCAAAAGGAATATGAAAGCAGTATCAAAGGATTCAAGGACGAATGTGAGGACAAAGAGAACGAACAGCAGCTTCTCACCTTCTTAACAGAAAAGATTAGCACCACACTGGAGTCGGACCGAAACCATCTCTTTCTATATAAAAAACTGAGTGATCCGGTATTAAACCAAGGGTCTGGAAAGAATTACATCAAGACAGATTTAGGTGTCATTAAAAAGAGGGCAATTAATTTAGACGATAACGAAGACTACTCAAAAAAAATAGCGCTTTACGAAGAAGCTGTCGAAGCAGAGACCGAGGAAACAGCTAACAAAAATAAGCGTTTTTTACTCCTGTCAAATGCAAACTGGTTACGAGCACAGAACTGGTCACTATTTAATGAAAAGACTGAACAGAGCGAAGAGCTTGACTTATACGACTATCCCATTTTCACCTATTTGCTTAAGGAAGAAGGAATAGGAAAAGGTACCATCAATTTCTTAGAAGATGCTGCCAAGGCAAATCCAAGAAGTGACGATGACTTGATAGATGTTATTTTTAATATTCAACAAGAAAAAGGTAAGCCAATATTTGCAAACTTCGAGCTAGCCCGTAAAGAAGGCTTGAAATCACAAATGATGATCGCATTGATCGATGAGGAGGCTGAAGAGCAATATAATGAAGAAAAAATCCTCGGAGTATTGAAGGTATTTTCCAGTTGGTCAGAACCGCTATTTTCCTTCAAACAAAACGAGGCAGTCTCGATGGTTAAGGCTGCCTCAAAGCAACTTGTTGGTTTTAGATTGAAGGAAAATAAAAAGAATTGGGAAAATAAACTTCAGACCATTAACGCGGAGCTCATTGAACTCACTAAAGAAATAAAAAGTAAAAAAGGCAAAGAGAGAAAAGAATTTGAGAACAAAATAAAAAAAGGACTTTCAGAAAAAATTAAATATTTCACCAAGTTAAAAAGAATTAGAAAACGTTTAGGCAATAGCTTTTCCAGCAAATGGGATTATGATCAATTAGAGCGCGACCTTGGTTTTCAGTTCAATTCCCTTCGCAACTTCTACCTTTCAAAGATCAAAATCGAAAACACTCACTTTTTTGGAAACACGGAATGGAAGTTTGATCATCAAATGAATATTCTGGTGGGTAAAAATGGATACGGTAAAAGTTTCCTATTCCGGTTGATCCTTGCAATGCTGACCCAAAACAAAACAGTCATCAAAGACTACCTGAAGCTAGAAGAGCATCAGGACGAACCTGAGATAGTACTGGACTTTGAGCGATCAGAGAGGCCTGAAAAATCAAACGGTGTAGCTGAAAAGCTTCGAATTTCAAGAAACAAAAACAACTTCGCCTCTCAAAAGAATACAGGTGAAGGCTATGTAGATGAGCCATTTGATTTTGGCCATATTCCTGTGTTAGCCATTCCTGATGTTAGGTTCGTCAGAAGATCAAAATCAGTACCAGGAATCGGCATGTCATTAAATGGCGAACTGCGGCTTATTGGTGCCAAAGCCTACTTAGACGGCGAACCGTACCATGACATGATTGGGGAATTTATCAGTGAACTTTGTATTCGCTACCTGGATGAGTTTCCTAAATGGGAACAAAAAAACAAATCAATAGAGAATAAAATAGAGGAATTCTTTAAAAGAGAGGCACCCTACAATTTTCTTCAGAAAGTGGTGAAAAAACTGACTGATGACAAAAAGTTCAGATTTGTTTCGATTGATCGCTTACCAGATCAAAATGGGTTTGATTTCCGTGTTTTAATGCATGATGCACATGGAGGCCCAAAAGGTGATGAAGGAGCTGTCCCAATTCAGTACCTATCACAAGGAACGATTTCAGTACTGGCCATATTTGGAATTATCCATAGGTTTCTAAAATCATCTCATGGCTGTAATGCCAAAAAAGCTAATAAGATGCCTGGTCTCGTTCTTATCGATGAAGTTGATGCTCACCTACACCCCGAAATGCAACTGAAAGTTTTAACATTGTTGAAAAAAACATTTCCTAAAGTTCAATTCTTCATTTCAAGTCATAGCCCTTCAATAATTATGGATAATGAGAACGTTGAAGATAGTCAAGGACCTACTTCGATTAGGGCACTAATGTCTGAATCGGACACCAGAGGATTCATATTAAAGAAGATTGAAGTGAATGACGTCGGTTTGACTTATTCAGATATTACTAAGAAAGTATTCGGAAGTCAGGTATTTGACAGCAAATTCTATCAAATGTATTCGAAGCAGTACGATGAAGAAATCGTAAAACTGAGAAATAAGTCTCAACTGACTGAAGATGAAGAAGACTTATTGGAACAACTGAAGAAATTCTCTCAAAAAGAACAGGAGTTTTCAGAGTTTGAGTTAAAAATTCTTCATCAGAGAATGAAAATAATTGAATTGGAAAGAAAGCTAAACGATAGATAAGTTGAAAGAGATTGATGAAAAACTAATTTGTGATTATATACGCACTAAATCAAAAAAGGACTATCGCCAGCTACTCCTAAGTTCGAATGAAACTGATTTAAGAGAAGAACACTTTCGAATCTTAGTAAATGAAGTTGATCTCTACGAAAGACAAATTGATTCGCTGAACAATTCACTATTGAAAAATTTTGCTTTCAGTAAAAATCATCGAGCGCTAGAGAACTATTCATCATTTTTAAAAACAACTTTAATAGATAACCCCAACAGTGACTCATTGATATATCGACTACTTCGTCATTTTGAGCTAACCTATGAAAATGGCGTCGAAAAAAGAGATAAAAGCTTTAATGAAGAGCCATTCTTTATTGCCTATTATTGCTATCATTTTTTAATTGAAGCAGGTAAAGAAAAATTATACGCTGAATACTGGGCTTCTTCTACTTTTCGAAAATACGAGTTTTTCTTTTCATACACAGACCAGTACTGGGTAGATTCCCAGAAAAACACAATCAATACGGATTGGGAAGAGACGATTGAGAAATTAGACTTTGTAGAAATTAATAACAATAAAAAGAAGAATCTCTTGGCGGTAAGTATTTTTAAGCGTTTAACCTCAAATGCAGCGTTTGCAGAAAAGGCTTTTCTTTGGGATGAAGGGGCTGATCTGACAGACCGAAGGATAATGCCAAAAATATTAGAAGTAATCAGGTCAAAGACTTTTGTCCAATTAGTGCAAACTTCAATGCTATTCAAAGATGACAGCGAGACAGACCCAAATTGGTGCTATCAGGAATGGGAAATTGCATCTGAAGAAAAAATTGATAAAGTATTTCTTCGTCTTGAACATATAAATGAGAATCAATTTCAATGGATGGAAGCCTTAAAACGAAGTAAAAATAGCAACTTCGAAATATGGTACGAAGACATATTTAATCCTTCAAATCTCTTACATGTTCTAAATACTGAGCATACCTTCTCCGGTCAAATCTCGACGATAAACAAAATTCAAAATATTCTCGTTGAGAAGAAAAAGAAGCGCACAGCACTCGAAGAGGAAATAAGAAAGTATCATTAATATACTGCGTCTGTCTATAGAAAGATTAATAACCCAATTCACTGTTACAAAATGAATGAAATATTAAGCATCTTATGGACTTCATAGGCAAATCTCCGCCAACTGTACTAAGGATTCGATTCTACATTCAGCCCTAGTAAGAATAATCTATTGTAAATTCAGACGCCCGTAATTGCGAGACGACAGCTACTCGTTAGAGAACACTTCAAAGCACTAAAAAACGCCTCGTCAAAAACACCAACTACCCCGCTCAGAGCCTCTCCAAAAAAGCGATACGTGAAGGGAAGATTGCTTTTTACACTTTTTCTTTATATTGGTCGTGCCACGACTTAAGCGGTGGCACTTAACTTCAAACCCGAACACATGAATCGCAATCTTTACGCGCTGTACTTCTTATTGTCTTTACTAATTATCGGTTCTACTGCGTCCCAGGCACAGCAGGTTCCATCCACTGCTTACCAAAACCTGGATTACCGAATGATAGGGCCGTTTCGGGCTAGCAGGACGGTGGGCGGTACAGGGGTTCCTTCGCAGCCCAATGTCTTTTACATAGGCGTGAACAATGGGGGCGTTTGGAAAACGGATGACTATGGGCGGACGTGGAATCCTATTTTTGACAGTGCGCCGACGGGGTCTGTTGGTGACATTGCGGTTTCGGAATCTAATCCCAATGTGATTTATGTAGGCACCGGTGAAGGACTTCATCGGCCTGACTTGAGCGTGGGTGACGGGGTTTTTAAAAGCACCGACGGAGGAAAGAACTGGAAACATATTGGCCTCAGCGATGTGCAGCAGGTGTGAAGGTTGATCGTTCATCCGAGTGATCCCGATATCGTATTTGTTGCGGGATTGGGGCATCCTTATGGTTCTAATGAAGAACGAGGTGTGTTTCGCACGAAAGATGGTGGTAAAAACTGGGAGAAGGTGCTGTACCTTGACCAATATACGGGTGCCATCCAGGTGGAATTTGATCCCAACAATCCGGACATCGTTTATGCTGATCTGTGGGAACATCAGGAAGGTCCGTGGGAGAATGCGAAGTTCTCCGGGCCCAATAGCGGACTCTATAAGTCGACCGATGGTGGTGATACATGGAGTAAGCTTACCAAAGGATTGCCAGGTGCTGAGCAGGGATTGGGTAGAATCGGGATTGGCATTTCTAAAAGCAATTCGAATTTGATTTTTGCTACTGTGCAGGCGAGGGAGAAGGGCGGTATCTATAAAAGTACAGACGCTGGAGCGTCCTGGAGCTTCCTCAGTGACGATTATCGCCTGTATGGAAGGGGAGGCGACTTTGCCGAAATAAAGGTGCATCCAACCAACCCGGATCGGCTCTATGTGGGGAATATTGCCTCTTACACTTCCAACGATGGTGGAAAATCCTGGATGTCGATTAAAGGGGCTCCAGGTGGGGATGATTACCACAGAATCTGGATCAATCCCAATAATCCCGATATCATGCTTTTTGTAGCAGACCAGGGTGCGGTAGTGACGGTTAACGGTGGTCGGACGTGGAGTTCGTGGTACAACCAGCCGACGAGTCAGCTGTATCATGTGAGTACCGACAACCAATATCCTTACTGGGTCTATGGTGGCCAGCAGGAGAGCGGCGCCATCGGGATTGCCAGCAGAGGCAACGGCGGACAGATTACTTTCAGAGAATTCATGGGCGTTGGTGCCGATGAATATGCCTACATCGCCGCTGATCCAAAAGACTCTGATATCATCTATGGCGGAAGGGTGACGCGTTTCAACAAAAGAACAGGACAATCACAGAATGTGGCGCCTGAAGCTGTACGTTCTGGCAAATACCGATTTGTGAGGACGATGCCATTGCTGTTTCACCCTGCCGATAACAACATGCTGCTCTTTGCTACTAATGTGCTGTGGAAAACCATGGACGGCGGTCAAAACTGGGAAACTATTAGCCCGGACCTGACTTATGAACAGCCGGAAGTCCCTGCGAGTGTCGGTAAATACAGAACGAAGGAAATGGAATCCATGGCCAGAAGAGCGGTGATCTATGCCGTAGGGCCTTCACCATTGGATGTGAATACGATCTGGGCTGGTACAGACGATGGTAAGGTGCATGTCACCAACGACGGTGGAAAAAACTGGACAGACGTTACGCCTCCTCAGATCAAATCATGGGACAAGGTTTCACAAATAGATGCAGGTCATTTTGATAAAGATGTTGCTTATATCGCCATCAATGCCATTCGCAAGGACGACATGAAGCCATATGTGTATAAAACCACAGACGGTGGGAAATCATGGCAGCTCATCACCAAAGGCATGAATTCCAACGGCTCTGTGAACGTAGTGCGTGAAGATCCGAAAAAGGAAGGATTACTTTATGCCGGAACGGAACGCGAAGTGTATTTCTCCATCGATGATGGTGCAAACTGGCAGACGTTGAGAAACAATATGCCTGCTACATCGATCCGCGATCTGGTGATTCACGACAATGACCTGGTAGTGGGTACTCATGGGCGGTCTATCTGGATATTGGACAATATTGCTGCTTTGAGAGAGCTGAAATCAGCGATGACGAAAGATGCATTTTTGTTTCAGCCTTCTGCAGCCATTCGGGTGCGCGACAATATGTTTTCTGACACGCCACTTCCACCTGAAGAGCCAACTGCGCAAAACCCACCAGATGGTGCCATCATTGATTACCTGATCAATAAGGAGGCCAAGACCGTGAAATTGGAAATTCTCCATCCAGAAGACGGAAGCGTCATTCGCACCTACAGCAGCAGTGACCGCGAAGAGCAATTGGACACCACCTCGTTCCCTCATCCAACTTACTGGATAAGGCCTGCTCAGCAACTGGGCACTACCAAAGGGCAGCACCGATTTATCTGGGACCTGAAACATGAACCACCAAGAGGAGCCAAAAGACAGTTTTCTATCGCAGCTACCTACAAAGGCACACCAAGCGGACCCAATGGACCATTGGTGTTGCCAGGAAATTATACCGTCAGGTTGACCGTTGACAAGGAAGTATTTGAAAAAGAACTCACCGTCAAGATGGACCAGAGGGTCACCACTTCACTAGCACAAATTAACAAGCAGTATCAACTGAGCAAGATATGCTACGATGCCTACCATCAGCTGCAGGACATTCGGGATGCGATTGATGCCAAATCTAAAGTTTCAAAGAAGCTGCAAGCGTTAAGGGGCAATGGAACTCCTGGCGAGCCGGACATTATGTATGGTAGCATTCGGCAGACTCCGGTAGAGAATGAAACGATAGTGGGACTACAACACAAGTTTTTGTTTATGCTGAAGTTGTTTCAGTCGGCGGATGCTGAGGTGACTACGCAGGCTGAGGAGGGGGTTGAGGTGTTGAGGAGGTCGTTGAAGGGGTTGATTGAGCGTTGGGAAGAGGTGAATTAGTTGATAATCGATAACCAGCTACAAGCTGGTGACTATTAGTTGACTCAAGCCGCAGTCTTGAGCCAGTGGGGTGGGAGAAATTATGGCAAATTTACCATCCATAGAATCCTTTGGGAATCACTTCATTCAGCCGAAGATAGACTACACACTGCCCTCTATGATGAACGATGTGACTTTCCAGTGCATAGATTAGTCTCCAGATGGGAATCTCATCTCCTGCAAATTCACACTTTGCAAGCAGCTCTTGTACGGATAGTTTCTCAATGGATGATCGGACAAAAGCATACATTTTTTTGATTTCACTGATCACCTCTTCCTTGGGCATTTGCACCGGTAATTTCACATTTTCATAGGGGTTTTCTAAGGCTGTCCGGCCAGCCAACTGCCCACAGGTAAATACTACGCAATGCCTCCACTGCTCAGAAAAGGTCATCGCCTCTTCGGTGTATTTGAAAAAGTAAGACTCAGGAGGCATTTGCTCCATACTGATCAAGGTTATTTCTTCTGACCTTAGCCATGCAGCAGTGAGTTCTTCCTTAATTTGATCACCAGGTTGCTGTTCAGGTTCCTCACATGAGGATAAACCAAATAATGGGATTAATCCTAAACCACTGATTTTTCTGAGAAATCTTGAACGCTTCATATCCTTGAATTTTGCTGTAGTGCCTAATGAAATTATCGCTTCTGTTAACTGGGTAATGTATGACTCATTGGGCAGGTTCCTTAGAAAGCCTCGTACTCTCAACAATAGATTACATTACCTCCAACACAAATCTATACTGAAACCAAATAAATGCAACGTTGTTGCATTTATTTCCGTGGCGCACACGTCTCTTTATATACAACACGTACATACCTCATGGGGTTGACCAGTCGTTTGCTTTAGCATTCTGAAGAATGTTTGATTAACGATCATAGTGGAGAAAATAGCTAACAACTAATATTCGATAACAGCTTATGGAAGTTTCTCAAGGAATCAAAATCATGAAGCTGAATGGGCTGA
>ERZ1740068.654-NODE-654-length-14693-cov-7.206859_pt1 | contig 14693 bp, 10 predicted proteins | sample MGYA00581735_ERZ1740068 | MGnify/ENA primary metagenome ERZ1740068 (study PRJEB43018, sample SAMN04849740) | marine metagenome | isolation source: floating plastic debris | place: Pacific Ocean | collected 2008-08-30 | study: EMG produced TPA metagenomics assembly... | reverse complement strand
AAGTCACGTCATCGGCGCCCTTGTCGGTGCGCCACCAGCGTTCCCAGTCTGCATCGTCGCGGCCTGTCGCCTCGGCCCATTCGCCCGCGCAGGCGATGTATTCGATGGGCGCGTCAAACCAGACATAGAAAACCTTGCCCTCCATGCCGGGCCAGTCCGCATCGCCGCGCTTGACCGGGATCCCCCAATCAAGATCTCGGGTGATGCCGCGATCTTGCAGGCCGTCGCCATCGTTGAGCCATTTCTTAGCAATGGAGGTGGTCAGGATCGGCCAGTCGGTCTTGCTGTCGATCCAGTCGCTCAACTGCTCGCGCATGGCAGATTGGCGCAAGTAGAGATGCCGCGTCTTTCGTAACTCCAGATCGGTGGAGCCAGAGATTGCAGAGCGGGGCTTGATCAGGTCCGTCGGGTCAAGCGGTTTGGTACATTCTTCGCACTGATCCCCGCGCGCCTTGTCATAGTCGCACACAGGGCATTCGCCTTCGACATAGCGGTCGGGCAGGAAGCGGCCATCGGCGTGGGAATAGAACTGCTGTTCTTCCACTTCGGTGATGAGGCCGGCCTCTGCTAAGCGGTTCGCAAAATGCTGGGTGAGGGCATGGTTTCGCGGGCTGGAAGAGCGGCCAAAATGGTCAAAGCTTAGCCGGAACCCGTCAGAGAGATCCTTTTGCACCTGCCACATCTCGGCGCAGTACTCATCCACCGGTTTGCCAGCCTTGGCCGCCGCCAGTTCTGCGGGCGTTCCGTGCTCATCCGTGGCGCACAGGAACATGACCTCATGACCCCGTGCGCGCAGGTAACGGGCATAGAGATCTGCGGGAAGCTGACTTCCGACAAGATTGCCCAGATGCTTGATGCCGTTGATATACGGGATCGCTGACGTGATCAGATGGCGGGCCATTTGTATGTTCCTTGGGGCAGAGTGTTCGCGCGGTTTAGCGTAACGCCCGCGCTTGTGCCAGAGCCTGTACTGGCGGCGGATGGGAGCGACTAGGAGCTCGGCATTCGCGCTGGACCCCAGCGGGCCTCTAGCTTTTCAATGGCCGCGATGCGCTCTCCCGTTTTGGGATGGCTCATCAGCCAGGCTGGCACGGCCCCGCCGCGCGATTGGGTTAGCTCTTCGAGCTTTCCAAAGAGGGATTTTTGCGGCGCGGTGCCGATGCCTGCCTTGATCAGGAGGGCGGCGGCGTATTCGTCTGCCTCGTACTCGTCATCACGCGACATGCGTGCCGCGACGAGCGATGTCAGCGCGTTCGCGATCATGATGCCAATGCCGGGTATGAACCGCGAGAGGATCATGCCAAGCGTGGCGCGAAGAGCGTTTTGACCCGAGAAGTCGATCATCCGTTTGCGCGCGTGGCCCAAGGCGACATGGCCCAACTCGTGGGCGATGACGGAGGACATCTCTTCTGCGGAGACCTCGCCGTTTTGGAACTTGCGATAGAACCCGCGGGTAATGAAGATCCGTCCGTCTGGTGCGGCGAGGCCGTTCACCGGGTCAATCTCGTAGATGAAGACGCGGATGCGCGGCACGTCGAGCGCTTTGGCCATCTTAGTGAGTATGGTCGTTAGGCGTGGATCGGCGAGCTCTGTGGACTGCTCATCAAGCTCGCGCGTCGTCCGCCAAACGGAGAAGCGGTACATCACGAGGCCATAGGCCAGCATGAGGACGATGGGCAGAACCTTGAACATTGAGGAGATATGGGGGCCTTTTCGTGCTGGGGCAAGGCATATGCGACCGGAATGCTCGGGTGAGATCTTATCGCGCGGAATCAAGGCCCTTGGGCCCCCGCGCATTCTTCAGGCCGTACGGGGGCCTGGCGAAATTCTTATTGCAGGACATCCTTGGACTTTCCGGCGGGACCGATGGATAAAGTGCGTCGCATCCAAGCGCAGAACGCCACGCCACGGCCTGACGAACGCGCTCTGTTGCTACCTAACCTGTAGGTCCAAAGCCTGGCGCGACAGACGCTCGACGCCCGTGTAGGTCACCAGAACCGAGTGGCCTGTGCACATGGCGAGCCCTGTGTCGCTGTCCATCAAGATCATGTGCATGAAGAAGACCTGTCCGGCTTGCATGATCAGCGGATTGCCCTCGTAGAACATCGGGAATTCCACCCAGATCGGATTGTAGACCGCGCCCATGGCATAGCCGCAGGCCTGCATGCGGGCGTCCTGCAGCCCGTGTCTGTCGAAAACCTTGGCGTGAGCCTCATAGACATTGCCCATGGGGTCGCCCGGTTTCATCGCTGCCTCGCAGGCTTCCAGCGCCTCAACAGAGGCCGCGTGCATGCGCTTTTGGGTGTCAGACGGCGTGCCGATGACCACAGTGCGCATCATCGCGGCGTGATAGCGGGCGTAGGCGCCGGCCCATTCCCAAGTCATCTGGTCCTGTTTGTCCAGATACCGGCGGCCCGAGTAGTACCGGCAGAGGAGCGCACCCGCGCCAGAGCCGAGGATGAATTCGTTGCCTGCATAGTCGCCGCCGCCCTCGAATACCGCGCCTTGCATCGCGGCGAGGACATCGCCTTCGAACGCGCCCGCGCGGGATTTGGCAAGACCGGCATCCATCGCGTCATCTGAGAGCTTGGCGGCCTTGCGGTGCATCTCGATCTCGGCGGGGGATTTTACGCGGCGCAGGGCGCGGAAGAGGTCTGAGTGATCAAGAAGGTGGGGCATCGCGCCCCGAAGCAACTGACCATTGAAATCCGTGAGGCCTGATGTGTCGGACTCGAAGCCCAACTTGCCTTGAGCCACACCCATTTCCTGAAGCAGCGCCAAAAGGTGCTCTGCCGGGTTGGAGCCTTCGTATTGTGGCCAGACATGGATCTGGTCATCTGAGAGCATCGATGTCAGCTGCGCCTGGCGCAGATCGGGCATCCGGGTGAGCAGGTGGATCTCGCCCTTGGCCGTCATCACCATGCATTGGAACATGGCAAAGCCGAACGTGTCATAGCCGGTCAGCCAGTAGTGGCTTTCGGGCGCGAAGAGGAGCATGGCATCCAGCCCCGCGCCCTCTATTGCGGCTTGCGCTTTGGCTTGGCGGGCGTGGTATTCGATAAGGTCAAAATTGGGCATGGGATCAGCCTTTGCCCGTTCCACACCTTCGGTCAAGCAAATGGTTCAGCCAGCGCGACGCGCGCTTTCTTGCAGCGCAGTGGCTGCGCTGAGGCCCGGAACAAATTCGGCCTTTGCGCCTGATCTTTCTGTGACGCCTTGGGCCAGCTCGGTTCGCGATGTGAGCCAGACGATCTTATGTCCGTGCTTGAGCTCCTTCATCAGCGTGGCGGCCATCCAATCCTGACTCCACGGGCTGTCATTTTGCACTTGGCTCAGGCAAACGCGTTCGGCGTCGCGGCGGGCCAGTTCGAGGATCTCTCCGTCGCGCGCGCGGTCATAAAAGATTACATCCGCCTCCTGAAGGCGCTGCACGGCGCGCAAGGTTTGCAGGTCGCGCTCGCCGCATCCTGGATCGAGTACCGCCAGAGCGCCATGGGCCTCTTCAATTGTGCCACCAGCGGCGATGGCCTCTTTGATGGCAGAGGCTGCATGCGCTTCGACGCCGCGATGCCACATCTGCGCAGGCGGGCCCGCGAAGACCCAGCGCCAGAAACTGCGGCGATTGCGGCGTGCGACCTGTTTGGCCACCGCCCCGCGCAAGCGGCCTGCCAGCGCGGCCAACCCGCCGAGGTTTTGCGGCAATTGCTCTTCAATCTGGGTTTTGATCTGACGGGCGAGCACCGGGCATGTGCCCTCCGTGCCGATGGCGACAACGACCGGATCGCGGTCCACCAGTGAGGGCGTGGTGATGTCGCAGAGATCGGGTTGGTCAACGACATTGACCGGGCAGCAAGCCGCCTTGGCGATGGCATGGGCGCTGACATCAATGGCGAAACAGCCGGTGGCGACAAAGACCATGGCGGCTCCCACAAAGAACTCCTCGGTTATAGGGCCTTGATACAATGTGGCGCGACCATCTTCGATGAGCCCTTCTATTTCGGGGTCGAGCTCGAGCGCGGCAAAGACAATCTGCGCGTCCGTTTTCAGCATGAGCCGTGCTTTTTGTGCTGCCTGTTCGCCGCCGCCGACGATGATCACGCGGCGGCCCGTGGTCTTGATGAACATCGGAAAGGCTTTCATGGCGGTCTCTCCTTATTGGGCAGCCTGAGGCAGGGTGAGGGATTTGAGAAGGCGGGCGAGCTCGGGCTTGCAAGAGCCGCAATTTGTGCCAGCCCGGAGCGCGCTGCCGATGTCATCGACGCTCAGCAGCCCTTGGTCTTCCACGGCACGCGCAATCGTGTTGATGCCCACGCCAAAGCATGAACAGAGCACGGGGCCGGGATCTGGCACGTCTGCGGGAGTGCGGCCAATGAGGACAGAGCCCACCTCTTCGCCCGGGCGCGTGGCAAGGTAGTCGCGCATCACGGCCACCGGTTCTGGGGCGATGAAGATCGCGGCCAGAAGGCGGCCCTCGCGATGGAAGGCCAGGCGGTGCAGGTTGCGGGCCGGATCAGTGAAGGAGGTCACTTGGGCCTGCGGCAGTTGGAACATCGCGCGCGCCGTTGCGTCCCAGTCTGCGGGTTCGGAGCGTCCAGCGAGTTCCATGCGGTAGCCTGCCTCAGTGCGGGCCAGAGCCCAGTAATCGCAGTTTGGTTCGGGCACCTGCGTTGAGACGGCAAAACCGTACCAGGCGGCTCTCAGTTTTTGCACCGAGACAACAGAGGCCTTGGATTCAGGTTGGCCTGACACCGGATCAACCGCTCCGGTCACGAGGGCATCGATGCGCGCCGACGGGGCGGTTTCGCCTGTCCAGTGCATCGGCGCGAAGACCTGACCCGGTGTGACGTCATTCGTCATGCGGGCGCGCAAGATGCAGATGCCATGGGGGCTTTTGACCTCCACCAGATCCGCGGCGTCAATCGAGAGCTGCGCGGCATCCTGAGGGTGAATATCGACGTAGGGTTCGGCCAGATGGGAGGAGAGCCGCGCTGACAGCCCGGTGCGTGTCATCGTGTGCCACTGATCGCGCACGCGGCCTGTGTTCAATCGGAAGGGGTAGCGGCGACCGGTTTTCGCTGCTGGGGCTCTGTGCTCAACCGGCAGCAGCTTGGCTTTGCCGTCGGCGTGAAAGAACTGGCCGTCAGCGAAGAAGCGACTGCCCCGGCGCTTTGAGGTGACGGGCCAGCGGGTTGGGTCCAGGGTGTTGTAGCCCGTTTCCGAGAGGTCGGCGAGCGCGGATATGTCGAAGTCTCTGCCGAACTTGCCAGCAATGCCCGAAAGCGCCGCGTGTTCGCGGAAAATCTCTGCGGGGGACTGAAAATCAAATTCCGCCTCCCAACCCATGCGACGGCCCACCTCGGCAAGGATATCCCAATCCGGGCGTGACTGACCGTAGGCGTCGAGCACCGGGCGCTGGCGGCTGATGATGCGGTCGGAATTGGTGACGGTGCCGTCTTTTTCGGCCCATGCGGCGGCGGGCAGGAGGACATGGGCCAGACGCGCGGTGTCCGTGGCGCCCGTGATGTCGCTGACCACGACGAAATCGCATCCGGCGATGGCGTCGCGCACGGCGTCTGCCTCGGGCATCGACACAGCCGGATTGGTGTGAATGATCCAGAGCGCCTTGATCCGCCCGTCCCCCACGGCGCGGAACATGTCCACGGCTTTGAGCCCTGCCGCGTCGGGCATCTGAGGGGCATTCCAGAAGGTTTTGACCGCCGCGCGGTGGTCGGTGTTTTCGAGATCGAGATGGCAGGCCAGCATGTTGGCCAACCCGCCCACTTCGCGCCCACCCATAGCATTCGGCTGTCCGGTGACCGAAAGCGGGCCACAGCCGGGGGTGCCGATGCGGCCTGTGGCGAGGTGGCAGTTGAGAATGGAATTGACCTTGTCCGCGCCCGAGGTGGATTGGTTGACGCCCTGGCTGAAGACGGTGACGACCTTCCCGGTACCGATCCACATGTCGCAGAACGTGGACACATCTTCGGGGTCAAGGCCGGTTGCGCTCAGATCGTTGGATTGGGCGCTCTCCACTGCGGCATCGAACCCGTTGGTGTTTTGCAAGAAGTCCTGATCGACAGCGCCACGCACCACGATCTCGGCCAGCAGATGATTGAACAGCGCCACATCGCTGCCGATGGTCAGAGGGAGATGCAGATCGGCGCCGTCGCAGCTTGCCGTGCGGCGCGGGTCGACCACGATGATCTTGGTGCCGCGCTTGGCTTTGGCGGCAAGCACGCGCTGGTGCAGAATCGGGTGGCACCACGCGAGGTTGGAGCCCACCAGCACCACCAGATCCGCCTCGTCGAGATCTTCATAGGTGCCAGGCACGGTGTCGGTGCCGAAGGCGCGTTTGTGGCCAGCAACGGTGGAGGCCATACAAAGGCGCGAGTTGGTGTCGATATTGGCGGTGCCGATGAAGCCTTTGATGAGCTTGTTGGCGACGTAGTAATCTTCCGTCAAAAGCTGACCGGAGACATAGAAGGCGACGGCGTCTGGGCCATGCTCTTCTGCGGTTTGCTTGAAGCGGCCAGCGACCAGTTGAAGCGCGTCATCCCACTCGGTTTCACGTCCATGGACCAGAGGCGTGCGGAGACGGTGGCCAAAACCGACCGTCTCGCCCAAAGCTGATCCCTTGGAACAGAGCTTGCCGAAATTGGCGGGATGATCCGGGTCGCCTTTGACCAGCACACCTCCATTGCCGTCGGGCGTGAGCAGCACGCCACATCCGACGCCGCAATAGGCGCAGGTGGAGCGGCGGGTGGCCCGATTTATGTCATGAGGGCTGCCGTCCATCATGCGGCACGTCTCAGCTGGGTCATGCCGTTGCAGCGGGCCTCAGGCGGCGAGGCTGCAACGGCTGAGAGGGGGCCCTCGGGTGGCCCTCCATCCTCATTGTAAGCGGGGCCAAAGATCAAGGTGTCGCGCAGCCCGGTGATGTCCGTGGCCGATTGGATGAGGCCGAAAAACCAGGCACCATCGCTCGTGTCGCCATACATGACCGCGCCGATGAGGCGGCCGTTTTCAATGACGAGGCGCTTGTAAATCCCGGCTGACAGGTCGCGGTAGATGATGTTTTCGCGGGTCTCTGCGTCCGCGAAATCGCCTGCGGAGAAGAGATCACAGCCAGTGACCTTGAGCTTTGTAGAGAGGCTTTTCTGCACGAATGCTGCCTCTTTCCCGATCAGTGTTTGGGCGACCACCTTGGCCTGGTCAAACAGGGGCGCGACCAGGCCAAAGGTTGTGCCCTTGTGCTCCACGCATTCGCCGACCGCGAAGATGTTCGGGTCAGATGTGCGCATTTGATCGTCGACCAGAATGGCGCGGTCGGTTTTGAGGCCCACGGTTTGACCAAGGGACACGGAAGGCCGGATGCCGACCGCCATGATCAAAAGATCGCAGGCCAGCTCAGTGCCGTCTTTGAGGCGCAGCCCGGTGACATGGCCATCCGTTCCAATAACGCTCTCGGACTGGGCGCGGCAGTGAATTTTGATGCCTTTGGCCTCAAGTGAGGTCTGCAATAGCGCGGCCGCGTCGGCATCGAGCTGACGTTCCATCAGATGATCCTTGAGTTGCACCACCGAGACGTCGATGCCGCGGGCGGCCATGCCCGCGGCGGCCTCAAGACCCAAAAGCCCGCCGCCAATGACCACCGCACTGGCACCTTCGGGCAGGTGCGCCATGGTCATCGTATCTTCCAGATCGCGATAGGCGATCACGCCTTTGAGATCATGACCCGGCAGCGGGATGATGAAAGGCTCTGACCCGGTGGCGACGATCAGGGTATCGTAAGGCACCGGCCCGCGTGCGCCGTGAATGGTTTTGGTCTTGCGGTCTATATGTGTCACGTGTTCACCAAAGCGGGTGGTGATCGAGCGATGTGCGTACCAGTCGGCATCGTGGGTGACGATGTCGTCATAGGTCTTCTCGCCGGCCAGTACGGGGGAGAGCATGATGCGGTTGTAGCTGCCGCGGGGTTCGGCATTGAAGAGCGTGATTTCAAATCGCTCGGGTGCGGCCTCGGTCAGGTGATCAAGAACCCGCCCGGCGGCCATGCCGGCCCCGATGATAACCAGTCTCTCGCGCGGCATCGGATTATTCCGCAGCCACGGCGGCAGGGCTCGACGTCGAAGCTGGCGCGGGCTTTTTGGGTTTGGCGCCATGCTCGTATTCTTCGAGGAAGTCGAGCACCTCCTGGCGGTATTTGTAGTAATCAGGGTGTTCCAGGAGCGCCTTGCGTGTCCGCGGGCGCGGCAAGTCCACATTCGTGATCTGGCCTATGGTTGCGCGGGGGCCGTTGGTCATCATCACCACGCGGTCGGCGAGCAAGATCGCCTCATCCACGTCATGGGTGACGCAGATCGCGGTCACCTTGGTGCGCGACCAGACCTCCATCAGCACCTCTTGCAGCTCCCACCGGGTAAGGCTGTCGAGCATGCCAAAGGGTTCATCAAGCAGCAGCAGTTTCGGCGAGAGCGCAAAAGCGCGGGCGATGCCGACGCGCTGCTGCATGCCGTTGGAGAGCGATGAGGCAGGTTTGTCCATCGCGTCAGCAAGACCCACGCGTTCGAGGTAGTATTCCACGACATCCTGCCGCTCCGCCCGGCTCGCTGTGGGATAGACCTTGTCAGCACCGACAGCGACGTTTTGCTTGGCGGTCAGCCAAGGAAAAAGGCTTGGCGCTTGGAACACGACGGCGCGTTCTGGGTCGGCGCCTTCGACGTGACGGCCATCGAGCTTGATGGCGCCTTTGGAGATCTCATTGAGGCCGGCCGCCATGGTCAGCACCGTGGACTTGCCACAGCCTGAGTGCCCGATGAGGGAGACAAACTCGCCCTTGTTGATCTTCAGGTCGAAATCTTCGACCACCGTCAGCGGGCCTTTGGGCGTGGGATACACTTTGTGCAGTTTTGAGAAGTCGAGGAAGCGCTCTTCAACGAGGCCGTCCTGCGCCTTTGCCACGGCTGCGGGAATGCCGTGAATCGGCATGACATTGGGCAGGACCTTCGTGCCTTTGACCTTGGCCTCGATGCCCACATCCATCAGGTAGTTGGTGATCCGCGCACGCAGCGCCTTGAAGCCTTCGTGGTGGTTCATCTCGGAGCGTTCGCGCGGACGGGGGATGGAGACTTTGAACTCCTCGCCCAAGGTGCCCTCAGGCGTCAACGCGATGATACGGTCGGCCAGGACGATCGCCTCATCCACGTCATTGGTGATCAAAACGCAGGTTTTCTTGTCGCCTTCCCAAATGGCCTCGATCTCATCGGCCAGATTGGCGCGGGTGAGGGCGTCGAGCGCGGAAAGTGGTTCATCCAGCAGTAGCACTTCGGGGTTCATGGCCAGGGCGCGGGCCACATTCACACGCTGGCGCATGCCGCCGGAAAGCTCCGCCGGGCGGCGCGTCGTGGCGTGACTGAGGCCCACCATGCCGACGTAGTGTGCGACCTTTTCGGCCCGTTCCGCGCGGGAAAGCTTGGGAAACACGGTATCCACCGCCAGCCCCACATTGCCGTTCACCGTGAGCCACGGCATCAGGGAATAGGACTGAAAGATCACGCCGCGTTCCGGGCCGGGACCGGTGATCTGCGCGCCCTTGAACGTCGCCATGCCCTTGGAGGGCGTATCAAGGCCCGCCAGGAGATTGATCAGGGTTGTCTTGCCAGTGCCGGAGAAGCCGAGGAGGACGAGAAACTCACCTTCCTCCACTTTGAGGTCGATGTTTTTGAGAACGTCGGTGCGGGTTGCCCCCTCACCGAAGCTCTTCGACACAGTGTTGAGTTCCATAATCGCCATCACTGATCACCGGTTGTTCGTGAAGGTGAAGAGGGACTGAATCGCGTACATCAGACGGTCGAGCAGGAAGCCGATGATGCCGATGGTGAAGACGGCGACCATGATCCGCGCGAGTGACTGGCTGGAGCCGTTCTGGAATTCATCCCAGACGAATTTGCCAAGGCCGGGGTTCTGCGCGAGCATTTCCGCCGCGATGAGCACCATCCAACCCACACCCAGAGACAGGCGCAGCCCGGTGAAGATGAGCGGCAGAGCCGAGGGCAGGACCAGTTTGGTGACCTTGGTCCAAGTGCTCATTTTCAGCACCTTGGAGACGTTCACCAGATCCTTGTCGATGCTGGAGACACCAAGCGCTGTGTTGATCAGCGTGGGCCAGAGCGAGCAGAGCGTTACCGTGATGGCGGAATTGAGAAAGCTTTTGGCGAAAAATCCGTCCCCATCTGTTGCGTAGGTGGCGGAGACCACCATGGTCACGATGGGCAACCAGGCCAATGGCGAAACGGGTTTGAAGATCTGTATGAGCGGGTTCAGCGCGGCATTGGCGTAAGGCGAGAGGCCCGCCATGATCCCCAGCGGCACAGCCACAACCGTCGCGATCAGAAAGCCGAAGAAGACGGTTTTGATCGAGGTCCAAATTTGATCGTAGTAGCTTGGCGCGCCGGTATAGGCGATGTCCTTGACGCGGTCGGCCTGGCCATTTTCGATGAGGCGCTGGTTGCGCTGTTCCAGGCGTTCATAGAATTGCGCCTCTTTTGCGGCCTTGGCCTGGGCATCTTCATGCAGGTTGACCGCCTGTTCCCAAACCTGTCCGGGGCCAGGTATGGCCCCCAAAGACGTCTGAACCTGCGGGGCAAGGGTGCCCCACATTATCAGGAAAGCTCCAATCGCAATAAGTGGCACGCCGAGAAGCCGCCAGACTTCGTTCATCTGCGCCTTTGGATTGTCGCCAGCCGCCGCGCGCAGAACCGGGGAAATCCAGCTTAGCCCAAGGACTTGAAACCATTTGTCGGCGGCGTTGATGCGGGTGAAGAGCCGTTCGCGCTTTGCTTCTTTGGCGGCGTCTTCATTCAAGCTTTCTGGATCGATGGCAGTCATTGTCGGTGCCTTCCTGCTCGGGTGGTGTGGGTGTGGCGCGGTGAACCCCGCCCTACGAGTGAGCGCGCAGGACGGGGGTGTGGTGGTTGTGTTAGCCCTGAACTTCGTTGCCGACCACGATCTGACCGTCCTTCAGGCCAATGGGCAGGCTCTCGAGATAGGCGTTTGGCGCGCGTCCGTCGTAGGGAATGCCGTCAATGATGTCCTCACCGGGCGTGGCGGCTTTGAACCCGTCGCTCTCCCAGGGGAAGTCAGCTTCATCTGCCATACCGTCGTCCACCAGAAGGCGGGCGGCCTCGAGGTAAATGTCGGGGCGGTATACGGATTTCGCCACGTCGACATACCACTCATCTGACTTTGTATCGGCGATCTGACCCCAGCGGCGCATCTGCGTCAGATACCAGATTGCGTCAGAATAGTAAGGATAGGTCGCGTTGTAGCGGAAGAACACGTTGAAATCGGGGATGTCACGCTTGTCGCCTTTTTCGAATTCAAAGAACCCGGTCATGGAGTTGGCAATCACGTCATAATCCGCGCCCACATATTCCGGACGGCTCAGGATTTCGACGGCCTCCGGACGGTTGGCGTTGTCGTTTTCATCAAGCCAGATGGCCGCGCGAATGAGCGCCTTGACCACAGCTTTTGTGGTGTTTGGGTTCTCTTCGGCGAACTCCTTGGTGATGCCAAAGACCTTCTCGGGGTTGTTTTTCCATAGCTGATAGTCGGTGATCACGGGCACGCCGATGCCTTTGAAGACGGCCTGCTGGTTCCAGGGCTCCCCAACGCAGTAGCCGTGGATCGTACCGGCCTCGAGCGTCGCAGGCATCTGCGGCGGAGGCGTCACGGAGAGGAACACGTCTGCCCCGATCTGACCGGAAATGTTTTCCGGAGAATAGTAGCCCGGCTCAAGCCCACCAGCGGCAAGCCAGTAGCGCAGCTCATAATTGTGCGTGGAGACAGGGAAAACCATGCCCATGTTGAAAGGCTCACCGCGGGCCTGGAAATCTTCCACAACCGGCTTCAACGCTTCAGCAGAAATCGGGTGCTGCGGGCGGCCGTCATCCATGAGGGGGATATGCGGCTTCATCTGCTCCCAAATGTCGTTGGATACAGTGATGCCGTTGCCGTTCAAATCCATGGAAAACGGCGTGATAATATGGGCTTCCGTGCCGAAACCGATTGTGGCGGCAAGGGGTTGGCCGGCCAGCATATGGGCCCCGTCCAGCGTGCCATCGATGACGCCGTCAAGGAGCACTTTCCAGTTGGCCTGTGCCTCAAGCGTGACGAAGAGACCTTCATCAAGGAAGTAGCCGTTTTCATAGGCTACGGCGAGCGGGGCCATATCTGTCAATTTAATGAAGCCGAAGGTCAGTTCGTCCTTTTCAAGCTCCAGGAACTCGGCGTGACTTGCGGTGCTCATGAAAGCGGCCGCAACGCCTGCCAGAAGTGTCCTTGCGATCATGCTGTTTCCTTTCTTTGCATGGTCTGGTGTGCCGTCCAGACGCACGAAAAAAGCCGCTTCAACGCGTGCCGTTTACGGCACTGGTCGATAGCGGCGTCGCTTTTGGGTAAGCCCGATCATTCGGGGGGAATCGGTAAGAGCTTCTTTGCCCTGTGCCAAATCACCTGCTTGACCACGAAATTAAAAGGATTTTTTGAGCTCTCTCGCCTGTGCCTTTCGGATTCGTCCCGCCCATGCCTATTTTTTTCGCATCAGTCGGGGGTTGGTTCAAAAATGCGCCCATCAAAAAACGCGTCGCGCGGAAGGATCAACCGCCCCCCGACGGACCCGGCTGCCAGAGGTTCGGTCAATGACCCCTCAACTTTGGCCGATGCTGACGGCAGATCATACGCGACCTGGGCTAGTGCCGTGCGGTAGACGTCTGATCGGAACGTGGCTTGCGCCGCTTTTGCGGCGGCGTCCCGATCCAGCCCCATGCGCGCGGCCAGTTGCCGACCGATCCATTCGGCCTGGCTCCGCCAAGGGAACCCTGCTGCGCCGGTGAAGAAATCGACGAAACCGGGAGAGCGGCGCATGTCGCCACGCGCGGATATGGTGAAGCGGCCAAAAAGCGCGCACTCGATGATCTCGGGTGCAAGATCAAGATAGGCCTCGCGGCTCAGAAGCTCAGTGGCCAGCCCACGCGAGCTCGGGTCAGACAGCCAACGAGACGCCCGCCACAGCGCGCGGATCAAGCGGTGGGCGATTTCTTGGTTCTCATCGGCCCAATCGGCACGCGCAGCCAAGACCTTTTCCGGGGCAAATGCCCAAATGGCCGAGCAGGGCAAAAGAAGATCGGCGACACCTGCCTCAACCGAAGAGGATCCCCAGGGCTCACCCACGCAGAAGGCATCAATATCTCCTGCCTTAAGCGCATCGGGCATCATCGGCGGGGGCACGGTCTGCACGGATATGTTTTGGGGCGCGTCGAGGCCAAGTGCCGTCAGCCAATAATAGACCAGTTCCGCGTGCATCGAGAACGGGAAGGGGACGCCGATGCGCAATGTGTCTTCGATTGCATCAATTAAGGCGCGCCCGGCTTTAGTTGCGTCGTTGAACGCAAAATCATGCCCTGCGGCGCGCATGCGTTCCCCGATGCTGCGGCTGACGCCAATGATGTTGCCATTCACGGACAGAACAGAGAGCGCATGGAGCGGGGTGCTGACGCCTCCCATGCCCAAGGCCCCCGCCACCGGCACCGGTGCGAGCATATGCGCGGCATCGAGGTGACCCGCGCATAACTTGTCGCGCAGCGTCGACCAGGATGGCGATCGCGACAGAGTGAGCGAGACACCCTCTTCTTCGGCAAAGCCCATCTCGGACGCCGCAATCAGGGGGGCTGCATCGACCAGGGGGATAAAGCCCACATTTAGTTTGTGCAGGTTCATGACAATAGTCCCGCGCTTTCGACCAAGGCCTCAGCCACATCGGCCAAGCGCTTGCCCTGGTTCATCGCGGCCTTGCGCAAAAGCGAATAGGCGGCATCTTCGTCAATACCTTTGGCCTTCATGATCAGACCCTTGGCGCGATCGATCACTTTGCGTTCTTCCAACGCGCGTTTGGTTTCGGCGAGTTCCGTGCGCATGCGCTGGAAGACGTTGAACCGGGCGATCGCGGCGTCCAGCACGGGCTTCACCCGGTCGGGCCTCAGCCCATCGACCACATAGGCCGACACGCCTGCCTCGATCGCCGCGGATGTGAGCGCATCATCGGAGCGATCGACGAAAACGGCCACGGCGCGATCCATGGGTTGGGAGGCCACGGCCATTTCCTCCAGCATATCGCGAGAGGGGTTGGCCATGTCGATCAACACGATGTCGGGGTTCATGGCCTGGATCTGGCGCTTGAGACTGGAGGGTTCCGTGATCACCTGAATGCGTTCGAATCCGGCTTCTGCCAGGCTGTCGACGATCTGGTTGGCTTTGTCTCGGTCCGGTTCGACGAGAATGATCGCTAAATCGTTGGTCACACGCGCTTTACGAAACGAGTGGTCGGGTAAGTAAAGCATTGATTTGATTGAGAGTGCGATCGGGTGCACAATCCGATGCGATTTGCTCGAAAATTAAGCAAGGATCTCTTTGCGACATCGCTTGGTTTTCCAAAGTGAGGGCCGCCCGTGCGACCGTGTTTGGGATTTGGGTATTTGTGAAAAGACAGACGCCGAGGGGTGCTCTGCTGGCGTCTTTCTTTTTCGAAACAAGACGTGGGTTTGGGCTCATAACCGCCATAAAGCAATCAGTAAAACTCACGATGGTACCGGTGGTCAGAGGCGCGTGCATACACGTAGAATAGAGCAGAAGTTTCG
>ERZ1740068.652-NODE-652-length-14703-cov-10.115306_pt1 | contig 14703 bp, 13 predicted proteins | sample MGYA00581735_ERZ1740068 | MGnify/ENA primary metagenome ERZ1740068 (study PRJEB43018, sample SAMN04849740) | marine metagenome | isolation source: floating plastic debris | place: Pacific Ocean | collected 2008-08-30 | study: EMG produced TPA metagenomics... | reverse complement strand
GTAGGCAGCAAAAACCAGGCAATTATTACGCGCTGCAGAAAATTAACCGTGAATTTCAGCCAAAGGATTTGTCCTTACATCTGAACATATAAAACTATTTCGCTCGCTCCAGGACGCTGGCAGGTAAAATGTCCTTCATTTCAGCAAGCGTAGACGGATCCAGGATGATGAATTGCCAATCTGTGGTGCCATTGGCCGATACAGCAATGGATTTCTGTTTCACGTTCATGACCATGAAATTCGTCTCTTTTTCATACCGGACATTCTCCTCACCAAGCGCCTGCTTGAAAGCAGCCAGCGACTGGGCAATGAAAGGATCATCCAGCGTTCGCACGGTACCATCAGTTGCTGTGTAGCGCACTTTTTGCTCAAACTGTGCTTCAATAATCCCATAATATTGGTCCCCTGATTTTTCAATCTTGTCAATGGATATAGCGGATGGCAGACTCAGAACCAATTCGTTTTCAGGGGAATTCATCATGTCATACAGTGATTCTATCATGACACCTTCCGGCACCAGCATAAAAACCTCTTCAGCCATGTATTCCACTACCTTGTCAAAATTCTGATCTAACAAAGCCTGATTCATGGCAACAAAATCCTTTTTCAATGCTGCTTTGGGCCCTTGTGCATTGCTACAGGCCGTTACAATAATCAATGGCAGAATGAACAAATACTTCATGACTTGTGGTGTTTAATGATACAACTGACAAACTAATGAAAAAGGGGTAAAAGAAAAAAGGACAGTGATCAGCTGTCCTTTCATTTGCCAGCACCAAGCTTGTGTCAGTGCCAAATTGTGGTATTATTCAATGATCAACTTCTTGTTGGTCACTTTATTCCCTTGTGTGATCTCCAGCAAATAGATTCCCTGCTCATGTTTAGAGACATCGATATCGCTTTTGAAAGTACCCACAAAGCTATCATATGATTCTCCGTAGATTTCTTTGCCCGATAAGCTGTAAATCTTCACTGCCAGCGGACTTTCATCCTCCACCTTAAATTTGATGGTAAACCTTCCGTCGCTTGGGTTGGGGTAGTAGTTGAAGTCTTCCAGTTCTACGGCCCTGTTTCTCTTGTTGCTCAGCTTTTGGAGCTCTTTGTCATCCGCTTTCAAGTCCTCAATAAAGACATTTCTTTTGATGATGATAATGCTTTTTACACCAGAATCGATTCCTTTGAAACGATCGGACAGGTCTTTGAAGTCAAAAGAGAAGTCCATGCTGTCTAAATCGGTATTGCCATCGAAAAAGAACACATTGGCATCCATCTCCTCCCGAAGTTTATCCATCTGCTCTCTGAGGTCTTTCATTGAAGAATCAAATTTGAGGCTGAAAGAAGATGCATCTCCTTCATCGCCATTGTAGAATAACTTCAAGTTGCCATTCTTGAAGGTAGAATCTATCTTCAAAAAGATGTCATCGGTATCATCTCCATCACTTTTGAAGAAAAAGCTGTTCCCGCTGCTACCTTTCAGCGAATCAATCCACTGAAATTTGTCATCCACGTCAAAGTTGAAGTGAAATCGGTTATCATCATCACCAAATTTAAATATGTGCTTTGAATCAGTACCGAAAAACTCCTTGTATTCCGGGTCATTGAGCATCTCTTCTCTGCTATTATACTCCTTCTCGAAGGTCTTGGTGTTCCCGTTTTCATTGGTCTGCACCTTGATACGAATCTTGGAATCCTTCTCTTGCGCCTGAACATCCAATTGAAAGAGAGTGCCTGCCAACAAAAGAGCTACCCACAGTAGTGCACTTCGCATTGCTTGAAAGTTAGTTAGTAAATTTTTCATCATATCGCTATTTTGAGTTTTCACTAAATTACGGCAGTTGTCCGACACAACACGTTAACAATCAGTTAATTGATGTTAAAAAAGGTTAAGGGTCCATCTGGCACAACCATCGAGCATTGTGGCGTATCAGTTTATTAAGAGTCGTTTCTCTGCTACATAAAGTAGCTCACGGAACACCGGCAGACATTGGTGATAGGATGACAAATCTCCCACCGCAGTTAAAAAAGGTTAAACCCTGATCTAAAAAATAGTATTGACGTAAATTTGAACATCAATAGTAGTTGAGTCATGAATAGAACAACAATCAGATGGATCATCATTTTGATGAGCTTCTCCTTGATAGGACTCATCGCATTTCAGCTATATTGGATCAATTCTGTGTTGAAAGCTAACAATGAACGCTTTCGCAAGGATGCCATAGAGGCAATGAATACCGTGGCCGAAAAGCTGGAAAAGCAGGAGTTGCTGCTGATGACCCGAGATAAGGACTTTAAATCAAACTTTACCTGGCTGCTGCCCAGCATCACCAGTGGTTCCGGCATCAGTCAGCTGGAGATGTATGAAACTAAGTTTGAAAAAAAGACTTTCACGACAGAGGAACTGGATGAAGGGGCTTTTGACACCATTTTTGGTCGATTCAATGTTCAGCATCCGTCTGCTACAGACAATCTCATTGGCAGAGTAGACAACAGGCACATTGAAATCATATTCGATGGTCAACTGGAGACGGATAACGTTTTCGTGTTCAATGATTCCAAGCTCGACTCCAGTAAAGCAGCACGGGAAAAGATCAACATTACCATTCAAAAAACGGATAAAAAAGCCAAAATGGCTTCTAATATCTTCCTGAAAGAGTTTTTATTTCGCGATACGCCCATGAGCGAACGCATTGATCCTGCACAACTGGATTCCCTGCTCACGGAAGCATTGCAAAATAAGGGCATCGATATTGGGTTCCGGTATGCCGTGGTGGGTAATGATGCAAAAATTGAAGATTTTGGACTGGATAGCATACGGTATGAGAACGTGCGTTATGACAGGAGCCTCAAAAAATCTGACATGATGGTCAGTCTTTTTCCCAATGACATCATTGGAGAGCCCGCCTTTCTGGCGTTGAGCTTCCCCAACAAAGGTTCTTTCCTACTGAAGCAAATCTGGACGACGCTTGCTTCTTCCATGGTGCTGATACTCATCATTGTATTCTGCTTTACTTATTCCATCAAGACCATTATCCGACAGAAAAAACTGTCTGAAGTCAAAAATGACTTCATCAATAATATGACACATGAGTTCAAGACACCGATCGCTACGGTATCACTGGCTTGCGAGGCACTGCAGGACAAGGACATCAGTGAAAAAGAGCTGTTCAGAGAGCGTTATATTAAGATCATCCAGGAAGAAAATGACCGACTTGGACTACAGGTAGAGAAGGTGCTACAGATGGCAACGCTGGAAAAAAAGAACTTTAAGATCAAGAAAGAGCAGCTAAGCCTGCACGAAATCATCAAGGATGTGGCCGAAAGAATGAGCATCCAGATTACCAACCGGGAAGGTGTGCTTTCATTGAAACTGGATGCGACCAATGACCTCATGGATGGTGATCCGGTACACCTGACCAACATTGTCACCAATTTGCTGGACAATGCCAACAAGTACTCCTACGAAAAGCCGGAAATCGACGTCATGACAGAGGGTAGCGACAAAGGCATTTTCCTGAGGGTGCGCGACAAGGGCATTGGGATGACAAAGGATGCTATCAAGAATATCTTCAACAAATTTTACCGTGTACCTACCGGCAATGTGCACGACGTCAAAGGCTTTGGCCTGGGCCTTGCTTATGTGAAAAACATGGTAGAGGCACATGGAGGCAATATCTCAGTAAAAAGTGAGATAGGAAAAGGCAGCGAATTCAACATATTTTTACCATATTTAGTCAATGAATAACAAGATCCTGATCGTAGAAGACGACCCCAACCTGGGGCAAATATTGACAGAATACCTTGGAATGAAGGGTTATGAGACTACGCTTTGTCAGGATGGACTGGCAGGGCTGGAAACCTATCGTAATTCCAACGGCTTCGACATGTGTATTCTGGATCTGATGATGCCTAAAATGGACGGATTCTCACTGGCCAGGGAAATTCGGGAAAAGGATGAGAAGACACCAATTGTTTTTCTCACGGCAAAGTCCATGAAAGAAGATGTGATTGAAGGACTCAAAATTGGGGCGGATGATTACCTGACCAAACCCTTTAGCATGGAAGAATTGTTGCTGCGAATCAAAGCGATTCTCAAGCGGGCGGGGTCAAGAGAAGCTGACAATCAACTACCTGAAGAATTCCGGCTGGGAGCTTTCGTCTATAACTTCAACCACCACATCCTTAAGTCACCGACTAAAGAAATAAAACTCACCGGGAAGGAAAACTCCCTACTCAAAATGTTCTGCGAAAACTTCAACCAAACAGTGGAGAGGAGTCAGGCATTGAAAACCATCTGGGGAGACGACAGCTATTTCAACGCACGTAGCATGGACGTTTACATCGCCAAATTGCGTAAATACCTCAAAGAAGATGATAAAATCCAGATCATTACTGTGCACGGACAAGGCTTCAAACTTGTAAAACTCAATTAAAATCATTATTTTATAATAGCAAGATAGGTCTCAATACCATGCTAATAGGAAAATAGCGTTGTACGTCACGCTGTTTTGGCATAGTACAAGGATCAGACCGCGCCAATAGCCATACTATTTTTGAGCAAATATTATAGTATCCGGCGAAAAACGAGCAGTAAATAAGTTCTTACCAGGCGGGTCTCTTTATCCATAATCTTTTACCTGAAAACGGTTATACAGAATTCCTTTACAAAAAGTAATCAGGGTAAAGTACCAATGGTCACATAAAAGTAATGTGTACGGACACTTTGGCTCGCATTTGTTTGTTATCTTGCTAGTTCGCTAATATTTAAATAGAATTTCGGCTTATGAGAATTGTCCCCTCCATTACAGTAATTAAAGGGAAAACGATACGGTTGACAAAAGGCGACTTTTCCAGTGAAAAGAGCTATGATGTAAGCCCATTGGAAGTCGCCAAGCAATTTGAAGATCACGGAATCGAGCGCATTCACCTGATTGATCTGGAAGGTGCCAAGAAAGGCAGCCCGGTCAACTATGCTACGCTCGAAACCATCACAGGATATACTAATCTGGTTGTCAACTTCGCAGGTGGCATACACACCGATGGAGACATCAGTAAAAGTTTTGAATATGGTGCTACCAGTATCACCTCTGCGACTATCGCAGTATATGACAAAGAATTATTTTCCTCCTGGCTCATGTCTTACGGCAGGTCAAAAATTGCATTAGGTGCAGATAGCCTTAATGGATTGATCAGAGTAGGTGGCTGGCAAAAAGGTACTAAGATTGACCTTTTTGAACACATTAAGTACTTCTACGACAGAGGGCTGAAGTATCTCAAAACAACAGATATTTCCAGAGATGGTGCACTCGAAGGCCCTGCCTTTGACCTGTATAAACAAATCAGCGATCAGTTTCCTGAACTCAGGTTGTTTGCCAGTGGTGGTATTCGCAACATTGACGACATCAAAAAATTGAGAGATCAGGGATTGTATGGAGTGATTTTTGGAAAAGCTTTCTATGAAGGTAAAATCAAGTTGAAGGAACTTGAGCAAATGATTTTAGAGGGCACGAAAAAATAGTGCCCTTTTGAATAAAATATCGGGAATACTAAGCTGAATTGTTGATCTAAAAATTTTCTTTGAAAAGCTACATTAAGTAATACTCTTACTCTTCTGTTTTGCTGTCAGAATCCTCGTGCTTCATTTTGTAGATGTAATAAAGCAAAATGTTATGCTTGCTCGCAGCTTCTTTTTGTTTGGGTTTCACCAAAGGAGCCTGACTTAAGCTATCAGATTTATTGATCTTGCCTGCTCTTGATCTTGTGGTATTTTTGATAATTCGTGAGGGTTGAAGTGCTGGTCTTTCATCAAGCTCTTCGTCATTATTATTGGTTACATCTTCATCGTCCTGGCTCGTTTCTTCAACTTCGGGCTGTTGATTTTTCTTGCCAAATTCTCGATCTCCGCCTTCCTGAGCGAATAGGGTATTGCAAGAGCCAATGAGGCACCATGCAAATATGGTTAGTATTGTGAGCCGCTTGAACATGTAATAAATTTATAACAATAAGACGATGGAAACATCAAAAGGTTCAAAATGATGCGAAATTTAACAAATTTTTGCAATATTTCTTCTAAAAGTACTAACAAATTATACTTTAATTATATTTGAAATTGTGTAGTTTTCTGTTTTAGAAGTTCAACAAAATGAACTTTAACCTTGTATATTGGCTTATATACAATAAAAAATTATGGCAGATTTTCAGCAATTGATCAATAAAGAAGAGCCTGTACTCATTGATTTCTTTGCCACCTGGTGCGGCCCTTGTAAAATGATGCCCCCTATTCTTGAAGAGTTGAAGGGAAGGATGGGCGACAAGGTCTCTATCATCAAAATAGACATAGACAAAAATCAACAACTCGCCAGAAACCTGAATATCCGTGGTGTACCCACATTGGCTTTGTACAAACAGGGAAAAATGGTTTGGAGAGAATCAGGAGTAAGACCGGCTGACGAACTGGAAAGAGTCATTAATCAACATGGCTAAGTTCTGACCAGAAGTGAATAAAACAACTAAAGACCACCTTCAATTTCTTTGGCATGAGTGAATCAGTTGTCAACAATCCAATAGATCACATCGTATGGGCAGTGCCTGAGTTGGCTACAGGAATGGAGCAAATTAGGGAACTGACCGGTATCACCCCTGTTTATGGCGGACGTCATCTTCAATTTGGCACACACAATGCCTTGTTGAGTTTAGGTGAAAGATGCTATTTTGAAATCATCGCCCCAGACCCGGACAATAAAGAAGTTCCTGCGCCCAGATGGATGGGTGTAGACCTGATTGACACCGGGCAAATTACCAGATGGGCTTTGGGTACCTCACAACTAAGCGCCAATGCCCAGCACTTGTCTGCCGTCAACAAAGGACTTGCACGCACTACAGAAGGCCAGCGCCTCACTGCCTCAGGGGACTTGCTTAAATGGCAGTTGTCCGTGCCACAACCAGCGCCCTTGTGCGAAACGATTCCTTTTTTAATCGATTGGCAAGACTCCAGGCACCCGGCTGAAGGTCTGAACGCATCTTGTCATATTATCAACTTCAGCATCATAGATCCTAAAGCGAAGGTTCTTCGGCACTTACTCGAAAAACTGAGGAGTGACATAGCAGTGGAAGAGGGACCTGTTCCAAAATTGAAACTTGAACTACAAACACCATTGGGGCGGGTGACGATTTCCTAAGTTGAATTAAGTACTGATTAGCAGCATAAGATTATGATCGGGTAATGAAAAGCCTTTCAATCAAGCCGAAATGGGGAATTAATCATTGCCATGTTACTTAATTTCTATATCGCGAAACCTGTTCTACAACAAGCCGATAAAAACTTATTGCGCTTCGTGCTAATTTAAGAAGCAGTCATCACTAATAATTAAGCAGAGATTTTTACCTTTGTTAGCAAGTGGACTGATAGCTGAGTTCCCACCAACAATTCTGAGCGACTTTTTAGTCAATACCTACCAGCCCGGAAGATACCATTTCAGCTATGGTACACAATCAGACCGGCCCTGACGATTCAGTCGGGGCTAATTTTTTGCTCCACATCTGACACAGTGAATAAACTATCCAAAAACAGTGAATTGATTAAAATTTTACCATATTTGCGACAAGCCAAAGGAAAATCCACCACCGAATCACGATTTCCGAGCAACTAAATGAAGAGGTACTTTTTCCTATTATCTGCTATAATCACCATTATAGTACTATACAACTTAGTCCGAAACACTGATGTCAACGCCGGCAACGAAGCTATTGATTCATCATTGGCTACCGTCGTACAATCTGAACCAATCTCGCCACCGGAGCACCTCAGTTGGTTAGATTCTCTTTACCGTCAGGCCGCAGCCAATCAAACTATTTATCAAATTGTGAGTGGAGATACCTTTGCCGGTATCCTGAAAAGACAAGGAATCAATAACAAAGATGCGGCACACCTCGCTAATTTGGTCAATAATCAGTTGGACCTCTCTACGTTCCAGGTAGGGAAAAAGCTGATCATCTTTCGGGATGGCCTGGCAAAAGTTCCTGCAAAAATCGAGTATCCTCTTAGTCCAACTTCTTCTTTGATCATCAACGTTGACCAGCTCACCACCGAAATCGAAGAAAAAGAGGTCATCACCAAAGTAATGACATTGCAGAGTAAAGTGATTACCTCTGTGGCCAATACCATGCAGGCAAAAGGCTTACCAACCGATCTGGCAGATAAGTTATTGTCCATCTTTGCATGGGATATTGATTTCATGAAACTGTTAAAGACCGATCAGATCAACATGGTTTTTGAAGTAGAGATGGTCGCAGATGAAGTCATAGGATCGGGCAAGATTCTGGCAGCTGTCTTTGTGCACAAGGATCGAAAGTACCAGGCTTACTATTTTAAAGACGATCAGTTGGAAGGGTACTTCGATGAAAATGGTCAAAACTTTAGCCGGGCACCACTGCAATATGAGATGATTACCTCTTTGTATCAGCGCCGGCGATTCCATCCTGTAAAAAGGAGGTACCGCGCTCACCTGGGGATGGACTTCATGGCTCCGGAAGGGACACCCGTCAAAGCACTGAAAGATGGTGTGGTGATCGCATCAGGTTTTCAGCGGGCCAATGGCAATTACGTCAAAATCAAACACGAAAAAATCATCACACAATACCTGCACCTGTCAAGCATTGACCCTAAAGCTAAAGTAGGTGAGCAAATTCGCAGAGGTGAACAGATAGGAGCAGTTGGATCTACGGGACTTTCGTCAGGTCCTCACCTTTGTCTGAGAGTCTGGGAAAATGGCAAACAGAAAGACCCACTCAATTATCAGTTTGAACGCAATGCTTCCATCACTGCCCAAAATAAGGAGGCCTTTGAAAAAACCCGGGCGCTGTATGACGGGCAACTTCAGTCATCTGCAGCTGGTTGAAAAACAAGATGGGTCGCCATGATTTGGGTCTGCCTGGCGGTGAACAGGTCTCTTGAACAGTTGGTCTCAATACAATCGCCAAATGACGTCTTCACATTACTTTGGTGATTCCCCAAAATTCAGCGCAGGCACATAAAACTTGCTGTCACCGGCGTTATTTCAAATAAACAATTTATTTTCTAAGGATAGTAACTATCTGAAAATCAGATTTTTAAATTGATCTGTCAATAATTTTTCATTTGTTTTACATTCTGTATACAAATATTTTCTTATGTTTGTTTTACAATTTATATACAAATGAGCAAAACATATTTAGGTGAATTTGAAGAGTTGGTGTTGACGATCGTCGCCATATTGGGAGACGAAGCTTACGGCAATAACATTGTCAAGGCTATCAAAATGCATCAGGACAGATCGGTCAATCTGAGCGCCGTGCACGTCACACTCTACCGGCTGGAAGACAAGGGTTTTGTCCAATCCTCCGTAGGCGGCGCCACCAGTGAGCGGGGGGGTAGAAGAAAGCGCTACTTCACTATCACCACTGCTGGTATAGCCATCCTCAAGGGCATCAAGGAATCCAGAACACAGCTATGGGATATGATTCCGCAGTTAAAATTCAGCCTATGAACCCCGGGCCTTCTCCTACATTTATTCGGTTTTTCGAATGGTTCTGTCCGCCCGAGCTACAGGAGTTTATCCTTGGCGACCTGGAAGAGCAATTCTTTGAAGACCAGGAGCAATACGGTCATCAAAAGGCCAATCGTCGCTTTGTCTGGAATGTCATCAGATTTGCCAGACCAGGGATCATCCTCAGACGCAAACTCAACACTCAAAATAAAATACATACAGCAATGATCAAAAACTATTTAAAAATCGGCTACCGTAACCTCATGCGGTACAAGTTCTTTTCATTTTTCAACATTGCGGGCCTCAGCATTGGCATCTGCATGAGCTTGTTCATCATCACACACATCTTGAATGAACTAAGCTATGAAAAATCATTCCCCAAATACCAGTCTATCTATCGGGTCGCTTCTACGGACTGGGCGAAGTTGCCTCCCAAACTGGCACCACAGCTAAAAGCCGAAATGCCAGAGATTGCTGAAATAGGACGGCTATACTTCCTCTATACCAAAGTGGCAGTATACAATGAAACAGAGACACTAATCGAGAATCCCTTTTATGCTGATCAGGCCATACTGGACATTTTCGATTTTGAATTTGTAGAGGGAAGTGCTGCTGGTGCTTTGGATGCACATGACAAGATTGTCATCACAGAAAGTATGGCAGCGAGGGTTTTTAAACCGGGCGAACAACGTATAGGAGCCAGGATCAGCCTTTACAGCGAAGATTTCTTAACCGTGACCGGCGTTATCAAAGACCTGCCATCCAACTCTCACCTCAAGATTGATTGTCTGGCCTCTATGGAAGATACCTGGGTCGCTCAGAATGAGTCCGACAGATGGAGTGGAGTCTCTATTTATGCCTTGATAGACTCGCCAGAGGCTGCACAACAGGTCAACGATAAAATGCTTGATTTCCAAATCAGGTTCCAGGCCAATTTACAGTCAGAAGAAGATATACGTACCGGAGAAGACTTCTATGAAGCGCACCCCATCACGGACATCCACCTTACCTCCAGTAGGGAAAAGGAAACCGAACCACCCAGCGACATGGCTTTCATCTATATTTTCTCCACACTGGCGGTCTTCATACTGGTGGTGGTGATCATCAACTTTGTCAATTTATACATCTCGCAGACACTCAATCGCCTCAAAGAGATCGGCATCAGAAAAGTAATGGGAGCTCAGAAATCGCAGCTCATCGGGCAATTCCTGACAGAGTCTTTTATCCTGGTGATCGTCAGCGCCTTGCTGGCAATAGGACTTTCGATATTGGCGTTGCCCTACTACAATCAGCTCACTGATATTCAATTAAGCATTGGTGAATTGTTCAGCCCATCCAGTTTACTTCTGATAGGGGTGATCACGGTGATGGTAGGATTCATTGCGGGTGGCTATCCCGCATGGTACCTGTCACGATTTGGCATTGAAGAAGGGCTACGGACCAGACAGCTCAAAGTAGGTAAGAAACTGTCGTTGCGCTCAGTCATGGTGGCCTGCCAGTTTCTGATTTCTGTCTGCCTGTTTACTGCCACCTTGATTGTGAGCAAACAGATGGATTTTATTTTTAACAAAGACGTGGGGTTTGCGGAGGAAGAAATTGTGTCTGTCAGATTGCATGGTGAATTATGGAATCAGACAGTTAGCAACTATGACAAGGTCAGAAATGAACTGATCAAACATGCCGATATTGTGAATATGTCTGTTACTTCCAAAGTCCCGGGCGAGCGATTTGGAATAGAAGCCCTGCAAATGGGGGATGATCCGGACGTCATCATAGGATCGCGCTACATGCGGGCCGACGAGCACTTCCTGGCTACGATGGGGCTTGAAGTGCTGGAAGGAGATTCTGTGCCCAGAAAGTCTACCGGAATACAGTATATAGTCAATCAGTCTGCAGCAACCAACCTACAGCAGGAAAACCTGATTGGTAAGACAGTGACTAATAATCCTGGCTCCGAGGGCAAGGTGATCGCGATTGTCAATGATTTTAACTTTGCCTCTCTACACATTGGCGTGGAGCCGCTTACCATTCAAATGCCATCAGAAAAAAGGTATTTTGCGGATTACATACTGTTCAGAATTGCTACACAGGACGTACGTGCCACACTGGAGAAGATAGAAAATACCCTGCACGAGTTCGCTCCAGGGGCATTGATCGTTTCCAAGTTTGTGGACAACAACATGGATGAGCTCTATGAAGCAGAATCCAGTATGTTTGCCTCCTTCAAAATTTTCTCCACCACAATCATCCTATTGGCATGCTTTGGCCTGTTTGCACTTTTTGCTTTTGTAGCACAAACAAGAAAAAAAGAGCTGGGAATTCGTAAAACGCTGGGCGCCTCCGTTTCACAGCTACTGCTGACCATGACCAAAAGCTACCTGGGTATCTTATTGGTTGCCATGATTGTGGCTATTCCCATTACCTGGACATTTGCCTCGGAGTGGATGACCAACTTCGCTTACCAGGTAGATATCTCCTGGTGGTACTTTGTCATTCCCGGCTTCTTTGTGCTCATTTTGGCTGCGGTCGGTATGGTGGGGCAGTCATGGAATGTTGCGAAAAGCAATCCAGTCGATTCATTGAGAGACGAGTAATAATTTCCTCCAATAAAAAAGGCCACAACGATGCGGTATTGCATCGTTGTGGCCTTTTTGTGGATATGCCCAGCTCCTAATAAAAAATTATCACGAAAAATTTATTGTTGATGCAAACGCCGAATTCTTTACCATATGCTGTTTTACATCATTAGTAATTATGAATTCATAATGAGTTTTAATCTGAAGAAGGAATGTGTTTCAGCACCGTAATCTAATCTACAATAAAACAAACATGATAAGATCTATTAGTTCTTCAGTTTATATACTGAATCAACCAACTGCTTTTCATCTTTGCTCCTCACCGCATAGTTAAAGCCCTGATAGACGCTGTAGGCACCGTAGTTACCGTCCTTGTCCAGGGCGATAAAGCCTGCCTGAAGTCCCTCAATATTTTCGTGCTTGCGAATGATGCGTTCTACTGCTTCCTGGCAAGCTTCCTGAGGACTGGCACCGGCCCGCATGAGTTCCACCACCGTATGACTTCCCGCGATGCGAATGATGGCCTCTCCCATTCCCGTAGCCGTAGCAGCACCTACTTCATTATCGACAAATAGTCCTGCGCCTATAATAGGTGAGTCGCCCACACGTCCATGGAGTTTGTAGGCCATGCCACTGGTGGTACAGGCGCCACTCAGGTCACCATTCTGGTCCAGTGCCACCATCCCGATGGTATCATGATTCTCTACATTGATAATCGGTTTATATTGACTTGTCTCCAGCCATTTTTGATATGCTTTCTGCGCATCTGGATGTGGCACCTCTACCGTGCTCTTCTTAAACCCATTGGCCAGGGCAAACTCATAGGCTCCCTGACCTACCAGCATGACATGGGGGGTATCTTCCATGATCTTCCTGGCTACATCAATCGGGTGGTCGATGTACTGCAAAAACGCTACTGCACCACAGCGGCTCTTTTCGTCCATCAGGCAAGCATCTAATGTCACTCTTCCTTCACGATCCGGATTACCTCCCAGCCCCACACTGCGGTTACTGAGGTCAGATTCTGTCACTGCCACCCCTTTTTGCACTGCGTCAATGGCTTTCCCATTCTTCTTCTTTAATATGGACCACGCCCCTTCATTGGCAGCCAACCCATGGTTCCAGGTAGAGATGACCACAGCGCCATCTGCTTTTCTGTTGGCCACTTCCTGTTCTTGCAACGAAGACAGGTCAACCAGTGAACCTCCAGCCACTAATAATCCACTTTTAATAAAATCTCGTCTATTTGCCATCCACCCAATTTAGCGACAAAAAATCACATTCTCACAGTAATACAGGATACTCAACCGCATATTACTGCCACTCGTCTGTCTTTGCTTTAATCTCCATGACTAAACGATAAATTGTGAACATATTCGTTCAATCAAAAGCTACATGGAATATTTAATTTGGTACAACGCGGCTACACGCTGCTGTTACATAGGTCTCAAGGGACAGTATGAATTATTGGTAAACACATTCACAGATCAGGATATGATGATCGTTGAAGAACGTAAAATCAAAAATCATCAAGAATACAGAAAGGCACTGAAAATGCTGGTAAGGCTGAGAAAAACACTGCGCTATTTCAGCAAAGTACTGTAAGTGCAATTACGACATCCAAATGAGGCATAGATTTTTGTACCAGGCTTGTTGCCTGACAGAATTTCTTATCCGGGTTTCGCTATCATTCTTTGCTGATATTGACTAAAAAGGTCAAAGTCCATGCAGACACCTCCGCAGACGATGACCAGGATGTTTTCTGCCGTCTCTTCGGGCGGCAATCCATAGGCATAGGACAATGCCGCTCCACATGCAGGCTCTACCAGGGAATTGGCTTCTTTCAATAACAGTTCACAAGCTGTCAAAGCTGTGGCATCGGATATTACGTGGGGAACAACCTGAAATGACCTAGATAACTCCAGACTCTTCTCTGAGACCTGTCTGGCGCCAAGGCTTGTTGCGATGGTGTCGATCCGGTCCAGCCGGACTGTTTTTCCCGCTTCATAAGCGGCAGCAAAAGAAGCAGCACCATGCGTCTCCGCGGTGATGACCTTGCTTTGCCAGCCACATTGCTGCATGCCCAACAGGACGCCATTCAATAAACCACCGCCACCCACAGACACCACCACCGTATCTGGTGCATTCATCACTTCAGCACATTCTGTGATGACACTTGCGTGCCCCTGCCAAAGCAATTCATGATCAAATGGAGGAACGTAAGGAATGTCCTCAGACGCTGAAATAGCACTGGCATGCTGATGGGCCGCATTCCAGTCGGCACCGTGGACTTCTACGGAGGCACCCAACATACGAATCCTGTTGACCATCATGGCAGGAGTGGTCTCCGGGACAACTACTTTGATCTCCACGCTCAGTTGCTGCCCTACATAAGCCAGTGAATAGCCGGCATTACCACCCGAGGAGGCGATGAACTGGCGATGTCCTTCGGCAATCAGCTGTCTGCAGAGGTACTCCATTCCGCGAATCTTGAAAGACCCTGAAGGCTGGAAACAATCCATTTTATAGAAGACATTCCTGCCTAGCTGATCATGGTGATAGGACTTCAATAAAGGGGTGCGATGATAAATCGTCTGGTTCATAAA
>ERZ1740068.651-NODE-651-length-14740-cov-5.888594_pt1 | contig 14740 bp, 12 predicted proteins | sample MGYA00581735_ERZ1740068 | MGnify/ENA primary metagenome ERZ1740068 (study PRJEB43018, sample SAMN04849740) | marine metagenome | isolation source: floating plastic debris | place: Pacific Ocean | collected 2008-08-30 | study: EMG produced TPA metagenomics assembly... | reverse complement strand
CGTCTAAGGGCGTTCACAGAGCGGTCGGAAACGTTCGCCCTACCCAACAAAAAGGCCGCCTATGAGCTGACGCACATCCTGTTCTATCTTTCAGAATACGGACGTCGCGACCCTGGCGTTGGGGACAAGCCCATTCGCAGCCTGCGCCATGCAGGTACCCTAGCGATTTTGGAACTTAACGTCGATCAGCTGTCAGAGATTTGCATAGCCCTGCGCTTTGCGGGGGAGACGGCCCCAGTTGTTTGGGAAAGCTGGCTGCTGGAGCAGTTGAACCGCTTTTCTGTGACAGCTGCGGATGGGCCTGTTGGCCATGATGACTACCACCCCTGGCTGATGCTAAACTGGTTCATGGAAGTATCCGACCAGGGAGGGTTTGGGCTTGAGATGCCGGAAGGGACTGTCCGGTTTGAAGCCCCTCAGCCCGCGGCCGGGCCGTTGCGGGAGCTGTCGCATTCGCTCTTCAAGATGGGTTCTGCGCGCAGCAATGACTGGTCCTTGATGCGCAGTGACGTGGGCGATGCGATGTCCGAGGATGCGCTGGGGTTTCTCAATGCCGCAGAGCAAGCCGTTGATTTCAAATCTTTCTTCCATGGATTTGCGCGGGTTGGTGGGCCCGCTGGCGTGGGGCTGATGGGAGGCGCGCCATGATCGGTTCGATTGGATCACAGCCCTGGCGCATGCTGGGGGTTGCAGGTGTGGGCATGACGGCGCTCTACACGCTGCTCATTTCGTCCGCCGATGCGATCACCAAGCTCTTTGCCGAAAGCTATGCCGCGCCACAGCTTTATGCGCTGTCGGGCGGCATCGTTGCGTGCCTCAGCGTCATGGCGAACCGTCGAAACGGTCGGTGGCGCGGCATGCGAACGACATGTCCCAAGGCCATGGGCATTCGCGTCGTCTCGACCCTCGCAGCGACGGGCGCTTTCTTTTATGCCTTTGCGCTTTTGCCGTTTGCTGAGGTGTTTCTATTTATCGCCATGATCCCGCTCTTAGCGGCGCTTTTGTCTGGCCCATGTCTGGGCGAAGTGGTGCGGCCGCAGGTGTGGGCGGCCTTGGCCTTTGGCACCGTCGGCGTGCTCTGCCTTTTCCCAGGCGGGGTGAGCTCGATTTCTTTGGGGCACTATTTGGCCTTAGCGGCGGTGATCCTGGGCACCATTTCCATGGTCGCCTCGCGATACATCGGGGTGCGCGACAGCAATATCCTTTCGCAGGTGTTCTACCCCAATCTCGCTCTCATGGTGGTTATGGGGGCCGCGCTGCCCTTTGTATTTCAACCCATGGCACTGACCGATGTCGTCTGGGTGATCATTTATGCGATCGTGCTTTTCGGGGCGCGGTGGGTGTTGGTCGCCTCTTTGCGCCTGCTGCCAGCCTACGTGGTCACACCGCTCATGAACCTGCAATTCGTTTGGATGGTCGGGATCGGGTATGCCCTGTTCGGTGAGATCCCTGGGTCGGGCGTTTATCTCGGTGCAGCGATCATCATTCTGGCCGGATCGTGGCTCGTCTGGGATCAGGCGCGCAGTGAACAACACTCCAGACGGGTTGTGCCCGCCGAGTGAGAATTCGCTCGCAAACGATTGATTACATTGAGAATGACACGCCGCAGCCGCAGGAGCTGGAGGCGTTGGGGTTTTCGATCGTGAAGCGCGCGCCGATCAGTTCTTCACTAAAATCGATGGTCGCGCCGCTGAGGAATGGCAACGAGACGGAATCCACAACCACCTTTTCCCCTTCGCCTTCCAGGATCAGATCGTCATCGGCCGGTGCGTCCAGCGTGATCTCATACTGAAAGCCCGAACATCCGCCGCCCTCCACCGCCACGCGCAAGGCGACGCCTTCGCTCCACGCGCCGATCTCGGCGAGCCGGGCAAATGCGCGTTCGGTGACTTTCGGGGGAAGATCCATCGTAAACCTTCGTGTTTCAATCAGCGTGTTCGGGTAATATATTGACGGCGGGACAAGGTCACAAGGATTTACGGGATGCAAAAGGCCTATGCCTTGGATCCGAAGAGCGCGCGGCCCCGCCTCTATGGGGAAACCGAAAGCGCGTTCCGGTCCTGTTTTCAGCGGGATCGTGACCGGATCATTCATGCCAGCGCGTTTCGACGGCTCAAGCACAAGACCCAGGTTTTTGTGGAGCACGAGGGCGATTACTTTCGCACGCGTCTCACCCATTCCATCGAGGTGGCGCAAGTGGCGCGCACTATCGCGGGGGTGCTGGGGCTCAACCAAGAGCTGACGGAAGCGGTGGCGCTGGCCCATGATCTGGGTCATACGCCCTTTGGTCATGCGGGTGAGGATGTCTTGAATGATCAGATGATCCCCTATGGCGGCTTTGATCACAACGCCCAATCCCTGCGGATTGTCACAAATCTGGAGCGTCACTATGCCGATTTTGACGGGTTGAACCTGACCTGGGACACGCTTGAGGGACTGGCCAAACACAATGGTCCAGTGATGGGCGATTTGCCCTGGGCTCTGGCGGAATACAATGCCCGTCATGATCTGGAGCTGCACACCCATGCCAGCGCCGAGGCGCAGGTGGCCGCCTTGGCCGATGACATTGCCTACAACAATCACGACCTGCACGATGGGTTACGGGCAGGGCTATTCGCCGAATCTGACATGGAACAATTGCCTGTGGTTCAGGAATGCTACGCCGAAGTTGATGCCGCCTATCCTGGCCTGGATGCCTATCGGCGCCGGCATGAGGCGCTCAGGCGCGTGTTCGGGGTGATGGTGTCGAACGTCATTGAGACATCGCAGGCGGGGCTGGCCGAAGCTGCGCCCAGCTCTGCCCAGAGCGTGCGCGAGCTGGGTTATGCTGTGATCCGCTTTTCGCCCGACATGTGGGCCAGTCTACAAAAGATCCGCAGCTTTCTCTTTGAGCGGATGTACCGCGCGCCCTCGGTCATAGAGATGCGCCAAAATGTGACCCGCGTGGTCAAGGATCTTTTTCCATTCTACATGTCCGCGCCGCAAAACCTGCCGCGACGCTGGCAGACAGATGTGGCGGCCGCCAAAACCGACGAAGCGCTCGCGCGGATTGTCAGTGACTACATTGCAGGAATGACAGATCGGTTCGCCCTCGAGGCGCATGCCAAGCACTTGGGCGGCGCTATCACGCTTTCAGCGCGTCGAGCTTAACCCGTGTTCAATCAGCCGTTTGACCGGCCTGCGCGCAGTCCATAACCCACGCAGCCGCGACCGAATGTCATTGGCTGCGCTGCTTTCACGCTCATATAATAAGATCATGATTGCTGAATTGGGCCATTTTGCGCTGATCCTGGCATTCGTTTTGTCGATTGTGACAGCGATTGTGCCTTTGATCGGCGCTCAACAGCGTTGGCACGGCTGGATGGCCGTGGCCGAACCCGGTGCCGTTTTGCAGTTTTTCCTCACTGGCGTGGCCTTCGCTGCATTGACCTATGCTTTCGTAGTCTCCGACTTTTCTTTGCGCCTTGTGGTCATAAACTCCCACTCGCTAAAGCCCATGCTCTACAAGGTGACCGGCGTTTGGGGCAATCACGAGGGCTCGATGCTGCTCTGGGTGCTGATCGTCACGCTCTTTGGCGCGGTGGCCGCATGGCGCGGGGGCAACCTGCCGCCCAGTTTGAGGGCGCGCGTTTTGGCGATGCAGTCGATGGTGGCGGCCGCGTTTTTCGCCTTCATCATCTTTTCATCGAACCCCTTTGAGCGCATGGCGATCCCGCCGTTTGACGGCCAGGATCTCAATCCGTTGTTGCAGGACCCAGGATTGGCGTTCCATCCGCCGTTTCTCTATCTGGGCTATGTCGGCCTTTCGATGACGTTCTCTTTTGCTGTGGCGGCATTGCTGGAGGGCAGGGTGGATGCAGCTTGGGGCCGGTGGGTGCGACCCTACACGCTAGCGGCCTGGATGTTTCTCACGGTTGGCATCGGTCTTGGCAGCTGGTGGGCCTATTACGAGTTGGGCTGGGGCGGGTTCTGGTTCTGGGATCCGGTGGAGAATGCCTCCTTTATGCCATGGCTCATTGCGGCAGCGCTTCTTCATTGCGCGATCGTGGTGGAGAAACGTGAGGCCCTGAAGAGCTGGACGATCCTGCTCGCGATCATCGCTTTTGGCTTTTCCATGGTGGGCGCGTTCATCACCCGCTCAGGCGTTCTGACATCGGTGCATGCGTTTGCCACAGACCCCGAACGCGGGGTGTTTTTGCTGATGATCCTGGGCTGGTTCATGCTGCTCGGTCTCACGCTTTTTGCCGCGCGCGCGCCGGTGTTGCAGTCGAAAGGCGTGTTCGGGGTCGTGAGCCGCGAGTCTGTCCTGGTGCTCAACAACCTACTTCTCGCGGTGTCGGCTTTTGTGATCTTCGTGGGCACCATCTGGCCGCTGGTGAGCGAGCTTTTCTTTGATCGCAAGCTTTCTGTCGGGCCGCCATTTTTCAACATGGCGTTTGCACCCTTCATGCTGGCGCTCGGTCTGGTCCTGCCGATTGGGGCGATGCTGCCGTGGAAGCGTGCGCAGGTCGGGCGGATCACGCGCAAGCTGATCCCGGCCTTCGTGCTGGCCGTGGCTGTGGGCGCCTTGGCCTATGCAATGCAGACCGGGCGCTCTGCGTTGGGGCCCATCGGGCTTTTCCTGGGTGCCTGGCTCGTCATGGGCAGTTTTGTGGATCTCATGGCCCGCGTCGGCCGCGCCAGTTTGAAAGAGCGCCTGCAGCGGATGATGCGCCTGCCGCGTGCCGATTGGGGCAAGTCAGTGGCCCATGGGGGCCTTGGCGTGACCTTTGCCGGTGTGGCCGCCATGATGGCCTGGGAGCAAGAAGATATCCGCGTGGCCCATCCCGGCGACAGTTTTGAGCTGGCGGGCTACACCCTGACCCTGAACAGCATCAGCGAGGAGCAGGGTCCAAACTATGTGGCGACGGTAGGGGATCTGACGCTTGCCCGTGGGGATCGCGAATTGGGCACGATGCACCCCGAAAAGCGCATCTATCCGGTCGCAGGCATGCCGACGACGGAGGCCGCTCTCAATATCGGGTTCACGCGGGATATATATGTCTCGCTCGGCGATCCGCAGGTCGATGGCGGCTGGGCGGTGCGCAGCTATTACAAGCCGCTGGCCAACTGGATCTGGGGTGGGTCGATCCTGATGGCGTTGGGCGGGCTTTTGTCGCTCACCGACAGGCGCTACCGCGTGGCGGCGGGCGCTGCCAAAGCGCCCTCTCGCAAACCTCTTGAAGTGCCTGCAGAATGAAACGCCTAGCGCTCTTGCTGTGCCTGCTTGCGGCGCCTTTATGGGCGGTGCAGCCCGACGAAATCCTCGATGATCCGGCACTGGAAGAGCGGGCACGAGCGCTGTCTGAGGATCTGCGCTGTCTCGTGTGCCGAAATGAGAGCATCGACGAATCCAACGCGCCGCTGGCCCGTGATTTGCGGCTCTTGGTGCGCGAACGGCTGGTCGCTGGTGACAGCGATGCGGAGGTTATGGCCTTTGTTGTGGCGCGATATGGCGAATACGTGCTGCTGACGCCGAAGGCAACCGGGACCAATTTGATCTTGTGGCTGGCTGGTCCCGCGATGATGATCATCGGGCTGGGTCTTGGCCTGGCTTTTCTGCGTAAAAGATCGCGCAGTGAGGCCACGGCAGAGCGCGCGCTGACCGAGGATGAAAAGGCGCGGCTGGATGAGATACTGAGCGAATAACGTGAGGTGACGCGCGTTCGGTCATTTTATCCTCGGGCGTTTGCCGCTACGATCTGCGCAACTCTGATCGAAGGTCACGCCCCATGAAAACCTATCAATCCATTCAGTTTTCCATCGAAGACGACATTGCGCTGCTGCGGTTGAATCGGCCGGACCGCATGAATGCGCTCAGCGCGGAAATGCGGGCCGAGATCATTGATGCGACGCGCTCTGCGCCGGGCCATGCTCGCGTTCTGGTGTTGACGGGCGAGGGGCGGGCGTTTTGTGCCGGTCAGGATCTCAGTGACGGTAATGCCGCCGCCGCGATAGATCTGGAGCGTGTGCTGCGGGATGAATACGCGCCGATGGTCCGGTCCGTGGCGGAATGCGAAATCCCAACCATTTCTGCGGTCAACGGGCCTGCTGCGGGGGCGGGTGCAAATCTTGCCCTGGCGGCCGATGTGGTGATCGCGGCCGAGAGCGCCTATTTCCTGCAGGCTTTTGCGCGCATTGGGCTTATTCCTGATGCCGGGGGGACATACTGGCTGCCGCGCCAGATGGGCGCTGCCAAGGCGATGGGGGCCGCACTTTTTGCCGAGCCTGTCAGCGCACGACAAGCCGATGAGTGGGGCATGATTTGGGAGGCTGTCCCCGCCGACGCCTTTGGTGCCCAGTGGCGCCGCCGGGCCGAGCATTTGGCCAAGGGGCCAACCGAGGCCTACGCCCAGATCAAACGCGCCGTGCGCGACAGTTGGGACAACAGCTTTGACGGACAGTTGAACGTTGAGGCGCGGCTGCAGGGCCAATGCGGACAAACGCGTGATTTCCAAGAAGGGGTGCTTGCTTTCTTGGAAAAGCGTAAAGCGACATTTGAGGGTCGTTGATAAAATAACGCAAATTCAAATGTTTGCCGCGCTCATTTACATTTAACTTCGGTTGCGAGCTGAGATCTTTTGTGCCGTGCACGTCCGCCGGGGTGCCTCAAGATCTGGAGTGCAAAACGCGTATGTTTGAAAGAGAGCATGTCCCCCTCTTGGCGGAAACACGCGCCATGGGCTGACCGTTGGCAAGGATCCGGGTTCCGTCGGGCATGTCTTCAACATCCAGCCGTAGGGTGTCGTCGCAGTCTTCTAGGATGATCGACACCACGTCGCGCTCGGCATCGAAGGCGTCAATCTCAATCGGGTCTGAGCCGGGATGCCACAGATCCCCTCGCAGAATGGCATCTTCCAGCGCGTCATGTGGCCCGGTGATCGGGGTCGGGGTCATCGAAATGGCGCTGGCCTCCGTCAGGAAGGACGGCACGGCGCCTTTCCCGACGGTTTCGGACGCAGAGACTTGCAGCCGCGGGATAGCACGGCGCCGAAGAACGGGCTGAGACATGCTTGGGCCACCTCACCTTGGGGTCACATGTCGTCAGCTATGGATCACGCGCCTTAAATTGACGTAAAGCGCCGGCGATTCTGCGCAGAAAAAAGGCCCCGTGCGTCGCAGCGGGGACTTTAAAATGGGTCATACGCGAGATTAGCGTTTTTCCATGTCCACGTAGTCGCGCATCGTTTCGCCTTGATAGAGCTGGCGCGGGCGACCAATCTTGAGCTGTGGATCGGCGATCATTTCTTTCCACTGCGAAATCCAGCCTACGGTGCGGGACACAGCAAAAATCGGCGTGAACATCGAGGTTGGGAAGCCCATCGCCTCGAGGATGATGCCGGAGTAGAAATCCACGTTCGGGAAGAGCTTCTTCTCGCTGAAGTATTCATCCTGAAGTGCTTGTTTTTCGAGCTCTTTAGCGACCTGAAGTGTCGGGTTGTCCTCGACGCCCAAAAGCTCCAGCACCTCGTCGGCGGACTGCTTCATCACTTTTGCGCGCGGGTCAAAGTTCTTGTAGACCCGGTGGCCAAAGCCCATCAGACGGAACTCGTCATTTTTGTCCTTGGCCCGTGCGATGTATTCGGGGATGCGATCCACCGTGCCGATCTCACGCAGCATTTCAAGGCACGCCTGGTTGGCGCCGCCATGGGCAGGGCCCCAGAGGCACGCGATACCGGCCGCGATGCAGGCAAATGGGTTTGCGCCCGACGAAGATGCGAGGCGCACCGTCGAGGTCGACGCGTTTTGTTCGTGATCGGCATGCAGCGTAAAGATCCGGTCCATTGCGCTGCTCAGGATCGGGTTGACCTGATAATCCTGGGCCGGGACGGCAAAGCACATGCGCAGGAAGTTTGATGCGTAATCAAGCTCATTGCGGGGGTACACGAAGGGCTGGCCGATCGAATATTTATACGCCATCGCCGCGATGGTGGGCATTTTGGCGATCAGACGGATGGAGGCAACCTCACGCTGCCATGGGTCATTGATGTCGGTCGAGTCGTGATAGAACGCGCTCAGCGCGCCGACAACGCCCACCATAATGGCCATCGGATGTGCGTCACGACGATACCCGCGGAACAGGAAGTGCATCTGTTCGTGCAGCATGGTGTGCGTGGTGACACGGTTTTCAAAGTCTTCCAATTGCGCGGTGGATGGCAGCTCTCCGTAGAGCAGGAGGTACCGCACCTCGAGGAAGTGCGATTTCTCTGCCAGTTGGTCGATTGGATATCCGCGGTGCAAAAGCTCTCCTTTTCCACCGTCAATGAAGGTGATCGTGCTGTCACAGCTGGCCGTTGACGTGAACCCTGGGTCATATGTAAAGACCCCTGCCTGACCGTAAAGCTTGCGAATGTCGATCACATCTGGGCCCGCAGTCGGAGAAAAGACCGGCAGGTCATACTCCATTCCGTCTATCGTTAATTTAGCCATTTTGGCACCGTCTTTCATAGGCGTGCTTCCTTTCCTGTCGGCGCGCCGTCCCGTCTTGGCGCGTCTGATTGGGTCGCCTGCGAAGATCCCAGTGCGATCTACGTCGGCGGTAAAGGCGTGGCGGCGTCAGACAGTCGCGCAAGCGACTCATCGCGTCCAAGAACCAATAGCATGTCAAACACACTTGGGGTTACGCTTTTCCCCGCAAGGGCGGCCCTCATGGGGCCCGCCAACTTGCCAAACTTGGTGTCTTTGGCCTCCGCAAAGGACTGCGTGGCCGCCTCTAATCCCTCTCGCGACCAGTTAGCATTTTGCAACTGCGGCGTCAATTCATTCAGTATACCACGGGATACACTATCCAGTGATTTGGCCGCTTTCTCATCTGGCTGAACCGGGCGGTCATTCATGATAAAAGATGCTTTATCAATGAGTTCTGGAAATGTCTTCGCGCGCGCTTTGAGGCAGTACATTCCGGCCTTGAAAAGCTCAACTTGATGAGGTGCGAACTCTGTCTTCTGTGTGGTTCGATAAAATTCGGACAATTCTTGCAGCAGTGCAGCATCGTCCATATGCGCGACATGTTGCCCCGACAGGTGCTCGAGCCGTTTGAAATCGAAACGGGCGGGGGATTTGCCGATGCCATCAAGGTCAAACCACGCCTGCGCCTGAGCGTCAGAAAACACCTCGTCATCGCCGTGGCTCCACCCCAGACGGGCGAGGTAATTGCGCATGGCAGCCGCCGGATAGCCCATGTCGCGGTAGTCTTCCACGCCAAGCGCCCCGTGGCGTTTGGAGAGCTTTTTGCCATCCGGGCCATGGATCAGGGGAATGTGCGCATAGATTGGCAGCGGCCATCCCATGGCCGTGTAGATCATCATCTGCCGTGCGGCATTGTTGAGGTGATCATCGCCTCTGATCACATGGGTCACGCCCATGTCGTGATCGTCGACCGCCACCGCTAACATGTACACAGGTGTGCCATCGGAGCGGAGCAGAACCATGTCATCGAGCTGCTCGTTGCGGATCGTCACATCGCCTTGCACCGCGTCCCTGATCACAGTCTCCCCGGTTTGAGGGGCCTTGATGCGGATCACGTGCGGTGCATCCGGATGGGTTGCCGGGTCGGCGTCTCTCCACGGGCTGCGAAAGAGAGTGGAGCGGCCTTCTGCCTTGACTTCTTCGCGAAACGCCTGAATGTCTTCCTGCGTTGAGAAGCATTTGTAAGCTGCACCTGCGTCCAGAAGCGCATTGGCCACCTCGGCGTGGCGGGACGCGCGCTCAAACTGAGAGATCGCCTCGCCATCGTAATCCAGCCCAAGCCACGCCATGCCGTCCAAAATCGCCTGCGTGGCCTCTGGCGTGGAGCGCGCGCGGTCAGTGTCTTCGATGCGCAGCAGAAATTTGCCCCCGCGACCACGCGCGAAGAGCCAATTGAAGAGCGCGGTGCGCGCGCCGCCTATGTGCAAGAACCCGGTCGGAGAGGGCGCAAAGCGCGTGACAACGGGTTGGGATGTCTGATCTGGCATCGGGCTTTGGTCCCCTTTCGCTATGGTAACGTTTCACTAAGTTAACCTTTCGCTAACTGTCTTGGAGATAGTTTCCGGCAGGCAAGCGCCTTCCTATAAGCCCCGATTGGGGGAGACAAGCCTTGCGAGAGACCAAGCGAAAGATGCCTTTGTTCGCGTCCATGTGGCTGGCGCAACGCGGCTATCTTATCCACTGGGCGCCGGTGATGTTTGCCAGTGGCATCGGGGTCTATTTTACGCTGAAATGGGAACCTGGCGGGACGCTTTACGTGGCGCTCGCGGCTGGTCTTTTGGGCATCATCGGCATTTTGGGCGTCTGGCGCAGTCTTTGGGCGCCGCTCCTTTGGGTGCCCTTGCTCTTCGGCCTTGGCTTTGGAGCGGCAGGGTTTAGAGCGCATAGCGTGGCGGGCCCGGTGCTCGACTGGCGCTATTACGGTCCGGTCCAGGGCAGGATTGCGGGCATGGACCGATCCGGTTCGGATGCCGTTCGATTGACTCTGGATCAGGTGGTTCTCTCCAATGTGCGCCCCGAAAAAACACCGCACCGCGTTCGGGTCTCGTTGCATGGGACGCAGGGCTACATGGATCCCGCGCCGGGGCAGACGGTGATCATGACGGCGCATCTGTCGCCGCCGTCCGGCCCGGTGGAGCCAGCGGGCTTTGATTTTCAAAGACATGCGTGGTTCAAGGGACTTGGCGCCGTGGGTTATACGCGAACGCCGGTTCTGATCCTTGCGCCGCCAAAAGGTGGGCAGGTCTTGCTCAAGGCGCGCATGGCGCTCTCTGCCCATGTGCAGAACCGTTTGCCAGGAGAGGCGGGTGGTTTTGCCACAGCGATCATGACGGGGGATCGCTCTGCCATTGCGCAGGAGACGATGAAAGACCTTCGCGTCTCTAACCTGGCGCATCTTTTGGCGATCTCGGGCCTGCACATGGCCCTTTTGACAGGGTTCGTGTTTTCGACACTGCGGTTCGGTTTTGCCGCTGTGCCGCGCATTGGGCTGCGGGTTGCGGCCAAAAAGCTCTCTGCTGTCGGTGCATTGTTGGCCGGAGCCGGGTATCTGGCGCTCTCTGGCGGCAGTGTCGCAACAGAGCGGGCGTTCATCATGGTGGCGGTGATGCTCACTGCCATCCTCGTGGATCGGCGGGCGGTGTCTTTGCGGTCTGTTGCGATTGCCGCGCTGATCGTGCTGACGCTGCGGCCAGAGGCCTTGCTGGGCCCCGGATTTCAAATGTCCTTTGCTGCGACCACGGCCTTGGTGTTCGTCTTCAACGAGATACGAGATCGTGAATTATCTTTTGGACCTAAGTGGATGCAGCCCATCCTTGCTGTTGTGATATCGTCGCTGACGGCAGGGCTTGCTACGGCACCGATCGCGGCGGCGCATTTCAATCAGATTGCCCATTACGGTCTCATTGCAAACTTGCTGAGCGTGCCTTTGATGGGCGTTCTGGTGATGCCCGCGGCCGTCGTAGCGGCCTGTCTGATGCCCCTCAACCTTGATTTCATCCCGTTTTGGGTCATGGCACGCGGTCTCGATTGGATCTTGAGCGTGGCCCATTGGACGGCCAGCCTTGATGGGGCCCGAGGGATGGTGCCAAGCCCCGATCCGATTGTGCTGCCGCTTCTGGCCATGGGAGCGCTTTTTGTGATCCTTTGGCGGGGCAAGGCGCGGGTGTTGGGGGCTCTTCCCTGCGTCATTGCCTTTGTCGCGTGGTCCGGCACGCAGAGACCTGCCGTTCTGATCGCGGACACAGGCGGGCTTGTCGGTGTGATGACAACCGAAGGCCGCGCGCTCAATCGGGAGCGAGGATCGGGGTTTGTCGCGCTCAATTGGTTGGAAAATGATGGCGATGCTGTGGATCAACTCACGGCCCATACCAGGTGGCCTGCCGCCGATGCGTCATGGCCGATCCAGACGATCAGGGGCCAAAAGGCGGCGGATGCGGTGTCTGGCTGCAATGAGGCCAAATGGCTTGTCATGACCTACAATCCCGCAGCGCCATTGAAGCTGGAGGATTGCGAAGTCCTGACCCCTGCATCGTTCAAAAAAACAGGTGCCATCGCTCTTTATGAAAGCAATGGCACGCTGCATGCCATCACCGCGCGCCAGGTCACAGGGGCACGGCTCTGGGTGTTTCAGTAGGTCCGGATAAGCCCTACAAGGCGCCCTTGAACGCGCACCTTGTCATCGGGTAGCACGCGCGTTTCATAGGCCGGGTTTGCCGCCTCTAGCGCGATCGCGGTGCCGTTGCGGTAGAATTTTTTCAATGTGGCTTCCTGATCTTCGACGAGGGCCACAACAATGTCACCGTTATCGGCCACATCGGTTTCGCGGATGACCACGATGTCACCGTCATTGATGCCCGCGCCGATCATCGAATCGCCCTTGACCTCTAGCGCGTAGTGGTTGCCAGCGCCGCTGATCATGTCACCGGGCACAGATACGTTCTGGCTGCCATCAGCAATCGCTTCAATGGGCACACCTGCTGCGATCCTGCCCATCAAGGGCAAGTGCATTGTCTGCGCCTCTACGGGCTGGGCGGGAACGACCGCAGGCAGGGGCGGCGGCTTGGATCCTTCAATCACGCGAGGCACAAAGCCTGACGGATCTTGGGTCATGCTGTCGGGCAATTTGACGATCTCGAGTGCGCGGGCACGGTGCGCCAAACGCCGGATGAACCCGCGCTCTTCCAAGGCGGTGATCAATCTGTGAATGCCCGATTTGGACCGCAGATCAAGCGCGTCTTTCATTTCGTCAAAACTGGGCGGCACGCCGTCACGCTGGGCGCGTTTGTGAATGAATTCCAGCAGATCGAGCTGCTTTTTGGTCAACATTATCCTGTCCTCCGATGACCGGCTATCATGCTTTGTTCTACGCATGTTCTTGTTTTGTGTCAATGAGGCTGTGGATAAGTGCTCATCAAAGGTGCAGATACTCCATAAGTTCCCCTTTTTCCCTGGGGCGCTCGTCAGGCGCTCGGATCATGAGGGCATTTGATAGCGCCAGGACGCTCAGGAGTGAGCTGTCTTGACGCTCTGCCGGGGTGATCTCGCCATTTTCGACGATGGCGCGCATGTAGTGCTCACGCGGGCCGTGCTTGCCTATGTCCGCCGCGAGCCTGGCAGAATGGCGCGGGGCCGCTTCGCCTGGAAAGCCCTGCATGACCCGGACCATGGGGATCAAAAACACCTTGCCACACACCATCGCGGAAACCGGATTTCCTGGCAGTCCAACCATAGGTGTGTCGCCCATTTTGCCCGCCATCAGAGGTTTGCCGGGACGCATGCGGATTTTGTAAAATGCCCTTCGCAAGCCCCTGGTTTCGGCCACGTCTGCGACCAAATCATGATCTCCTACGGACGCACCGCCGATGGTGACGATCATGTCGCTGTCCTGGGCCAGCTCAAACGCTGTTGTCAAAGAAGGGACATTGTCTTTGGCAATGGGCAGGATGCGCGCTTCTGCGCCTTCGGCATCCAACACCGCTTTCAGCCCGTAAGTATTTGATGCAACGATCTGATCTTCGTTCGGCGTTTCACCGGGAAGAACCAGTTCGTCCCCCGTTGAAATCAGCGCGATGCGGGGTTTTCGTGTCACCGTCACCCGTGCCACATTCATCGAAGCCAAGAGTGCGATGTCAGATGGGCGCAACCGGCGCGGCGCGCGGATCGCATCATCGACTGTAAAATCAGTGCCTCGGGGCCGTACATAGGGGCCTGCATCAAGGGCGTCTCCCAGCGTGATCTCATCACCAGTCCGTGTGACATCTTCCTGAATAATAACCCGGTCTGCACCGGCAGGCACAGGCGCGCCTGTGAAAATGCGAACCGTTTCCCTCTTTTGCACGGCGCCTTTGAAGCTGTGTCCAGCAGCGGATTCACCGATAACTGTGAACTTTGCGCCCGGCGTCACCGCCGCGCTGTCGACGGCATATCCATCCATGGCAGATGACGGAAATGGCGGTTGATCGCGCGCTGCGAAGGCGTCGCGCACCATGACGCGCCCGGATGCCTCGGCCAGTGGGACGGCCTCCGCGCGCATGGCCGTGACCAGTTCAAAGAGATGCGCGAGAGCGTCGTCAACAGAAATCATTTCGCCTCGTAGCGTCCTGATTTTCCACCCTCTTTCAGGATAACGCGAATGCCGCCGATCTGCATGGCCTTGTCCACGGCCTTGACCATGTCATAGACGGTCAGCGCGGCGGTGCTTACGGCGGTCAGCGCTTCCATTTCCACGCCGGTTTGCCCCGTGGTTTTGACAGTGGCGGTGATCTGAATGCCCGGCAGATCGGGATCGGCGATCAGATCTACCCCGACCTTGGTGATGGGCAGCGGATGGCACAGCGGGATCAGGTCGGAGGTTTTCTTGGCCCCCATTATGCCCGCCAAACGCGCCACCGACAGGACATCGCCCTTCTTGGCGCGCCCTTCGGTGATCACATCAAAGGTCTCTTTCGCCATTGTCACATGACCTGTCGCCTGGGCCACGCGGTGTGTCACGTCCTTGTCGGAGACATCGACCATATGGGCATGCCCGTCGCCGTCAAAATGAGTGAGTTTGCTCATAGGCCCACGGCTCCGCTCACGGTGGCCTTGGACAGGATGCTTTTGGTGGCCTGCGTGACATCGTTTTGGCGCATGAGCGACTCGCCAATCAGAAAGCAGCGCGCACCGTAGCGTGCCATGTCGGCCAGGTCTGCGGCGGTGTTGAGCCCGCTTTCGCAGATCACCATCCGATCCT
>ERZ1740068.650-NODE-650-length-14779-cov-8.250951_pt1 | contig 14779 bp, 7 predicted proteins | sample MGYA00581735_ERZ1740068 | MGnify/ENA primary metagenome ERZ1740068 (study PRJEB43018, sample SAMN04849740) | marine metagenome | isolation source: floating plastic debris | place: Pacific Ocean | collected 2008-08-30 | study: EMG produced TPA metagenomics assembly... | reverse complement strand
AGCGACCTGTTTTTACAAGTGTCTGCGCGATTATTGTTCTGTTAATCGGAGCAATCAGTATTCCAACTTTACCTACAGCAAGATATCCAGAAATTAGTCCGACTCAAATTAATGTTACTGCTAACTATGTTGGTGCTAATGCTGAAGTTGTAGAAAAGACTGTCACTACGGTTCTAGAGCAACAGTTAAATGGTGTCGAAGGTGTGAAGTACATGTCTTCGAGCAGTAGTAACAGCGGTACCAGCCAAATTACAGTTACTTTCGATGCATCTCGTAATAAAGATATTGCTGCGGTTGACGTACAAAATCGGGTTTCTTTAGCAGAACCTCAGCTACCGGAAGCGGTTCAGCGAACGGGGGTTGTTGTTAGTAAGGAATCGAGCAATATTCTCTTGGCTATGGGATTGTATAGCGAAAACCAAGAGTTTAATAATGTATTTTTAAGTAATTACGCTGACCTTTATATAAGAGATAATTTACAGAAAATTAACGGTGTTAGTCGAGCGCAAATTTTTGGAGAACGTCGCTATGCTATGCGTTTGTGGCTCGACCCCAATCGTCTCGCTAGTCGCAATTTAACCGCTCAAGATGTAATTAACGCTCTCAACGAGCAAAACGTGCAGGTGGGTGCAGGACAACTGGGTCAACAACCGACACCCCCGAATCAAATGTATCAAATTGATTTACGGGCTGTGAGTAGGCTGCAAAAAGCTTCGGAGTTTGACGATATTATCGTCAGTAGTGGGGAAAATGGTGTTCTGGTTAAGTTGAAAGATGTCGGGAGAGCGGAATTAGGGGCAGAGAACTACAATTCGTTTTTAAGATTTAAGGGAAATGAAGGTGTCGGTGTAGGAATATTCCCCACCCCTGGAAGTAATGCTTTAGAAGTTGCTGCTGCTGTAAAAGCGGAAATGGCTGAGTTAGCTAAAGATTTTCCACCGGGAATGCAGTATCAGGTTGCGTTTGACACTACTGCTTTTGTGGAAGAATCGCTTTCGGAAGTGATAAAAACGCTTTTGTTAGCTATTGGTTTGGTTGTTTTAGTAATCTTTATTTTCCTACAAGATTGGCGAACAACTATAGTTCCGGTGGTGACAATTCCTTTAGCGTTAATTGGTACTTTTGGTTTTGTCAAACTTTTTGGATTTTCAATTAACACCTTAACTTTATTCGGCTTAACTTTAGCAACCGGGATGGTTGTTGATGACGCGATTGTAGTAGTTGAAGATATTTCTAGGCTAATTAATAAAAAAGAAATGTCACCGAAGGAAGCTGCTTCTGCTGCAATGCGGGAATTAACTGGAGCAGTAATTGCAACTTCTTTGGTGTTAATGGCCGTGTTTGTTCCAGTTGCTTTTTTTCCGGGTTCTACTGGTAAAATTTATCGACAATTTGCGCTAACAATTGCTTTTGCTGTAGTAATTTCCACTTTTTTAGCCTTAACTTTGACTCCAGCTTTATCGGGATTATTATTCAGAAGAAAAACTAGCAGTGGTGGTTTTTTAAATAAAATTTTTGATGCTGTTAACTGGTTTTTAGATTCATTGCGAGATGGATATGAATGGATTTTACAACGTTTAACGCATCTCAAGTTTTTAGTATTAGTTGTATTTGCTGCTTTGTTAGTCACAACGGGTTGGCTTTATACCATAGTTCCTCAAGCTTTTTTACCAGAAGAAGACCAAGGTTATTTTATTACGATTATTCAAGGTCCAGAAGGAGTTTCGCTCAACTACACCAGTAAGGTGATGCAACAGGTAGAACAGCAAATTCTTGAATTACCGGAAGTAGTTGGTACTTTTGCTATCGGTGGTTTTGGTTTTAGCGGTAGTACTGCTAATAGCGGCGTAATTTTTACAACTTTGAAACCTTGGGGAGAGAGGACGGGACAAGGACAGTCTTCTGTAGAAATTAATGGTAGGTTGATGGGTCAATTTAGAAGGATTAACGATGCAAGAGTTTTAGCAGTTAATACCCCATCAAATCAAGCTCAGGGTAGCTTTAGTGGTTTTCAATTTCAGCTACAGGATAGAAGAGGAAATAGCAGCTTAGATGTAATGCTGCAAGAAATGGGAGAATTAATCGGAGCAGCTACTCAAAAAGAAGAAATAGCAGCAGCTTTTAGTACTTTTTCGGCAAATATGCCCCAATTATTAATTGAAGTAGATAGAAATCGAGCCAAAGCATTACAGGTAGATATTGACGATATTTTTAGTACCTTACAAACTTATATAGGTTCGAGATACGTCAACGATTTTAATTTGGAACAGCGGACTTATCGGGTTTACGTTCAAGCAGATGCTCAATATCGTTCCAATCCAGAAGACATCAGTAAATTATACGTCCGTTCCCAAAACAATCAAATGATTCCTATTAGTAACTTAGTCACAGTTACTTCAACCACCGGAGCGCAAACTATAAACCATTACAACCTCTATCGTTCCATTGAAATTAACGGACAAACAGCACCCGGTTACAGTTCCGGACAAGCTTTAGACGCAATGGAAGAAGTTGCTGAACAAGTTTTACCGAGTAGTTTTGGTTACGAATGGGCTGGGATTTCAGCAGAAGAATAAGAATCGGGAGGACAAGCTCCGTTAATATTCGGTTTGGGACTTGTTTTCGTATTTTTAGTATTAGCAGCACAATACGAGAACTATATTGACCCTTTGATTATTATGCTTTCAGTTCCCTTAGCTATTTTGGGAGCATTATCGGCTCAATATTTAAGGGGTTTAGAAAACGATGTTTTTTGTCAAGTTGGTTTAGTCATGTTGATTGGTTTGGCTTCCAAAAATGCCATTTTGATTGTAGAATTTGCCAATCAATTAAGAGAAGAAGGACTTTCTATTAGTAAAGCAGCAGTTAGAGCAGCACAAGAAAGATTGCGACCAATTTTAATGACAGCACTATCAACTTTATTAGGGATTTTTCCTTTATTAATAGCAAAGGGTGCTGGTGCTGGAAGTCGTCAATCTTTAGGTACTGCTGTATTTGGAGGAATGTTTGTTGCCACGTTTTTAAGTTTATTTGTGGTTCCCATTTTGTATATTGTAATTGTGTCTTTACGAAAGCAATTATTACCTTCTAAAAAAGAAGATGATGAAATGGAAACAGTCGAAACTAATGGTAAGGTTCCGGTGAATCGTTAATCTTGGTTAGGAGTTAGGAGTTAGGAGTTAAGAGTTAAGAGTTAGGAGTTAGGAGTTAGGAGTTAGGAGTTAGGAGTTATGAGTTAGGAGTTAGGAGTTAGGAGTTAGGAGTTAGGAGTTAGGAGTTAGGAGTTATGAGTTATGAGTTATGAGTTATGAGTTATGAGTTATGAGTTATGAGTTAGGAGTTAGGAGTTAGGAGTTAGGAGTTAGGAGTTATAAGCTTTCATTTCTTATACTCTTAATTAGTACTTGACCACATTAATTCTCGGGGGTAAAGCAATGGTAGTGGTGGTTAGCGACCAAGATGGTCGCACTACCAATACCCCTTATAAATTATGTGGTCGAATAATATAACCTTTCCGTAGCAATTTCAATACGATTCTGTGGCTTCCTCCATACCTTCTCGTTATTGAAAACAAATATTGTATTAATAACATTTAAAAATATTTAGTATTATTAAGCGATTTAAATCTTTATCAACAACTTGTAAATCAGCCTTTTAATCGAATCAAAATATTGATTGTAATAGAGCATCATTTTCCTTCTTATAAATAAACCCACTCGCTTCTTAGTAATCTAAAATCTAAAATCTAAAATCTAAAATCCAAAATTGCATGACTTCCAACACAAATCTGTTTTCCCCCGTACAACTCGGTTCCTATAATCTTCCCAATCGCATAGTTATGGCACCGATGACACGTTTGCGGGCTATTGACAGCATTCCCAATTCTTTAATGGCAGAATATTACGCTCAAAGAGCTTCTGCGGGATTGATTGTGACTGAATGTACTATGGTGTCTCCTCTTAGCAATGGCTACATGAACTGTCCGGGAATTTACTCCAACGAACAAACTGAAGCTTGGAAACAAATAACCGATGCCGTACATCAAAAAAACGGTAAGATTTTTCTGCAATTATGGCATTCTGGCAGGGTTTGCCATCCTTCGTTACTCAATGGAGAAATGCCTATTGCTCCAAGTGCGATCGCAGCAGTAGGAGAACTCCACACTCCTGAAGGTAAGGTAGCGATGGAGACACCCCGCGCTTTGGAAACAGATGAGATTTCTGGAGTTGTCCAACAGTTTGCTCTCGGTGCTGAAAATGCGATGAAAGCTGGTTTTGATGGTGTGGAATTACATGGAGCTTTCGGTTATTTAATCGACCAGTTTCTTGAAGATATTAGCAATCAACGTACTGATAAATATGGTGGTTCGGTAGAAAATCGAGCGCGGTTTTTGTTGGAAGTTGTTGAAGCTGTAACCAAGGTTTGGGGTGGAAATCGCGTCGGAATCAAACTTTCACCCAGCAATACTTTTTACGGTATGGGTGACTCAAATCCGAAAGAAACTTTTGGTTATGTAATTGACGCTTTGAACCGTTTTGGTTTGGCTTACATCCATTTAATGGAACCCAATCCCATTGATTTGAAAAATAAGAATGTGATGAATCCTGTAGTTCCTTATTTTCGCAAGATTTACAAGGGAAATGTGATTGCTAATGGTGGTTTTGACAAAGAAACCGGAAATAAAGCTTTAGCTAACAGTGATGCAGATTTGGTTTCCTTCGGTAGATTTTATATATCAAATCCCGATTTACCCCAGCGTCTTGAGCAAAATGCACCTTTAAATGAACCAAATCCTAAAACATTTTACGGTGCTGGAAAGGAAGGCTATACCGATTATTCATTTTTGGAAAAGGTCGCTAGTTGAAAATAACTAATTATATTGTTTTTTTCAAAATTTATCTAACACAAATCCCACAATATTTATGTCAAATTTTGTTACGAGTATGTAAGTTCTACAAACAAGTATTTACCTCTTGGATTTTACTGTCAATAATAGTTTTGTGGAATATAAAATCTGCTTTTGCTCTCAACCGGACATGGAAGCAAAATAATGCAGGGAATTATTCAGCAAGACTTAATAGGTTCCCTTAACACCTAATTTAGTCATCGCAGGACTAGGAATTACATTTTTGTTTGGTGCGGGACAGGCTTTAACGCTGGGACATGGAAAAACTATGATAAAAACCTATCTAATAGGTTCTCAAGCAACGGCGAAACAAGCAATACTTTTAGGATTAGTGACAACTATTACTCATACCGTAAGTATCTTTGTATTAGGAGTTTTAGTATTTTTCGTTTCTGAATACATAGTCCCCAAACAACTCTATCCAGTTCTCAGTTTCTTAGCGGCTTATCAATGGCTCGAAGGTTTTCCAACAATTATGGAAAGCTACTAAAAAAATTAGTATGGCTAGCCCAGTACTAATTATTGCAACTGGTATTTTACTAAGTGCGTCTGCTGTAAATTGAGGTTAAATTCATGAAGAGAACATTTTTTATTGTTTTACTAGCTATTTTCTTCACTTTCGATATCTTCTTCGCGATATCTACTGCTGTAGCGGATAATCTAAAAAGTTCATCTGATGTCGAAATTGTTCATCCGATGAATAATACAGGAGTAATTGCTAAAGATATGATTCACAATAATAATCAAAGCGAAGCAGAAATATTAATGCATAATTAATAGTTCTGGAAAAAGGGATAATTCTTAATTCCCAATTTCAGGTAAAGAAAATGATATTGTGTTTATCGCAAAATCAAAAATTTTGCGAGCTAAGCACTATTATTAACTAGTCATCATAAGGTTCAAAAATACTATTATCGGTTTGGTTGATAATGTTTTCTATTGCACAATTGAATGCATTTACCAAACCGTTACTATTTATAAGAAGTTAGAGATAGATGTTAGAGAAAAACTATCCAAGTATTGAAGAATTTATTGCTTTCCCAAAAATTTTTAACGTATGTATAAGCAAAGATGGTCAGAAAGTTGCTTACCTTCAGCGCTCCACTAATTGGGATAAAAATAGTTTTCAATTTAATATTTGGATTTACGAAAATGGCAAAAATTATCCTTTGAACCAGCCTAATACAGATAGTTCGTCACCTAGCTGGTCAAATGATTCTCAAACTTTAGCTTATTTAGTCAAGACAAACGAAAGATATAATCGAAAACAGATTTTTATAAAAAGAAATATAGATATTGCTGGAATCCAGGTTTCCCATGCACCGGACGGTGTAAGAAGTTTTAAATGGTCTAAGGATGGAAATGGTTTCTTCTTCCTTGCTAGAGAACCAGAACCAAAAAATATTAAAAAACGTCGTGAAATTTATGGTGACATTGAATATGTTGATAGTGAATATCGCTATCAGCATTTATTTTATTTAGATTTACAAAAAGGTATAGATAAAACTACAGCATGTTTTAATTTACCAAAAGATTTACGAGAAAAAAAAGACGATTCGGAAGAAAAAAACAAAGAAGAAGCAGATGAATTAGCAGTACAGCTAACTCAAGGTCAACTTAATGTTAATAGTTTTGATATCTCACCAAAAGGAGATAAAATAATTTTTGCTGCGGCTCCATCACCTCGTGTGGAAGATTTACAATACACCAAGCTTTATTTACTAGACATTGAATCTCAAGAAGTTCAGAAATTAGATATTCCCCATCCTGGTAGAAAAGGTAGAATCCTTTTTTCTCCGGAAGGTACTAAAATTTGCTTTACTTTCGAGCGGGATAATATAATTTATCAAAATCGGCTTTTGGCAATCTTCAACTTAGAAACACAAACCATTAGCTATCCTCAAATAGAAATAGATGAAGATATATATCCTTTACAGTGGATTGAAAATGGAATTGTCATTGATTGGCGAGATAAAACTAATAGCTGTATCGGTATAGTCAAAGAAAATGGTGAAATTGATAATCTAATCAAACAAGAAGATTGTTATATTCAATCCGCATCAATCAGCTTTGATGGACAAAATATTAGTTATATCAAAGCTAGTTCAAAACAATATTTTGAAGTTTATTTAAACAAGATACAAATAACTAATTATTCTCACCTGTTAGAGAATTATCTTTATACAAGAAAAAAACTAATTCAATGGCCAAATTCCGACGGTACAGAAATAGAAGGAATTCTTTGTACACCTCCAGATTTCGACCCAAAAATTAAATATCCACTGCTAGTTATTGTACATGGAGGTCCGGTTAGTACATCATTAGCAATTTCCTTGGGAGACAACCTAATATATCCCGTTGAAAGCTTTATCGAAAAAGGATTTATTGTCCTAAAACCCAACTATAGAGGTAGTGCTGGATATGGAGAAGCATTTCGTTCTCTAAACTACCGGAACTGGGGTATAGGTGACTATGACGATGTGATTTCGGGAGTAGATTTTTTAATCGCTCAAGGATATGTAGACCCTGAAAAAGTTGGAATTATGGGTTGGAGTCAAGGAGGTTATATTTCCGCATTTTGTTCCACTTACAGCAATCGATTCAAAGCTATATCCGTAGGTGCTGGAATTAGTAACTGGGTCACTCACTACGTTGGTACAGATGCTGGTTTCGTGACTCGGGCTTATCTCGGAGATACTCCTTGGAACGATAAAGATATATACCAAAAAACTTCACCCATGAACTATATCAACTCAGCCCAGACCCCGACTTTGATTCAACATGGCGATCGCGACAAAAGAGTACCAGTATCAAACGCTTACGAACTGTATCGTGGATTGCAAGATGTAGGTGTAGAAACGAAATTAGTAATATTAAAAAATATCGCTCACAGTCCATACAAACCCGGAATGTATCGAGCCATTATGAAGCAAAATTTAACTTGGTTTTGTCATCATCTTTTATCCGAAAATTTTGATAATTTTGATTTGTTAAATAAGGAATAAAATATTGTTATTTTGCATAAAGGAAAGGTAATTGAATAGTAAAAAAAAGGGAATAGGGGATAGGGAAAAGGAAACAGTTAACAATAATTACTAACTCATAACTCTCAATCCAAAATCCAAAATCCAAAATCCAAAATCTAAAATCGAAACTCCTAACTCCTCAAAAATCCGTAGTTGTCAAAACAGTTTCATCTTCGGTATCATCATCAAAATAAGAAGGCATATTCGGTTCACCTTCAGCGCTTTCTATTTGACCGACTGAAGGATATTCGTTAGATGCAATCTCCGTTTTCTCTCCCGTATCCGTATCATCTGCTTGCGACTGATAGGAAAGCAAACGTTTAAGCTCCTCAAACTTATCTAAAGAAAATACAGCCCCATTTGCTACAGCAGTTTCTTTTTGAGACTCAGAAATAATAGCCTGAAATAAGCAAGCATTGGAAAGATTAACTAAATCAAGATTTACTCCTAAAAGGTTAGCACCTGTAAGATTAGCGCCCGTAAGTTTGGCATTAGTAAGATTAGCATTTGCTAAATTAGCACCTGTTAAATCAGCACCAGTAAGGTTTACATCTACTAGATTTCCTCCAGATAAACAAGCGTCTTTTAACTGGACATTTGCTAAATCTGTATTGGCAAAATTGACTCCAGATAACATACCTTCTGTTAAATCAGCTTTTACTAAATTGAGAAACGTCAAAGATTTTTCATTAATTCTTTGTCTTGTAATGTCAGGGTGAAAAACTGCTGTTTTTGCAATTAATCTTGTTAGTGCTTGAGGATGAGATTCGATTAAAGAAGATGGATTTCCGCAAGGTGAAAAAGTGCTTTTTGTTTCTCTATAGCAAGCACTAAGAAGTAAAAATATATTGATTCCGACAGCTGCATTTACCTGTTCTACATTTATCGGATTATCTAATTTTCTAAAATAAGACCAAGCTTTATGGGCTAATCCTTCATCTAACCAACGTCCACCACAGTAAGAGTACCAAAAAGGTAGCAAGCGACTGCATAATAATTCAAAAGAGAATTCATGCTTTTGTTCTTGTCGTAATCCCTCAATTACAAGTTCTTCAATTTCTCTTGTGAGAATACCGTAGCCAAGTAAATGATATATATGTTCTGCAACACAGCATGGAGAATCTATGGAAAAAATTATTTCTCCATAAGTATTATGACTGCTTTTAGTTAAAGCTTTTAACTTATTTATAATCGATGCAGCACAAAGGTATTCCCCGAATTTAGAATGAGAGAATTTTGTTTTGGGTATTGGGAATTGGGCATTGGGCATCGTAGAATTGATATATTCTTTTTCCCTTTCCCTATATATTCCTTTATTGAAATAAAATACTGGTAATTGATTAAAATCAGCTTTTGAGTTAATACTTTTTAAATTAATACTTTTCTTTCCTGAATGCAAAAATTGCAGTGCTACTGCTTTTAATCCCTCAATTAATTTTTGGGGATGGTGATTTTTGGTTAGTAAATTAATCGCTTCTGGGGTACGGTGAATGTGACCAGAAGCGGATGAAGCTAGTAATTTTTGACTAATACTGCGAACTGGATAACCAAATAACCATTGATTGAGACGTTCGTAAATTTTCCACAACACCACAGCAGTATTTGTTATCTGAGGGTTGGTAGCAGATGCCAATATTTCATCATCAAGTAATTCGTCCCGATGCAATACTGCTAGTAAATACAACATCAAAGGTTGACGGACTAAATCTGCAAGTAAAAAGTGAGATTTTTTAGAAAATGCCTTATTCTTCTTAAGAAACTTAAAGAACTTTTGAGCAACTTTCATCGATTGAACTTTTGACCAATTCGCAAACCATTGCTTCCAGTCATGTTGTTCCCAAGGTTGAATTTTGATGCGCTGTAATTTTGATGGTGCTTTACTAAAAATATCTTCTAGAGCTACACTTTGACTTGTCAAAATAATTTTATGTGAAAACTGCGATTGAAAATCAATTATTTGTTGTAGAAAAATAGAAACCGACATCTTATTATCAGCGCAGTTAGGTAGTTCATTCAATCCATCAAGTATTAGTAAGCATTTAGTTTTAGAATCAGCTAGCCAAGAAGATAAATCTACTTCAGAATTATCAAAAAAAGCAGATTGAAGTGTTTCTTGTAAATTATCACCTCTGCTAATATCGCTAAGACAAATATTTATAGGTATCCACTCTGGATAAAGCTTTTGGGCTATTCGTGCGGCTAGTATTTGACAGAAACTAGTTTTACCATAACCAGATTCTGACTCGATTACAGTAATAGTTTCCAAATCATCTAATTGCGAAACCACCCATTTCATCAAATCCACAGGCTCATGATTTCCTGTTAAAGGTACACCAGTAAGCGGGACGTATACATCTTTAAGAGAAAAAGATTCCATTAATAGCGGTTCGCCAAGCTTTGTTATTAAACTTGCGCGATAATTTTCCTTATAAATATTTAGATAATCGTCAGATTTATGGCGACTTACTGTCGAATTAAATTCGACATAATTTCCAAGCTCAAAAAACTTTTGTAACTGAGCCAAAGTGGTAGAATTTTCACTCACCACCATAATCAAATGTCCTAACAGTTTATTATTTAATCGCTGTATAATTAATTCTGCTTCTACTTCTAGAACCCTATTAGCAACCAACCAAGCTACAGCAGTCTGGCTAATTTGTTCTACAAAAGAAGAATACTCTACATTTAATAGCGCTTCTTCCGCTTGAACATCAGTTAATTTTTCTTCGCGCAGATTTTTTATTAAATCTTGTAAATACTCATCCCCAAAATGTTTTTCAGAAACATTCGCGAATAAAACACCTTTGTTCCCCTGTTGGTTTATTCCTTGCTGACCTAAAGGTAATAATTCTCTCTCCAACCAAACTCGGGAAAGACATTGTTCTTCAATCAAAACTTCTTCCAAAGCTTGTAAATAAGCAGCTTGAAAAGCCAACCAAGTAGCTTCATTACGATTAAAAGGCTTATTTCCTCCTAATAAACCTAAAATGCTCTTAGTCAATCTAGCAAAAATACCAACTTCATAAAAAGCAGACCCTAAAGGAACTTCCCAAACTTCTGCTAAAGTACATATATCAAAAGGTAAGGGGCTTTTAACTTCCATATCCTGAATAATTCGCAAGCTGACACCCGTCATTTGTCCCTGCGAACACGCTTTTATATGACTTATTTCGATATAATTTTCTACCAACCAATGCCGAATGCTCAAATTCATTTAAATACTGAGTAAAGGTTGAATACGGTAATTGTTATTCATTTTAGGATTTAGATTTTTAGATTGCGAAGAAAGAAATTAAAACCAACAGTTTAGGAGTTAAGAGTTATGAATATTGAGTATTTTGTTAGGAGTTAGGAGTTATGAGTTGTGAGTAGCAAGTAGCGAGTAGCGAGTAACAAGTAGCCAGAACCATTAAATAAACTACTAATTTATTAATGTTGTCGTCTTCTTATCCATACTATTCCTTAATTATTACTCGTTACTCTTGACTCGCTACTCTAAATAATATCTTCATCCCTTCTACCAAAAGGTGCATCAAAAAAACGTTCCAAACGTGGATTAACTATGAGCGATAGCCCTCTAAAATTATTGTTAATTGATTCTGACCCCATTTTTAGATTGGGATTGCGTCAAACTCTCGAAGAATTTCCCGAATTGCAAATCGTAGCAGAAGCTGAAACCTACACTACAGCGCTGCAAATCTTAGCAGAATTGGCGCAACAAGACCCCAATCAGGTAAATTTGGTAGTTTTAGAACCAGATAATAATCGCTCCTCGAATCGTCAAGAACTTGGTTTACAACTAATTAGACAGTTGAAAACTCAGTACCCAAACTTGCCCATTTTGCTGCTTTGTCACATTCTCCAACCCGGAATGCTCTTAGCTTTAAAAGCAGAAGGAGTAAATGGTTATTGTCCTAAAGGTACTCCCATTTCCGAGTTAATTATTGCAATGCAACATACTGGAGGAGGAAACTCCTATTGGATTTACCAATCCCAACAATTAAGAGAATGGAATGGTGAAACATTAGAGGAAACATTGCTCCCCAAACGTAAATCTCAGAACTCTTTGATTTATAAATTACGCAATAATTTGCGTGAATCGGGAACCAGTTATATCAAACCTAACTTGACAGAAGTTACCAGACAACTGCAAATTCCCGGATTAACAGTACTAAACAAAGCTATTTTAGCTGGAAGACGACGAGAACTACTTGCAGCACAGTGGTTGCTCGATAATTTAGTAGATTCATTACCAGCACAAGATGAAACTACTGCTAATCCTCTTATTCCTTCCCCAGAATTAGCATCACCCAAACTAGAAAGCAGTACTCTTACTGTCACCAACTCAGCGATTAAACCCCTTTCTCCACCTTTACTCAGTCCCAGAGCTTTACAAGCAACCCTACTTGCATCTTGTATTAATAAACTTCAGTTCAACTTACAAAACGTAACTGATATTCCTTTAGAAATAGATATTTTAAGAGAAGATAAAAAGCGAGAACTACTTTATTTATTACTGCAAAAATTTGCGGATTCCCTAGATGAATTGCGTACTTCTGGAGTCGAAGTAAACTTATTTAGTGATGTCAAAAATCAACTATTAGTAGATGTATGGGAAGCAGCTACTAAAGAATACTTTGGCAAATTTTCGCGAATAAAAATCGGCAATATAGAAGTAGAAATTGTCAAAATATTGCTAGAAAATGAAGCAATAATCAAGACGGAAATTATTGAAAATATCCCTTTTATAAGCGAATTATTATCTTACTTAATATTTCAAACAGAGCTATACATAGATAATACGCTTTATTCCCCAGGGAGCGAAGAAGCCAACGAACACGCTGCTATGATTCTGGAAAATATGCTGATTCATATTGCTAATGCCGTCATACAGCCATTATTAAACAGACTAGCCGACGTAGAAGTTATCAAAAAAGATTATTATAACCGCGCATTAATTTCCACCAGAGAAATTGAGCGCTTCAGAAACGATTTATCGTGGAAATATCGCTGGCGAAATTACGTAGGAGAACCCCAAGAAATATTCGAGAGTCGTCACGAGCTACTTGTCCTTGCACCTCGCGGTATAGCCAAAGCTTTTGTATACGCACCCCGCAACAGCGAACTAGCTGAACTTGGAGGAATCCCGTTAGTAGTTACCTTATTACTAGAATTGCGAGATGCAGCCACACCCCGCATACAATCCGTAGTATCCTTTCTAGGAAACGGTGTAGTTTTCGTCCTCACCCGAATAGTTGGTAGAGGAGTCGGTCTAGTAGTTCGTGGTGTTCTCCAAGGTATCGGTAACGCTTCATTACCCGAAAAGAGGAGGAATCGGGATTAGGGCATTTTGGATTTTGGATTTTGGATTTTGGATTGAAGATTAAAAATACACTGGTTCCCAGGCTATTAATCGTTCCAAGTCTCCGGCTTGGAATGCCATTTCAAGAGGCTCTGCCTCTAGTATTATATACACTACACTGAAGGCAGAGCCTCCAATACTGTATTCCTTGCCAGAGACAAGGAACAAGTTATCTCCTACATCCTATTACGTAAAAAGTAAAATACACTATCCCAAAAATCTTGCAAACGAGGACTTTCAAATCTTTGCTTATCCCATTCCTGTGCTGTTTGTTCGATGATTTCGGAAAAGCTTGAATAAACTGGTGATAAATTGGCTAGTCTATTAATTTTTATTTTTTCACTAATAGCTAAAGCGATGATATTTATTGATTCCCTAGCTTCTGCTCCGAACAAAGAAGCTCCTAATATTTCACCATTACGACGAACAATAATTTTACAAATTCCTGTAGTTTCATCTATTAATTGAGCAGATGCTAACGTTTTAAAATACTGCCGTAAAACTAAAATATCGTTTTTATCATATCGATTTTTAGCTTGTCTTTCTGTTAAACCAACTTGTGCGAATGTCGGTTGAATTAAAATCCCCCAGGGAATAGCCCGATAATTTATTTTATTTTTAGAAAAAAATAGAGAATTTTTTACCGCTATTTTCGCTTCGTAATTAGCAATATTTGGTAAATTGTAACCGCCAATCACATCTCCACAAGCATAAATCCGATGATTGGTAGTTTGTAGCTTTTTATTAACCGATAAACCACGAGAATTATATTTGACCCCTACAGCAGCTAAATTCAAAGATTCGATAAAAGGTTGTTCGGCTACAGCAACTAGTATTTCATCAGTTTCAACTGCTATGTCCCTTACTTGCAGCCATTTTTTACCTTCGATTTGTCGAATTTGAGTAACAGTTGATTGCGTCAAAACACGTATTCCTTCAACCTCTAACTGGGCTTGTAACAGCCGAGCAATTTCCGGGTCAATAGGAGAAACAACATAAGGACTACTAACTATAAACGTGACCTCGTAACCCAATCTTGCTAAACTTTGAGCGATTTCCACACTTTGAGGTGTACCTCCAAGAATTACCCAGCTTTTCGGTGGTTCAGAACTTCCTAAAACCTGATAAATATCCGATAACGTCAAAAAACCCGTTTTCTGCAATCCCTCAATATTTGGAATTACAGGAACCGAACCAGTAGCAAGTAAAAAATTACGTGCTAGTAACTTACGATTATTAACAACAAAACTCAAATCCGGCTCAGCTTGAAAACAACCGCTACCTACAATTACATCAACACCTTGTCCAGCTAAAAAAGCAGGTGAAAGACTTTCGCTAACACCTTGAGCGACAGCAGAACCCCACAAAAGCGTTTTTTCTAAAGAGATTTGAGATTTTTCTTCCCCATCAAAATGACTAACAAAACCACACCGAGTTAAATCATTAAATTTACCAACTCCCTTAGCAATTTCGACCTTAGCTTGA
>ERZ1740068.649-NODE-649-length-14819-cov-7.745259_pt1 | contig 14819 bp, 12 predicted proteins | sample MGYA00581735_ERZ1740068 | MGnify/ENA primary metagenome ERZ1740068 (study PRJEB43018, sample SAMN04849740) | marine metagenome | isolation source: floating plastic debris | place: Pacific Ocean | collected 2008-08-30 | study: EMG produced TPA metagenomics assembly... | reverse complement strand
AGTGGGCGGTGGTTACATTTAGATAAGGCAGGATTGAAAAAACATAACAAAAAAAATTTTAATTTTTTTGTAAGCGTTTGATAATGAGAACGGAGAACGGAGAACGAGAGCGGAGAAAGGAGGGTGGAGAACGAGAAAGAGAATGGAGATTGATTCTTATGATTTTTAGCAGTAAAGCCTTTCATTCTTGTTCTCTGCTCTGGCTGACAGGAGTTTTTTTGAGTAAGAAAAAGCCAAAGAGCAGCAGAGCCGGGATGCCGATGAACCACAGCCATTTATACGGTGAAGCTTCTTGAACCAATGGACGTGTGTCGCCACTGATGACATAGCCTGCCCAATAGAACGGAGCAGCACGTTTTGGGTCTTTGATGAAGGCCTGCTTGGCCGCCCGGAGCGCAGCATGTTTTTGTTCTCCGGCCTTTAAATGTTGGTAAAAAAGCGGCATAAAAGCACCGGTAGATTGGTCTTCGATTTTCCAAAGGGTAGACACCTGACTTCTCACCCCGGCGAAAGCCAAGGCCTTGGAGAGGCTCACCACACCAGCACCGGTTTTGAGTTCTCCGATCCCGGTCTCGCAGGCGCTCAGTACTACCATTTGGTTGTTGAGTCGACTGTTGTATATATCGTCGGCAAACAACATGTTTTCCAACGCAGTGGAGGTGGTATCGGTGGAAAAAGCAATGAACGAATAATCCCCTTTTTGGCGGTAAGTTTTTCCATGGGCTGCAATGTGCAGCACACTGTGGTCTTGAGCTGCTGCAAGAAATTGATTCCTCGAAGCCGATGCGCCAGTAAAAATATTGGAGGAATTGGGAAAAAGTGCGCCTACCTCTTTTGCCTCTTGTTGGTTATACTTAAGAGGTGCAAAGTGGTAGCGGTAGGAAGGGTAGCTTTCATAGTTCGTTAATATCGAACTCTTATCTACTCGATAAGTAGGGGCAAATGCGGCAATATCTTTTGGGAAAACTGGAAGTTCCTGGATTAAAAGCCTTTCCATCTGTTGAGCCGAAGACTGATAGCTGATTAGCTTTTCATTGATCCAATAGGGCAATTCGGTGTAAGCGGTGTTGGTACTTACTTCATGGGTTAGCAAAGCTTCAAACGGCAGGAAATGAAGTACGCCATCTGTGGCCACAATTACTTTTTCTTTGAGGTGTTCCTCAATGGGTACAATCAATACTTGAAAGAGCCGGGAAGCCGAAGCAATGTACTCTTGTTTCAATTCGATAGCTTCACGAGAAGATTGCTCCACTACATTGGGGTGGTTGAAAATACTTTTGCGCATGGTTTCAACCAAGGCGTTTAGCGAAAAATCAATTGGAATAGCCTTCTGAACAATGCCGTCATGATTGATCACAAAAAGATATAAGGTACTGTCCGTAACGAAGTATTCTAAGAAAGATTCGTTTGGTGAGAGCATCCCTTGAAATTGAACCAGGTCAAATTCATTAGACTTGTGGTGGAGGTTATAATAACCCGGGAGTTGTTCCCGAATATTGGCCAATAAATGGAGCCGCTTTTCTTTCAGGGTAAACAGGCTGTCTTGCAGTTCTTTTGTTGATAGTTGTCCCTCGCGTTCTTGGAGGATTATTTTTTCCAGATTGGCAATCTGTTGTTTGAATTCAGCTTCCTGGATTAACAAACTATCGGATAAGAGCTTGGAACAAGCCTTCTGAAATGCCTCTCCTAAGCGCATCTTCTTTGTCCTTTCCGATATTAAAATGGCCTTATGGCTTCCTCTTTTTTGATCCAACTCGAAAAAGTGGGCGATCGCACTTTCGTAGTATTCATAGAACTCTTCTTCGTGTTGCTCTCTTAAATTTTCCGATACCAGGAGGTTGTTTTTAGCTTCTACAACATCCATTTGTGTTGCCCTCACCATTGAAAGCGAATCGAAATATGCAGGGTGTTGGTCTACCTGACTTTCCAAAAAAGAGGCTTTTGATTGCAGGTAATATATCAAGGGGTCTAGCAATGCTATGTCTTGGTCGGATACGGGGTAGTTCATGTGAAAACCCATCCTTTGTTCGATGGCTAGTAATTCAGATTTAGCCTGGTCGTAGCTTTTTTGCTTGATATAGATTTGAGCAAGGTCAGCTTGGATAAAGGATAGGGTTATGCCTTCATTCACTTTCTGCAGCTCCAACAAAGCGAAAGCCTCTTTGTAATGGAATCGTGCACTGTCGAGCTCATTGAGGTGAAAATGGCAAAAAGCCAGCATATAGTGTCCATACCCCAACGAATTGATATCCATGTTGGGATTATTTTTAAAAATGCGGATTTCTTTCTTGTACTCCTTCTTGGCGGGCTCAAAGTGATGCATAGCCGCCATAGCAGAGCCTTTGTTATGGTATATCTTGGCTTCATTCACGCTTTCTTCACCATAAATTTTTTGAGAAAGCAGAAGGGCTTTGTCAAAGTATTCGTCAGAGGCTTTGAAATCACCATCATACCAACAGATTTGCCCTATGTTTTGGTAGCTCAACAAGAGGTTGTCAAGATTCTCACTGAAATAAGACGTGGTAATGTCCAAGTGTTTCTCTCCGTAAAGTCTGGCCTTTTGAAAATCCTTAACCCGGGCATACATCTGTGAAAGGGCTCCGTAGATCGCCGATAACGTGTAATACTTTTTATCTGGAAAATTCTTTTTGTAAACACGTAGCGATTCAAGTAGGTATTTTTCTGCTAATGCAGGATGACCAACGAAAGAGTAGCAAATACCAATGTTCTGCAAACTACCAATGGTTCGAAAATCTTCTTTCCCACGGTTGATTTGAGCAATCCTTAATGATTTTTTGAATGATTCAATTGCTTTGTGATGTAGCAACTGGTTTGCGTAGTACCTGCCCTCCGAGAAAAAGAAGTTTCCCACTTTAGGATGGTTATCATCATATTTTTTAAATACCAATTCTCGAAACTTGTCTTGATAAACTTTGGCTTTAGGGAATAAATTTTGCTCCGAAAACAGCGTGATCATAAAACTGTAATGCTTGATCAACTTCGTAGTATCCCGGAAGTCCGATTGGATTTGAATGGCATTTAATAGAACCCTTTCTGATTGCTTGAATTGCCCAAGCATAAAATAGCAGAGTGATTGGATGTCGTAAACTTCAGCAACAGTTGCTTCACTGGTAATGGCATGGCGGTAAAGCAAAGAGGAGTCCAGGTAAAGCAGGCCCTTTTGGGCTTGGTACAAATTGCTGTACACGATCCCTACATTCAAGTAGTTCCGAAAAAGGAGGGAGTCACTACTGCTACATTCTTCACTATGTAACAAAGCCAAATAGCAGTCCAAACACTCTTTGAATTGCCCGTTTTTATCTAATTCCAAGCATACCTGATGCTTGCTTTTATAGTCTTCAGAAACTTGCGCAACACACCAGGAAGAATAAAGAACAAGAAGAAGAACAATTGTTTTTGAACCAGTAGACAGTAGAGTAAGGTGCATTATTTTTCGATGGCTTTTAATCGCTGGAGAAGTTGGTGGCCTTTCGAGCCCATGGAAATGTCCTGATCGGTAAGCTGTTTAAAAATAGCACGGGCCTTTTCCGTTTCTCCCAATTCTAAATAAACAATACCACGGTACCAGAGCAATCGCTTTTCGATCACAGGCGATACGTTTGCATCCAGGTTTTCAGTCAAAGACAGAAAAGCCGTGTGGTCGTTTTGATGAAAATGGCACAAGGCGGTAAAAAGAATGGCCTCGGAGTAATAGGCTGAGGTATCATTCACCTTGTTGAGCAGTTGCAGGGCTGCCGAATAATCCTCGCTTTGGTAGAGGGCATGCGCATCTGCCATGAGCGCCTGCTCTAAATTATCCGATGGTGCACCGCGCAGCGTAGACCATTCTTCCTGTGGTTGAAGGGCTTTGGCTTCTGCCAAAAGGTCTTGCAGGTTGTGTGTTTCATGGTCACTCAACAAAAAGGGGAGCATTCCTACACCTATCAAAAACAGGATAGAGGCAGCAATGCGCTGCCAGGAGAAAATATTTTTTGGTTGTTCCAGCGAATGGGATGGGGAATTTTCCAAGGACTTTTCCCACCGCTTCTGGCGGTCGGTATCTTCGGCCGATTGGTAAAAGTCGTGGGCCGTTTTCTGGCTTTGGTGGTATTGAGCTACCAGTGTTGAAAACTCGGTATCGGTGGCTAAGCGTTTCTGAAAAGCTGCTAATTCCTCCTCCGAAAGCTCAAATCGATAGTACCGCTGGATCAGTTGAGAATCTTGGTTCATCTTAAATAGGTAGTTCGGGGAGAATGCCGATTAGCGCTTTCGCTTTCGGCTGTTGGTAAAAATATAGTTGCTGAGCCTTTTCTTGCAATTGTACTTGGCCTGTACTATCGCTTGATAACTTTCATAACCCAGCTCTTTCCAGAGGCTTTTGAGTTTGCGCCCTTGCACCAGGTGAAGTTCTATAATCTGTTTGCACTTGTCCGAACACTGTGCAATTCCCTCTTTTAGCAGCGCTTCCATTTCTTGTTGTTGCGCTTCTTTTGAGTGCAGCTCCTCTGAGGAAAGCAGGTCTGAGGTCTGGTGATCGAATTGGACCGAATCGTAGACCAATTGCCCTTGGGTCGCTTGCTTTTTGCGGGAGAGCCATTCGTTTTTGCACACCACAAACAGGTAGGCACTGGGGTTTTGAGGGGCCATGCGTTGGTGAACAACCAGTTGCTCCCACAAAATACTAATCCCATAAAGGAACAGTTCCCGAGCCTCTTTGGGAGGACCCACCAAAGCGGTGAGGGGAGGGGCAAGTTCCTCCCAGGTGGTTTTTAAAAACGCGTTGAATGCGGCTTCATTTCCGCGCGATGCATCTTGGAAAATAGAGGTGAGGGTAGCGGGTCGTTTCAAATTCAATAACGTTTGAAAAATGAACAATAGCGCCCTGTTGCCAGACAAAAGCCGTAGGTCGAACTACTATCTATGGTGATTGGGGGCATGTTTTTAGACAGTGATCAAAGTGGTCGACTTCCTGGGAGAGTCACCTTTAAAGAAATCGAAATTTTAGTGGTTTTAGTATTTAGTCGATCAATTTATTGCCTTGTCGACCGATTTATTTTTTGGGGATGATGATTTGGGCGGTTAGTTGAATGGCAAAACTTCCTGAAAAACGGTTGAAAGTTGATGGATTCAGACAGGAAGACAACCCAAAGTAAAGGCTAAAATCGTAAACGATTACACCCAAACGGTACAAAACGTTGAATTGAGACGGTGTATTTTCAATGAATCTTCATTAAAAATCAAGCGCGGAAGGAAGAAAATAGACGCCACTCCATCGTTTTCGGAAGACGTGGCAACCCACCGATAGGCCGGGAATTAAGGCCCAATCTAATGCGTTTCCAAATGCTGGCGCTTTACAAAAATAAACCGATCGCAACGGCTAGCGTAGAGGTGCTTGGTTCCACAGCCCTTGAGGGTGTCGCCCAAGGCTTGCTCCAGAAAAATACTATTGTGAGGCATCAAAAACCAGTTGGTCGAATCTTTGGTAAATCCTTTCGGGGCATTCGTGTGAGGAAGCACCGTTTCAAATGACAACCCTTCACCGATTACATTCAAATCCATTTGCCCCAATTCATTGACGACCACTGTATAATCTGCCTGATAGAAAACCGTGTCTTGTTCTGTGGTAAGATCCCAGCCATATAGCGTAGCGGAGCTATCGGCAATAGAAAGGTGAAACCCTGGAAAATAAGACTCCCGAGTGCTGGTGTAATGTCTTTTGGGTTTGGAAGGATGTTCCGTTCCGGCAGGCAGGTCTTTGGGATGGCAAGCCATCAGGGTGGGCAACATCAACCAGAGGAACCAATAAAAGAGGATTTGCAATCGATGCCCTTGCATTGAATAGCAGATAATACTACTGCGATTGGTGGTTGCCCGTAAGGTCGAGCCGAACTCCGTCTTGCTGAAAACTTTTGACAATGGTTTGCAGGTTTTCGATGTAAGCCACCAGCCAATCGTAATTCAGGGTAGCCTCGGTAATTTGAAGGTAGAAATTTTCCAGGCTCAGGCGGAGCACCATTCCGGCCAGCTGGGTATTGTGGTCTAAGCCGAGCGCCTGGGCCCAAATGCCAATCATCGCTTCCCCTGTCAATTGATTCACTTTTTCAAGCACTTCCGTGTAGCCGTTGCGGTTGCGATGAATGCGCACCTGCCGGCTGAAAAGCAGGTCTTCCTTCACATCGAGGATGACCAGCAGCAAGTCGGGAATGACTTGTTTTGCCTGAGCTTCTCGTTGGGCAATAACTGCTGCACGCGAAAGGTGGTAGTGGAGCAAAATCTCGGTAAAGACTTCCAGGTCCGCAAAATGATGGTAAAAAGAAGACTTGCTTTTGCCCACCTCACGCGCCAGCGACTCCACCTTCAGCGCATCCGGTCCGGCTTGGGCAAAAACCGCATATCCGGCTTGTATCCAAGGCAGTAACTTTTCATCGTTGATGGGTGGAACCGTTGACACACCCCTAAAGTAGGGTTTCCGGGTGAACCGTGATGGTCACGTTGCCCTTCTTGTGTCCCTGGTCTACGTGGTGGTGCGCTTTTCGAATATCTTCTAAGGGATAATCGCAGTCCAACACAGGCCGAAAAACGCCTTTCTCTGCCAATGCTTTCACCTCCTCCATAAATGCTAAGGTCTCGGGAGGAGACCCGGCCAACACCATTTTTTGACCTGCTTTTCGGGCTTTCCACGCCCATCGGGGAGCAATAAACATCCGGGTAATGTTGGTATACCGGCCGCCTTTCTTCAAATAAGGGAGGCATGCCGCCTCCGGCCATTGGTCCACCGCAATAAACAGCACATCGTAGGTGCGCAACTGTTCTTCAAAGCGAGGCGCAGTATAATCCAGCACCCGATCAGCACCCAGTGCTTTCACCCATTCAGCATTTTTTCCACTGCACACCGCCGTCACTTCAGCGCCTAAATGTTTCGCCAGTTGAACGGTGTAAGTGCCCACACTTCCCGAGGCCCCATAAACCAAAATGTGCTCTCCTTTTTTGAGTTCCACCTTTTGCAAATAGTGGAGGGCCGTGCGCGCGCCAACGGGTAAGGCAGCACCCTGCCGAAACGAATAGTTGGTGGGCAGGTGCACCAAGGGATCGGTCGATTTGAAAACGCGGTAAGCAGCATAGCCTCCAAACCCTTTCAAAGTAGGCCCCATCACCTTATCGCCCACTTTGAAACGCGTGACTTGCGCCCCCACTTGATCCACCACTCCGGCGATTTCCATTCCCAAAATGGGGTTGCGGGGTTTGCGAAAACCCAAAACAAAACGCATTACCAAACCAAAAGGCTTGGGAACCGTCATGCTACGTACCCGAAAGTCGGCTACCGTAACCGTAGTAGTCATCACTTTTACCCGAATTTCACCAGGGCCCGGCTCGGGCATGGCGACTTGCTGAAGTTTCAACACTTCAGGAGCGCCATAGCGGGTACACACTACAGCTTTCATCGTTTTTTGAAGGGTGCTTGAAGTCGATTGCATCCAGCAAAACTAACCGGAGCAATCCCCAAATGCCTTGACTTGGGTTAGGAAGTGAAGCGTTTAGCCTTTTTTCTTGCGCAGGCCAAGTTCTGCCCGGCGTTGCTTCAACAACTTAGCAACATCCAGGTTGGCATCCTGATCAATGTCTGCGCTTACCTGGAGCAACAAATGGCGTTTGCCGCCTTCCTTGAAAAAGATTTTTTGTCCCACTTTCAGGCGTACGCCACTGCGGGAGAAAGGCGAAAGGTTGGGGTTCATCACCGTGGGAATGATCAAGGGAATAGACCGGGCAGTTTTGTTCACCAGCGTGAACGTAATATACTCTACAGTGATAGAAGTAGCCGATACCGCAGGGCTTTCAACCGGAGCAGCCGGTTGAGAAAAACTGAGCAAAAGTGCAAGTGCAAGGGTGTGCATGGCATTACAATTTGGTAAAACAGGATCGGAGACTTCAACCAACTAACAGGAAGTCATCACTTTGGTTTTGCCAATAAATGTGAAATGTGCTTTTGAAGCGCTAAAGCGATCCTGTGGTCCGACCTTACCCCAAGGCTCAGTTCCAGGTGAGGTACACCTTGAAAGTCATGCCAGGCGCGTTGACCTGTACCGACCCGGGTTGGGTGCTGCGGTACTGGTTGAGGTCCAGCTTTTCGTCTACCAACAAATTGAAAGGAGAATTCGATTGATGGTTGGCTCCGTATACTTTAAAGTTGAAATGGTAGGTGTATTGTTGGTTGGGATGTTCGTCCCCGTTTTTATACACGCTGGTGCTTACCGAGGCGCTGCCTAAGCTCCAATCCATCACCTGAAAAGACGTTACCTCATCGTTGGCTAAATTTTCGGGCGAGGTGTAATAAATATTGGGGGCACCAGTGCCGTCTTTGCCCGCAATCTCGAAATAAGTTTTGAGTGAAATCCGGTTGCTGGGATCGTAAGAATAATTCACAAAATCGGGGTAAGAAGTAATCTCCACCCGATCCACCTGCACGTCGTAGTGCTCCGCTTCCACCACGGTAAAAGTTTGTTCCACAATGCCATCGGCCGCGTTGTCGCCATAATTGTAAGCGTACTCCGCCTTCACGGTTTTATCCCCAATTAGGTCGTAGCTCGTAGTGTACTCTTCGCTGTTCACAATCACATTGTTGTTTTCCCGCAGCCAATTCTGGCGCACCATCGGGTGGTTCTCAGAATTCACCAAGGTATACGTAACCGCTTCGAACTGAACAATCGGGTCAGCTGAAGCCTGGATGGTTACCGTGCCCGGCAAAGGGTCAGGGTCGCCTTCGTCTTTGTTGCAAGAAATCAATAGTGAGAGAACTGCAATACTGCTTAACCACAAAAAGCGCATGGAACTGGAATTTTGAACGTGTTGATCAACCATCATCGAATGAATTTACATAACGCGTCCTGGAAGTAGTGTAAAAGTAGGCAAAAGCCCTTGTAAGCTAAAGTCACCGATCGGCGTGTTGCCGTTGGAAATAGCCGTTTACCTTGGCTACGGCAGCGCAGAAAAGTGTTGCGTGTTAAAACCGCACGCAACAAACTCCCCAAACGCCAACCGTGTTGCGTCAAAAAATCAAGCGCAACTGTTGCGTTGAATTGGGCCGCGCAACATCAACCGCTTTCAGTAAAATCAATTTCGTGAATCAATTGCTCAGTGCACACGGCCTGGTAAGTAAAGTACGTTGAGACGCAATGGCCCGCGCAATAAGCACATGACCGTAGAAAAAAATAATGCCCGAGCACACCAAGGCAGGGTTGTTGTGCATCTCAGGAATAACCGTAAAGACTAATCATCAATACCCGCGCTTATGCTTCACACACGATCGCCCCAACCAGAGTTGTTTAAGAAGGCCCGAAAAACATTGAAGTGCAGCCAAGCTCGCCTGGCCCGTTTACTAGGCGTTCATCGCTCCACCATTTCTCGCATCGAAAAGGGCTTGCAGTGCCCCAACGTTGACCTCCTGGCAGGTATTGAACGCCTTACTGGAAAAACGGCCGAAGCCATTGCGGCCGATGCATATTGCTGCAAAAACACCCAAAAAGAGCTTGCCGCTGAGGCGGTAGCGCTTCCCACTGACTGCTTTGAATACTTGCACTTGAAATTGCATCACCAGGATGCCTTGAAGAAGCTGCGGTCGCGCCTTCGGCACAAGAAGCGGGAGCTGGCCACGGTGAAGCGCTGCCTGTCAATAGACCGCTCTACCGTGGTTGCCCTCAGCGATCAAATCAAAGGCTGGCAAGTGATTGTTAACCAACTGGCCAAGGTGCCAGAAGTGCAGCAAAATGCCACCGAAACGCTCCGGCAATTCCAGGAGAGCTACCGCAAAAAAGACCGTATGGCCCTCATTTGGGCCCAACGGTTCACCTTCGAAATGGAAGATGAAATTCTTTTGCTGCAACGCGAAATCGCCTCTCGGGCACAGTTGTTAAAAGCTGCGGAAGCAAAGGCCGAAGCCCTTTCGAGGCACGAAAGCGCCACCGCTGAAAAGAATAACGTAAGCACCGGTGCTCCAATGCCCAGCAAAAAAGTGTTGCGTGAAGAAACGCTGCGCAACACCAAAGCCCCTCCCGAAACAGAACCACCGGTAAGTCCCATGGCACCGCGACAAGAAAATAGTGTTGTACCTGCAAACCCTACCGCTACCGGGAGGGAGCCGGGTAGTGCCGAAAGGCGCAACCGACGGTCTTCTTCTTAAGCTGAAAGAAAAAATGCCGCGAACCAAAGCGGAACGCGGCATTTAAAATAAGTTGGTTGTTCTGTTTAGAACACCTCGATGGTCACTTGGCTAAACCGGGGGTTGCCGGTGGGCTCGGTGGCTTTAGTGGTTGTTTCCCCTTCCAGCACCACGCCATTGGAGAGCGCAAAGGTTACCTGTAGGTTGGATACATCAATGCCGGCTTTGGCCAATGCCGCCATGGTATCATCGATACGGAACACAAAGCGGGCACCATCTTCCATGTGGTGGGCATGGTGTCCAATTCCAAAAAAGGTAATGACATCAACCAGGTGAATGCTGTTGAAATCCGGCGTTTCTCCTTCGGGCACATTAAGAAAAACGCCGACCGATTGATTGGGCATTTCGTCAAACTTCACTCCTTCTACCGTAAGGTAGGTGCCTTGCTGGTCGCCTTCATCTTCTACCGTTGATTTGCGCAGGGTGCGCTGTCCCGCCTCCGGCATTTCCAAGGCAACGCTTAATGGGGTAGCCGTAAATGCCGTTTCTTTAACTTGAGATTGTGCCACGGTGGTTTTGCCTTCTTGTTCACGGTCGGATTGCATCTTGTTTTCGTCAGCACCTTGGGTTTCCGGTGCATCAGCAGCAGCCAACAGCGGCTGCTCGGCCAGCGTAGCTTCGTCCGTGTCGTAGCGGTAGCCCAACTGCGTAGCGCTATTCACAATTTGAGCTCCGGTGAGGCGTACTTCGTTGCCATCTTCGTCGTAGAAAGGAAACTCTTCGTTCAGCCAGGTAGCATTGTTGGGCCATGCCCGACCTTGGCCCAAACCCAGCCATACGTTGGCCAGGCGGTCGATATTGGAGTGGTGCAACCAAAAGATTGGATCTTGGGCCGCCGTGTTTGGATCGCTCATCCAGCCTCCGATAGAGTTGTGTACCTGATTGTGAGGAATGCTCTCTAACCCTCCGTAGCCGTTGAAAAAATGTTGTGGTCCATTGATGGTTGAACCTCCAAAACTTTCACCCGGAGTAAAGGTTCCGGTAAACGGAATGAGGTCCAAACAATCCAGGGCCACGACCCAATTGGCCAGTCCGGCACCGTTGTTCATGGCCGCACTCCGCTGCGGAATGTAAAGCGGATTGTTGCCGTTGTTGTTGCGAAAAACGGCCGGTAAACTGCGGGTTTCGGTCGTGCTGTAATTCCAGTAAGGGAGTGCCCAATCGGGATTTTCAGAATACTTACGCACGATACGTTCGAAATAGTACAAATACATCCGGTGCCAGGAAATGAAGAAAAAACTGCCGTGCTGGCACTGGTTCCAAACCGGTTGTGCCGGCGTGGCGTACGTGCCGTGAATGGCCGCTTGATAACTCCAACTGGTAGGGTCATCGGCCGGCAAACTTTGCATTTGGGTAATGGCTTTTTGATAGCCGAGGATGATGGGGTCATCGGCGGCCATGTCGTAAACGTTGGACCGGACAAAGACCTGATCGGGATTTTCTACGATCACATCATCATCCGTTGAGGGCGGGTCGGGCTGTTCGCCACCACTCCCGCTTCCGGAACGATTACAGGCAAAAAGAAAGGGGGCCATTAAAAGAAGGAGGAAATACTTTTTCATGGTTGGTAGATTTATTGGGAGCTATAAGTTACGCTAATGTAGCCATAAATGTAGCTTAATCCTTACACTATCTGACCCTAAGCCCACCGGCGACCCGGGATGATGTGCTTGGCCAGAATGCGCGCATTTTCTGCCCTTACCTTTTCTTCCTTCCGCAATTTCCAAATGTTTTCTCGCGCTTTTTTCTGCGCTACTTTTAAATCAACAATGGGGGGCGGATAGTCCTTGTTCAATTCGAACCCGGAAAACTGTTGTTCGAGTGGGGGCATGGTCCAGGGTTCGTGCAGGTATTCATTGGGGCAGTTGGTTAACTCGGGCACCCATTGGCGAATAAAAACGCCTTCTGGATCATGGTCTTTGCCTTGTTTCACCGGGTTGTAGATGCGGATGGTATTGGTACCGGTGACACCGGCCTGCATCTGCACTTGCGGAAAATGAATGCCCGGCTCAAAGTCGAGAAACTGGCGGGCCAGGTGCCCGGTGATGGCTTGCCAGGGTTGCCACAACAAATGTGTGGCAAACGAGGCCAACATGGCGCGCATGCGAAAGTTGAGGTAGCCCGTAGTATTGAGGCAGCGCATACAGGCATCCACCATTGGAAAACCGGTGGTGCCACTTTCCCAAGCTTGGAGCGCCTCCGGCCAAATGGGTTGGTCCAGCAACTCCGCGTAGCCTCGGTTGACGGAGCTGAATTCCATGCGATCTTCCATCTCAAATTTTTGAATGAAATGGCAATGCCACCGCAGCCGCGATTGAAAGCTCGAAAGGGCCGACTTAAACTGTCCCGCCTTCCGCACTTGAGCAGCACCCTGGTAGGCTTGCCGGATGGAAAGGTTGCCCCAAGCCAGGTAGGGAGACAAGCGGCTGCACGATTCGCGGCTTTGCCGTGGCTTGGAAATGAACTTGTTGTAGTTCTTTGCCCGGTGGGCCAAAAAGTCTTGAAACACTTCATGGGCCAGGGTTTCGCCACCCCGCTGAAAGGGAACCTCAGTCGAAAACTTAGGCTTGAATTGAGGCAGGCATTGTTGCCACAAGGCTACCGTATCGGCAGAAACAAAGTCGCTGGCCTTGGCACTGAAAGTTTCTTGGGGGGCATTCATGGCTTCGTACCAGTATTTGCGCCACCCTTCCCGGTTTTGAAGTCCGCGGGCTACTCCATTGGTCGGACTTTCGGTCCAAACGATGCCTTCCTTTTTGCAAAGTTGGGTCACTCGCTTGTCGCGTTCGTAGGTGACCCGGAGGCCGGTTTCTTCCATGGAAAACAAGCTGGTGAAAGCAAAGTACCGCCGGAGTTTTTTGAGCAGCTCCGGTACTTCTCCCTGAGCGATCAACAGTTGGGTACCATAGGGGACTAACTGGCGATTGAGGTCTGTAAGACTGTCCCAAATGAAACGAAAATGCCTTTCGGAATAATGGTCATCTTGGAGCAAGCTTGGTTCAAAAGCATAAAACAGCAGGGTAGGTCCTTCGCTTTGCAAAGCCTTCATCAAAGAAGGCTGGTCGCGCAAACGAAGATCGCGTTTGAACCAAAGTACATTCATGAAAAAAGCGCTTGGGGAAATAACACTTGACTGGCCTTCTTGTTGAGAACCAGGGGCGGAAAAATACACTTAGTTCGAGGTGAGATTTTAGCGAAAGCATTGTTAAAGAAGTGAGGAGGGATGAGCCGCTCACCATCATTTTCCAAAAATCATACTACCATGGTAAGGAGATGGCCCAATTAGAATTTGACACTTCGGGGAAAATGGTCTGGGGCTGGGTTGCTGCCAATTTTCAATTTCCAGAAGGTGTATTTACTCCCGAGGAGCAGCAGTTCTTGCAATCGAAATCAGGGCTCTAATGAGATTTCTTTTTTTGAAAATGCAAGCTGAATAAGTTTCAACCTCGCGCAGGCCACCAAAGTGGTCCCATGCCAATCAGCATGATCAAGGTGTTGCTCATCGCATTGAACGCATTGCCCGAGGCAATGGAACCACCGGAATCGAATACAAACCACACGCAGATGCTCCCAACCACGGCTTGGCGTACCTCTTCGGGTGCTTTGGCATGCACTTTTGTAGCCAAAAACCAAATAAGCATCCCCCAACCCATTAGTATTCCTCCAATAAGGGCGGAAAGAAAACGTGCAGTAGGTGCATCCAGCGCATGGAAGGAAGAAAAGTTCCAGGCCACAAGGTCCAAGGTAAAACGGGCCGGTTCTGCGGTTGGAGAATAGGAGCCCAAAGCAAAAATGGGACCCAAAGATCCTACCACAAATGCCGTGATCTTTAAATAGAACCGATGGAATTCGCGGGTGGCATAGCGGGGAACAGGCATGGGTTTTCGGTATTGATTTCCCGCAAGGTTAGCCCCTTTATATCACCTATTTTAGACGGAAGCGTACAATGCTGATGCAATTTCTGCTTAGGCCACTTTTCGTTTATAAGGAATACTGAGCCGTACCGAGGTGCCAATGGCTTCTCCTTCCGGGTCGGTGAGGTCGAGAATTTCTATTGGACTCTCCTCCGAATGGTTGAGGTGGCGCAAGCGCCCGGAGGCGATGCGCATGCCAAAAGACCGGTGGGCCCGCTGGGTGTTGCCCGATTTTTTGGAGGCTTGCCGTCCAATGCCGTTGTCCCGGATTTCAATGCGCAAAGCTTCCGCCTCTTTTGACAGCAGTATTTGCAGTTTACGGTCCGACTTTTTAGGCCGCAGGCCATGCCAAATCGCATTTTCAATGTAGGGTTGAAAAAGGGCCGGCGGGAGTAAAATTTCCTTCAAATCCATTCCTTTCGAATCGATTTCCAATTGAATGGGGGAGTGGTCCAGGCGTTCCGATTCCAGTCGGATGTAATTTTGCAGGAGTTCCAATTCCTCTTCCAGAGAGAATTCTTTGCAGTCGGAATGTTCCAGTATTTGGCGCATCACGCGCGAAAAACGCTCCAAATATCGCGCTGCCTCTTCGGGTGAATTGTTGCGCAGGTAGTGGTGCACTGAGCCAATTGAATTGAAAATAAAGTGGGGGTTGAGTTGGGCTTTCAGCGCGCGCATCTCCAATTCGGAGA
>ERZ1740068.648-NODE-648-length-14825-cov-9.283412_pt1 | contig 14825 bp, 6 predicted proteins | sample MGYA00581735_ERZ1740068 | MGnify/ENA primary metagenome ERZ1740068 (study PRJEB43018, sample SAMN04849740) | marine metagenome | isolation source: floating plastic debris | place: Pacific Ocean | collected 2008-08-30 | study: EMG produced TPA metagenomics assembly... | reverse complement strand
AAATTATTGGCAGGAATACCTGTCCGGGGTATCCACTCCGGTATTACTTCCCTTTATAGGGAATGTAGCAGATCGTACTAAAGGTATAGGTCGTTATGGCCAGGAGTTTTTGTTTTTTGACAAAGATTACACGAAGAAGTTGTATCAGTATGCAAAATCTAATCATCTGACGTTGAATACGCTGATGCAGGGAGTATGGTCTTACCTGTTATACCGCTATTGTGGTGAAGGGCATGTTGTATTTGGTGTAACGGTTTCGGGTCGTCCGGAGGAGCTACCCGGTGTTGAGCGTCGTGTGGGGATGTACATCAACACCCTTCCATTCCATACGGTTTTATCAGAAGATATGGAGATAGGTTCGTGGCTGCAGGACCTGCAGTTGGGTCAGGCCACCAGCCGTCAGTATCAGTATAGCCGATTACAGGACATTCAGCGATGGGTCGGTATTAGCGGAGACCTGTTCGATAGTTTACTGATTTTTGAGAACTATCCTGTTCGGGCAGAGACGTTTGCCGGAGGGAAAGGTCTTGAACTGTCCCAGTCACGTATGCGAGAGCAAACCAACTATCCTTTAGGGGTTATAATCAGTGGACAGGAACAGCTATGGATAGAGTTTAGCTATAACAGTCGATTATTAGATTCGTCCTATGTTGATCAGATAATGGGCCATTTTAAACATGTGTTGGAACAAATAGTAGCAGGGGGTTCAAGCCAGCGTATCGGGGACCTGTCCTTGTTAACGGCCACCGAGGAGCATCAGCTGTTGGAAGAGTTTAATGATACAGATTCGGAATATTCGAAGGATAAGACGATCGTAGACCTGTTTATACACCAGTCGAAACAACGACCTGATGCTATAGCGCTGGTTTATGGGGATAAAGAACTGACCTACTGGGAACTAGACCGTCGCTCGAACCAGCTGGGCCATTACCTGCGAAGCCAAGGTGTTAAGGAAGATGTCTTGGTAGGGCTCTGCCTGGATCGTTCTCTGGAGATGATCGTGGGTATTCTGGGTATACTGAAGGCAGGTGGAGCATATGTTCCCATCGACCCTGATTATCCTGCAGACCGGATAGATTACGTACTGAACGATATTGAAGCTTCGGTGATATTGAGCAATGCATCCTCGGTAGCTGCTTTACCATCGGGCCATCGTGAGAAGGCATTGTTATTAGACAGTGATTGGTCAAAGATCAGTGAGGAAGCCGAGGTTCCGGTGGAGAATAATCTTGGGCCTCATCATCTGGCCTATATTATTTACACATCAGGTTCTACAGGCAAACCCAAAGGGGTGATGATTGAGCATCGGAATGTGATGGCTTTGCTATTTGGCTACCTGCATCTGACGGGGGATGAAAGTACAGGATCGGGGTTATCTTTATGCCCTTATGTGTTCGATGTTTCGGTATGGGAATTTTTTATTAACCTCTGTTTTGGGAATTCATTGCATATTCTTTCAAAAGAATATTCACTTGACCCTGAAGGAGTTCTTCAATACCTTGACGAGCATGGTATCACTACAGCTTATATTCCACCCTCAATTCTGCCAGCCATTGTAGAAGGAGTATCCTCTGACGGAAATTGTAGCTTAAAGCGCTTGTTGGTTGGAGTGATGTCCATCAAACAGGAGGTATTGGAGGAATTACATAATAAGTGTCCTGATTTGAGGATTATAAATGGTTATGGTCCTGCCGAATCGACGGTATGTTCCACATTCTATGAATTCAGGGATGTTGTACACGGGTTACCAAATACCCCGATCGGAAAGCCGGTTAATAATTACAAAGTATTTATTGTTGATCATCAAGGAGTTCCTACTCCGGTAGGAGTTCCGGGAGAAATCTGGATAGCTGGTGATGGTTTGGGCCGAGGTTACTTAAACCAGCCTGATCTTATTTCAGAGAAGTTTATTAATCATCCGCTATTACCCGATGGCTGTATTTACCGATCAGGAGATTACGGAAGGTGGCTGCCAGATGGTAATATTGAATTTATAGGGAGAATAGACGATCAGGTAAAGGTTCGGGGCTATCGAATAGAGTTAGGGGAGATAGAGTCAGTATTGCAGCAATGCGATTTAGTAAAACAAGCAGTAGTAACTGCTCAAGAGGATGAGCAAGGTATGAAATACCTGATAGGCTACATAGTTCCAAATGGAGTTTACGACCAACAGGGTATTCTCAGTTATATTCGAAAGATACTTCCTCAATATATGGTGCCTAACATTCTTTTAGAAATTAGCCACCTTCCTGTGACCAATAATGGTAAAATAAACAGGAACGAATTGCCTGAAGTTGATCTGGGAAAGGCTTCGTTGATAAATTATGCAGCACCTCAAACGAGTATAGAAAAATCGTTGATACAAATTTGGGAGGAAACATTTCTAATTGAAAATATCGGAATAAATGATAACTTCTTTGTGCTTGGGGGGGATTCTATTAAAGCGACAAGATTAGCTGCTCAGATACAAAAACGGTTTGGAGTAACCTTACCTATTCGAAGTATATTGGAGAATTCTACAATTCATCATTTTGCGGCATTTTTAGAAGGTACCAAAAAGGAGATGGATTTGCCTCCGTTGATAACAGGAAAAAGATCTGAGTTTGCACCGCTGTCTTATAGTCAGGAGCGTTTATGGTTTATAGATCGCCTGGAGGGTAGTCTTCATTATCACGTACCGAAGGTTTTTTGTATCAAAGGACCTTTAAATATAGATGCGCTGGAAAATGCATTTCAGGAACTAGTCACTCGCCATGAGATATTGCGCACAGTATACCGGGAGCAGGAGGGATCAGGATATCAACATGTGCTGCCATCAGGGTCCTGGAAGTTGGGCAGGCTTTCAGGGAATCAAATGAAGGGCAGTGAGAGAAGTATTCAAGATCATATTTCTGAGTTGGTAGATCAGCCATTCGACCTGTCTTTGGATTACATGCTTCGGGCGGATTTGATTGAAGTGGACCACCAGTTTTTTTATCTCGTACTTACAATCCACCACATAGCGGTAGATGCCTGGTCCTGGGATATTCTTACCAAAGAACTTTCAGCACTGTACGATTTGGTTCAGAGTGATAAAGCCATAAACCTTCCCGACATGGAGCTTCAATATGGAGACTATGCTCAATGGCAACGAGATTACCTGTCAGGAGAGATCTTAGATAAGAAGATGTCATATTGGGAAGAACAGCTTAGTGAAAGTGTTCCTCTTGAGTTACCTACAGATTATGCTCGTCCAAGTTTACCTTCAAGGGTAGGAGGGCTCCAGGTGCTACATGTGGATATGGATTTATATCTGAAGCTTCAAGCCATGGGGAAAGATCAGGGGGCTACATTGTTCATGCTTTGCCTTGCAGCGTTTAAGGTACTTCTATATCGTTACAGTGGACAAAGAGATATAAATGTAGGTACGCCGATAGCCAGTCGTTCTCAGGCTGAGACCGAGAATTTGATAGGATTCTTTTTGAATACACTGGTATTGCGTAGCCACATAGAAGACAGCTCTTCGTTTTTAGCGTTTCTTCAGCAGGTAAAAGAAACTACTTTATCAGGTTATGAACATCAGGGTGTACCATTTGAAAAGATCGTCGAGAAGATGGTTACTGAAAGAGATCTGGGTCAAAACCCCTTGTTTCAGGTGATGTTTGTGATGCAGAATGCGACGGGGGCACCATCATTATTACTTTCTGACGTTGAGGTATTTGATGAACCGTTAAGTGGCAGTCATCCTAAATTTGATATCACGTTCAGTGTAGAAGAAAGTGAAGAAGGACTGTATTGCAGTATCGAGTTTGACCGGGAATTGTATAGGGAGGAAAGTATCAATCAGATGCTATTACATTATAAGAATCTCCTGGATTCAATCATCAAAGCACCAACTACGGCAGTGATGGATTTGAATATGTTGTCAGTGGCAGAAGAGCACCGATTGTTGAAAGAATTCAACGATACCTATTCGGAATACCCTAAGGACAAAACGATTGTTGACCTATTTGCTCAGCAGGCTTCACACCAACCAGAGTCGGTTGCAGTGGTAGCCGGAGAAAGGAAACTAACCTATGAAGAACTTGACCGTCGATCGAACCAACTGGGGCACTATCTTAGAAGGATCGGGGTGAAGGAAAACGTACCTGTGGCAATTTGCATAGATCGGTCGTTAGAGATGATTATAGGCATCGTTGGGATACTGAAGTCTGGAGGAGCGTATGTGCCTATTGATCCTGATTATCCTGCTGATCGAATCAATTACATGCTGACTGATATTGACGCTTCAGTCATATTGAGTGGATCCTCATGTGTGGATAAATTGCCAGTCTCTCAAAGGAAGAAAGCTATTTTGCTGGATCAGCACTGGGAAATAATCAATAGCGAATCGCAAGAATATGTTGATAACGATCAAGGACCTGACAGTTTGGCTTATGTAATATATACCTCTGGGTCAACGGGCAAACCTAAGGGCATCCAAATGGGCAATAAGGCACTCGTCAATTTATTGACATGGCAAAAGAACTCGATCGATAACGGCAAAAATATTTTACAGTATGCCAGTTTAAATTTTGACGTGAGTTTTCAGGAAATATTTACTTCTCTAGGCTTCGGGGGAAAACTATATCTGATCAATGAAGAGGTTAAAATGGATATGCAGAAACTATTAATTGTATTAATAGAGCATCAGATAAATTATCTATTTATACCCTATGTGGTATTGAAAAATATCGCAGAATATGCAAATGAGTATGATTTTTTTCCAACTGAACTTAATAAGATTTTTACAGCTGGAGAACAGCTAAAGATGACGGAGGATATTTCTAACTTCTTAAAAAACGCTAATTGTAAACTTATCAATCAATATGGCCCATCAGAAACCCACGTGGTAAGCTCCTATGAAGTAGAAGCGGCCCTTTACAAAGATCATCCATTACCACCAATAGGAGCTCCTATTTCAAATACTTCTATTTATGTCCTGGATGATGCGGGTAATTTAGCCCCTGCAGGGGTTAAAGGACAAATATGTATAGCGGGAGACTCGCTTAGCCATGGATATTGGAGCAGGCCAGCCTTGACAAATGAAAAATTTATAGACAACAAGTTTGGTGATGCGACACGACTGTATTTGACAGGTGATATCGGACGCTGGAATACCAATGGACAGCTTGAATATATTGGCAGGGTTGACAATCAGGTGAAAATAAGGGGATTTAGGGTTGAATTAGGCGAAATAGAGAGTATCGTACAGCAATCTGACCTGGTCAAACAAGTAGTAGTGGTCACAAATAAGGATCAAACAGGGCAATTGAGACTAGTGGCATATGTGGTGCCTGATCAGGCTTTTGAAAAACCAAAGCTTCAAAAGTACCTAAAATCACAGATGCCGAATTATATGATGCCTTCCATATGGATCACTGTTGATGAAATTCCCGTGACGAATAATGGAAAGGTAAATAAACAGCAGTTGCCACCTGTTGACAGCAGCTTTCAGGAGCAAGCACCTTATCTTCCTCCAGTAAGTCCTTTTGAAAAAGATATGGCCCTTATCTGGCAGGAACTATTAGGCATAGAAAGAATTGGGATACACGATAACTTCTTTGAACTAGGCGGGCATTCATTGATCATATTCCAAATAATGAATAAAGTACGTAAACTAAAGTATCAGATTACCTTCAAAGATTTCTTTAAGTACCAAACGATTAGTGAACTGTCTAATTATCTATTTTCACCGGTAGGGGATGTAATGGAAGGTGATACAGTTGACAGTACTTCATCAGCGGAGGAACATGTCATGTTGCTCAATGAAGGTGATACCGAAAATACTATATTTATATTACCCGGAGCACCTGGGTTTTATTATGGTTATGATGAACTGGCTGCGGCTTTCAACGAGTCTGCAAATGTTTATGGAGTCCAGGTGATGGGGCTTAACGAGGGAGAAAAACCATTGATGAGCATGCCCCAAAACGCTGAGCAAATGATATCTTGGATCAAAGACACGCAGCCCAACGGGCCTTATAGGTTCATAGGTCATAGTTTGGGAGCCCACATTGCCTTTGAAATAACTAAGCAACTGGAAAAAATCGGTGAAGAAGTAGAATATTTAGTGATTCTTGATACCTCCATACATTTACGAAGTGTGCTGAATTTAAAAGCTGGAATAGATGCAGCCAAGGGCATAGTAGACGCCGTAAGTTTCTTTCTATGGAGTTGGAATGTAACCCCTGACAGCGTTCCTGAATGGGCCGGGGAATTACAGCGTTTAATTAAATCGTTGCCAGTCCTTGAAAAGTATGAAGCAACGATCGACTATGTACGTCAAAAAATGGGTGATATTCATAATGCGGAGTTTCTATTAAGGGCATTGCGCGCATTTATTTCTCAAAGTCAGATGATTTATTATCCTACCGGGAAAGTAAATTGTGAGGTAGTTGTAGTAAAAGCTATGAAAGAAAATTGGGAGCAGTACAATGAATACCTCGGATGGGATAAGTTAGCTACGACCATACAGAAAATTACAACACCGGGAGACCATATGAGTCTGGTAAGGGGAGAAAACGCTATCACATTGGTAGAAAAAATTAGTAAGACATTTTAAATATTAATGAAATGCAAAAAAGGAGATTAGGACGATCGGATATTTACGTGCCTCCCGTTGTATTTGGGGCCTGGGCTATTCACAACTTTGGCTATGGAAGCACTGAAATAAACAAAGCCATTGAGTCTTTGCGCAAGGCTTATGAGTTAGGATTTAATACCGTAGATACAGCCCCTATATATTCGTTGGGGCTTTCGGAAGAAGTAGTAGCTGAGGCCTATAAGGATTTCCCCAGGGACAGTTATCAGTTATTTACAAAATGTGGTAATTCATGGAAACCCAAGAAATCTATATCAAAACCTATAAAGGAAATGAGTAGTGATGAGTTATTCGATAACTATGAACTCTATTCGGACAATACTAAGGAAAAAATAATTGTACAGTGTGAAAACAGTTTAAAAAGATTAAATACGGATTATTTAGACCTTTATTCACTTCATTGGCCTGATAGCATAACGCCCATCGATGAAATAATGGAGGCCTTTGAAATACTGATAGCGCAGGGTAAAATTAAAGCTGCAGGTATTTGTAATCATTCAATGAGTGAATTCAAAACGGCTAACAACATTCTTAATGTGACCGCACATAAAATCAGATACAGTATGTTGAACCGGGGTATAGAAACTGATATGGCTCCGTACTGTATTGACAATCAGGTAGGCTTGCTTGTATATAGCGTTTTGCAGCGTGGGTTGCTTGATAATTATTTTGATAGGCATTTTATATGGAGTCCCAAAGAAGAGAACCCCAAGGAACTGGCTTTGTACAAACTGAAAAATATTGAGCTTATTAAACTGTTTCTCAAATCTTTAAATGAGATAGCAGATGATTATGGGTTAACAGCTTCACAGCTTTGCGTTAATTGGACTGTCAACCAGCCAGCGGTCACTGCTGCGTTAATAGGAGCAACGAGCATTGAGGATGTTACCGCTACGGTTAACGCAGTTAACACATCAGTAGATGAGAACGGTTTTGAACAGATTAAGAAAAAATTGGAAGAGCTTGAACTGAAGTTAGATTTGAGTGAGCAGGAATATACCTATGACTATGAAGAAGGTATCGTTCATTTCAAAGATTGACCCGGAATATGTAATAGATAATCTATTGCGTCTTTAAACGGTCGCGTGCGGTGGCCGACGGTCTGCCGCAGCAATGCCATGCTATTGCATAAACCGGGATTAAGGAAATAACGGAGAGAATATAGATTCGATCTCATCCCTCCATTGGTCATTTTTCCTTTATAATTTTAACAGGATTAATACGAGCGGCTTTTAGCGTATGAAAACCGATCGAGGATACTGTGACAATTATAATAATCAGTGCAGCCACAATACAATTTATCCAGCTAAAAGATGTCTGATAGGCAAATGTTTGCAGCCATTTGTTCATGAAATAGTAAGCAAGTGGAAAGGCAATTATCAGTGAGATAGAAATAAGCCAGATAAATTCCCTAAACATCATTTTAACAATATCAGTAATGTCAGCGCCTATTACTTTACGGATACCAATTTCACGAGCCCTTCTTTCCGTGGTATAAGATGCCAGGCCAATTAAACCAATACATGAAATAATAATTATAATAATAGTGAACAAAGTGAATATCTCACCTCTTTTCTGATCGTTTTCGTATTGTATCCGGAAGTCATCATCAAGAAATGAGTATGAAAAAGGTTTGTCGTTATTCATATTACCCCATGCGTCTTCAATTGCTTTTATCGTCGTTTGGAGGTTTGCAGTTGATACTTTTACATTTAAATAATAATTTCCTTTGCCCTGGAATATAGCCAAAGGCTTAATAACATTATGTAGTGAGTGTTGGTGAAAATCATTAATGATTCCGACCACGGTATAAGTAGTTTCCATGGTCTCCGGGTTCCCATCATCAAATGTGAGTTTCTTGCCAATTGGATCTAGCCATCCCATGCTTTTAACCATTGACTGATTAACCAGGGCAGCCGTGGAGTCGGATATGAAATCTTTTGAGAAACTTCTGCCTTTTATTACTGGTATACCAAGTGACTCAGTGAAGCCAAAACCTGCAAAACAGAAGTTTACTCCTTTACTCACCAAACCTGCAGGGCCATCAACCTTCATTATGGCATAAAAGAGGTCTTTCCCTGGAGTGGATGAGGACGAAGAAGCTTCAATAACGTCAGCACGGTTCTTAATCTCATTGATCAGAACATCAGATTTTGTTCTTATATTTTCATCCGGCATAGGTATCGTGAGCACTTGTGTATAATCGAACCCCAGGTCTTTGTTGTTAAGAAATACCAGTTGATCATATACCACTGATGTGCATATAAGCATAATGACGGCAATCACAAACTGCAGAATGACCAATGTTTTTCTTAGCCTACCATTAGCTGCACCCTGAGTGAGGCTTCCTTTTAAAACATCTACTGGATTGAACTGTGATAGGTAAAAAGCAGGATAGCTACCCCCGACAATACCAACAAGTAAAACAATCAATGCTGAAGTTAGAATTATTTTTGGTTGAACAAGATCGACAATGAGCATTGTCTTATCTGCTAATTCGTTAAAGTAAGGAAGAAATAAAATCACACAGAGCAGGCTAAGCATGAAAGACAGCAATGTCAATAACGTAGATTCGGTAATGAATTGAAAAATTATTTGCTTTTTGCCCGAACCCATAGTCTTCCTCACACCTATTTCTTTAGCCCTTCTTGAGGCCTGCGCAGTGGCAAGATTGATATAATTTATGATGGCAATAGTGAGTATAAATAAGGCTATTGCTATAAAAATGTATATATAGGACATATCACCACTTTCTCCTGCCTGATCTCCAAAGTCTGTCTCCAGATAGATGCTACTTAAGGGCTGTGCCCAATATTTTACCTCAAGGTTAAATTTAGAAAATTTGGGTTCAACGTGTTCGACCCTGATCTGCTCTAATGATCTTTCGATATTATTGATGGTCGTACCTTCTTTAACCAGAACGTATGTACTGGTGAACCATGAATCCCAACTGGAAAATTCTCTTGGAAAAGAAGAAAAGGATATAAGAGCGTCAAACGTAATGTGTGAGTTTGACGGGAGATCCTCCATGACTCCCGTTACATTATATAAATTGCCTTTGTTCTCTAGCTGTCTACCTATGATATCTTCACTACCAAAATATTTGATAGCAGCAGACTTTGTGAGAATTATTGTATTAGACTCGTTTAGCGCAGTGTTTGGATCGCCGTGCAGTAGTGGAAAATCAAAAACCTTGAATAAAGTCGGGTCTGCATAATAAAAACCTTCTTCATAATAACGCTGCTCTGTTACAGGGTTAGTGAACAATTCCCTGTCCGACTTGAGTAATCGTACTGAATACGCTATCTCGGAATATTTGGATTCCAGCTCTTCGGCAAGTGGAATTTGAGTGGTAGAGTAGTTTGTTTCTTTTCCGGATTCTACAAAAGTGGATATGACTCGGTATATTCTTTCTCTATTGGTATGAAATTTATCATAGCTTAATTCATCAAAAATATACATGCTTATGAGCAGGGTACAGGTAATCCCCAATGTAAGACCAAGGATGTTGAGTGAGCTGTAACCCTTGTATTGCATTATACTTCTTATAGATGCTTTTATTAAATTGCGTAACATACGTTTAGATTTTAGATTTGTTATGAATCTAACTAAAATTTAGATACCTAATATTAAACTTACGTCATTTCTTTGATGATTTTAGGGGTCAATGTATCAAAATGAACTTTTGATGATAAGGGCCAAATCTTAACCGGACCGTTGTGCTGATTTTCTTTTATATAATTTGATTATAACATCTTTTTGTATAAATTCAACTATCAATTATTTTATAAGATAAACTGTAGCAATAAATTGATTACGTGACGCCCGCTATTTGTCCAATAGAAATAGAAGGTATGGCCTTTTGAAGGTAGCTATTGAAAGCACCCAATTTACCTATAGTTATAAAGTTCTGAATTATGGATAATAGATCAGACATTGTAAAGGATATAATCACTTTACAAGGATCTACTACATTGTTTATGGAATCATTGGCCAAGGATACTTTAAAAGTTAAGGTTAATTCCCAGAAGGAAATTAAAATTGGCAAGGAGAAGGTAATAGAGAGAAGTGTCAACTTGTATTTTGATTCTGAGCACTTGCCTGTTCTTTATTGTGTTAGTCACCTTTTTAAAGATCGATTGCTCATTACAGAATTGGAGGGCTTAAATAGTCTTATAGTGCCTATAGGGAAAATATTCCATGCTGAGAATGTATATATTGAGAAAAGTGGGATAGAGATATCTCAATTGTCAGATCATCAATTTGTTAATACATTGAATGTCAGGCCGTCAGTCATCTTTAAAAAAGAGTATCAGTACAACGTTGACAGCAGGCATATCGGTAAAATATCTGAATATTTTAATGAAGAATCACTGTTGAGATATGCCTTATATAAAGCATAAAAATATTATCCGTAATTATAGTGCTGCCAATATCCTCAAGGATGAATCTATTTCGATCACCTATGAGGAACTATCAGACATATTGCAGAAGCTTCATGATATTTTTTACGATAAGGATACTAATAAAATAACGTGCGTGGCTTTGTACATGGAGAATACAGTGCTACACGCTATAGCAATTCTTTATTTTTTGTCGGAACAGGTTAATTTCTATTTAGTCCCCTCCAGCCCTCAATCGAAGGCCGGTATCCCTGAGTTTTGCGATAAGGTTGTAAAGTTGAATATCAGTGAGTTTGGGCCCGAAAAAAGAGTTGATAAAACAGTAAGTATCAATTTGAATCCATTATTTCTTCATAGTGATGAAATTAAAAAATATAAAGGTGGATTTGTTTTTGTCTCATCATCAGGCACAACCGGAACGAGGAAAATAATCCGTCATAGTGCAGGGAACTTACTTTTAAATGCATCTAACTGCATAGACAGATTCGAAATAAATAATGCATCCAGCATATTGATTTCCGTACCGATAAATCATATGTATGGTTTGGGTGTAGGCTTGATACCTGCGTTGATTTCGGGTGCTTCTTTATGTATTATTAATAAATCCAACATATTAAAACTCTTTGATGCCATTACTGAGTTTTCTCCTTCAATAACTTTGTTAACGCCTTCCATCATTCGTATGCTATTAAAGCTTAAGAAGAAAATATCTACTAAAACTTCTTATATAAGTGCTGGTGAGAAGTTGGGTGATCATCTCCATGAAAGCTTCGAGAAAAATTATGCCCTTTTGCTTAATCTTTACGGCTCTTCAGAGTTGGGGGCAATAGGTACTTCACCTATTCATGACAATATTAGTAGGTACAATGGTGCATTTAAACCATTGAATGAAGTAGATATTAAAATTGACAAAAATTCCGGACAAATATTATGTGACCATAAATATGGGGCTGAAGCTTATGTTGACAGCTTTGGAAATGAACTGCAACCGATATCTTCAAAAGGTGATTTCATGAATACAAAAGATATTGGTAAGTCTGACGGTTCTCTTTTTCACGTTTTGGGCAGGTCTGACAATCAGGTTAACAGATCAGGGTTTCTTGTTATGCTTGAGGAAGTTGAAATGGAAATAAAGAGGTTATTTCCTGAGCTTGATCATGTAGTGGTTTTTGAAGAGGCTCCGGAAAATCAAATTCTTGGAAAACTTGTAGCTGTATGTGAAATCAATGGTCGGAATAACCTGGAGGCTGATAAGATGCGGTCTATTTGTCAACGTGAACTTACGCGTTATCTACAACCAGATGAAATTATTCTTACAGAAAAAGTTCCAAAATTACATAATGGTAAGCCGGACAGAAATAAAATTAAATTAGAATATTCAAAATAATCAATGTTATTATGGAAGAACACAATATCCAGGCTGTAAAGCTTAAACTAAAAGAAATAGTACTCAATGATCTTGACGTCAACATTGAGGCTCAGGAGATTGATGACACAGTGTCTTTATATGATGATGGTATTGGATTAGATTCAATAGCCATTATAAACTTTATTGTATTGGTAGAGGAGCGTTTCAATATTAGTTTTGAAGAAAATGAAATTAGTGCCAGGTTATTTAGTAACATTCAAAGCCTTGGAGAATTCATCCTTTCCAAGTTAACGAAAGACTCTCAGACCGTTAACTAGAATATATGGATAACTAATACGCTTTATCTGCCATCCTTATGAAAAAAGTTCTTTTTTTCTGCTTGCCATCAGTTAGTGTGATCAACACGTTAACAAAAGTGATGGAGGAGTTAAAGTCTTCTGGCTATGATCTTGTCTATTACAATAGCGAAACTTCAAGGCCGCGTGGTAATTATTCATTTTCATTTAAAGCATACCCTGAAGAATTTGATTGCTCTTTCTCAAATCATGTAAGCAATGAAACATCTTATTTTGATTTTGCGAATATCCTGATAAATGCATCTGAAGGTATAATCCAATTTCTTAAGGATGAAGTGGAGACAGAAAAGCCTGACCTAATCATCCATTCTCACCTGGCTGCCTGGGGTAAGCTTGTTGCGCTACATTTTAAAGTGCCGTCCGTTACGCTTTTTACGACATTCATACTTGACCAAAAGATTATGCTTCCATATATCAGAGGATTAAATGTGAGCAAAAAATCGGATTTTGGTCATATAGGCGAAGCAATGCTCTTTCACAAGAGAATAAGGTCACTTTATTCTAAAATTGGACTAAAACATTCTCCGGATCTATGGGATGTCTATATTAATAAAGGGGATCTCAACATACTGTTTATTTTAAAGGATTTCCAACCAAATGTCGAATGGTTTAGTGATGCACATTATCTGGGCTACCCCACAGCTATAGAAAATGTAGATACAAATAGAAAGGCTGATACAGTATATGTTTCAATGGGGACAGTTGTTAAGACGAACACTTCGTTTTATCAATTATGTATAGAGGTCTTAGGGGAGATGGATTGTAAAGCTATTATATCCGTTGGAAGTAATGAGTTGATAAAAAAACTGAAAAATCCCTACCCAAAAATTGAGGTGGTTTCATACACTGATCAGAAAAATGTTTTGAAGGATTCTGCCATATTCATAACCCATGGAGGAATGGCAAGCATACATGAGGCTATTTATAGTCACACCCCAATGATCGTAATACCTACAATCCCTGAACAAAAATTCAACGCTGATAATGTTGAAAAAGCAGGAGTCGGAATTCACATAAAGGAAAAGCAAGTTTCTTACAAATCGTTAAAAGAGGCCGTGAATACAATCAAGGAAAGCTCTTCACTGTATAGAAACAATATTCAGGCCTTGCTGGATCAGGTAGGTGATACTCCTGCTGAGAAGAGCGCATCTTTGATCATCAGTGAGTTTATCGAAAACAAGGGTAAATTAAGTAAAAGTAGGGATAGCATTCAACTTGGTCATGTTGAATAGTGCCGCCAATAATATCGTTCAACTTTTTTCTTTAAGGGTACAGCAAATGCCGTACACCGTTGCAGCGGTCTGTGAAGGTGACAGGATGACATTTGCAGAATTAGACAGAAGGAGCAGTTTACTTGCCTTGAAACTTAAAAATACAGGGGTCCATAAGGATACATGTGTGCCCATTCTGATCAATCCTGGTCTGGAGGTACTAGTGGCCATACTGGGCATTTTGAAGGCAGGTGGTGCCTATGTACCAATCGATAGTAGTTATCCAATAGAGAGAATAGCATATATTCTGTCCGATGCACAAGCAAAAACGATTATTTGCAGTCGGTCGTTAGCGCACAAATTGCCGAAAGGTTTAAAGGTCATTAGCATAGATGACCATCAGGAGGTAGTCCATGAAGACATGGATGGTGTAATTGATATCCCTGAACCCAATGATCTGGCATATGTAATCTATACTTCAGGATCTACAGGTAGGCCAAAAGGGGTGATGGTTGAACACAGCCAGCTTTATCACTATGTAACTGACATTCATCATGAACTACGACTTGATGAGTGTGCAACTTTTGCCATTTTGGGTACTTTCTCAGCTGATGCGGGGCATACAGCTGTATTTGAGGCATTAGCCTATGGAAAAACTTTGCACCTATTGGATGTTAAAAATGTACCAATCCATAGGTTGGTTAAAAGGCTAAGCGAAGAGCCTGTTGATTGTTATAAAATAACACCGTCTCTGCTGAATATATTTTTGCAGTATGGCGAGGTGAACAGAATACTTCCTTGTAAAAAACTTATAATCGGAGGGGAACCTTTTAACATTGATCTGGTACATCGGTTATATAGAGT
>ERZ1740068.647-NODE-647-length-14847-cov-4.370876_pt1 | contig 14847 bp, 24 predicted proteins | sample MGYA00581735_ERZ1740068 | MGnify/ENA primary metagenome ERZ1740068 (study PRJEB43018, sample SAMN04849740) | marine metagenome | isolation source: floating plastic debris | place: Pacific Ocean | collected 2008-08-30 | study: EMG produced TPA metagenomics assembly... | reverse complement strand
CTTCAAGGCGGTTCTTTGCAGCGTTGTACCTATGCACGACGTTATCGACGATGATCTCAGCGCCGTCGGTCAGAGACACTTCGTTCAAAGCCATTTGATGCCCCTATACTGGCCAGTAACCGCTAGTAACGTCGTATGCATCTACGGCAGCCTGATCCGCCAAGGCCATGATCGCTGTTTTGTGCGTCAGATACGCTTGGATGTGCGCATCGTAGGCCGCGCCAATTGCGGAAGCTATGACTCCAATATCCGCATGCGTCACTGATATTGGGGCAAGTGCGTTCTTCGGCGTCCAAGCGCGGGGATTGGGCGTCGAGCTAGTCAGGACGCCCAAGAGTACCTTTTGAATGTTGTCCTGCGTGACCGTATCGAGCCCGTACGGATGAGTTCCCGCCGATGTTGTAACGTCGACCTGCCCCGCTTCAATCCTGAGACTGAAATCTGCCCACGCATTACTGACCAACGCGGCTTTCTGCTCATCAAGAGGCGGAGGCTGATACGGGCCAATCGTATTGCCCTCGGCCTGATAAGCCAACATCCCACCGCCGTCGATATCGTCATTGGCGCGGCGGTTTTCTACGCGGCCATCGGTGCGGGTTGCGATCACAGCGGCGTCTTCTGGATACCCGCCCTGTGGCTCTGGATTGGCGTAATGCGCGAATGCAATATTATGTTGATTGAGCATGGGTTACATCCTTGCGCTTAGGTAGTGAATCTCATTTTTAAATCCACTACCCGTACTGGTGATTGGCGCACTGAAAGATATTTCTGAGCTCCCGGCTTCGTAAGACCAGCTTCCCATATTTCCTGTTGCTGCGCCCAGTCCAGATGCACTCACCCCGGCGCTTGTACGCATAGGCGGCGACAGGCTTAGTGAGCTTTTTACTGGTTGACCAGACGCGTTGTACCCCTGCACCCTAAACGTTTTAACTTGAAAGTATCGTTGGCACGCTATCTGATCATCAACAATGCCGGGCAGCACAAAAGGCGGCGCTGCGCCTGTACTATCTGGATCTGCATACATACCAACGTCAAACAATTCGAAAACTGCGCTGGAGGTTCCAATGCCGTTGGACGTAGAGGTCGTTGCGAGTATCTGGCTAGTATTCCACTGATCCGCAGTGCCTTGAAATGTTGATCCCGCAGCGATCGTGAAGACAAGACCCATCGCATACGAAGCGCCCGTCCCCCACGTCCCAGATGTATCGCCTGGAAATGTGACCGTTTGCACCGTGTCCGTGTTCGCGTCACCGGGCGCAATCGTGAACTCGCGCGTGTAAGTGCGAGAGTTGTCGGTATTAACTAGACATATAGCATAGGTGCCAGCTGGCGATTTCCAACCAAACCGCAACACGACGTCTTTTGCATCGCTCGTGCCGAATTTCAGGTCAGCGATATTTACTCCCTCCAGCGGTTGAAACAACCACGCATATTGGCCAGCCGCAAGTGAGGCGTCTGCCGTCGGTACCGCACACCGGACTCGGTGCGTTGATCCGCCCGGCGTGGCGCTTGCAACCCGCGCTAGAGTCAACGTGCCGTCCTGAGAGTGATCCATCCGCCACTGATCGGCTGCGTAATATCCGCTCGCTGTGCCGCTTGTTGTGCCGTTTTCCTGACTAATACGCATGCCTGGATTGATGATGTAGTTTTTAGCCGCTGCCCAAGACGCTGCAGCTGCGCTGATATTCGTGCGGGCTTGCTGTTTGTAGGCATTCGATAGGGCCTGTCCTATGTCCGCGCGCGCAATATTAGACGTCAAGTAAGCACTTACGGACTGCTGCGATGGCGCTTGCGTCTCACTATCGGATACAAAGTCGTCTTCATCCAAGACTTTATTGTCGGCATAAGCCTTTGTGGATTGCTGACTTGGTACGGCTGAGGCATCGTTCGACGCCATGTCATCTTGATCGAGTAGGTTGGCGACCGCAGCCGTACCAAGACCAAGGTTTGATCGGGATGCGGCTGGTGACGCCACATCGTTGAGATTGTTTGCGCCAAGAAGATCACCAGAGCCCGGCCCAGATGGGCCTTGAGACACCAACAGGTCCCAATAATCTGTCCAGCTTGCACCCTGATTAGGTTCCGACGATGCGGCTGACGTGTGCGCTTGCACACAGATGTACCCGCTACCGTTGTGGTGGAGCGCGTCGTTAATTTGATAGGAAGTCGCGGTGGTCCAGTTTTCAGTCAGCCAATTGATCGATAGGCCGTGGCGTGTACGCCAGAATGCATTCCCAAGCGCCGTATCGATTTTCGCGATTAGATCATCGGTCGAAATGCCGCCGACGTGCCAATCAATCCAGACAGATCCAGCATCATCACGCGGGATGCGCACAAAAAGATCATCACCGTCGCGCCAAATATCTCCATCCTGAACATCATTCGGGTTGGTCGTTTCTGGATTGCTCGATTGCGTCCAGATTTTGTTGCGCGGAAAGACGGAGAGGAAGCTGACGACGGTTTCCGGTGATGCTGTATTCCATGAAGCTGTATTGGTGTCATAGGATATCTGCGCACGGGGAGCCCCGCCCAGGTCGACGCGTGGGGCAGCAACGAGGCCCGGGAGACCCGAACGGACTTACTCCTTGATCGAAACAAAGCGAGTTCAGAATGCAAGGCTCTTCGAGTTCAAAAGATATTTTCAGGATGCCTTGCAGCGCCAACACGCGCAAAACCACGCCTTGCACCCATGCCTCGGTCGGCGTTGACGCGCCATTCGGCGGCGTCAATTGCATCATCTGCTGTGTCAGATCAATCTGAGACAGAGCTGTCATTAGGCCGTACCCCGTGGCGACGTTGGCCAACCACGATGGCGGCTAGCAATCGTTGATGAATTGCGATGCGGCCGAAGTGAGATGATTTCGGTCATCTCTTGCCCATTGCTTGTGGTGATGTGGATGCCGAGACTTCCGGGTACATCAGGGCACATGACATCGTGAAGGTTTGCGGTGAGATCAATTTGTGTTCCCTCGTAAACGACCCCGGCCGTTGCACCGAATGCCTGCGCTTCTGCGATTTCGATCACTTCGTCTTCATCCATGATCGCTGCGTAATCCAACCGGATTTGGATTTTGCGACCTGGCATGACAACGATCTCGGGATTACCGTCGCGATCCCGACTGACATGCCGATAGGTCGCGCCGCCATGCAGGGAATTGTACTTGATGACATGACGCGGAAGCGTCGTCTTTCGCTCACGAAATGCGTAAAGCGCCATCAGCGTTTTCGTCCTGTGTAATGCTCAAAAGCGTCGATGCTTTCACCGACTGATGTTCCATAATCGTCATCGTCTGGTGTTTCCGGAACGCAACCCATGATGCAGGGCTGCCGATCCCTTCGGCCGGGAAGATTTTGCCCGCCTCTTGCGCGCTCTCGCGTTCGAATGACGCGCATCCAGCCCGTTCCACCACAGAAGGCACAAACGCTTTCAGACGATTTCGGCATGCTCAGCAATGCCCTCAAGACGCTGCCATTGACTGAGCTTTAGCCCAATTGTTTCAGCGCCATGCGCCGCGCGGATTTGGTTTTCGATCCACTGTTGATCGAGTCCCGTTCGAAACTTTCCCGCCTTTAGAAGGCGCTCTAGGTATGCGCGCGAGACTGCATTTCGTTGACCTTGAGATACTGGTCGGCTCACAGGCTTAGGCGCGGTTGCGCCCTTGATTACCTGGTGCCAAGCAATCTTGGACTTCCGCAGCATTGCCGCCGCCCTACGAGCTGCGGCCAACGCCTCACCGTCATGCGGACTGTCCATCAGCTTCAGAACGCTGACAAGTCGATCCACGTCCATCACTTTGCAACGAGCGCACACGCGTTTGCGGCCGCAAACCACTCCAGCGGCGCACCCGGCACAGAAAACCCTGGAATGAATTTGTCGATGTTGGCCAACAGACCCACGATGAGGAAGGCCGGCGCGAGGTTGGTGGCAACCGATTTAACGTTCATGCCATCCTCACTAACAGCACGCCGATCAACAGGACCAGAAATGTCAGCGTTACAGCGATTGCAATCGCAAGGCGCTCTGTCATGCTTCCGGGCAAATCTCTGTTGCTGTTCCGAGTGTCGGAGCGTTGGCCTTAGCCGGTGCAAGAGACACGATTACGGCGGCAACAAGCAAGCCGATGAAGAATACTCGGTTCTTCTGTGCGATTGTCATTTCAAGCGATCTCATTTCTGTTTCCGCTGCTTTGTAGGCTTGGCGGCATAGATGTCGTGTTTTGCGCGGGGCGGAGCCGTCATCTCAATGCAGTCTACGTAGTAATGGCCTCTAGCCCGGCTGGGCTCGTCTCTGACGCGGGCATTGTAGGATTGCCACAGCCGCGTGCACCCTTCGAAGCTATCGGCGGGGACGATCATGACCGCACCGCCAAAGTAGTAGATTGCAAAGAACCAATGCATCACTCTAGCGCGGCCCGATTGTCATGTGATCATCACGAGGTAGAGAGCGAGGGCGTATCCAGCGATCACGGCAAGCGTGGCGATTTCCCACTGTTCAAGCCGCATTGATCTGCCCAATAAAAAAGGACCGCCGGTTTCCCGATGGTCCTGATTTTCTCGCACTATTAGGAGCGTGCACTCCTAGTGACAAAATTTGTCCAAGCCGTCAAGCCGGTCGATCGCGGGATTGAGCATGTTTTTGGGTTAGTCCCCAAAAGTCCGCAGTCTTTTGCAAAGAACGCTGAATGAGATCCACACCCATAGCCGCTTTTGTTTGGCGTCTGGAACTCACGGGCTCCCCGGTGACCTTTGCATAGTGAGCAGCGACGTCATCCGGCGACATGTCGTGAATGACCATCGATACAATCACGTGGAAGTCGAAGCCAAGGTGCTCTTTCAGCTTCGACATCTTCTGACCGTGGTAGATCGTCGGCATTTCGCACTCGGGGTCTGAATACTCGACACCTTCTCGAACGTCCGCGCCGAACATGCCGTAGTAATGCTTCTCGAACTTCATGGCAGCGTGAAATTGCGCATCCTCGATGAGATCGCGCTTGTAGAGCTTTACCGGCTGCGTCAGTCGCCGATATGTGCGTTCGCGCTTACCGTCTCTTTCCCCTGAGTGCTCCCATGTTCCGCTTTGAGCCTGTTCGGCGTTCGGTGCTGCAAGGTTTTCCATTCTAGCCCCCGCTGGAAGGATGGCCGCGCCGGACTGGCTTGGCCTTTTGGGATTTCTTCTCTCGGATTTTGTCTGAGACAGAGCGGGCGGTGGAGACCTTTTCCAGACGCCCGGCCTTGTGCTTGTAGCCTTTGATCTTGATGGGCCTCATGCGGATACCTTCGCTGCTTTCAGGCCAACGGCCATGACGGATACTTGAGGCGGCTGATACGCCTTGCGCGCACAGTCAGGACAGTATGGAAGCCCCTTGGCGACAGGCTTTCCGCAGAAGCCAAAATCAGCGTCCTGGGGATCTCCGCATGGGAAGCGGCATTGATCGTCACGGAGGTCGAGAAGTGAGACGCGATCCTCTGGGGGAACGTCTGGTTCTGGCTCAATCAACGGAACGCTTGGCGATCTCTGTCGTAGTTTTGCTTGCCAGAGCTGACGAATTACTGGGTTGCCGCGTCGTCTTCTTGGCCGTTCCGCGCCGCGGGAATAAGTGCGATGGGCGATTTTTCGTCCACTCAATCCAAGCCGGTGCACTTTACCGATCACCGCGTTTCTGCTCACATCACGAAGAACAGACGCAATGTCGCTCGCGGAATATCCCTCACCCCACATGCGCTTCAACATGGCGACCCTTGGCTCTGTCCAGCTCATAGATCACCGCCTGGGCGGAAGGATTCGCCGTTGACTTCGCGGATCGGGACCACCTTTCGCGGAGCCGGATTATCCGCCATGCACAGCAGTGCCGCGTTGCTGAGAGACTCGAATTCGTCGTGGGTGATTTCGAAGGCTGGCTTTCCGGCCGCCCGTGTGATGCTCGAGCGCTTGTCGCATTCGTCGATCAATTCGCTTAGGTTTCGTTTTCCGTCTGGCATTGGCTTACCCCGCCTTTGCTTGGTTACGCTTCGATGATCTTCAGTTTCCGCTTGGGGCTTGAGCCCGGCGGCATCCACGGAACGCACTGGATTGTGCGAACCGGAATTTCGAGAAACTTGGCGCTGCCATAGCGATCCACTTCGCATCGCTATGGCAGCGCATGGCGTTCAGCGTTGGAATGGTGATGGATTGGCCGCCGAGGAGAACGATGAGGATTAGGACGGTCATGACGTGGCCTGAAGCTGCTTCTGGCGGGCTTTATAAGTACGGTTCCACTTGCTTTTCTTGGCGCGGTAGCCTGGATCAGTGCGATACCGATTTGTCCTATATTCTTGCTCTTGATCGCGGACCTCTTTTCGCATCCGCCGTCGCGTTGCCCGCACATACTCAGGCATGCAGCCGACGATATTTGCGATCTCGCCAACGCTCAGCGATTTGAATTCTAGCAGTCCGCGTATTTGTTCCGCTTTGGTCATACCTGCCGCTCCCGCACGATGTCTCGCAAAGCCCTGTCGATTGTTTCCGGCTTCAGTCGGAGCCGACGCGCGATCATGGATTGGCTCAAGCCGTCGCAATACAGGCGCTCAATCGTTCGGAGAGCCTTTTCGCGGTCGCTGAGTGGTGTTTGCTTGAGGGGTATGCCGGCGGCCTTCACAGCTTTGATCACAGCAGTTTGCGAAAGCTCGTGCTCTGCTGCGATAGCGCTGACCGGATCGCCGCGCCGGTAATCGCGAACAGCAAGTGCCAAGGCTTTGTCTTCGGTGGTGAGGGTCATTCCGCAGCTCCTGAAATCTTGTTTCGGCGCACACGTTGAATAAACGTCAGAACATGACCTGAATGCTTCTGAGCGTTGCAGGAACGGCATGCGGGAACGTAGTTTGCCAAGCTGTCCGGGCCGCCTTGCGCAATAGGCACAACGTGTTCGACTTCAAAATTATTCGGTGGGAGCGGATGGGATGCCCCGCGAACAAGCTTGACGTCGCAATAAGCACAGTGTCCATCTGTCATGCCCCAGACTTGCTGTCGAATATCCGGATCGTGCTTAGGTCCGTCGTTAACGACGCGGAAGCGCTTGCGCATTTCTTCCTCGCGTATGAGAGCCTTTTCTTGCGCGGCCGCTATGGCGTGGTTTAATTGAACCAACGATCTCTTTGCAAAAGACACCCGTGTTTCATTGGCTTGTATGTAATCGTTGATGGCAAAGCGAACGGACCTAAGCATACCGTGCATTATCGTTTTTTCGTCTGCCTCGACGCCACCGTACTCAATGTGGAATTCCAGATCTGTCAGGCGTCGCATAGTGTCCGCTGCTGCCGTACTAGGCTTGTCGTCAGAACCTGGAGTCTCAGCGATTTCAGATATGGCTTTGTGCACATCCGCCAGAATGTTTTTCTCACCCATCATTCGCTCCCAACCATGCGTGCCGTGTAATCGAACGCACCAATGCGAGCGATTGCGCCGTCTTTTGGCCAACGAGCTGACGATCTCAGCTTGCCAACGTCTTCAGCTCTTTCTGCGAGCTCCGGCTTGTTGCTGGTTTTCAGGTGACTGATCCAAGCGCCCCATGAGGGGTCCGCTTTCGTGATTTCGATTGAAGGTCTCGCCTTCACTTTTCCCAAATCAAAATCAGAATTCTTGCGCGCGCGGGCGCGCGTTGGTGTTTCTAAGTGAAGGTTATTGGTGGATTGGTGGACACCAGTGTCCACCTTATCTGTCTTCAATGTCCCCCTTAGAGCGTCATTTGTCCTACTTAGCTCATCTAAGGAGGACAGCATGTCCTCCTTAATATCCACAGGCGGATCACCCTCGATTTCAAGCTCATTCGACGACCCAACCAGGGTGCATTTTTCGTCTGCTAGAGCTTTCAAAAGAGGTGCATTGAGCCACCAGTGATTTGTGGACTGAGGGCCTTTACCGCCCTCCCTCACCAGGTGCAGGAGACCACACCCTCGCAGAGCCTTCGTAACGCGACGAACCGTTCGCTCGTCGCACTGTGCGGCGCGGGCAAGCGTGGCGTTGGATGGAAATATGGAAGTGCCTTCGTCGGTCGAATAATCGGCAATGCGCAGTATCACCAGCTTTTGAGCCAGCGTCGGGAAATCAATATCCCAAACGAAGGTCATAAGCCTGATACTCATGACGCCACCTGCTTGTAATCGCGAATGGATATTGGTATACGCATTTGAATACCTCGGGACTTTGTGAGAGCCTGAACCAAGCCCGTCCCGTTCGCACCGGGGCGGGTTTTTCGTATGTGACGGCGATGCGGGAATTTGACGTTTGATCCGGCGCGACTATCTCTGAGCCGCTTGGCAAGGCACCGGCACGCATTCCCGCTTCCTGATTGACGTTAGTGAGACCCGCCGTCTGGCCAGCCATTTGGAGTGCCAAGCGTAACCGTGCATGGGAGGACGGGCGTGGGCGCAGTCCGACGTGGGGGTCGGCGTGCGCACGGTGATGCGATTGTTCACCGCGATTGCAACGCCCGCCCGCCGATGCACGGAGTCCGAGTCTCAGGTGGAATTCGTCATGGTGAGCCCCCGCTCGCTGTTGTGCAGATGCCTACGCCCTACGCATCTGCGTCATGGTTGAGCGGCGGTTTACGCCGCTGTTACCAAGTGCACTGAATTTTCTTCAAGTTCGTCGAGTGCTTGGACAAGCTTCATCAGCGTCTTGGAGTTCGGGTACCAATCGGTATCCAGACAGTCTGTCAGCGTCGAAGATCGCAGCCCGGCAGAGTTGGCCAAGCGCGTCTTGTTCCCGCGCTTTGTGCGAACAAAAGCTTGAACACGTCGGATCTGATGAGTGACTTGGTCCATACGGAGAAGAAATCACCAAATTCAGTAATTTGCAATAGTCTTGGGTGGCGGAATTCGGTCCTGTGAGTAAGTGCATCTATTCTGATATGCGCACATGCATGGCAAAGCGCGATGCAGAAAGCCGCCGTAAGGCGCTGCGAACGTTCATGGAATCCCGAAAGCTCAAGCCGGGTCCGTGGGCTAAGGCTGCTGGCATGAAGCCGACGACGCTTTACGGTTTCCTTCGCGGCGACAGCGAAGACATGGGTGCCGCGATGTACGAGGCGCTAGCGACGGAACAAGGCGTTTCTGTTGATGAGTTGCTAGGAAATACAGACGACGCGCGAATGCGCATTGTTGCCGCCGCCGAACGACTCATGGTCGACATCGACATAGACGATCTAACGATACCCGCCATATGCGATGCCGCACATGTCCGAGCCAGTGTGTTCCTAGCTCACTTCAGCGATGTGCGCGCGGTTCTCTGGGAAATCGTCGAGCACTACAATGAGCGCTCGTTTGCCGACCTACGACGCCTAGCGCCCGTCTACGGGAAGCCGGAAGACCGACTCTCCTACGTGTTCCGCAGATATTTTGAAGAAGACTGCCGCCACCTCAAGATGACAGCTGTGCTGCAATCGTACTCTTGGACTTGGACACCCGAGCTTGAGCGCAGAAATCAACAGCAACTATCAGAGCACGACAGAATTGTAATGGAGATCCTTGAGGCGTGCGCCGCCGATATCTCGGCAAGTCACAGCAGCTTCACGACAATCTCCAAGATGCTCATGGCAACTTACACTCAGGTCCTCCGCCATGCAGTGTACGATGGCGATGGACCTGAGCGACTAGAGGCGCGGATGCGCCCTTTCATTCGACTAGCTTTGGGTCACTCTGCGCACTGACCTAGTACCTCCGCCGCCGGCGCGGTGCCCAAGGGGTGCTGGGCGCGCGATATCGCGGCGCTTGGAACAACTGCTGGGATCCTCGTCTCCCGTTCCATGGATTGACGTTGCCTTGAGTTGAGTAATTGTCGAACCGGTTCCGGTTAGGCCGGGTCCGTTGGTGTAACTGCACAAAGGTGCCGTTATTTCTGTAGTAGCCGCGAACACCAACCTGCGAAAACGCTGTGGCCGTCGATGCGCAGACGAACGCTGCTACGATTATTAGCCTAAACATGTCTTCCCCCTCATTGGTCAGCAATCACCCTTTCTCTCGCGCGCTTGCGCACGCCGCAACAGCCGAATTATGCACAACCAATCGCACATTGTACGATTTTCCGTATTTTCTATTGACCACTACCGAAATCCGTAGTTAATCTCTTCCTATCGCCAAACGACGGGCACCAAGAATTCTCGGGGCACACGGCGATACCGGAGCAGCAGGTGGGTGGGCGCTCACCAAGCTGCGCCACGGTCTGACATGGCCACGGACGTCGGCTGGGATGCGGGGTTTTGAGTGCCCAGCCGGCGTGCCGCCAACAGGGAGAGACGCAATGCCATTCTCACACACTGAGCTGAAGACCTGGATGAAAGCTGCTGACAAAGCTGTCGTCTATGAGCAGGGCAGCGACGACTATGCCGAGGTTGTCTTCAAGGTCTGCATTCAAGCGGGTGAGCACTTCCTGAATGACTTCTGGATTGATGCGCTGGTTCACGTTGAAGCGTGGTGGGACGGCGGCGAAATCGAGATCAACCCCGATGTGATTGCGCTGTGCTGCGATATCGGGGCGCGCGAGCCAAAGATCATCGACGGTGCCGACATGCAGGGCTCGTTCGCTCGTCAGATCACCGAGGCCGTCTGTGCTGATCAATTCGAAGGTACGCACTACCAGCCGATTATCGCTGGGCATCGAGAAGCTCTTTACGGCGGAAGTCCAGCAGATCGCGCGGCGGCAGCGATTGATCACCGTGTCGATGTTCTTACCGGCAAGGCCGCCTAATTCTATTTGAGATTGGTTTGATCGCTTTAGGGCTGGCGATCTGGTTTTTTCTAAAGGTGTGGTGTGATGGGTGAAGTAACAGCAATTGCGCCAAGGGCGCGCAATCAACTGGCGGCGATTATCCCTCAAGACATGGATGACGCTTGGCGCGTTGCGACTGCTGTTCACAAGGCCGGTTTAGCCCCGCAAGGCATGAACAAGCCTGAGCAAATCCTCATAGCCATTATGCACGGCCTTGAGATCGGGTTGCCGCCAATGCAAGCGGTTCAGCGCATCGCGGTTATCAACGGACGTCCTGCGATCTGGGGCGATGCGGTTCCCGCTATTCTCTGGTCCAAGGGATTTCAGATCAAGGAGTGGATCGAAGACGACGTTGCTTATTGCACCGTGACGCGACCGGACGGAAACTCAGTCACGCGGCAGTTTTCAAAAGATGACGCGGCGAATGCTGGCCTGCTCAATCGCAAGGGTCCGTGGCAACAGTATCAGTCGCGAATGCTTCAAATGCGCGCCCGTGGCTTTGCGTGCCGAGACGCTGCCGCCGATGCTTTGGCCGGAATGTACGTTGCCGAAGAAATCCAGGACGGTTTCATACCTGAGATTGAAATCCCAAAGCGCAAGTCTGCCTATCAGGCGAAGAAAGACGGCGACGGCGAAATGTATAACGAGATATCAGGTCAGATCGCGGACGCCGAGACGCTCGATAAACTTGAGCAAATTCCTGAGCTTTACAACGATGAGATTCAGGGAATGCCGGCCAAGTGGGCTGGAATGCTGAACGAAGAGTTTGTTGATCGGCGCGCTGAGCTAGACCCAGCATGACCACTAGCGCGATATTCAACGACGCCAGACGGGGCTTAGGATGCGAAGATCTAGCCATCAAACACGGTATCACCAGGGCGAGAGCGTGGGCAATAGTCCGCGGAGTGGAGGCAGAACGACTTGCCCGTATTGCGAAACCACATACGACCTTGCACAGCGGTCTTTGCCGCAGCACCGCCGATACTTCGCGATGATCAAGGCTTATTATCACCACTGGCCAGAGCGTCACCCAACGCAGTTCAACAATGAAACAGAGCTGCGGAAATGGGCACAGATGGAAGCTGGCTATTTTGAGATACGCAAGCGCGTTCAGGTCAGCAAGTTTCCGTTCGCAGTCAATGATGTGAACCAATACAGAGTGTTGCAGTTCCTCGATTATCTCGTGACGACTGACGACGAATACACCGTCACAACGTTCAGCGGTGGCGACCTTATCGTGAAGGCTCCGAAGTCGATCAAGTTCAATAAATTGGATCGCAATGGCGCGTCAAAGCTGTTCGATGAGGTCGGCCACGTCCTTTATCAGCAAAGCGGGATAGCACCCGAGAAACTGATGGCTGAGCATGGCAACGCGGCTTGAGTTTTCGAAAGCAACGAAGCTGCAAGCATTCCAGCGTGCGAAGGGCCGCTGTGAATCATGTGGCGTGAATCTGACTGCAGCGACGGGCGTTGAATACGACCACCTATTGCGATGCGAATTAGGTGGCTCGAATGATTTTGATAACTGTGGGGTCAAATGCAGCAACTGCCACGCCAAGAAAACATATCAGCGGGACATTCCCGAGGCAGCAAAAGGGAAGCGACTTCGACAAGCGCAAGCCGGAATTGCGAAAACGCGGAAGTCACGCCCTATGCCGGGGTCAAAGGCAAGCCGATGGAAAAAGAAGATGGACGGCTCTGTAGTGCCGAGGGATTGAATGACGGGTATAGAAGTATCCGGCAAATCCAAAAGGAACTAGCCGCACTCGACAAGCTGGTTTCCGCCTGCGACGCGCTTGAAGCCGAGCCTGATTGCACTGTCAGAGTATCACAGCATTTTGTAGCGCTGAAAGAAGCGCGGGAACTTATAGAGAGGCGGGGCAATGGGTGAGCACACGACGGATTTTTCCAAACACACCGATGAGTTCAAACCAAAGAGACTACGATCCGAGCACGTGCTCTTGCCAAGCGGTGCTGTAGTTGATCTGTTCGATTTCGATTTAAGCGTGTGTAGAACAGCAGAAGACCTACACGAAGTCATGCTCGTATGTGAGGAGAAGATTATCGAGATTGAGTATCAAATTGATTTGTTTAAAGTGGGGTATCATGCCCCCAATTTCCCGGTCAACAAAGATACTCATGACCCAACATGGCGAGCGAGGGCAAACAAGGCTTTGGCGTATGCCAAGATGCAAAAATCTGAAGTTCAGTTGATATTGTCTCGAAAGAATACAGAAGATCGTCACCGACGCGCTACGCAGCAAAATCAAACGGTCGCAGAGCTTTTTCTTAAACTTGCAAAGGCATGGATGCCCAAAAACAAGTTTGATGAGCTGATTGGAAAAGCTAACGACTTGGAAGCAGCAAAGCGCGCCAAAGCCACGGGAGACACCGATGGCTGACAAGTACATGACCAAGGCCGAAGTTGCCGAGTTGCTCCGCAGCAGCAGTCGCCAGCTTGAACAGATGGAAATCCCCTTCACTCGCGTCGGGACTCGTCCAACCTCCCCACGTCGCTATGATCGCGTCGTTGTCGAGAAGTGGATGAGGGAGAATGCAGAATGTCACTCTTCAAACGCCCCGGCTCGCCGTACTGGCAATGCGAATTCCAGGTCAACGGGAAGCGGATTGCGCGCAGCACTGGCACGAAAAGCAGGCGGGACGCGGCCCAGTTCGAACGCGAGCTGAAAGCGATTGAGAAAGCGCGGGCAAAGGTTGGCAAGGTCCGCCCCGCAATGACGCTGGACATCGCCTGCGGACGGTTCTGGGAAGAGCACGGACACAGGCGACGGGATCACAAGGACGTCAAGCGGCACTTGCTCCAGATCACCCAACATATGGACCCGGATCTGATCCTCTCTGAAGTCGGCCCCAGGGACGTCTCAGACGCCGTTGCGTCGATGCGGAAGGCCCACATAGGCGAAATTGCCATAAATCGCGCTGTGACGACGCTACAGGGCGTTATCAACCGGGCGGCAAAAGTCTGGGAGGAGCCGACACGCACGATCGACTGGGGGCGCTTCAAGACGAAAGAGCAAGCCCGTGAGACCTGGCTCACTCCGGAAGAATGTGCGGCGCTGATCTCTGAACTTCCTGAGCACATAGCTCTGCTTGTCGAATTTATGATCATGACGGGACTTCGGCGGTCTGAGGCGTTCAACCTGCGATGGGAAGACGTCTCATTCGAGCGCCGGATCATGATGGTGGACGGCAAGGGCGGCAAGCGGCTTCCGGCGCGGCTCAATTCTCAGGCGCTGGCGGTGCTGGCCCGGATCCAGATTAGGGATGGCAAGGTGTTCAACACCACCAACTGGCGCAAGCACTTTGATGCCGCCAAGGTGGCTATCGGACAGCCTACGTTGCGCTGGCATGACCTCAGACACACGTGCGCAAGCCTCATGGGGCAGCACGGAGCCAGCTTGGACGCAATTAAGCGTCAGCTCCGGCACTCAAGCATCGCAGTCACTCAAAAATACAGACACGTTGCAGACGCTGAGCTTGATGAGGCTTTAGAGCGACTACCAACCGTAAGCGATACCAACGTGGTGACGCTACGGCGGAAGGCATAGGACGGGGAAGGTTGGATATGGCAGACAGTGTTTTATCGGCCATCGGCAAAGTCGAAACTGGTCAAAACGCATCAGGAAGATGGTTCGCGAGAGTTGACCTGACACACGCGTTGATCACGGCAACGGGTGAGGATGAGCGTGACGCACTTTACGCTCTGCACACGACGCTTGATGTGACGTCAGAAGATGCTGAAGACGCAAAGTCCCATGTAGATATTAAGATTGATGAAATCGAAGCTGACAGCGAGTGACCAATGCCTGACGGCTTTGATGGGCAGCCCTGAGGTCACAGGGGTTCGACACACTCTTCGGGGACCGACCACCCCTGACGTCGTGGTGCCGATGGCTAAGCGTTCGAAAACTGAGTGTGGAGCGGCTGAAAAACCGCCTGTCCTTCAAAGCCGTCACTAACGGAAAGGCGAAAAGGCGATGAAGACAAGCGTTACAAAGTCTCACCGACCGCACGTCGACTGTTGGAATCAATGGTACGAACGAGGACAAGCAGATGCCCATGCTTATTTGGAGAAGCGGAGTGGT
>ERZ1740068.646-NODE-646-length-14853-cov-14.172253_pt1 | contig 14853 bp, 13 predicted proteins | sample MGYA00581735_ERZ1740068 | MGnify/ENA primary metagenome ERZ1740068 (study PRJEB43018, sample SAMN04849740) | marine metagenome | isolation source: floating plastic debris | place: Pacific Ocean | collected 2008-08-30 | study: EMG produced TPA metagenomics... | reverse complement strand
TCACACCCCTTCCCAACATTTCCCCCAAAAAAAAAATTTTTTCAAAACCAAAAAAAAAAAAAAAAAAAAAAAAATTTTTGGTAAAAACAAAAATTTTTTTTTTTTTTTTCTGTGAACATCACCGGGTCAAGGAAACAAACTTCAAGAGCGATCCATGAGCAAGGACTGGTCACAGTGGTACCCCTCCGTATTGGAGCACCGGTCAAAAGTGATGTTTGCCGTTTCCTTCATCTCGCCCCCAGCCGTGGAGGAACCTGGCCTCGTCAACATCTTGTACGAATACGAAAAACCGCCCCTTCCAAATTCCTTATTCGTTCCCGAACTCAGCCCTTCCGACGATCGACACCTGCAAGACATGAGAGCCGCGCGGCGGGAGCGCTGGAAAAGGCAATTCTTAGATTGCCAATACCTCTTTCATTCCCCTGCGCCGTTGGCCTTTATGACGACGACGACCCAGGGCAAGTCTTTTTAAACATCCCAAACCCCAAATCGGACTTGAGTACTACACAATTCTCAAATAAATACGGTCCGATTGTTTTTGCCTCACCCCAGCAGACATTGAACGTGTTCGCCATGGACGGGAATCACGAAAGCGCCCTGTTGGCTAGATTGAAAATATGTTTGGCCCCCGCGATGGAAAGGCATGGGTGTTTAGAAGTCAAGCTCTTGCATCTGGTGGACGAGTATTGTAAAGAGGATGGGTCCGATGATATTCACGTCGAGGCCGAGTTGTACCAAGCGATCGTGAACCAAAATTTGGCGGATGTACAAACGCAATTGGAAAACGGATGCAGTCCCGACGCGTTCCTCACCCCGACGAGAGTCACTCCGCTCATGCTGTGTTTGGGGAACGCCACCCTAGAGATATTTCGGCTGTTGCTGAAACACGGCGCTTATCCCTTTGGCGTTGACCAGGGAGGCAATACGTTGCTGCACTGGGCGGCAAGCTTCCAGAACGAAGACGCCATTCGCACTCTCCTGTCTTGGCCGCGCTTTCGCCAAAACGTCAATGCGAGGAACCGTCGACAGCAGACGGCGTTGCAAAAGCTGTTCTCTTATGCAAAGTTTGACGTACCGCCTGTGAGCATGGTAAAAGCCTTTTTAGCCGCACGAGCCACGGCTTCGGGAGTAAACGTAACGGACCTCTGTAAAAACCGCGACCAGTGTTCCTTGAGAGTGGTCGGGTTGCTCCTGTCTGCCAAGGCTCACCCGGACGGCGTTGCCCCGCCTAAACCTCAATGTTACGAATTTACCCCACTGACAAACGCGAGTCATACCGGTTGGTTAGCCATGGTAAACACCTTGCTCCATGCCAGAGCGAATCCCAACCTGACGTACGATATTCGTCGAGACTTTCCACTGCATGCGGCAGTCAGTAAGGGCCACGTTTCAGTGGCCCTTACCCTTATCCGTGCCGGCGCCAAAGTCAACCTGAAAAACTGTATAAATAACATCAGAACCGATGATAATGACACACCGCTGCATTTTGCGGCCAAGCTCCAAACAGACGCAATGACCCGAATCTTGCTGCAACACAATGCCAACCCGAATACTTATGGCTATGAAAGGAACACGCCACTGACCGTTGCCATTGAACACGGCAACTACGAAGTGGCCAAGGCCTTGATAAATGGAAGAGCGAATGTGAATGATGATTCGCGCTTCGCAATAGGAACACCCTTACACCGCGCGGCATTAGGCAGAAACAACAGAATAGTACACCTTCTTTTGAAGGAAAAGGCAAACCCGCACGCATACGACTACCAGGAAAAAACGCCTCTGCAATGGGTGTTTGAGAGGTGTGGGACGAATGCGGCTGCTGCCATCTTGTGGAATGTGACGCATCCGCGCCTCGACAATGCTGCCAAAGAACCCTTTATTCGCATGGCCTTGGAGGGGCAACGTTTTAAGTTGGTGCAACACATGCTTTCTCGAGGAAACCTCAACCTTGCGCCGTTTGCCGGCTACCCTGAGCTGCTAGAACCGGTCATGAAGCGCAAGAGTGTCAAGCTCGTAAGTGCTCTTCTGCGGGCTGGGGCCAATTTTTCCGAAGAAAGCTTGTTCCACTGCTTGCGTTACCACGAAGCGTTCTTGCGTCAGGTGCTTCTTCATCCTTTAGCGTTCCATCCGGCGTTATGGAAAGGAGACGTGGGTCGACGCTTGTTGCATTGGGGCGTATCTCCGAACGCCTTGGGAGTCAATTACGGCCTTCCTCTCTCTTGCGCTGTCGAGCACGGCGATACGCCTTTTGTGCAAGAACTTTTGGACAAGAAGGCCCAGGTACAAGCCGCAGACGAAACTCGCGACGGTAACACCGCCCTGCATCTTGCCGTCAAGTTTTTTCACACCGGTATCGCCAGTCTTTTGTTACACGCCCGGGCCGATCCCAACGCAGTCAACAACCGAGGACTGTCATCCGTCGACCTCGCTCGCGCCGACTACAACGATGCGTTCTTGTCTTTGCTGTTGCCAACTTGAGTTTTTTTTTGTAATCCTAAAAACCGTAAACTTTGACAACACACAAAAAAGGCAGAAAAGCCAAGAGCAGCAAGTAGTCCCACACTGTGCTCCAGGCAAAGTAATATGGGAACAGGTGGTCGGGGTCGCGGTGGGCATGTTCCACAGCTCGACTCTGGGTCGCCGAAGAATAGGCTATGACGGCTACCAGGGCATACATTTCTATAAACGAAGCCACGGCCACAACAGCCTTTCCCTTGCCACGGTCGTACCGGGCCTTGTGACAGCGTCGATCTACCAAAACACAGGGTAAGATATCCCCAAGCTGGGTTGCTTGCCAAAAGATAAAAAGGATTACCTTGCGTAAGATAGAGTGTGGGGGCAACAAGACCAAACAGAAAGACAAGGGTGGCGGCTACCGCCCGGCTGAGACCCCTCATAGCGACGAGATAGGCCAACTCGGTCCTTAACGCACCGGCATGTTCGCATGCGTCGGACCAAAAGACAAAGGTAAGAGACGCCAGGAACAGCTCAATGAGTGTGTTCCAGCCCAGTAAAGCACTCAGCAAGGATCCGTATTGAGAGAACCACCGAAAGAAGCTTTGCAGGTACATGATGAAATTGTGGACAAACCGAACAAGCTCCGGAGCGAAAAGGCCATTTGACACACGAGTGCCACACGACACAAGTTCTGGCAGATGATCCAACTCGAGAGAGAGCCTTAAAAAAAAAAGTTTGAAGAAAAGTTTCTGACTCAATACACATTCATGAGAAACACCTTGAGTGTTGAGTGTCAGCACATGGTCCGATGAGTTTGGCCTTTTTTTTTATAAAGACAAAACAGAGGTTTTCACTCTTCCCACAAGTGGTTCCACCATACAAAGTCATGGTGTCGTTAGAATCTGTTACCTCATGGTTGGAGAGTCATCCAGAACCCGTAGACAGCGTAGCTAAAGTGGTGCGAGGAATGCAAGCGCGGCGTCACTTTTCGCAGATGGAGCTCAAGGGGCCGCACGCCCGGAACATGCGCCGGTGGATGTCATGGGTAACAGACTGGAAAAAGAGCAACACTCAACACGGGGACCAGTACGTAACTTTTCAGCAACCCGGAAGCTCCTCAGAACTGACTTTGTCCATCGAACACGCGAAAGACCCCCACGACGTTCAGAGGGCCTATGGATCTATCGAATTGAACGGTCAAACAGTATTTGCGGACATCTCGGAGTACACAGAGGGCTGGAACAACAAGCGTTACAATGATTTTCATATCGAGGATGCAAAGACAGCGCGCGTTCTGAAAAACTTTTTTGGCTTTACTACCGAAGCCGACGCTCATGCCTGGTGCAACACGATGGAAGAACACATTTTTTGTCCGCACGATGCGGCCTTTTCGTGGCAAATGGGAAAAATAGAACATGATAAAACTCCTTCTCCCAAGCGACACAAACCAGCACAACCAGAGTGAGGGTTCAATGTATCACAAACGCACGACCGCGGTTCATGTCGATGCAAGTAAAGTGTCACCCGTTTCACTCCACCATGCGAGACCAGTGAACGCTTGGCCACCGACAATAGCTAAGGCCCACGGCAACACATCGCACAGCTCGGGGTCGAGGGAATATTTTGACGTAGACAGAACAAAAAGTCTTCTGGCAAGGGCTAACTTGGCGCAACAGAAGCCCAGCAAAAGTCTTGTCTGTGCTGGAGTCAAAAGATACGATTTGGAGGTGCGAGGTTTCTTGGCAACTTTCTTTCGCTTTGAAAGTTTTCCAGAAGTTAACATTGCACTCGTTGGGGAAAAACATAAACCAATTTTTGGTCTTATCCCGAATCCACATGGCGAACAGCGCCCCTTTGACCGATGCCTCGTCCGAAATCCGTCCCGTGTGCTCTCAATATTCTGACGACCTCATCGCCCGGGGCCTCGATTGGGGCGACGAGTGCCCCGCCTGTAAGGACCACAGAAAGTCAGTAACCATCGGACGGCATCCCGTTCGCGAAAGTGAGATGCGGCCATCAATCTGCCACAATAGCAACAGCTTACACACAATCTTATTCGTGGTTATGTAGCTTCGCTGCGCCTTAGTGCTCAGTGTCTGCACGATCTGTTTGTCCATGCGCAATCGCGTTGGGCCATTGAACAAAACGGTAAAGTGCTTCTGCCGTACATTTTCTAAAGCAGGTACCCTCACCACGGCCTGGCTGGCTGGCTGATACCAGAGCGGAGCCTTGTCAACGTGCACGCGTCGCTGAAAAAGTTGTTGGAGACCATGCTGCTGCTGTCGCGTAAGAGCATGTGAAGAGTGTAGCAGCCTTTGTCTAGGGTTCTTCATGTGTCTTCCGTTCCCCTCCTTTTTTCTTCCCAGCCCGTACGCCGGCCGATTGCGAAGCGATACAAGTCCTGCGGGCGTACGACAAGCAGCTCGAGTTGCAGAAACTTCGTTTCGTCAAGATATCCTCCACCCCCGTGGCGAAAGAACACCATGGCGAAAGCAAGGAGCTTCCAATGTCTGCAACCCAGGTTTCCAACCCCCGTGTAGGTTTGCGTAGGAGACGTACACACAACCCAGTGGGCTAAATTTTTTGTTTTCCTTGGTGTTCAATGGTCTTGTCTGCTTCGAAGAAAGATTTTTGCATCGCCTCTTTTTCCATCACCAAAGCGTGGTTATGAGCGTAGCCAAGCGGCTCAAGGTTGACGACCCCGAGCTATGTTTTGACACCGGGCCCGAACCCCATGCGCCCCGCTTGCGCATATCCGCGTCCAAACTCGAGGCGCTCAACATTCCGTACTTTTCCTGCTTGGCGGAAGCAGTCGGTCAAGAGCGTCACGTGCGTGTGGCATGTTCTTGCCTGCAAGGCTGCGGCGACCCGGCGTGGCGTGTCCTCTTTGAGATCATGCGCCACCCGACCGACGCGTTCACCCTCAAGCTGCAACCCAGCCAGTTCTACAACCTGGTCATGCTGGTCAATTTCGTGTTTCCCCTGGAGCACCGGCTAGCTCAAGCGCTGTTGCGGGCCGTGCGAGCCGTCACCCACAACGTTCAAACCGGAGCCGAAACCTTGGGCGTTTCGGGAATTACAAACGTGGAGGACATTCGTACACACACGTTTCTGTCCCGAGCACTCAAGGACCTTCCACCAGCCGGATACTATTTTCGGTTACCCAACAACGAGGCCGAGCTCCAGCGGTTTGTTAGGTTAGGGTTTGATTTGCAGGCCGGCGGGCACGAGGATTGGTGGGTTTGCTGGTCGCGCGCTCTGTTGTGCGTGCCCGACCTCCGCCTCGCCTCGCAGGCCTTGGTGCCCGGCACGCTCCAGGACAGCCTTAAGGTGGCCGATCGCTTGCGCCAGTGGCTGGGAGGGTTTGACCTGGCGGCCTGTCTGCGTCGTCACGGGGCAATACTGGCGGGTGGCGCGCTGGTGTCCGCGCTGCGTAGCCCCGCCACGGCCGTGACCCTGCCGGACTTTGACGTAGACGTGTGGGTGCCAAACCACCACACACCCACGCTCACGTCCATGCTGGAGGAAGTGATGGAAGAGTTTCGCGACTGCGTCGTTGTCGTTCGTTCGTCGATCGTCCACATGGTGTGCCCCCGTTGGCAAGCCGCGCTCCAATTCGTGATGACGAACGCCGCGGAGCCTTGGCTGGTGCCTGACCAGTTTGATATGGACTATGTGAAGGCGTACTACGACGGCACCCGGGTGTTTCAACATCCCGAGTGCGTGTTGGCGTGGCGTGACGGAGTGGTGCGCCGTGTTTCTTCCCACAGCCTGAACCAAAAACGCCTGGACAAGGCCCGCGAAAAGGGGTTTCGCGTCGAATTGCCCGCCGACACCCCTGTGCACCCGGACAAGGCGGACAGCGTACGGTTCAAGTATTTTCGTCCTCGGCCGGGCGATCCTTGGGAATACGTGCAAGCCGTATGGCAAGGACTGTGGCCCGGCTGCCAGGTGCTTCGCACCCTGGACGACGTAGTCAAGGCGTTGGCAGCCGGCATGCCGTATTTTTGCTCCAAAGAGAGGATGCCTGTCGTGCCTGGCACAGACCGGGACATAGAGAGACGGTTGAGGAACATCGAAATGATCCCGGAATACGAATGGCACAACTACGACAAAGTATGTTGGGAAGAGTGGTATCCACATAAATGTCAAAGCATTCGTCTGTCCCGATACTTTGGGCTGGAGATCACCGCGGCTGGTGTCAAGTACTGGAACAACGTGAACGCACGTCACAGACCGGCAAACTCGGATTATGACTATCTCTTGGTTGTTCCCATAGATTTTCAAGGAAAGCACCAGAAGATGTGGCACTATATCTGCTGGCTTATGAACAGAAAAACACGCGACTGTCCCTTTGCGTGGCGCTTTGCGTCGTACACTAGAAAAGACAGCCCCAAAAAATTCACCATGTCCGTCACGCCGCGCACCCGGTGGGACTTTGTGGGAGGCGCCATCATCGACAAGAGTAAAAGGGTCCAAGAGCTGCCCTGTGCTACCGTGCGCATCGGAATTCGAAAAATAACCAATTTCAAAGGAGATGTTAGCGCAAGCTTAGAGGCGGAGCGAATACGAGTGTACCCAAACCCTTTCGCGGCGCGTCTGTTCGGCTGCAAGAGTTTCGGCGTATATGTTTCGGAATAAACCAACACCACACATTTCAAAAGGTCGTCTCTGACGAATAATAATGTAAAACACGGTTCTGAAACGAGCACTTGTGGTCCACCCGGCACCAAACGCGTGTGGCTTGAAACACAACGCACGTATCGCTGCGGGGACCCCGGCTCATCACAAACAAAACGCGGGCTTGAACCCTGACACGCTGGAAAGGCGTACGCATCTTCCCGCGGGGTTCTGATATGCGGTTTCCGCCGAAGGAGTACCATTCGGTGCTGTCGGACACAAAAAACCTGAGTCCTTTTTGACAAAAACGGTATTCCGGAACGCCAAGTTCTTGGACCAATCGCCATTTTAGGGTGGAAAGCTCTTGAACGTCGACAAAGTGTGTGCGGCAATACAAGTTCTTTTCTCGGAACCTGTTGTAAAACATCACGTAGGGCAACACCACTTCGACGTTGATGCACACTCGAGGCTCGTACACTTTTTTGTGCTCATTCATGAATTCCTGCTGCACTGGCCGGAGCAAAGGGCCTTCGTGGTGTTCCCACGGTTTTTCCTCAGGGTTTCGCTCCGGGACGTCAATGGTATACTGTTTCCATACATTTTGTCCTTGTGTGGGGACTTGTAGGAGACGCATAGCTTCGTTCGGCGTTTCGCTGACGCGGGCACCAGGACACAGGGCTGTCCAGATGGCTTGCACGTGACCCAACGGCTCGCCGGCCTGGTGGCGGTAGTAGCGCCAGCGCGCATGGAAGGCTTTTTCCTCCGTCGTTTCCTCCACCAAAGGGGACAGCTTCACCGCAAAGCCTTTGTGACCGGCTTTTTCGAGGCGCCACGAGGACACGGCACTCCGGGTGGTGCGGCGCACCGTCTTGTCTCGCCAGGCCAGGACACACTCGGGTGTTTGCCACACAGCGTGTCCGTCAAAGTAGGTCTTGACGTAGTCTAGGTCGAATTGGTTCACCAAACCTCCAGGCGAGTGGTGAGAGCACAGGATCACTTGCAACGTGGCTTGGCACGCCGGAGACACGACGTCTACGACGGTGGCGCTGTGTACCACGAACACGGAATGCGGAAACCTGGCCCGAAACGTCTCGAACAAGTCTGTCATGGTCTTCCGGTCCTCTTGCAGGATAAATACATCGACGTCAGACCCGCGCCGTACTTGTTCGACCTCCAACTCGGCCGCTACCACGGAGCCACCGGCCACCACGGCCAAAGGGTGCCGAGCCAGCCAGGCAGTCAGGTCCCATCCGCCGAGCCACTGACGGAGACGAGTGGGCAGTTTGGGCTGGCTGTTACGACACAAGGCCACGGCACCCCCTGCGGTGTCGTCTGCTGCCGCTAAGATCGACCGGCTCCAGGCCACCCATTCGCCTGGGTGCGCCGGACCCAGGACCTCTCCCAGGCCCAGGTACGTTTGGCGAGCCGTCTCCTCTTCGGGAGAAGGCAGGCGGAAAAAGTCTTTTAATGTGTCCAAGCCTTTGACCTGGTCCACCAACTCGGGTTGCTGGCGGATCCGAACCAGCTCCTGGAAGCTGGCCCAGTCTTTTCGGCGCAAACCTTCTTTCAAGGCTTGACGGACCGCTTGGACGGCCTGGTCGTGGGGCCAAACGTGGGCCAGCCAAAGCACGTCGAGCCATTGAGAACGGGGGACGGCAGGCGATGGGACGCCTGTGCGCTGAAAGGAGTTCCAGGTCGTCCAAGAGGCCGTCCGGTGCTGGGGCACCCGGCTCCAAGCCTCTTTTTGTGCGTGGGTGGGGGACTCCATGGTTCCGGTTCCTTTGAGTGACACATCTTTTTTTTTTTTTGGAGGAGGGGCTTTTGGGAGGGGGTGATCAGAGACGAATGGTCTTGAACACACAAAACAAATGCAAGAGGGCCTTATCTTGTGTGTGCTGGGGCTGTTGGCCGGGTGCTTTATCGCGCTGACCATGTCCCCGCCGCCGGATGATACAGACTTTGCCAAGTTTGATACGTATCACCGTCACATGAAACAGTTTCGGGCCTTGGCGTCGTGGGAATTTCCGTTCTTTGTGTATTACATTAACATGGACCAGTCGACCGAGCGAAGAGCGCACATGGAAGAACAGCTGCAGCACCTCCAGTGCCCGCATCGGCGCGTGGCTGGGCATCCCGGACGAGCTCCACACCCGCGCGGCACGGTGCAGGCCCCCCACTCGACCGACGGAGAGGTGGGCTGCACGGTCTCCCACGTGTTGGCCGTCCGGGCGGCCTTTGACGCGGGCCTGGAACGCGTGCTGATATGTGAAGACGACGCGTGCTTCGGACTGACCGTCAACGTGCGGTGGAAGACCTTGTTCGACAACCTGGACCGCTTCGACCCGGAATGGGAAGTCCTGTCGTTGTACGACCACGAGTCCGACTTTCGAACGCCGGAGCTGTACTTTCGCCGATGGCCAGAGCTGCATTGCACCGCGGCCTACGTGCTGCATCGACGGGGCATGGTGCGCTTGTTGGACTCGGTGCGAGACCCCGACGACCCCCACCGGTGGCTGCTGGACGAGGCTCGTCACGGGCGCGTCGTGGCCGACTACTTGCTGCCGCGCTGCCTCCGGGGACACGCCCACGTCGTGTCCCGGTCGCTGGTCTACGCGCATTGGGACACGTCCACCATCCACACCGACCACGACCACGCGAGCAAGGCGCACAACGCCGGCTTGGTCAACCGCGAGTGGCCGCGCGTGTTCCGCGCCTGGCAAAACAAATCCGGGCCCCAGCAGAAAACAAACACGGCATGAAGAACAAAGTTCAGGCGCTGCTGGAACAAGTCTTGTCTCCCACCCAGGTGCGTCGCCGGTTTGGCGCCTTGCGTCGGTTCGCCTTGTCATCAATTCCCGTCTCGGGCCAGTTTACCCAGAAATGGCTAACCCAAATAATCGCCAAGATCGACGAGCTGTGGTACGACGGGGTCTTGTTGCCCCAGCTGTCTCGGGTGTACCGAGGGTTCCACATCCGGGTCGAGCGACGGCTGAAAAAGCAGCGCCGGCCGGTGGCGGGCTTTGTGGAAGAGAGCCGGGACGGTCAGACCATTTCCTTGTGCATGAACGCGGCCCTGTTTGAGTCCTTGTTCCAGGCGCGGGAGCACGGGTACCACTCGGGCGGCTTGCTGTGCACCAACCGGCTGGACTGCTTCTTGCACGTCCTGACCCACGAGACCTTGCACCTCTTGTTGACCCTGGCCGACCGCCTGACGGGCCGCGACGAACACGACGACGACCACCACGGCGACACGTTCATGCGCGTGGTGCACAACCTGTTTGGCCAGACGCATCCGCAACACGGGCTCCTGGAGGGCTTCAACCAATACGACGACTTGGCCACCCTGCGGCGTCGCCTGAAGCCCGGTTTGCGCGTCGAATTGTTCTGGAAACGGATCTGGATCCCGGCCGTGGTCGTGCGGAAGACGCCGGGCGTCGAAGACCTTTGTGTTCGTGCCCGGGGCAAGGAATTTACGGTCACTCCGGGCTTGGTTCGCATTCCGCGAGCCCCAAGAAGCAAACGCAATCGCCGGTCGTGAGCCCATCCATTCGGGGGCACAGAAAAGAAGACCAAGCGCATGCGTCCGCGTGTGTGTTTGGTCTGGGTGCAGTGCGCGAATCCGTCTTCTTAGAAAAGAATGGGACGGCGCGGAAAGAAGAAGAAGAAGCAGCAACAGCAACAGCAACAGCAGCCCGGCCCAGAGCCGGAAGCCCAAGCTGCTTCGCGTAAATCGCTGCGACAGCGCTTGCGCACCCGCATGAAGCTACAAAAAAGCTTTCGCGCGTCCGGTCAGCACCCGGGGTTTTCCCGAACCCTGGCCAAGCTGCAGCAGTCTCCCGAAGAAAGCCTGGAGCTCGCCACCGGCATGAAGGCCGAAATGAAGAAGAAACGCCGCGTGCGCAAGGCCAAGAAAGACTTGCGTTCCTTGGCGGGCATGATGAACCCCGAGGAAGCCAAATCCTTTGCGCGGCTGGCATCCCAAGTGTCCTCCGACAGCGGCAACAACATGTTCAAGAATTTAGCCACTTCCGCCACAACCCAATCTCCCCACCCGACCCCGACCCTGGCGGCCCCCACGAACCCCGCAGAAGCTCCCCGGCCGTATCGACCGAGCTCCGGCTTGTCCCTGGAAGAGAAGAAACAGCGGCGCGCGCTCCGGAAGACCGTCGACCCGACCCGAAAAAAGAAGGTCTTTACCAGTGTCAAGGTCCACGTGCCCAAGCTCCACGAAGTGGGGCGCCCGCCTTCGTCTGGCACGAAAACGCCGGCCCCGGCCTGGAAGACCCACGACACGTCGGCCAAGAAGGCGGCGTTCAAGGTTCACGCGTGGGCCAGCAGCCTCACCTGGCAGAGCGTACGGCACCGCCTGGACGAGTTTCAGCCCGAGCTCGCCGACAGCAACTTGCGCAGCTTTATGTGGAATTCGGTGTCTGCCCGTCTGGTGCGCGTGTGTGGCGTACGCCCGCTGCCCATCTCCCAAGCCGGTGTGCCCATTCCTCACACGGAACAAGCGTGCCCCGCCACGGTGTCCGTGCCCACCGCCCTAGCGCCCCATTTGCAAAAACCAGGCTCGGGGTGGGTGCACCAAAAACGAGACGAGTGGTGCTTTCGCACGGACGAACAAGGCCAGGTGCGGATTGCTCGTTCGGCATTTCGAGCGGCCGTGGCCAAGTTGGTGCGAGTCACCCAGCTGTGCCAGTGGCTACGCTCGCGTCAGGGCCACAAGGTACCGTGGACGTGGTGTCTCAAGTTCTTGGCACAGCTCGGAGTGCTGCCCACCAACCCTGTGCCGCACGCCCGCGGCCGCTTTGACGTTACGTTTGTGGTGTTGCTGTCTCCCGACGAGCTTCCACCACGCCGGTCTTCGCCCCCGCCCGTCCGCCTAGAAAATCCCCAACACCACCCGCAAGTGCCTTTCGTAAAAATACGTTTCCAAGCCACATAAAACCGACATTTTATTCTTACGACCCGTAATAAGGTTGTCCACCAATCTTGAGGGCGGTTACAACGTCCTTTTCCAGGACCGTTTTGCGCTTGCTGTGTTCCACTAAAGTTACGGCGCGACGGATTACATCCTCCAAGTGCTGCTTGAGCAAGCCGCGGGTTTCTTCCACTACGCCGTATTCCATTCTTTTGACGCCTCCGCGGCGGGCCATGCGACGAATGGCCGGCTTTGTTACCCCTTGCAGGATGGTGCGGCTGTGGCGCTTGGTGTGGCGCTTGGCGGTACTGTTGAGTTTGGGAGCAGAGACCATGGCGAACGAAACTGTGGCGCAAAAGGTTTCTTTCTTTATGAGCCGGTGTGATTCACGAAGCGATTTTCAAACACGTCTTGAATTTCCCAAGTCTTTTACGCGCAACAGCCTGAGAGGCACATGGCACCAGGCCAAATCCTTATGGACCAAATTTTTATTTTTTTTTTATTTTTTTTTTGGAGGTCAAGAGGTCAAGAGTGAAACCAACCCAAATTTTTTTTTTAATTTTTTTTTTTCCACCTCTGGGTTGTTGACCAGTGTTGCTGTTCACGCTAGGCGCATGGCAGAGAAACTTGGTCTACATCATGCAAGCTGGACTTTGGCCTGGAAAGAAAAAAGTTTAGTTCACTTCAAAACATTTTGGCCGCTCGAGTTGGGTATCGTGCCAACCAACTCGTTTCCGAGCTGATCAAAAACGAGCCCCAGACATGCCTGGGCGTGTGTGGTTATCTTTTCGCCGATGCAAACGGACGAGTGGTGAATATTAGTCAGATTCGGATGTTTATGCATCCGAACATTGGTTCGGGTGCAAGGCAAACATAATGACAGAAAAGGTTTAAAGAGGAAAAGCATCATTGTATTTTTATGTTGGGGGTTGGGGAGACGTGGGGCGAAGTCCGTCACGAAGAACTACTGTAGCTTGACGAAATGTCCCCACATTTGGTTGAAGAACGTTCCTAAATCTCCACACTTCGACATTGATGGCCGCTCCTGTTTTCAGCTGATCACGTTCTGCTTCTGTCAGCCGAGTATAAAAGGCTTTTGCTGGAACACAGTTTGGTCGACTTGATGCGGTGGGTTGGTCAAGACTGTCGGGCTGAACGCTCATTTCGGTGTAGGGATCTCCCCACGCTTGCATGATAACCGATCCGTCCGTTTTAGCTTCGTGCGGTCTCCACACACGAACCCCGTCCACCGGCTTTTTTGTAAGCCGTAACTGAACGTACTTAAAATCTGGCGGTACGTGAAGGGCTGCCACGCCCACCGGCTTATAGTTTCGAAATTGTTCTTGCACTTCGCTGTAATTCCAGTTGTCTGCCAGCGTTCTCCCAGGGTGTGGCCTCCGGTTTTCGTCAGGAAACACCAACATGTTGGCGACCGGGTCGCCTTTACTGTCCTTCATTTCCGTAGTGGGTTCCAGCACAATCCCATAGCCGCAAAAGTAAAACCAATGGCGGGTAGTTGGTTGTGGGTGAAGCACGGCAGAAGCCATTGGGAGGGGAGGGGAGCTGAAGGGTTGGTGTTGTGCTGCCTCCCCCGACGGAAGGCGAGTCGGTGCGCCCCTCCGAAAAACCCTAACAACCCGAAACCAATTATATGGAGAAGAAAAAAAAAGTTACAAGCGCCAAAAAATAAAGAAAAAAGGGGTGAATTTGGAAACGTTTTTCCCCCGTCATGAATCGTCAATTAGATATGACGAAGTTGGTGGCGATTGCGACGGACAGAGCCGCGATGCCTCCGAAACAGAACTTCGTGACAGCCAAGAAGTTGTACGATTTCTTTGGAAAATATTACCGGCAAAAAATCGTTAACAAGAAGATGAAAGAGGCCAAGGAAGAAAAGTACAATGAGGCCATTCGCCAAGGGCTTCCTGCCCGGACGGCCCGGCAACTCGGTCGACAAGCGGCGATCGAGGTCCAAGCCCGGTACGACGAGGCCAAGTTGCTGCCTCACGGCACCCGCTTGGTGACGTCGCAACTGCCGCAGCACCAAGCCAAGCTGACGTGGTACCAGGAAGACAACGTGCCGCACGCGCGTCAAAGACAGTTTTGGCGCATCACTCGAGAGGAGCTGGTGCGCTTGTTCAACACCCTGGGGTGGCCGCCCGGGGTCCCCAAGCAAATTTGCGCCGAGCGCTACAGCCGGGCCAAGCTGATGGATATCGCCAAGCCGTTGTTTCGCCAGTACAAGGCCCACTGCAAATTGTTTGGTACCACGTACAAGATTTTCGGCTTGCACCCTTCCCGGCTGCCCAAACGTGCGTTGTGTTACGTTTTGTCTCTGTACGACATGCTGCCCAGCGCCAGCCCGCCTTGGGTCAGAGAAGGCGGTGCTCTGCGCGACGTGATTGTCAAACCAAAGGACCAGGAAAGACACCCCGCGACCCGCATCGCGCCGGGCATAGGTATCAACGTCGGGGCCCGAGTGGTCATGCTGCGCAAGCTCGGTCTTTGGGACGACGACGCCAAAGCCGCGGTCGATGCCAGAGCAGGGGACTACGATCTTTCTCCCGCTATGATGGACGATATTCCCGACCCGGCCGACAACGACGGAAAGAATCCGGTACTCCCACCCATACCGGGCGTGCCCAACAACATGTTTGATGCCTCCAACTTTCATCCACCCCCAGCCCGCAGGTCGCCGACAGGCCGGGGCCAATTAGAGTCTCCCGACGCTCCGGCGGCAGCGGCAAGGCGGACAACGCGTCGCAGCAGAGGCCGTGGCCGAGGCTTGTTAGAGTCTCCGGCTGCTCCAGCCAACCCAAACCGAGGCCAATTAGAGTCTCCCGACGCCCCGGCGG